>Ga0137359_10002939_pt1 | contig 13741 bp, 12 predicted proteins | sample Mad1_40_16metaG_FD_108281 | JGI IMG/M metagenome (GOLD analysis project Ga0137359, IMG submission 108281) | Vadose zone soil microbial communities from Angelo Coast Range Reserve, California, USA - Mad1_40_16 metaG | ecosystem: Environmental > Terrestrial > Soil > Vadose zone | place: USA... | reverse complement strand
GAAGGGCGGCAAGGTCTATATCGAAGGCCGCATCCGAACCGATTCCTGGGACGACAAGCAAACTGGTCAGAAGAAATACATGACCAACATCATCGGCAACGACATCGTCCTGCTAAGCGGAAGGGGCGAGGGTGGCGGAGAACAGGGCGCGCGCGGCGTCTCCAGCGGCAACAACTTCGACCAGCGGACACCGGAGCCGGAACATGCGACGGCATCGGCATCGGGCTCACCGATCACGGATGAGGACATACCGTTTTAGCGTTCTGCTTTCGGCGTGCCCGATATGACTTCACTCGCCGATAAGACTTGCGTTCCCTGCCGGGGCGGCGTTCCGCCGCTCAAGGGGAACGACCTCGCCGAGATCCATCTCCAACTAGGAGAGCCTTCCCAGTGGAATGTTGTGAATGACCACCATCTGGTTCGCGCCTACAAATTTCCCGATTTTCGGTCCGCGCTGGCCTTTGTGAACCGTGTTGGAGAGATTGCCGAGGAGCAAGGGCATCATCCCGATATTTTGCTCGGATGGGGCAAGGTTGAAATCACTACCTGGACGCACGCGGTGGACGGGCTGACGGAGTCGGACTTTATTCTCGCGGCGAAGATTGACCGGCTGCAGAAATCTTAGTCAAAGGTCACGGAGGAAAACGAGCTCCGTTACAAAGAGCGCGTTCATTCCATGGTTTCGGCGTCCGGCTGGCGGATCACCAAGCCCCACAACCCAGCCGGGACCAGCATCAGCATCCCCGCGACGCTTGCCACATTTCGGGCACTGTAGCCTGCGTCCACGAAGTGCCCCGCCAGATAAGCTCCGGCGGCGATAGTGAACATGCACAAGCCGAGTTCGGCGGCGAAGACGCGCCCGCGGAACTTGTCTTCACTCTGCAGTTGCAGCAGGGTTGTCGAGAATACCCAGACGATTGAGCTACCGAAGTGCGCCAACATTACGCATAAACTCGCTTCCCAGAGACGTCCGGCCACTCCGAGCAGAACGTAGCCGGCGGCAGCGGCTAGGAATCCCCAGAAGATCGCGATCTCGAGTCTGCGTACCCAATGGCCTGCCCACGGGGCGGCAAGCAATGGGCCGAGCAACGCGCCGACTCCGCGAGCGCCCAGTAGGATGCTCATGCCTAGAAATGCGCCGCGCGCTGGATCGAGTCCATGCCATCGAATGGCAAACTCATTCTGCCCCATTACGGTGAACAGGACCCATCCGGGTCCAATGATCAGATTTCCGGCCTTCACAAGAATCGTGGAGCGCAGACGAACCTGCGAACGCACATAACGGACGCCATCCAGGATCGGGGAAAAATCCACCAGATCACGCGCATGCAACGGACGAGCTCCTTCGGCGTGGGGCTCGGCAAAACGCATCCTCAAGATCAGCAGGCCAGAAGCCAGAAACGAGAGTGCGTTCAGGACGAAAACTGCATCGCGCCCGAGCAGCGCTGCGACCGCTCCACCCAGAGCAGCTCCGATCATTAGGTTGAGCGACCACGTGGTCGAGGACAGAGTGTTGGCAAGGACTACATCCTCACGTTCTACGATGTTGGGGATCACTGAACTGCGCGCGGGCTCGAAGAACGCCGCCAGCAACGTCTCCGCGATGAGCAGCGGATAGACCAACCACACCATTTCCTTAGACCGCACAAACAGCATGCACAGGACAATCAGCATGCGTCCCAGGTCGGCGACGATCATGACGTGTTTGCGTTTTAGCCGGTCGTTGATAACGCCGGCTGCTGGCCCGATCAGGGTCTGCGGGAGAACTTGCAACACGAGAGCCAGAGCCACCGAGCTGGCGTGTCCGGTGAGTTGTAGTAGCAGGTTGTAAATGGCTAGGGTATAGAACCAGTCGCCGATTTCGCTGACCACCTGGGCGCCCCACAGCCGCCGAAAGTTGCCATTTCCTCGCAGCAAGCGCACGTAGGAGGCGAACGATACTGTGCCATTTTCGAGTCCGGGAGCAGGTTTCATCTGGAGTGTTCGATCAAAGGCTCACAGGATACCGGAACGGCACCTGCGCCGAAACCCTAGACGCTTCGGCCAAAATGTGAAAAGAGCTGCACAGAAATCCCGTCGAGCGTTGGAAAAATCTTAATACTGACAAAAATTGTCAATCATTTACTCCTGAAAACACGCTATTTGAACAGTTGATGAAAACCGGCCGGTTGGAGAACAGCTTGCGACAGTTAGAGCGAAAGGAGTTGTCCCGTGCGCATTTCTGGCCTCGCAATACTGATCTTGATTTCAGTTGTAAACTGTTTTGCCGCTTCTGCTCCTACGGTTGTACGTGCTTCAACGGCACCCCAGCCTGGTCTTCTACTCCTGCTCGGCGCAGGCCTGGTCGGACTGGCCACCATTGTCCGTCGTCGCTTCAGCAATGGATAATCTTTAGTTCGTCGCCGCCCTTTGCGGATAGCATGGTTCTTTTCCGAGCCATGTTCCGCCTCGTCCTGACATTTCCTGCTTACACTTCCCGGTTGTCTTCGTCTGGTTAGAAGAGCGGCGCGTTGACGCTGTCCCGCGCCGCTCTTAACATTACCTGACTCTATTCCGAATCAAGGATGCCTCAATGAAGCGGCTCTTTGCCTTGTCTTGTGTTTGCGCGCTATGGAGTGTGGCGCTCTTGGCGCAGCCCGATACTTTCACCCCGAACGAAAGCCTGGCAGTGGAAGGGGTTCCACCCGTTCCGTTATCCGTCGTGGAAGGCGCCCAGCGCTACAGCAATTTTCGGGCGGCGGAAATCGCCAGCTGGAATCCGGTCAAACGCGAGATGCTGATCGCGACGCGTTTTGCTGACAGCTACCAGATTCATGAAGTAAAGATGCCGGGTGGGGCACGCACTCAGCTGACTTTTTCTCTCGAACCTTCGACCGGCGCGCAATTCAATCCTCGGGACGGCAAGAGCTTTATTTTTCGGAAGGATGTGGGCGGCGGAGAGTTCTATCAGCTATATCGCTTTGACCTGGCTACCGGCGACATTACTTTGTTGACCGATGGCAAGTCGAGAAATACCGGCGCCGTCTGGGATCACGATGGCAAATGGATCGCATATGGATCGACGCGCCGCACCGGAAATGACGTCGACTTATGGGCGGTGAATCCTGACGATCCCAAAACCGATCACCTGGTCGCCAAGAATCAAGGCGGGGGGTGGGGAGCGCTGGATTGGTCGCGAGATGGCAAACAGGTTCTCGTCCAAGAAGAGGTCTCGGCGAACGAGAGCTACGTTTGGCTAGTGGATTCGGTCAGCGGCGAGAAGACGGCGATTACTCCGCGCGATAACCAGACGAAGGTTTCGTATTCTGGCGGTCAATTTTCGAAGGACGGCAAAGGCTTCTACACGACGACCGACAAGGACAGTGAATTTCACCGGCTGGCCTACATCGATCTGGCTTCGAAGCAACCTACTTACCTGAGCAGTGATATTCGGTGGGACGTCGATGAATTCAATTTGTCCGATGATGGAAAGAAGATCGCCTTCGTCAGCAATGAAGACGGCTACGGCATGTTGCACGTGCTGGATACAGCGAACCGCAAGCAGATCGCGCTGCCGAAGCTGCCCCGCGGCGTGATCAGCAATCCGCACTGGCACAAAAACAATCGCGACCTCGCGTTCGACTTCAACTCGGCCAACGTTACCGACGATGTGTATTCAATGGATACGCAGAGCGGCAAACTGGAACGTTGGACGGAGAGTGAGACTGGCGGCGTGAGCATTTCTGGTGTGCAGGAGCCGGATCTTATCCACTGGAAGAGTTGGGATGGCCGGCCGATCAGCGGTTTTCTTTATCGCCCGCCGGCAAAGTTTTCGGGGAAACGTCCCGTCATCATCAACATTCACGGCGGACCCGAAGGACAGTTCCGGCCGTATTTCATCGGGCGAAGTCTTTACTACGTCAACGAGCTCGGCGTTGCCGTGATCTATCCGAATGTGCGCGGATCGAGCGGCTACGGAAAAAGTTTCCTCGCACTCGACAATGGGCTTCTGCGCGAAGGTTCCTACAAGGACATCAGTTCCCTGCTCGACTGGATCGCCACTCAACCCGATCTGGATGCTAATCGCGTAATGATTACCGGCGGCAGCTATGGCGGATTCATGACGCTCGCCGTTGCCGCCAACTACAACGATCGCATCTGCTGCTCGGTGGATATCGTGGGGATCTCGAACCTGGTCTCATTTCTCCAAAACACGTCGGGATATCGGCAGGACTTACGGCGGGTCGAGTACGGCGATGAACGCGATCCGAAAGTTCGTGAATTTCTATCGACGATCTCACCTTTGACCAGGGCAAGAAACATTGCGAAGCCGCTGTTTGTGATTCAGGGGAAAAATGATCCGCGAGTGCCAATGACCGAATCCGAGCAGATGGTTAAGACGGTTCGCGGAAATGGCGCACCGGTCTGGTATCTGCTCGCTAAAGATGAAGGGCACGGATTTCAAAAGAAGAAAAATCAGGACTTTCAGTTCTATGCGACCGTGATGTTCGTGAAGGAATTCCTGTTGAAGTAAGAACCGAAAACCTTAACCACAGGGAGCACGGAGGTCACGGAGGAAAGCGGATCAAGGATTGCCGTTCGTGACCAGGTCTAAGAAGTATTGGTGAATTCGAGAATCGTCGGTGAGTTCAGGATGGAATGTCGCGGCCAAAGTCTTCCCTTTTCTCACCATGACCGGGTCGTTGCCTTCGGTCGCCACAACTTCCAAGCCTTCGCCCACCCTCTCAATCTTCGGAGCACGAATAAAAACCATCTCCATCGGGTCGTTGAGGAACTGTCCTTCGCGGATTGAGCTGTCCACCTGGCGTCCGTATGCGTTGCGGCGGATAGTGATGTCGAGAGCGCCCAGTCCGGCTTGTTTTGGATTCTCAACTTCATTCGCCAACAAAATTGCTCCCGCGCAGGTTCCGAACGTGGGCTTAACGCGGACAAAATCTTTGAGCTTCGCGAGGCCGTCTTCGCCGAGCAGTTTCAGAAACGTGCTCGACTCTCCGCCCGGGATCACGAGACCGGCGATGTCGTCGAGTTGCTCGGGTTTTTTGACTAGCACCACTTTCGCGCCGAGTGCTTCTAGACGCTTGCGATGGGCATCGAAATCGCCCTGAAGGGCTAGGACTCCAATCTTCATAAGGGGTCAGCTACCGTTCTCCACGAGTCCAGCAAGGGACCTGTCCAGCGTTGTCACTAACGGCGCGGCTAATTCGCGACCACTTGCTGTCGCTTTCAATTCTTCCAAACTTATCCGAATGTACTTACATTCATACCGCTGCTCTGAGTCCTGAGGACAAGCAGACAGAACTGGACGAAAGCACAGGAAATAAACTTCGGTGCTCTGATCGCGGAAAAACTCCGCCAGAAAACAGCTATGCGTGCTTCTGGCATAACTGTCTAGCAATACAAACCAATGCGTTTCGACTTCTGTCATCGAAAAGTCATCACCACCCGCGCGTCTGCAACATGTGTGCTTCGTCAAGCCCCGATACCGCCAGGCCCTTCATCGCGCCGACCAGGTCCTCGCTGACTTCAAGCAACACTTTAGGATCGTTGAAGTGTGTTGCGGCCTTCACAATGGCGCGTGCGCGCTTTTCGGCTTCGACCGGGTCGGCAAACTCTGTCGAATTCTTCATGAAGATGCCAGAACCCACGAACACGGCTTCTGCGCCTAACTGCATCACGAGCGACGCGTCCGCGGGAGTAGCTATGCCTCCGGCTGAGAAATTCGGCACAGGCAGCTTGCCGTCGCGGGCGACCATCCTTACGAGTTCGTAGGGAGCCTGATGCTCTTTGGCCTTGGCATAGAGTTCTTCTTCGCCGAGCACGGTAAGGATCTTCATCTCCTGCACAATCTGGCGAATATGCTTTACGGCATGAACGACGTCGCCGGTACCGGCCTCGCCTTTTGTGCGGATCATGGCGGCGCCTTCGGCGATCCTGCGCAGGGCTTCGCCCAGGTTACGCGCCCCGCAGACGAATGGGACGGTAAAGGCGTGTTTATCGACATGATGGGCTTCGTCGGCCGGTGTGAGCACTTCGGACTCGTCGATGTAATCGACGCCGAGTTCCTGAAGGATTTGCGCCTCCGCGAAATGGCCGATCCGGCACTTTGCCATCACGGGGATGTCGACTGTTGCCATGATCTCGCGAATCACTTTCGGCGAAGCCATGCGAGCCACTCCGCCTTCCGCACGGATCTGCGCGGGGACGCGCTCCAGGGCCATGACCGCGACAGCGCCCGCCCGTTGCGCAATTTCAGCCTGTTGCGCTGTTGTAACGTCCATAATCACGCCGCCTTTGAGCATTTCGGCGAGGCCGGTCTTCAAGCGGAGGCTGGTGGAGTGTCCGTTATTTTTCGACATGGGTGTTCCCTTCTTTGAACCTTGTGTTCGGGGGGTCTCATGAAACTTCACCTGAACTCTCACAGTAGGATAAATGCCAATTGGACTGCGAAGAACATCCATTTACGTTATTCTATCCATACCACTTTTTATGGCTAGAAAGTCCAGCACGCTGGCTTTGAATCTGCGGGGGCCAGTCGCTGGAGTTCCTCTATATCGCTGGCTGTACGAGCAGTTGCAGGCAGCGATTCTTGACGGACGGCTGAAACCAGGAGCGCGACTCCCTGCCACTCGAGATCTGGCCGACACCTATCGGCTTTCGCGGACCACCATTGTCACAGCGTTTGAACAATTGAAGTCAGAGGGGTACGTCGACGGCCGTACGGGTTCGGGTACCTACGTCAGCAAAGTGCTGCCTGAGCAACTCCTGCAGGCCGGGAGCGTGCACGAGGAGGGCCGCCTGCGGCATCGTCGAATTGTGTTGTCGGACTATGCACGGCGATTGCAGCCGTTTCGATCGCGGCGAGCGCATCCGGTCCGGGCATTCCGTCCGAACCAAGCAGCTCTCGATCTGTTTCCTACCACGCTCTGGGCGCAAGTGGCGGCGCGACGATTGCGGAGAGCATCGACTCGGCTGCTCGCGGGCGGTGAGACGCTGGGATATCGTCCTCTGCGCGAAGCAGTCGCCGATTATCTCAATACTTCGCGCGGCGTGAAGTGCACTGCCGAACAGGTGTTGATCGTATCCGGCGCGCAAGAAGGACTCGATCGCACGTCGCGCTTGCTGCTCAATCCGGAAGACCCCGCGTGGATGGAAGAGCCGGGATATCCGGGAGCGGCGGCGGTGCTGCGAGCTGTCGGGGTGAAACTCTGCGGAGTGCCGGTCGATGCCGAAGGACTGGATTTGGAACGTGGCATTCAGCGCTGGCCGCGACCGAAGCTGGTGTATGTCACTCCGGCGCATCAATTTCCGTTGGGCGTGACGATGAGTCTGCGGCGGCGCTTGGCCTTGCTGGAATGGGCACGCAAGGCAGGAGTCATGATTTTCGAAGATGACTATGACAGCGAGTATCGCTACTCAGGGCGTCCGGTGCCTGCTTTGCAGGGACTGGATCGCGCAGGTGTCGTCATCTTTGGCGGCAGCTTCAGTGCCGTGATGTTTCCGGCGATGCGGCTGGGATATCTAGTCGTTCCGCTAGAAATGATTGACGTGTTTGCAGCCGCTCAGTCGGTGAGCACGCATCATCCCCCGCTGCTCGGTCAAGCAGTGCTTTGCGACTTCATCACCGAGGGGCACTTCGCGCGCCATATCAGGCGCATGCGCCAGGTTTATACCGAGCGGCTGGGGGTCCTGCTGAAAGGCGCGCGGGAGAAGCTCGCTGGGCTGATAGAAATTTCCAATGTGGAGGCGGGATTGCAGACGATCGGCTGGTTGCCGGATGGAGCTCTGGCGGAAGAGGTTGCCGCAGCGGCGGCGAAGAAGAACGTCGAGGTCATTCCGCTTCAGCGGTATGCCTACGGACGAGTGCGTGGAAATGGCATCGTACTCGGGTTTGCAGCGGTCGAACCGCGGGAGTTAAGACGCGGCGTGGACGAATTGGCGGCGGTGCTGCGTCGGACTTGAGTCTTGTGAATGTGGGGCGGGCGCCCTCGCCCGCCTGCCGATGGCAAACAAAATGTCAGCGGAACAGCCATTTCGCAGGTCGGCGGGCGAGGGCCCCCGCCCCACATTCACCCCCAAACTCAACGCTCCACAAACTTGGCGAACATTTTATGGGGATCGATCGCGATGAACAATCCTCGGCCCCTCGCCAGCACTTCCCCTTTCTGATTCAGGATTTCTGCCATGTTGATGTGTCGCCGGCCTTTGACTTTCACTTCGCGCGATTCGACCCGCAGCGGCTTGTTCAGCGGCACGGGCTTCAGATATTGGATGGTGATCTCAGACGTGAGCGCGACCACCTGGCGCAGCTTGTTTACTTTGCCCATGGCTTCGTCGAGGATGGTGGCAATAATTCCGCCATGGCAGTGTCCGGGCGGTCCGGTGTAGCGCTTATCGAGGCGGAAGCGGCTGACGTAGCAGTTTCGTGCTTCGTCGTAAGCGAAGCGGAGACGCATGCCGTCGGGATTATTCTTACCACAGGCGAAACAGTAGTTCTTCTGAAGGCGAACGTATTGTGTGCTGTGTCCGCGGGTGGATTTCTTGGTGGCCATCGCAAGGATTCTATCGCGAGGCTCGCGCAGGATTGGACATCAGGGCGGACTCAGTGGCAGATCGGCGCGTGCCCGCGAAAGCGTCGAGTGTTTGTAGGTGGTCATTCCCAACCTCGCCGGGGCCAATTCCCGCCGACTGAACAAGAATCTCCGATCTGCTGATGAAAGATACCAGGTGTGGCATGAAGACGGTTTCCGCGCCAGAGTTTCAAACCCATTGCTACCCATGGATAGAACACGTTCGCTCAACCCGTGAACACATCTTGATCACAAAGCGTGGCAAGCCAATTGCGAAGTTGGTACCGCTCAGGATAGAAGAACGCGTCCACAGGACGGACAGCAGCGCGGGCGAGGACGCCGCGCCACACTGACTAGTCGTAGTATTCCAATCCCAGGTGCGTAATCAGTTCTTCGCCCTTCAAGTGCCGCAGCGTGTTCTTCAGCTTCATCAACTGGATGAACAGATCGTGTTCGGGATAGAGTCCCGGCGCGGTCATCGGACTCTTAAAGTAAAAACTTAACCATTCCTGGATACCGAGCCGTCGCAGTTCGGGCGTGCGCTGCGCGAGGTCGAGGAAGAGCACCAGGTCGAGCACGATGGGCGCGGCGAGAATCGAGTCGCGGCAGAGGAAGTCGACTTTGATCTGCATCGGATAGCCGAGCCATCCGAAGATGTCGATGTTGTCCCAACCTTCTTTATTGTCACCGCGCGGCGGATAATAGTTAATGCGAACCTTGTGAAAGATGTTGCCGTAAAGTTCGGGGTAAAGTTGCGGCTGCAGGATGTGCTCGAGTGCCCCGAGTTTTGATTCTTCCTTGGTTTTGAACGACCCGGGATCGTCCAGCACTTCGCCGTCACGGTTGCCGAGAATGTTGGTCGAGTACCATCCGCTCAGTCCGAGCAGCCGCGCCTTGAAAGCCGGCGCCAGAACCGTCTTCATCAGCGTCTGACCAGTCTTGAAATCTTTTCCGCAGATGGGTACTTCATTCTCACGAGCCAGTTCCAGCATCGCAGGGACATCGACGGTCAGGTTCGGCGCGCCGTTGGCGAAGGGCACGCCTTCTTTTAACGATGCATAGGCATACACCATCGAGGGCGCGATGTTCTCGTCGTTCGCCTTCATCGCTTTTTCCAGTGCCTTCACGCTTTGATGAGCGGCAGACGGTTCGATAAACGTTTCGGTCGAAGCGCACCAGATGGTGATCAGGCGGTCGGCGCCGCTGGATTTTTTGAAGTCGCGCATGTCCTGGCGTAGCTGCTCCGCCAGTTCCATCTTGTTCTTGCCCTTCTTGACGTTCGGTCCGTCGATCTTCTTTACGTAATTGTGATCAAAGACGGCCTTCATCGGTTTGATGGAGGAGAGGCGCCCCTTGACTTGTTTGAGGAGATCCTTTTCAAGCACGCCGGCTTTCGAGGCGGCGGAGTACATGTCGTCTTCGAAAATGTCCCAGCCGGTAAAGACGAGGTCGTTGAGCGTGGCGAGCGAAACGAATTCCTTGATCTTTGGAGAACGGCCGTCGGTACGTTTACCGAGGCGCACGGTCCCCATCTGTGTGAGCGATCCGATGGGGGCGGCGATTCCCTTCCGCACCGCTTCTACGCCGGCGACAAATGTCGTCGCTACGGCGCCCATGCCTGGGATCATGACGCCGAGTCTTCCCTTCGCGGGCTTCGTTTCAAAATTCTGGGACCGGCTCGGCTCCTTCACTTCGGCGCGCGCCGGCTTACTGCCATTCTTGCGGGGAGTTGGCATTTTGCGATCAGTCCTTGTTAGTTAAAAAAGATGTAGGCAAACAGGTATGTTCTCTCATTTGCTGGCAGCATGCAAACCTGCGTGAATCGTAAGGCACAAATTGTGCGGCCATTGGCGCTTCTGAACAATCCAATTGCGAAACAAGGCGCACGTTCATAAGAGTGGTTTCCTCCGTGTCCTCCGTGGTTCAAGCTCTTTCTTAACCACAGAGGACACAGAGGTCACGGAGAAAATCGCCCCGCTCAGGATGAGAGTTCAATAAATGGATGAGCGCATTAGCGCAACGGCGGCCGCTATGGCCCCAACATCCGCGCGCCTACTTCCCTTGCAGATCCACCGTCCCGATCGGCAGATCCCAATGCGAGAGCAGTATTTCAAACCTGCGCTGTTCTTCCTTTTGATAGGCCGCCTGATCGGGCCAAAGCTGCTTCTTGATTGCGTCTTCGTCGAAGGGCTCGTTCGCGACGCTGGAGTTCTTGAACACGATGGTGACGCGATAATCCCAGCGGCCATCTTCGGTCGTGTGGTAGCGCGGCTGGTCCATCCAGACTTTCAGCATGCGTCCCATTTCCACTTCTTTCTTCAGAAGTGGATAGTGGTTCTTCTTAAAGAGCTGAAGGAATTCGTCGGCGGAGCCCCATTTCGTCTTGTAATAGTATTCGACCACGAAGGGCTTGCCGGAGGTGTCGGCAGTCTGGGCAGGTAGAGAGGCCGGGAGCAAGGTCAGGAGCAGAAGAAGGAAGTGAAATTTCATGCATAGTCTCCGAGGGGAATGATTGTCGCATATGACACGAAAGGCTGGGAAAGGTGGTACACTCTCCACCGACGTTTTCCCGGATTCTTCACTCTTTTCAAAAGGGAGGACGATATGAAAAGGACGTTACTTCTAGCGGCATTGCTGCTGTCGGCCAATACGGCTTTCGCGGCGATGACAACGCAGAAATGGACCGCAGGATGGGACAACTTTGGTGAACCGCTTAACTACTCTAAAAGCAAGATCAAATGGTCCGTGAATCCGACGGCGCACAAGTTGACGGTGACGTTCTCGTTGGTGGGCGCGACACCGAGCAAGCTGTACCAAGTGAGTATCCACTTCTTCTGCACCACGTTTCCCCCGACCTTCGGCCAGTTCCCGACCGAGACAAATAATGGTGCGTGCTCCACGATCACACGGCAGGGTGTCACTGCAAGCGTCGCGGCGGTTGAACTCGGCGTCGTCACGACCGATATTAGGGGCAACGGCACGTTCAATGTCGTCATTGGCCCTGTTGCTTCGGGAACGTACACCCTTGAATTCATCGCACGTAATGGTGCGGGATGCGGATTGGTCGGCGGCGGGGCTTGCGATACAAACCACGCTGAAGCGGACTTCCAGTCGCCTGGCCCCTTTGGAACGACGACCACGATTTCCATACCCTGAGGCGAGATTCGGCGCCTGTCATTGGCGGGTGCGCAGGTCTGCTCTTTCTGGTCCTGGCTTCCGACCTGCATCACCCGCCAATGCTAGAATCGAGTGTGGCAGCCGATTCCATCCGCCTTATTGCCGTTGACATTGACGGCACCCTCCTGAATCCTGAATTCAAGATTTCAGAAACCGATCTCACCGCCCTTCGGAATGCGCATGCAGAGGGCATCGAAGTTATCCTCGTCACCGGACGCCGGCACACGTTCGCGCTGCCGATTGCGCAACAACTTGGCTTTGATCTGTGGCTTATCTGTTCCAACGGCGCCGTCACGCGCTCGCTTTCGGGCGAGACCTTCCACCGCGACATGCTTCCTCACCAAACCTGCCGCGATCTCTGCGGCATGATGCAAGAATTCCGGGGACAGACCGTTCTTACTTTTGATAAAGACGGACGCGGGGCAATCGTTCTCGAGCATCTTCAGGAACTGGAAGGCAGCATCCGGCACTGGCTGCAAAAGAATATGGAGTACATCGAGTTCGTGGTTCCCATCGAGAATTCGTTGACAACGGATCCGGTGCAGGCGATGTTCTGCGGGCCTGTGGCGCTCATGCAACAAGTGTTACACGCGCTGGGCCGTAGCGGTTTGCCTATTACGGTGCTTCGCACCGAGTATCCGGGGCGCGACTTATCGATTGTGGATGTGCTCAACGCCGACTGCTCGAAAGGGCATGCTTTGGAACGCTGGGTAAACTACCGAGGCATTACCCGCGATCAGGTCATGGCCGTTGGTGATAATTACAACGACATCGAAATGCTTGCTTTCGCCGGGCGGCCCTTTATCATGGAGAATGCGTCTAAAGAATTACGCGAACGCGGATGGACCATGACTCGCTCGAACGCCGATAGCGGCGTCGCCGCTGCCATCGAGCATGTGCTCCGTGGGACTCCGCTGGGGCCGGTATTGAGCAAAGTGGAATGAGGGGAATGCAGCCAATTCGATGGGCGATCGCTGCCTCGGCTCTAGGTCTCGCACTGCTGCCCTGTTTCGCCGCGGCTGCCGACCTGGCAGTACTGCGCAACGGATTCACGATCCGTCATGAACGCCGGCAGGTAGTGGGAGAAAACACCAGGTTGTTTACGGCGGGCGGCGACTCCAGCTATATCGACGTGCCCACGGCGGAGATCGAAGGATTCGAAAAAGACTTGACGGTTCCGAAACCCGCTGAGATTCCTCCACCGAAAACGACCGCTGCTGCTCCGGATTTGAAACAAGTCGTCAGTTCCGCCAGCGCTGCGTACCGTCTTGATCCCGATTTGATCAACAGTGTGATTCTTGCCGAAAGCGGATTCAATTCGCGAGCCGTCTCCCGGAAAGGCGCGCAGGGGTTAATGCAACTGATGCCGGGCACGGCTGGCGGCCTGGGAGTAACCAACCCACTCGATCCGCAAGCCAATGTCAATGGCGGAACGCGCTATCTGCGACAACTGCTCGAACGCTACAACTTCGATTTGATCAAGGCCCTGGCGGCTTATAACGCCGGACCATTGCGAGTCGAACAGTATCGCGGAGTGCCTCCGTATCGCGAGACCCGAGCGTACGTCGCCAAGATCGTCCATGACTACAATCGCAAGAAAATTGCGCAGGAAAAAGCGGAGGCCGCAGCCGCGAAAACGAATCGCCAGCGCAAGACGGTAGCCGTCTCCGGTCCAAAAGCCCAAGTCACCCGCGCCGAATAGCGGCACGACTAAGGTTGTGCCCTCCCGTCCTCACCGCCCCAACACACGTTGACCCTGTCCGCTGCCTCATATACCTTCGTTCAGGGACGTGCCCGGCGCCAGGCGCCACTCCTGCATTCTGTAACTCATGAAAAGAAAACATCTCGTCTATGCAGTTGTGTTCCTGGTGCTGGTGGTGCTGGTGTATCTCCAGTTCCGGACCTGGAAGAATTTCGATTGGGCGCTGCTGCTGGAATACCAGCTCAATTGGCGACACATTTTTCACGCGGTGGCGTTTATATACATCGCTTATTTC
>Ga0137359_10002938_pt1 | contig 13741 bp, 14 predicted proteins | sample Mad1_40_16metaG_FD_108281 | JGI IMG/M metagenome (GOLD analysis project Ga0137359, IMG submission 108281) | Vadose zone soil microbial communities from Angelo Coast Range Reserve, California, USA - Mad1_40_16 metaG | ecosystem: Environmental > Terrestrial > Soil > Vadose zone | place: USA... | reverse complement strand
ATACCCCGCTTGACCAAACCACAGGCTCAATCACCATGGAGGCGACCTGTCCGCAATTTAACTGTCTCATCCAAAGGGTGCGGTCCACCAGCGGGAGCAGTCTTTTGCCGGAATGCTCGCGAGGAATCGAAAAACTATTGTCCTCGCGAGGCGGGCGTGGCGGGAACATGGGAAACCAGGACTGGTGGTTGGCTCTCGCCCGTTTTTTTCCGTTCCTTTAACGGGAGGCTGCCCAGCGGGCGGCGCACTCCCAGCGCAGAATCCGACATGATTCCATCCGAACGAAATACGCTATAGGGAGCACGCCATGTCTGCGAGACCCATTGCCGTACGGGCAACCGATTTACCGGTCCATGTCGGAACCGACTATCCCGCGCCGCACGACGTTCCGTGCCGGACCCGCCGCCGCCATCGGCTGGGCGACGCCTTCGGATTGACCCAGTTCGGCGTCAACCTGCTCGAATTGCCGCCGGGGGCCTGGTCGTCCCAGCGTCATTGGCACGAAAGGCAGGACGAACTTGCCTATGTGCTCGAAGGCGAGGTCGTGCTGGTGACGGACGAAGGCGAAACCACCCTCAGGTCGGGCATGACGGCCGGCTTTCGCGCCGGCGCGCGCAACGGCCATCATCTGGTCAACCGCTCCGATGCAGTTGCCCGCGTCCTGGAGGTCGGCACGCGCACCGTCGACGAGGTCGCGCGCTATCCCGGCATCGACCTGATCTTCCGCGAGCATGCGGGCGGCGCCGGTTATTTCAACGCCGACGGCCGGCCAGTGACATGAGCTTCACCAAGGTCCTGGTCGCCAACCGCGGCGAAATCGCCTGGCGCGTCATGCGTACGGCCAAGGCGCTGGGCTACCGCACCGTGGCGGTCTATTCCGACGCCGATGCCGACGCGCCGCATGTCGCCTTCGCCGACGAGGCGGTCCGCATCGGCCCGCCACCGGTGGGCAAGAGCTATCTCAGCATCGACCGCATCCTCGAAGCCGCGCACATCTGCGGCGCCGATGCGATCCATCCGGGCTACGGGTTCCTGTCGGAAAACGAAGCCTTCGCCACGGCCTGCGAGAAAGCCGGCATTATCTTCATCGGCCCACCCGCCGCCGCCATCGCCGCCATGGGCAACAAGGCAGCCGCCAAACGGCGCATGATCGACGCTGGCGTGCCCTGCGTGCCGGGTTACCAGGGCCCCGACCAGAGCGACTCGGGCCTCGAGGCGGAATCGCGCCGCATCGGCCTGCCGGTGATGGTCAAGGCGGCGGCAGGCGGCGGCGGCCGCGGCATGCGCCTGGTCGAGCGCGACGGCGATCTTCTGGACGCCATCCGCACCGCCCGCAGCGAGGCCGCAAGCGCCTTCGGCTCGGGCGAGCTCATCCTCGAAAAGGCCATCGTCGACGCCCGCCATGTCGAGATCCAGGTCTTTGCCGACGCCCACGGCAACGTCATTCACCTGGGCGAGCGTGATTGCTCCGTGCAGCGCCGCCACCAGAAAGTGATCGAGGAGGCACCCTCCCCTGCCGTCTCGCCAGATCTGCGGGCGCACATGGGCGCGGCGGCGGTGGCCGCGGCCAAGGCCATCGCCTATCGCGGTGCCGGTACGGTCGAGTTTCTTCTGGCCGGCGACGGCGCCTTCTATTTCCTCGAGATGAACACCCGTCTGCAGGTCGAGCATCCCGTGACCGAAGCGATCACCGGACAGGACCTCGTGGCTTGGCAGCTCGCCGTCGCCGCCGGCAGGCCTTTGCCGCTCACTCAGGAGCAGGTGCGCTTCCACGGCCACGCCATCGAGGTCCGGCTCTATGCCGAGGACGCCTATGCGGAGTTCCTGCCGCAGACCGGCCGCATCGATGTCTGGCAGCCAGCCTGTGGTCCCGGCGTGCGCATCGACCACGGCATGAAGGAAGGGCTTTCGATCTCGCCCTACTATGATCCGATGATCGGCAAGGTGATCGCCCACGGCGCCACCCGCGAGGAGGCCCGGGCCCGTTTGCTAACGGCGCTGCGCGACACGGTCGTGCTCGGGCCGACCACCAACCGGCATTTCCTCGTCCGTCTGCTCGAGCATCCCGACTTCGCGCGCGGCGCCGCCACCACCGCCTTCATCGGCCAGCATTTCGCCGGCGATGCGCTCGCCTCTCCCGCGCCATCGCCCGCGCATTGGGCCTTGGCGGCCGCCTTGCTGTGGCGGCGCACGGCCGAAGGCTACCCATCGGCGCTGCGCGGCTGGCGCAACTCCAATCCCGCCGCCTCACCGGTCATGCTGGCGGCAGGCGAGAGCAGGCGCCGGCTGGCGGTGCTGCCGCTCGACGCCGATCGGGTCTCGGTCACCGACGGCGCGACCTCCGTCGAGATCGCCTTCGCAGCCGTCGCCGCGCCGCTGGTTCGCTATCGCGAGAACGGCGTTCTGCGCCGAGCTTTTTTCTCCTGCGACGGTGACGACACGATCGTCGACCTCGACACACTGACGGTGCGTTTCACCGACCGCACCTACGCACCGCCCGCCGCATCGGTGGCCGGCAGCGACGGCAAGCTGCGCGCGCCCATGGATGGCCGCATCGTGTCGATCAAGGTGGCGGCCGGCGACCGGGTGAGTCGCGGCCAGACCGTGATCGTGCTCGAAGCAATGAAGATCCAGCATCAGCTCAAAGCCGCACTCGACGCCCGGATCGAGTCGATCTCGGTCCAGGAAGGCCAGCAAGTCTCCAATCGCACCGTGCTGGTGACAATGGCGGGCGCTGGTCAGGTGTAGGAAGCATGCCTCTGCACATTGAAGGCGTGTCGCACCAATATGGTCCAACCGCTGCGCTCGACGCCGTCGACCTCGACATCGCCGATGGTGAAACGGTGGTGCTGATCGGCCCGTCGGGCTGTGGCAAGTCCACCCTGCTGGGAATCATCGGCGGGCTTCTGAAGCCCAGCGCCGGCATGGTGACGCTCTCGGGGCCGCCACCGTCCGACTCGCTCAACCCCTTCACCTATGTCTTCCAGGACTTCGCTTTGCTGCCCTGGCGCACCGTGGCCGAGAATGTGGCACTGCCGCTTGAGCATGGCGCCCTCAACGCTGCCCAGCGGCGCGAGCGCGTGGCCGATGCGCTGGCTCTGACTGGCCTCTCGGAATTTGCCGCCGCCTTCCCGCGTCAGCTCTCGGGCGGCATGCGCCAGCGCGTCGGTATCGCCCGCGCGCTGGTCGTGCGGCCGGCCGTGCTGCTGCTCGACGAGCCTCTGTCGGCGCTCGACGCCCAGACCCGCGAATTGCTGATGGAAGACCTTTTGGCAATCTGGCGGCGCGAGAAGAGCACGCGAGTCTATGTCACCCACAATCTCGAGGAGGCCGCGCGCCTGGCCGACCGCGTCGTCGTCCTGTCGCGCCGGCCCGGCCGCGTGCGCGAAGTCCTGCGCATCGACGTGCCGGTGTCGGAACGCGGCAACCCCGAACATGGCGCGCTGCTGGCCGACGTCCATCGCCGCCTGTGGGGGCTGATTCGCGACGAGGCGGCGACCGCCGACCGCGAGATCCAGCATGTCTGAGCGCCGCCCCATCCGCTTCCGCGGCGGCGGCTTCAATCCGACGCCGCGCCGTCTTTTGCCCTGGATCGTCTTCATCCTGGTGATCGCGCTGTGGCAGGCCGCCTCGAGTTCGCGCCTGCTGCCACCGCTCTTCATGCCCAGCCCCTACGCCGTCATGCGCGCACTGGCCGACCTGTGGGCCGACGGCACGCTCAGCATCCATCTGATCGCCTCGTTGAAGCGCATCGTGCCGGGCTGGATCATCGGCACAGCCGCGGGCCTCGCCGTCGGCCTCGGCATGGGCATCTTCTCCGCCGCCCGCGCGGCAGGGCTGCCGATCGTCTCGGCGCTGTTTCCCATCCCCAAGATCGCGCTTTTGCCGCTGCTCATATTGTGGCTCGGCATCGGCGAGCCCTCGAAGATCGCCACCATCGCGCTTGGTGTCTTCTTCCCCACGGTCATCGCAGCCTACAGCGCCTGCGATCAGGTGCCGCGCAACCTCATCCGCATGGGCCAAAGCTTCGGCCTGCCGGCGATCGACATCATGCGCAAGATCGTCGTTCCCGGCGCCATGCCCGGTATCCTCGCGGGCTTCCGCATCACCGCCTCGGTGGCGCTGCTGCTGGTTGTCGCCGCCGAAATGATAGGCGCGCAATACGGTATCGGCGCCTTCGTGTTGACCGCCGGTAACCTGATGCAGACCGACCAGCTCCTGGCCGGCGTGGTCGTGCTGTCGATCCTGGGGCTGCTGATCTCCTGGGGTCTCGGGCGGATTGAAAAATGGGTGCTGAGATGGCGCTGAACCTCGATACCAGGAGGACGAGCCGAGCCGCGTTGCAGGCGGCTTTACGACAACCTGGAACGGTGCGACTAATCGCGGCCTTTTCCGGGAGATCATGTATGCAGCGTCGACCCGTCCTTGTCTTGCTTGGCGCTCTTGCTTTGGCGCCGCTCTCCGGATCTGCGTTCGCGCAAGCACCCTATCCCAACAAGCCGATCACGATGATCGTGCCCTTTGCCGCGGGCGGCCCAACCGATCTCATGGCGCGCATCATCGGCGAAGGCATGTCCAAGCGTCTCGGCCAGCAAATCATCATCGACAACACCACGGGCGCGGCGGGAACGATCGCCGTCGGCAAGGTGGCGCGCGCCGTGCCCGATGGTTACACGATCAGCATCGGCCATCTCGGCACCCATGTGGCCAACGGCACGATCTACAAGAACCTCAACTACGACCTGATCGCCGACCTCGAGCCGATCGTGCGGCTGCCGTCCAACCCCCTGCTGGTGGTGACGTCGAACGCGGTCCCGGCACGGACGCTAACGGAGGTGGTCGAGTATCTGAAGGCGAACCCGGACAAGATTTCGGGCGGCACTGCCGGCATGGGCTCGGGCTCGCATCTGGGCGCGCTTGCGTTCTTTGCGGCCACCGACGCCAAGTACCAGCTCGTGCCCTATCGCGGCACCGGCCCCGCCGTGCAGGACCTGATCGCCAACCAGATACAGGTCATGGTCGACCAATCGTCGAACTCGCTGCCACATGTGCGCGCCGGCAAGATCAGGGCCTACGCCGTCACTGCCGAGACCCGTTCGCCCGCCATGCCCGACATCCCCACCGCGGCCGAACTGGGCTATCCGATGGAAGTCGCGATCTGGCACGGCCTGTGGGCGCCCAAGGGCACCGCGCGCGACATCATCGCCAAGCTGAACGCCGCCGTTGTCGCGACACTGCAGGACCCGGACGTTCGCCGTCGCCTGGAGGATCTCAGTCAGGACATCCCTACGCCCGAGCAATTGACGCCCGCCGCGTTCGGCGCCTTCCACCGCGAGGAGTATGCCAAGTGGAAGAAGATCCTCGAGGACGCGAATGTGAAGGTCGAGTGACGGCGGAGCGCAAAGATCCTTCGCTGCGCTCAGGATGACGGCATTTTTTCCTCAACTGCTTCGACTCAGCGCACGCCGCTTATCCCACCAAAATTGTCATCCTGAGCGCAGCGAAGGATCTTTCTCGCTACACCGCGTAACCCGGCGGCACAGGACACGGCGGCAGCAGCTTTTCGATTGCCTTGGCAACGCCCAGGAGCTTGGCCTCGCCCCAGCGCTTGCCCATGAGCTGCAGACCGATCGGCAGGCCCTCGCGCGAGAAGCCGCAGGGCAGCACGACCGACGGCTGGCCGGTGAGGTTGGCGAGATAGTTGTAGGAGGTGCCGGCGAAGAAATACGGATGGTCGACGCCATCGATCCTGAGCACATCCGGCTTCTGGCGGACGAAGGCCGCGCCCGGCATCACCGGCATCAGCCAGGCATCGTAGCCGTCGAGCAGCGCCTCGCATTGGCGGATCGTGCGATCGCGGCGATCGAGTACGGCAAAGAACGCCGCCATGTCGAGATGCGCGGCCCGCGCCACCGACCGTACCGACGGATTGGGCGAATCGCTTTGGGAAAAGAAGCGCTCGCGACGCCCGAGCGGCTGCAACGCGAGGACTTCGTATTGCAGCAGGTCCGACCAGTCGTCCCAGCTCTGTTGCCAGTCGAAGTCCGCCGGCTCGGCCCGCTTCACTTTGGCTCCCGCCTTGCAGAGCAGCCGCGCCGTCGCCTGCACGAAGGCCGCCGTATCCGCCGACACAGGCACCAGCGGGTTGCCGTCGAGGACGGCGATACGCAGGTCGCCGGGCTTGAACGCCGGCGCAGGACCGAGCGGTACGGGTGCGGCTTCGGCCTCGTTGCCGTCAGGGCCGGCGATGATACGCAGTGCCGTCTCGAGATCCTCGACCGAGCGCGCCAGGGGCCCGAACACCCCCATGTAGCGGACGGTCCGCGTCTGCCCGGGCAGGTCCGGCACATGGCCGCGGGCGGGTACGCGCCATTCCGAAGGCTTCAGCGAGAAGATGCCATTGTAGTGCGCGGGATTGCGCACCGAGCCACCAATGTCGCTGCCGAGCTCCAGCGGCGACAGGCGGGCCGCGACGGCCGCGGCACCCCCGCCGGTCGAGCCGCCGGCCCCGCGGGTGTCGTCCCAGAGCTTGCGGGTGACGCCGAAAAGCGGGCTGTCGGTCTGAAAGTCCATGCACAGTTCGGGCACGTTTGTCTTGCCGAGGATGACCGCGCCGGCCGCGCGCAGCCGCGCCACCAGGCTGGCATCAGCCTCGGCGATATTGTCCTTCAGGGGCGGATGGCTCGAGGTCGTGGCCAGGCCCGCCACATCGAAAGCCTCCTTGATGGTGATTGGCACGCCGTGCAGCGGCCCGAGCCTTGCGCTCTTTCGCGCAGCGGTCCGATCAGCGGTGCGCGCAGCCTAGCGGGCGCCCTCCCGATCGACCACGACCAAGGCGTTGATCGGCCCGTTCAGCCGTTCAATGCGCGCCAGGTGCGCATCCGTCGCCTCCAGCGAACTCAGCCGCCCGGCGCGGATTGCGCGGGCCAGTTGCGAGGCGGTTTGAAAGCACGGGTCCATTGCATGTCTCCCTTGCGCGGTCTCATTACTCTAGCCGCCCCAAAACCGGCCGGCTATAGAGCCCTAGGGAAACTTGGGGTGGGCATGAGCTTAAAGAACAAGACGCTGTTCATCACCGGTGCCAGCCGAGGCATCGGTCTTGCCATCGCGCTGCGCGCCGCGCGCGACGGCGCCAACATCGCCATCGTCGCCAAGACGGTGACTCCGGATCCGCGTTTGCCGGGCACGATCTTCACGGCAGCCGAAGACATCGAGAAAGCCGGTGGCAAGGCACTGCCCATCGCCTGCGATATCCGCGACGAGCAGGGCGTCGAGAAGGCGGTGGCCGACACGATCGCCAAGTTCGGCGGGATCGATATCCTGGTGAACAATGCCAGCGCAATCAGCCTCACCGGCACCCTGGCGACGCCGATCAAGCGCTACGACCTGATGCACCAGATCAATGCGCGCGGCACGTTCCTGGTTTCGCAGAAATGCATCCCGCATCTGCGCAAGGCCGCCAACCCTCATGTGCTGAACCTCTCGCCGCCGCTCGACTTCGACATCAAATGGTTCGCACCGCATGCGGCTTACACACTGGCAAAATATGGCATGTCGGTTTTCGCCTGGGCGATGGCCGAGGAATTCAAACAAGACGGCATCGCCTTCAATTGCCTGTGGCCGCGCACCGGCATCGCCACCGCCGCGATCCAGAACATGCTGGGCGGCGTCGAGGCGATGAAAGCGTGCCGCAAGCCCGAGATCATGGCCGACGCCGCTTACGCCATCTTCAACCGGCCGGCGCGCGGCTGCAGCGGCAATTTCTTCATCGACGATGAAGTGCTGAAGGCGGAGGGCGTCACCGACTTCGATCAATACGCCGTGTCGCCCGGCGCGGCGCTGATGCCCGACTTCTTCGTGCCGGCAGCCGGCGCACGCACCGTCGTCGGCCGCCAATAGCAGCGGAAGGAAGGAATCGGCATGGCGACCTTCGTTCTCGTTCACGGCGCCTGCCATGGCGGCTGGTGCTGGGAAAAACTGACGCCGCTGTTGAACGCCATGGGTCACACCACCCATGCGCCCGACCTGCCCGGCCTGGGCAAAGACCCGACGCCGCCAGCCTCTGTCACCCTGGCCGACAATGTCGACAAGATCGCCCGCAAACTCGACAAGATCGATGAGCCGGTGGTTCTGGTCGGCCACGCGCTGGGTGGTGTCACCATCAGCCAACTGGCCGAAGCGCGGCGGCGCAAGATCAAGGCCCTGGTCTATCTCACCGCGCTGCTGCCGCCTTCGGGCAAGACCGGACGCGACATGACCTCGATGGAGCCGGACTCGTTGTTCCGCCGCTCGCGCGAGATGAGCCCCGATGGCACGACCTACACGTTCGCCCGCGCCCAGCTGCCGACGCTGTTCTATGAAGACGTGCCGCCTGAGGACCGCTATCGCGCCATGGAGCGCCTGCGCCCGCAACCGGTCGCCATCTCACGGACGCCAGTCACGCTCACCGAGGAACGCTTCGGTTCGGTCGCGCGCTGGTACATCGAATGCACCTACGACAACGCCATCCTGATCCGCGTGCAACGCCGCATGGTCGCCATGACGCCGTGCAAGGTCATAACCATGGAATGCGGCCACTCGCCCTTCTACAGCAACCCCGAAGAGCTGGCCGAGCACCTCGATAGGATCGCGCGGAGTTGAAGCGAAAGGTCCCTCGAGGGACCTTTGCGCGTTTGAGGGATCATTCGAAGAACGCAAACGCCCGGACTTCGATGCTCTGGCGCGGCTTGGGATCGGCGGGCGATGTCGGGTCGTCGAAGGCGGAGTGTAGGGAAAAACGAGCCCGGCCGTCTCTCATCGAATCGTAGCACTTGATCAGCACGGCCTCTTCCCGCGTCATCCTGGGAAAGTAATACCAGCTGTGATCGGGGTTGTAGACGCCCTGGTAGATCTCGCCGGTGCGATCCGCATAGACGAGGTCACACACCGCAAGATCGCGGGGCGCGATGCTTTGTGAATCGACGAGGCCGAGCGGCGTCATCTCGATCGGGTCGGCGGCGATGTTGCGCCAGACATTGTATTCGGCGAAGCGCTTCGCGAGGCGGCTTTCGGCTTCCTCAGGCGGCAGCAGATCGCGCACGCGCTGCGGGCCGGATTTCTCGGTGTAGTCGTTATGCACGCTGCGCACCGGCGTGCGCAGGCCGCGCTCGACGGCGCGGTCGGCGGTGCGAACGGTATGGTCGAAGATCACGACCTTCGAAGCGCCGGTCTCGCGGCGGACCAGCGCCTCGACCTCGGCGTAATACGCCGTCGTCACTTCCTGCTCGTCATAGAAGTTGCGCACGGCCGTGTCATGGCGCGTCAGGATGAAGGCCTGGCGGTCGAGAGACAGCGCCGACGCACTCGGCCGGCCGTCCCGGACGCGCACCTTGAAATCGCGGTAGTTGCCGTCGCGCCGCGGCACGCCCGTACCTGCCGGCGGATTGTAGGTCACCGGCTTGACGCTGAGGTCGGCGAGATAGTTCACCGGCGCCTCGACCCAGTCCAGTTTCCCGCCCGGCGTCTGGTCGCGTTTGAGGTTCAGCATATCAGGGCTCCTTTGATCCTGCTGGGGATATGGGGCTGCTTACTCCCCTCGGAGAGTGTGGGTTCATGAGAAGAACTCATGAGGTCATGCCGTCATGCTGCCAGTTCGAGAATCTCCACCACCTGATCCGGTCCCGCGATCGGCCGCGGATTGTTCAACACCGCGCGGTCATGCATCGATTTTTCACCGATCTCGCGGAAACGGTCGCGGCCGACGCCGACTTCGGACAGGCGGCCCGGCAGGCCGAGCGATTTGACGAGGCCGGCGACGAGGTCCGCGGCGGCGACGTCAGGCTGGCCAAAAGCTTCGCTTACCCGCTTCTGGCGCTCGGCATTGGCCTGGAGGTTCCAGCGCAGCACCGACGGCAGCATCACGCACGAGGTATGGCCGTGTGGCACGCCGCACGCTCCGCCCAATACATGGCCGATCCCGTGGCTCGCACCGACGCCGACACCCGAGGTACCGGCGCCGATCGACAGCCACATGCCGAACTGCAGATCGAGCCGTGTCTCCATATTGTCGGGCCGGGCTTTGTGGTCGGGCAGCGCGCGCGACAGCAGCTTCAGCGCCTCGGTCGCCGTGCCGAGCACGAAGGGATGGGCCTGCTGTGAGCACAGCCGCTCGACCGCGTGGTCGACCGCCTTGAGGCCCGTCGAGAGCATGAGATCCATCGGCGTCGCCAGCGTGCCGGCTGGATCGAGCACGATGACGCGCGGCACGACCAGGGGATGGCCGAAGCTTTCCTTGACGCCTCTACGTGGATCGGTGACGCCGGCGAAAGCGTTGAACTCGGCCGCCGACAAGGTGGTCGGCACGGCGATCATGCGGATCGCTCCTGGCGGCGGCGCGATCACCTCCGCGGGCGGCGCGGCGCCCTCTTTCGGCCGGCCGGCGCGATAGGCATCGAGCGCTTCGACCGTAGTCGCGTTCTGCCACAGCGCGATCAGCATGACCTTGGTGGCGTCGATCACCGAACCGCCGCCAACCGCCACGATCAGGTCGGCCTTGGCCTCGCGGGCCCGTGCGGCGCCCTCGATCACGCAAGGCCGCGGCGAGTGCGCGACGATGCCGGCATAGACGCCGGCATAGCGGTCACCCAGATCGGCGACGATGCCGGCCAGCAGAGCGCTCTGCGCCACCGACTTCGAGGTGGTGAGGAAGACGCGCTTCGCACCCAACCGCTCGGCTTCGGCGCGGATCGCCGGCCCCGCGGCCTTACCGTAAACGACGCGCTCGATGTCCTGATGTCCGTGAATGCCGTTGAGCATGAAAACCTCCTAACCGAGATGGCGGCGGTAGAGTGAAAGCATGCGCTCGTAATGCTTTTCGCGCGCGGCCTCATTGAGATTGCCGCGATCGGAGAAGGCATAGCCGTGATGCGTGCCCATCTCCGTCTCGACGCGCGAGGGAAAGGGCGCGGCAGCCAGCAGCTTCTCGAATTTGGCGACCTCGTCGAGCGGCACGTAGGTGTCATGCTCGGCGAAGGAGTAGTAGCCCTCGGCCTTGATCCCGCCCAGCATCAGATGCGCCGAGTCGGGCTTGTCGGTGATCAGCCACGTTCCGTAATAGGACGCAAAGCAGGCGATGCGGTCGGGATGCTTGGCCGCCGCGGCGGTCACGAACGCGCCGCTCATGCAATAGCCGACCAGCCCCACCTTGCCCGGCCGGGCGTCGCTGAGCTGCGGCAGCAGGTCGAGCACGGCACCGACATCGGCGGCCACCTTGGCGTTGGAGATCGAAGACACCATGCCGAACATCCTCTTGAGGTTGGCTTCGGCGTCGGGATGATTGCGCGTGGCGCCCAGCACGAATTCGCGCACCGTGCGATAGTAAAGATTGGGCAGCAGCACATAATAGCCCGACTGGGCGATACGGCGGCAAATCTCGCGCAGGCCCTCGCGCACGCCGGGCGCGTCCATCAGCATCAACACCACCGGCAGCGGCCCGCCATCGTCCGGCCGCACGCTGTAGGTATTCATCGCGCCGTCCGCTGTAGCGATATCGAATTCCCGCTCGATCATTTCTCGTTTGCTCCCTCGCTTTGCGGAACCGTGTTCGACGTTTTCAACCGTCGTTGGTCAGCTCACCGATGTGCGGCCTTAGTGAGCCGACGGTACTTTGAACTGATCGCGAGCGCTCTGATGCTAAAGAGGCCTACACTTAACACAAGCATCGTAAATACGAGGCCGAAGTAGCTCATAGGTGAAGCGCGTTGCGGAAAGACCTGCCCTCCATCCAACACGAACAACCAGATGCACGCATTGACGAACCACTTGACGCTAGAAAGCGAGCCGGGGACATAATGCGGCGGCTTTTCGAACGATCCAAAGCCGATCCACCGCACATAGTAAATCGACTCGAGTACAAACACGAGGTAGTCGGCGGCCTGAACGGCAGCCATCCACGGCGCGGGGCGTGGAACTCTCAGTGTCGGCAATACCGAGGAGAGGAATGCATGGCCGGTGCCCTGCAAGGCTTGAAAGTCATCGATCTGTCGCGCGTGCTGGGCGGGCCCTATTGCGGCCAGATGCTCGCGGACCATGGCGCCGAGGTGATCAAGATCGAACCGCCACAGGGCGACGAGACGCGCGGCTGGGGCCCTCCGTTCGACGACAAGGGCATCTCGGCCTATTTCGCCGGCATCAACCGCAACAAGATCAAGATCGCGCTCGACTTCACCAAGCCCGAAGGCCGCGAGGTGCTGCTGCGCCTGCTCGAAAGCGCCGATGTGCTGATCGAGAATTTCAAGACCGGCACAATGGAGAAATGGGGCCTCGGCTACGACGCGCTCTCTGAGAAATTCCCGCGCCTTGTCCATGCACGCGTGAGCGGCTTCGGCGCTGACGGGCCGCTCGGCGGCTACCCGGGCTACGATGCCATGGTCCAGGCTTCGGCCGGCCTGGTGTCGGTCAACGGCTCGCCCGAGAGCGGCCCGGTGCGCATCGGCGTACCGGTGGTCGATCTCTCGACGGGCATGAACGCCACCATCGGCATCATGATGGCACTCTACGAGCGCGTGACTTCCGGCAAGGGCCAGTTCGTCGACGCCACGCTCTATGACAGCGCCGTGGCCCTGCATCAGCCGCATGCCCCCAACTATCTCATGGGCGGGCTCACGCCCAAGCTGGTCGGCAACAGCCATGGGAGTCTCGCGCCCTACTGCAACTTCCCAACCAAGGGCCGCAACATCGTGGTCGGCGCCGGCAACGACAAGCAGTTCGCCAAGCTGGTCGAGAAACTCGGCAAGCCGGAGCTCGCCCGCGATCCACGCTTCCGCACCAACAAGGACCGTGTCGCCAACCGGTCAGCGCTCGAGGCTGAGCTGCGCGCGCTCATCGCCTACCGTGACGGCGAAAGCTTCGCCGACGAGCTGATGAGATCCGGCGTGCCCTCGGGCGCAGTGCTGGAGGTGCCCGACGTCATGGAGCATCCGCACACGAAGCATCGCGACATGGTGTGGGCCAAGGACGGCTACCGCAATGTCGGCAATCCGGTGAAGCTTTCGCGCACGCCGTCGGCGCTACGCAGCAAGCCCCGGAAATTCGGTGCCGACACGCGCGGCGTGCTGGCCTCCGCAGGCTATTCCGCCGCGGAGATCGACGCCCTGATCGCGTCGGGCGCGGCTTTGGTCGAGATCAAGAGGTCTTAAGGAAAAGAAGATGTTCCAACCCGACCTGCTCAAAGGCAAGCGCATCCTGGTCACCGGCGGCGGCACCGGCCTTGGCCGCAGCATGGCCGAACGCTATCTCGAGCTCGGTGCCAATGTGGTGATCTGCGGCCGCCGCGAGGAGGTGCTGAAAGAGACGGTCGAGGAGCTGGCCACGAAGACCGGCGGCGAGATCGAGGCCGTCGGCTGCGACGTGCGCGTGGCCGACGCGGTCGAAGCGATGATGGACCGCATCTGGGAGAAGCGCCCGCTCGACATCCTGGTCAACAACGCCGCTGGCCAGATCCTGGCGCAGACCCACAAGATGTCCTCACGCGCCATCGACGCGGTGCTGGGCATCGTGCTGCACGGCTCGGCCTACTGCACCGTGGCCGCCGGCCGGCGCTGGATCGAGCAGGGCCTGCGCGATCGCGTGGTGATGTCGATCCTCACCGTGTCCTCGCTGACGGGCGCCCCGTTCACCGTGCCGTTGGCGATGGCCAAGGCGGGCGTGCTCGCCATGACCAAGAGCCTGGCCGTCGAATGGGGCCCCAAGGGCATCCGCACTT
>Ga0137359_10002929_pt1 | contig 13758 bp, 21 predicted proteins | sample Mad1_40_16metaG_FD_108281 | JGI IMG/M metagenome (GOLD analysis project Ga0137359, IMG submission 108281) | Vadose zone soil microbial communities from Angelo Coast Range Reserve, California, USA - Mad1_40_16 metaG | ecosystem: Environmental > Terrestrial > Soil > Vadose zone | place: USA... | reverse complement strand
GGGTCGAAATTCCGCACGTACATCCCGTCCTCCGAAAACTTGCCCACCTCCATCTCTTCGCGCATGTTGAACGAGGACATCTCATACCCCATGCCCGCTTTCTTCCGCCGCTCCACGTCGTCTTCGTCCTCGGCCTCCTCCTCCTCGCTCGACGACTCGTCTTCCCCATCGTCGCCCGAACCGCGCCCGAATTCCTGCCCCTCGATGTCGCCAAGACGCAGGAACTTCTCCTCGCGACCACCCTTCGATTTTTCGCCCGACTCGGCCGTCGCTTTATCCTCGCCGCCCTTGGACCCGACGGCGAACATGTCCTCGTCGTCGTCTTCTTTGGCTGTACCGTCGGCGCCGCCTCGACGGCTGAGAACTACGCCTTCGCCATCGTCGCTCGAGTCAGAATCGTAGCCCTCCGTTCTGACGCGCCCTTTACGCGTCGCCGAGGGGTTCTCGAGAGCCGCGTCCACCTCCTCCGCGAAATTAGCCGAGTCGTCTGCAGGGTCGACAAATCGGGTCTTTTTAGTTGGTGGAAGGCCTGATCCTGAAGGCTCCGTTGAACCTTGCGTTCGCTTTGTGCGTTCTCGTGGCTGCATAACGAGATTGCCCTCTAATCTCGATCGGGCCGCCGTCCCGTCAAGGCATTCACATTCCCACGCTTTACGTTGTTGTACTGTACCTACGAGACGATCATTGCATTGTGTGCAAACATATGGCTCTCGCTCTAGTCTCTCAGTGCGTTAGGTATAGCCGTTGGATAACCCATGCTACTTAATACACCTCCAGATCAAAAGTATATAATAGGCAAAGAGCAAGGACATTTCGTATATGTCAGTCCTCGAGATCGTCTAATCTCTGTCATTCGTCTCCTCTGTGGTTATAGGTAATCGACGTCGTGCGGTATACAGCTCTTCTACATCGTCGGCTCGTATGAGGCTTTCCTCCTCTGCGATAGATGCTTCATGCGCAGATAATCGGGCCCCGCGTGAAGACCGACTCTGGCGGTATATGAAGGACTGGGTAACAATGGTAACATCGAACATGAGAGTGCCACCACTCCCGATGAGATAACTGCAATGAACCGTGAGTAAGATGGGGAGGAACAGCCCCCACGATTGACTTACGGCATACTCTCAGTGAGGAAGGCAGACGACTCCGCGGAGGCACGCATGTTGGGCGAAGAAAGTATAGACAGGACGTAGAAAAGGTTGCCGAGGAAAGCAGAGACAAATAGAGTCATTGATAGACCCTGTCAAAAGAGCTGAACATGGCAACGAAACGGTGTATTGTCGAGCGGTGACCATACCTCGACCGACTTCCTAACGAACTTTGAGCCGCATTGCGATAAGCGGCGGAGTTTGGTCATGATCCAGTAAGACACGCACATTTTTCCATATTTGCGGGAGTCTAGAGGTCAAATATAGTGTCGCACATGACCATGCTGAGATGCGACCGATTACACGCTCCAATGAGGGTCGAGGGGGGCTCTCGCCTTTGGAAGTGTACCCATGATGTGGCTCGTCAAATACTACGTTGGCGGTAGCAACTGGTGAGCTATCATGTGGGAACGAAGGGAAGAGCAAGCTCGAAGGAGGCACACTTGACTCCGATAGCACTTTCCCTGGCTGGAGAGGAGAGCGAACCTCTGCACCATACCTCTGCATTCCCAATGTTCCGATCCCAAATAGTGCCCAAACACTCATGAAGACCATGGTTGCACCGCGTCTGTTAGCACGGGAGCTCCGCCGGCGTTGGCTCGCATCTTCGGTGTGGTGCCAGTCAAGATCCTCTTGGTCTAGAGATGGAAAATTCGACCGCTGTAATGTGCGACCGCGAGCTGACGGATCCAAGTCATCGATGGCGGACGTGATTTGCAGGAAAGCTGGTATATGCGAGGATGCCATGCCATGCCGGCTGGCTGAACGACTGTGGCGGGAGGGTGCGCTACTTTCTTTGTTCCACAATGCGTGTCCATGCCGGGTAGACCTTTCTGCATAGACGCTACTTGTCAACGTAGCGAGGAGATCTTCATCCATGTCACCGCCACCTTCTCGGGCTGGACGATTTGGCTCGCTGTCTAAGAGGCCATCCAAGCTCCGTCGTGACCACCGGGTTTGGACATATCCCAAAGTCGGAGGTTCGTTCCTTTGCGAAGCAAGGGCAGCAGCCGCTGTGGCAACATTCGCCGCAGCGGCTGAGAGCGTGCGGTAACGGGATGGGGCTCTCTCCCTCGACGTATGATAGGCCAACGATCCAGCACGCGAGCGGGGTTGGGAAAAAGCTGACACCGTAGGAGTGGCGGTCTTGCGATAATAAAAGTACTGGGTAAGTAACATGACATCGACAGAACAGAAGTACGTGGCAAGCCACGTCTGACAAGGTGTAAGTTTCGACAGAGATGTGAAAGAAATATGATAGAGTTACTTGGAATGGAAGCTGATGTGTGAGTATGCAGCCAATGAGGTTAGTGATATCGCCTAAGACATCATAGATAGGTATCAGAGCGAATGGCGAGTAGAGTATAGACCGTACCAAGTAGCCAATTGGCGAGGAAAGGGAGTGCAAGACCCTCTACGGACTGACGGCGGAAATTCTCGAGGAGCTGGCTAGGTGATTGGGTGAGGAAGAGAGATGGAAGAGAGAAAGAACGCTGACGGGAATTGAGCACCGAGCCAGAAAAACATGGACATTAAGCCAGTCCAATCGCTGAAGGACATGACGATGAAATGGTAGAGTTAGCGGAACGGGGAAACATTCGCTATCGGTGAGCGATGAGCTGATTGACCAGACAAACCCGTTCTGGTTGGCTGTCTTGTCAGCGCTCTCAACAAAACCCGATCATGTCGTCTATTCAGCTCAACGCCCCTTCACCCCAACAATTGGCAAGTTCCAAACTTGTCCTTCCCCCAATTACTACATCTTATCATTGTCCCTCAGCGTGCACTCATCCTAGACTATCTCGTCCAGCGCTGTTACACACGTACCGCCAGGGCCTTTGCCGCCGATAGTACCATCCGACTCCTCGATGCAGACGGCGACGAAATTCCTCGACCATCCGGGGAGGGTGACTCCCCTAGTGTCACCGAAGAGACCTTACACCAAGCTGACCGACGACGAGGTGCACATTCTTACATCACATAGCACCACCTCATCTGCTAAGCGCAACTTGTTTAGATGTTCAGACCAGTATCCTTTCGGGCCGTGTTGACGACGCCATCGACCTCCTGGATGCCAACTTCCCGTCTATTCTCTCTTCGACACCAACAAGTCCTTGCTCCCAGTCCACAATAGCAACACGAGTAGAGCATCATCCTTCACTCTCTTTCACCATAGAACCTGCGCATCTATATCTCGATCTTCGCATACTGGCTTTCATTGAAGCATCCAGAACCAAGCCACTATCGCACTCATCCACGAGACCCCCAACCATTGACCCCGAACTCATCCCTCGTGTATCTCCGCAAAGTAATATTCGTGATCTTTCCAGTGAAGTCGACGGCGATGCTCATCTTTCCCGGTTGTTGAAACATGTATACGAGCTATATGATTGCGCGCAAGCACTCCAAGATCCACACGAACGGGCCGAGTATCAACATGAACTCAGCGCCGTCAGTAGCCTGCTGGCTTACAAAGTTCCAGAGCAGAGTCCCATGGCAAAATATCTGACACAGGAACGGAGGCAAATTGTCGCCGACGAGATCAATAGTGCAATCCTCCGTTCGTTGCTCATTGTCAACACCACCGCAAATGTCGAGACGCTGACCTTGTCCTTGTCAAATATAGATCGAGCGGGCTCTCCTCCAATCTCCTATCTCGAATTGTATGTTAGGTATAATACTGTCATATGGAACTACATGAACGAGCATGATGTCCGCGTCGCTCCTTCTCGCGGGTGGCCAACCGGAGTTGCTCTACCTGTTCGGCCACAACCCATCCTAGCTTCAGCTCCTGCAGGGGTAAAAATGCCAAGAAGGGATGACCCTGAGGTGTGCGATTTATTCCCGCGTGTTTTCAGTACATTAATGCCATTGTCAGGTGGTACCCCCTTTCAACTTGGGTCAATTTTTATCAACCTAACACGACGACATTGGTCACCCATCACCTTACCCTCCAACCGAAATACACGTACCTGCAAGCCTCATGCAACACACCAGGATAGCATAAATATCGTAATAGATACACTCGCTTTATTTTGTAGCTCGCACGCTTTGTATCTACCTCAGACATCTGTATCGCTTCTCGACAATCCCCATTCTAGCTGCATATCGTCGAATTTCCTCTCTCGAATGACTGCGACTACGTTACTATCATAACATCATCCCACCGCCCCTCGTTAACTTTCCGTAGTTCGTTCGGCGCAATTTCACATTCACGACAGCCCAATACCTTCAAGAATGCCCAGCGATGCCATGCAACCCTCTCCAACGCTCGCTCACCACCCCAAGTTTGGTCTCCGAGCCAAAGATTGTAGGAAATGTCCAACATCTCAAGAAGTGGACATTTGTCTGGTAGTCGATGCAGCGGAATCGGCGCGGACAAGTGAACAAGGGTGAGGTGTGTGATGGAAGGTGGGAAAGCAAGGAGGGTTGGTACTGGTAGGGCGGTGGATAAGATGGCGAGGGCAGTGAGAGGCCGCGGACCAGGAATGTCGCCAGTCTCAGCGTCCCATAGCCCCTCCAGATCTGTCTGAGCCTGGCCCTGCTCGGCTTGGAAGAGTTCCGGACGAGGGGGTGATGTTGGTTCCATGACGATCAGCTCACAGTCTATTTGGTTATGTTCTTCCCCCAGGAGGACCCGCAGACTCGCGCTGGGGAGCGGGCAATGTATGGCGCATATTCGCACCAATTGCTTTCTGAGATGGGGTCCAAGACACGGCACAAGGTCTTTGAGGACATCGGCATTGGTGCCACAATACTTCAGTACGACGCGGAGGCAAAGTTCGCCCAGGCGCGGAACCACAGGTGTAGCATCCATGGGTCTAGGTCCAGAAAAACCACCGATCTGCGCAAAAAATAGTGACAACGCCGTTTCCCGCCACTCAGGGCCCTCAAACTTTTTGACTGGTGGGGCCGCGACGACCCAGCTTCGTGGTATGGGTCCCGCTACTGGTGTGGAATTGACTTTCACATCATCAGTATGAGGGGCCTGGGGCGAGAAGCGACAGGGTTGCAAACCAAATATCTCAGCGTACGGAAGTGAAGGCCCAAGCACGAGAGACATTGGCAACGGACCTGCGGGGGTGCGTTGGGAGTTTAGTGCTCGCCGGAAATGCTCACCGCTGCCGGCTCGTGAGCTAAGGAATGGTTCTAGGTTGGTGGCTGGGGCGCACCGGAGCGTGTGCAAGAGATTGTTGACATCCTTGTTTCCTTTCAATGATCGAGAGGATGGATTTCTCATGGTCATGAGATAGGTATCAATAACTTGCTTCCTTCATACATACGGCATGAGACACATGCTTTTAAACAAGTGGCACAGGCACAATGGTAACTATTCATAGTCGAACTACGGCATCAATTCATCTGCCGCACAAGCTTGTTGATATTGGCCTCCCGGTTACCGAAGTCACCTCCCTCAACATAATGCTTAAACTTGCGCGTTCGCCAACCGCCAGTAGGATTCGAAAGTTTAAACGGCCACAGGAAGTTGGACGCCTGATAAAAAGGCCAATCAGAATATTTGCCCAATTGATAGTTACAACAGACTGGCCTGTTTGAAATTGGGACCAACGGTGAGGATCTCGTGCACAAGATCCTCGACGGACAGGATATCATACTTGCCGAGAGCATTCTCAATGACGGAGTTATTGGACAAAGGAACACGTTGACGATTGACCTTGCCATAGCCACGCTTGTAGATCAGCTCGCGAACCGTCTTCAAGTTCGGCTCTCTGACGTGATAGCGCTCGTTAGAGATGACGGGCGTCTCGTGCAAGTAAATAATAATATACCCATAAGCGACATAGGGCTCGACCAGACGGAGCATCTGCTGCGTCGCCTTCGTCACACGCACAAACACGCCACTGTTGATTTGCAGAAGGCGGAGAAGTTGTAGAATCTTGCGGGGCTTCGGTGCGATCTCATTGATACTATCCATATTGCTCAGCTAAAAAACTCGGGCAGAACAGAGTTGCTACTCACCCTCGAATACGGATAACGAACAACACCTTGGGCTGCGCAGGAACATAAAAGTCACCAGACACACGCGCTGCCCGCTTTAGGCGGATCTCTTCCTTCTCCGTCGATAGGTACTCCTTTACATAGGACTCAGCACGCTTAAAAATAACCTTTCGTTTGGCCTTGCTAGCCTAAGCGAAGCAATCAGGTCAGTACCATATCAAAGTGTCATGCGTGGAGACAGCTGTATCAGTCCCGAAAGATGGTTGATTGGAGGCAACATTGGAAAAACTAGCCATTCCAGATACTTGTGCATCACATACGGGTAGGACAAGACAAACGCACACCTTTTTGGCAGCTGTTGCCTTTTCCAAATGCTCCTCGCGAGCCTTCTCATTTTGCTTCCTCTTTTTGAGAAGGGTTTCTGGGACCTCGATGTCCTATTGCAGCGTACATTCAGACCAAATTGGACATACGATAAATAGATTATGCCTACCGAAACCGTTGGAACACTTATTCACAACAAGACAGCTTTTAGCATATTCCACGATACAATGAGACAAGCGACATACGTAGTTGAGCCTGCCATGGTAATGATCTTGATGTGTCGTGTCGGTCTGTATCGGTCTTGGTCTCGCCTGCCTGAACAGAGGCTGAAACTGTACAGTATGACAAATACTTTCTCGCATTAAAATTAAATAATTAATGAAATAATTTAATTCATTGCGACCCAACGACCTCCACAGATGCAACGGGTTGACCACCTGCGTCTCCATGCCTGCCATTGCGACGAAACTGATCCGTGCACCGGTCTATCCCCTCGTAGACCCATCTCATGCTGTTGCGTCTTACCTCCGCATCTCACGCAGACCCGTGTGGGCCTCCGACGAGGTAAAACCCCCTTGGAAATTACGTCTTGCCCTTCGCTAATGTATGATTTTCTCACTTTTCCGACCTCGGATACGAAGTCGATAACTTTAATAAATAGTCGCGATTTGTCGATGGCGTCAGATTTGGAGACCGTCTGCGCAATTCCGATTAGGAGAGGGTAAAGTCTTGGCACAGGGCTGCATGCGACAAGGCATCGCCGCACGTCAGTGACTACCTAACTTGAGTTCTTCTGATAACGCTGACGAACAGAGTAGCCGCTTACTATTGGCCCCTTCAACTTGCTTTGAGATATGTGCAAGCAACGATTCAAGAACCTCGAGATTGACACCAGTACCATCTACAGTGTCAAGGAGAGCATTCTTTGACATGACACCATTCTCTCCGCTCGTCTCGAGAGTCTTCAGATATTCATAAAATCGCTTAACATCGCCCACACACAGACGAAGTTTCGTCAATGCATCTGGGAAGAGTAGAACCGACAGAATTGGGTGGATCGATGGTATGGTTTGCTTTTCTGCTGGGTTCTTTAAGTCAAGTCGTAACCTTCGCCAAGGGATAGCCCACCTATAGCATCGTCTGCTAGGCCTTCCCTGGAGTCACCCAGAAGGACGCACTCCCTCATTAACTCATCTAAGAAATCCATGAACCAAGTGCTAAGCAACGTCAATGGCCAGATGTTGTCTTGGGACGATAATGAGTCACGAGAAACCAGCAATACCTATACATACCAAGCCCAATGTAATCACCGTCTTTGCAGTCTTCGAAAGCGCTATGACAGGCGATCACGGAGCAGAGATCCAGCATCGTCTTTGAGCGGATTCTAAATTCTTCTTTTTCCAAAACCTTCTGTGCTCTTTCGCCCTTCAACCTGCCAGAATTACTTTCGTAGAGACTCAGCGCAAAGGTCATCATACCGGTAAACCTCGACAAGGATACCAAAAAATTCCTGGATCCATACATCTCGTAACCCGTCGTCTTGGCTTTCAAGTGCTTCGAGAACATTGTAGAACACATTTTCGACTTCTTGCGCGCTGATCGAGCTAAGTGAAAGCTGATGGGCAACGTCTGATGTAGTACGTTTAAACCGAATGGCCGATACAAGCACAGAAGCCAAGTCGGGGAAAGGACGACGCTCAAGCACTCGAAGGGGTGAGGTAAAATCGTGGGGAAATAAAAACGAGTCTACCTGTGACACCTCTCGGAGTTTTCTTTGGCATCGGGTGAATCGATAATCTTGAATTGCTTGCTGTCGACGGGGAAACCATGCAGAGGAGAACGGCATTAGGAGAGAGTGTGACACCGTGAGGTGCTGAGACGACATGGCACTGAGATGACGGCTGCGAGTTCCAGAATAACAACTCACGATACACGGAGGTGCCCTCGCTCCAACCCATCAGAAGGGGTTCAACACACCAATCGGAATGGACATCCAGTGATGGGCTATACAGGTCAGAGTTTAGATGATAGCGGGTAAACCATAGGCCTGCTCACAGCTGAAGTATCGAGACACTACCGCACGGAATTTTGGTCAAGGTTCTCTTGTTTGAAGACACTGATCCTTGAACATTCAGACTGCCTGCGACGACACTTGGACGTTGAGATCCGCGGTAGGGCAAGACAAACGACAGGGTCTCGGGAATTGGCTTCGATGTCAATCTTGTTGGGGTCTATAATGTTAATGATCAGGGTTGGAAGAGGCGCTCCCGCAATGAAATAGCGAACCCATTCCGGGACCGACGCGTTGGGATGCACTCTCTTGGAGAGGCCGAAGACGACGAGCTCGGACTTGGGAATGGTAGAATCCACTCGGGAGAGAGTGAGATTTGCCATTCCGGGCGCATGAGCCTCGTACCGACCAAAGCTCAGGAAAGACAGACACAAGTACATCTTCGGGGTAATTGGGACTGGGCTTGGTTCTGCCATGACGACGTAGTGTGGATCCCCAGGACAAAACACCATTGAACTGAGCGAATGTGTATCACATCTCAGGGGAGGAAGAGGACTCGTAGATAGATCTAGTGAAGTGGTGTCTAAGTTTGATAGACGAATCGAATCACCGCAAAACTTACATGTCCTTAGCCCGTCAAATCCGAGACGGACCTCGCACAATTCGATATTGGATGCCTGGACCCAGCTCTCCCAGTCTGCGGACTCCACCAGATGTACATTATGAAAGTGAGTTGACAAATCGGGGATGTCTTCGAGCCCGAGCGTGATGTTGGATATGTCTGGGGAGATGGCTTTCGCCTGGGAGCGAGTTGCTACCAAGATTGCATTCTCTGTAGTCTGGTCATTCAACTTTTGAGATCAACGAAGATACTACGCTGACCATTGTATGCCAGGCCAATTGTTGCGTGTGTGCAACAATGGCTCTCAAATCCCAGAGGTGTGTCCATATTCGAAGAGATGGAGCCCAAGTCGCGAGTTTCGTTCTTTTCGAGTGAACAAGATACAGTTGTTATTTTGGCCTCTTGGGCGCTGCATCTGATGCAGCAGAGCTGCACTCGTAAGTTCTGCGTTATAAGTATGATTGTAGGCAACAAAGCCAGCATCGGGGGACCTAGAGGGGGGAGTCTTACTGACTTCCGGTCGGAGTCGGTGACCCACTGTCGCACAGGTGAGTGGTCAATGCGGAAGATATTATTAGGATATCCATACTTCTCGAGCATGACCGAGCCAGGCAGCGGAGACAATGCCTCTGCCGCGAGGGAAATTCAAGGATTCAACGAAGTCCCAACTGTCTGCCAGAGAGGCTCTCCAGAAGCACCCGAGTCCGGATCCTTGTCTGCTTGGGAAGTATGCAAAGAGCCAACTTTCGTCAGGCGACACACTGATAATTGTGGGGGGTTCAGAGCATGATGTCGTAGTAGAAACGACGACCGGAGGTTGAAGAAAGAACTGCCTTGATGACGGGAATGCGCGTCCGACGACTGCAGACTTGCTTTCGTGGGCAAAAAGGATAGCGGAACTTGTCCACACGACTGGCCTGGAAATGATGAGTTGAGGGTGGCGAAGCAAAAAGGGACTAACCTGCGTTGTTGTTCAAGAAGAGCGTAAGAATTCCACCAACGAGAGTCGTCCTTGGATTTGCCCTTGAGCGGTGTGCTCGTCGACGTCGTCGTGGCAGTCATCGTTGTGGTACGGTCCGCCCGAACCTGACTCATGATGTCACACTGGCAACCAGTTGCAATCGCACGACGAGATATCGAATCAATTCAGACACAAGTTATTGTTCAGACGTTCTCGGATCGTGTTCTCGTTCTCATAACACAACTATCCAAAGTTGGGACATTGGTCTTCACATTTTTGTCGGTTTCATCCGCTCAATCTGATATAAATCCTTGTGCAGATCCAAGCCTCTGTACCACCAACCATTGCCCTTTCCCACATTTCTGCATCCAATGATAACTCGCTACCACCTGTACATCCATCGATTGACTTGACTTATCTGTTTGGACATGCACCTTCCTCGGATCAACAGACCCTATACTCCTCTTATGCCGCCCAGGTCGCCATGCTTGTGTGGACCTCGGAACAATATGGGACATCCCATATCCCAGTGGTCGTGGGGGTCGCATTGAAGGCGCCTCGTTCTTCCGAAGGGGCTTCCAATGTTGACAGAGTAATGTTTCTTCAAATTATGGAGTTGGTTCGAGAGGTACTCGGTAACGGTAATGTGCGTCTCGAGTGAGTCGCATTATGAAGGTCGAGTCAAAAATCAGTTGCGCTGGTTGTGGGTGGTAGAAGAGCATTGCAGACAGTGTGTTTTCATGTATCATTTGTCTCTGGCCTGGGCAAGCAACTTTGGCCAATCAATCAACATCCGAGCTCGTCCCCACTGAATCCCTCTCCGCGCGGGTGGAACGGTGTTTCACATATTTCCAGCGCACAAGACTATCCAGCTTTTGCTCGGGAGGCGGCGCCGTGCGGGGGTTTGTCTCGTAAAGGTAGTACGCCAATGTCCCAGTAAAAATACCCAGAAGTGGGTCCAAGGTGCTGGATAACGCGTAAGGACACTCGAGACAACGTGTTATCATGTAGCTCACCGGGATAGTAACACTGGAGACATCTAGTGGGGTTCAGTTGGTAGTCCGCAAGGAGAAAAGGAACAGGTTGGCCTTACGTAGGTATAATTGCCAGCAAGTAACTGTATACCACCACTCATCGCCATCACCTCCTTTCAATGTCCTCTCTTGCTCTTGAACGTCAGATACGACCAATTTATGGTCCGTGACCTTTTCCTTCTAGTTTCCTCATCGTGGCATAACATCGTTCCCTAGATGCATTGGACAGCGGATCACATAAATCGGCTCTGGTGACATGTAACAAGCTACTTAAAAAGCACCCCAAAAACGATCATCTCAAGGTCACCGCGCTTATGACCTCTCTCTCTCTTTGTTCTCATTGAGGTTTAGGCGTTGAAAGCCCTCGCTCTTACCCGTGCCCAAAAGTTTGAGGAAGCCATTGCACTCTGCGAGGAAGTGCTGGCAACAAAACCCACAAATGATGGGACCATAAATGCGCTGATGCACGCCCTTCGCCATCTTGGCAGATGTGAGTGCGCGTTGTCCCTTTCCTTGCGTTTTATGATCGAAGCATTTTGAATGCAGATGCCGACTTGGTGAAATTATTCGAAGACGCGTTCAAGCAACAACCAGACAATGAAGAACTAGGCCGTCAGGCTTTCTTTGCCAATGTGCGCGCAGGGTACTGGAAAGCTGCACAACTTGTAAGAATTTCTCGTTCCTTATGCCTTGCAACTTCCTGCGAACGATGCCGCATCATTTGTACTTCTCTCTGAAACAGCTTCTTTAAAGCTAATCTACTATAGCTGGCCAACAGACTGAACAAGCAATTTCATAATGATCGCTACGTCTTTTGGGGGATAATGTGCACAGTTCTGCAGGTCAGGCTTCTATAGAATTTTCCGATTGCACTCATTTCCTGATTACTCCCGTTTGTAGGCTAACGACCCTATGACTGCTGTGGACATGCGCGAGATTCTCCTCAAATTGGCTCACCGGCTCATTTTGGCCTCTTGGAAGCCCTCAGAGGCACATGCAGATCGGCTCTATCTTTACGTTACAGTTCTTCAGCAGCTTGGGCTTTACCAGGATGCACGGGAACTGCTAGAAACAGAATCGGGGCGTTTTCTTTGTTCTCGCAACCTGGCGTGCGATTATTTACGACGTGATATCATGAAAGCAGGGGGGTGGCAAAAGGAAGAAGCTGAGATAGCAGAGCAAAGGATATCGGAGAAAAGGTCAGACATGCCGTTGCACACCGGATATCCGCGTCATTTCAACGTCTATGCAGAGATCGTAACTGGCTTGAGTTTATCTCAATCCTAGACGCAACATTTTTGCCCTCAACGCTTTCTAATGGGACGCACCATTCGTCTTCTCCGTCTGACTTTGAACAACAAAAGAAAAAGACGCGGGAGCTGTTTGCAAAAGTCGCAGAGGAAGACGGTAACCATGATAGGGCAGGCTGGTTAGGCTTGATGGAGCTAGACAGGCTCTCTGATATTCATGGATTAACCTCAGGTACGTGAACCGTTGACCTTCCGTCGATCTGCCTCATCGTCTACAGAGACTCCTCACTTGCTAGACCTCTTGAAACGTTACTTCGACCTTTTCGGTGACAAGGCCGCGTGCTATGATGATTTGCGACGGTATACGGACCTTGGTGCTGACTCGTCCGGTTGGATAGCATTCCTTGAAGGGATGACGTGCGACCCTGTAAGCTTCTCCGATTTTTCCTAGCCCAACACTTAAGTCCACCCAAGTCCTCCGGTACTGACCTTCGGCGATCCATTAACGCTCACAAACTCCTGAGATACGGATTGGATAGTGCACAGTTGACGGTGGAACAAGAAAGCTCTCGAGTTGTACACCTAGTCCGTGAATACTTCGAAGCTCTACCTTTAGGGAAAGATCTACCAAAATTGGAACTACAACCGGGAGACGACCTAGCGATCCTCGCAGCGCAAGCATGTGTAAACATGTTCGCGCTGGATAATACGGATGCCCACCTCCACAACGCGATTGTCCTGTTGGAGTATGCTTCGAAGAAAAGTCCTCAGTCATATCAAATCCACCTCGTGCTGGTCAGAATTTATCGCTTGTTAGGTGTGGTGGATATTGTCCATCTCGCCTGTCCGATCGTCTCAGGTGTCTTTTTGGTTAGGCGCACCGCAGCAAGCTTTAGATCACTATCGTCTTTTGAATGTGAAACAAATACAGAACGACACCTTGTCGCATCTGATCCTTTCTCGCTCCACCAACTTTTCATTAGCGGCCACGGGCGACCTAACTTATGCTTCTGAGTGTCTAGAATCTAGTCATATCTACTTTAGTAACTCCCAAGAAGTAAGTGAAATGTTTTCGTCCTCCCGCTCACTGTCGCTAAAGGCCATTAGACTGCCGAATTCATCGTTAAGGCGTTTGGCATGGAGAAGTACTCACAGGCATGCCGTATTTGTCTCGTAGTCGGCCATGCTCTAACGCGCACATTCAGATTCCTGAACTTGTTGTCTTTGAAGAACGGCTAGACAATTCTCTCCAGCGAGACCTCGTCAAGATTGAACACGTTCGACTGCGTATCACGCATGAGCCGATTACTACCGAACTGGTCGATATGGAATTGATCGAATTGAAGTTTATTTTTGACCGGCGTAGGTCTTTCATCATTGAACTACGTGGCCTGGGGTAACCGATTTTGGTGTCAGAACACCACGATAACCGAGACATGGGGATTCTTC
>Ga0137359_10002927_pt1 | contig 13762 bp, 8 predicted proteins | sample Mad1_40_16metaG_FD_108281 | JGI IMG/M metagenome (GOLD analysis project Ga0137359, IMG submission 108281) | Vadose zone soil microbial communities from Angelo Coast Range Reserve, California, USA - Mad1_40_16 metaG | ecosystem: Environmental > Terrestrial > Soil > Vadose zone | place: USA... | reverse complement strand
GACATCTTCGAAGTGCGCGGGACCAAGCGGGAGCGGACGGGAACTCTCCTCGAGCCGGAGACGGGGGACGGCGAAGTTGTCCTTGCTTATGAAGGGCTGGACGGTGTGCTGCGGCGAACCGTCATCTGGTCGTCGACCCCGCCGCAGGTTACCTTTCCGTCGTCAATGCACTACACTTTGCGGCTCGGGCCGGATGAGGAGCGATGTCTCGATTTGAGTGTCTCCTGTCAGAACGGCGGCGGGAGAAGCGAACGCCTGGATTACGTTCGCGCCCTGACCCACGCCAGCAATGCGGCCGAACAGGCTGAGCAGCTCACCTCTCAGGTCACGACGTCTAACGAGCAGTTCAACACGTGGATCGCGCAATCCCGCGTCGACCTGAACATGCTGCTCACGGCAGAGCCTGATGGTCCGTATCCTTACGCGGGTGTGCCCTGGTTCACGACTCCTTTCGGTCGAGACGGGATCATCACCGCCCTCGAATGCCTTTGGACCGCGCCCACGATTGCGCGCGGCGTGCTCGCTTTTTTGAGCGCAACACAGGCACGCGAGGTTTCTCCGGAGCAGGATGCCGAGCCCGGTAAGATTCTCCACGAAGCGCGCGACGGTGAAATGGCCGCGCTTAATGAGATTCCGTTTCGAAGATATTACGGAAGCATCGACTCCACCCCGCTCTACCTGATACTGGCCGGCGCATATTACCGGAGAACGGGAGATCTGGCATTCATTAAATCCATCTGGCCCAATATTGAGCTGGCTCTCGCCTGGATCGACCGTTACGGCGATATCGACAAGGACGGATTTGTTGAGTATTTCCGCCAGTCCGACAACGGATTGGTTCAGCAAGGGTGGAAAGATTCGCAGGATTCCATCTTTCACGCGGACGGCACGTTAGCCCACGGCCCGGTCGCGCTGTGCGAAGTGCAAGGATACGTCTACGCGGCCAAACTGGAAATCGCAGCCATCGCGGCCGCGCTCGATTATCAAGACACCGCCAAGCAACTCATGCGCGAGGCGCAGAGTCTCCAAAGAAAGTTCGAATCGGCATTCTGGTCCGACGAGCTGGGCATGTACGCGCTCGCTCTGGACGGGGACAAGAGGCCTTGCAAGGTTCGAACATCCAATGCGGGTCAGTGCCTGTTTTCGGGAATTGCGGATGCCGACCATGCTGCAATCATTGCCAGACATCTTACAGAAGATCGTTTCTACTCGGGGTGGGGAATTCGAACCGTGGGGGCCGGGGAAGCCCGCTACAACCCGATGTCCTATCACAACGGTTCCGTGTGGCCGCATGACAACGCTTTGATTGCCGCCGGGTTCGCGCGATACCGAATGACCGAATTGTCAGCAAAGGTGATGGCCGGGCTGTTCGAAGCGGCCACCTACTTTGACTTTACAAGGCTGCCGGAACTCTTCTGCGGTTTCGGGCGGCGGAGCGGAAAGGGGGCGACATCGTATCCAGTCGCGTGCTCCCCGCAGGCATGGGCGGCGGCGGCAGCCTTCTTCCTGTTGCAGTGTTCGATTGGGCTGTCGATCGATGCCATGAAGAGACGCATCACTCTGGTGCGCCCGGTCCTCCCGTCGTTTCTAAATCACGTGAGAATTCATGGACTCGGCGTGGGCGACACATCCGCCGATTTGCTATTGTTCCGATCGAATCAATCCGTGGCGGTCACAGTAGAACGAAGGACGGGGGATATCGATGTGATTGTCGTGCATTGATGTGTGGTGCATTGATTGCGCTTGCGGCTCAGTCCTGCTCCGGTGTCTCGTCCACCACTTCGCACTCGAGCACCATCTGGGAATTCTTGACCGCATCCAGAAAATCGCGCTCACGACCATCCTCGATGTCGTACTCCCATATCTCGGAGCCGACGCTTAAAAAGCTGTCGTCTTCATCCATCACTTCCTGGGAGTGAAGCGCCGAGGGTTTTGTCCTTTCAAGGAATAGAGCTTCTTTGACTACGCCGCTGTCCAGTTCCGGATCCAGGTAATCGACCGGGTCTTCGGACCGTTCGCCCGCGGCGTCCGTACGTTCCATGAAGAGGACCCGGTATCTCATTTTATTCTGAAGACTCCATATGACGGTGTGCGCTTCAAGTAACGGTTACAGGGAAAGCAAGAAGCCAGTAGCCAGTAGCGCCGGGGTTGAGGGGTTTTATTCTGGCTCATGGCTTCTTGCCTTCATTTCAGCCGGGAGATTTCACGCTTCAGGGCCGCCGAATATCGCGACGCCAAGCACCCGAAGCGGTCTCCGTCGGGTCCGGAAAGGCTATTTTCAGCGAGTCGGCTGTAGGCAAGGCGAAAGGCGGTGTAGGCCACTCGATAAAACGGAAGCCGGCGCCTGATCTCCATATCTCCGGCCAGACCAGCGTAGAGATCGACAAACCCCTCGGTTTCCGCATTGTCGAAGGCGAATTCAATCGCAGTACCGGCGACATCCCAAGCGACATCCTGGGGACCCGGGAAGAAGTGATCGTGATGATGATCCAGAACGTCGGTCTTGAGGAAACCGGTCGCCGTTTGAATCCATTCGTGGGGCAACATCCGGCCGTCCAGACGATAGGTCGCGCCGTCTTCGACCACGTGCCGTAGAAGGACGATTCGTTCCGCACGCGCCGCCCAGTCCTGGCCTAAAGTCTCCCCGATGTTGTAGAGCACCATTCGAAGCAGTTCGTCCCAAGGCACAGGAGCGCTGGCAGGCAGCTCGCTTCTGACGTGAGCCAGATAGTGCGCCATTCGGCAGACCAGCTCCCTGGATCGGGTACCGCTGACAGCGGGGTTTCCCGTGACGAACGAGCTGAGGAGGAACCCGTTGGTCAGCTCGTGCGGATTGGTTGTGAACCCGGCGCCAGAAAGGATGCGCGCTCGCTCAGCGCAGGCCTGCCCGCGCGCGCCGAAGCCCACAAACTTCGCGATGAGCTGCGGGTGGTCCAGCCGTATAAACTTTCTCCGCTCGTGCTGCGGTTGAACGGCGGGGAATTCCGACGGCTCAGTGTAAAGCACCTCCCGCCATTTCCCGGCGGAAACGTCCCGCCAGTGGCCGCGCCCGAAGGCGCGTTGCATCCAGCCGGAGTGCACCAATTCCTCTTCGAATTCTCCGACGACGCTGCGATGATGGTTCCAACGCTCCGCAGCGCTCCTGGAAACAAACGAAGCAGAGTCGGGATTCCAACTGGGAAAAAAAACGATTCGCGAATCCGGTATTCCGGCGTCGGAGAGAGCCTCGGCGACCGAGCCGAATGAAGATCCGCTCAAGCCCGGCCCTTCGTCGACGATGGCGTAATGGAAGTGACGATTCTCCCGCCAACGAGAACGGATCGCGTCGGAAACTTGTAACTGGCGATCAAAAGGATGCCCGCGTGGCCGCACCGTCAGCGACTCCACCGATCCTCCGGATTCGGCGATGGCGCCGGCGACCGCGGCACTGAGGCTGGTTCCGATACTTCGGATCCCAATGCAGACGGAATGGTGTGGACGAGCTTCCCGAAAAAATCTTTCCGCCGCCGCGACAAAGACCTCGGGAAACAGGCCGTAGTATGCGTAGCCTTCGAGCTCGGTTACTCGCACTGCGTCGGGAAAAGAGAACGACAAGATCCCGTCCAGCATCGCGGTCAGGCGGCGGATCAACCGGTCGGAGCGCGGCTGGCCGCGCCACGAGCGGGCGAAGACTTGTCCTAACGCGACGGAAAACTTTCGCAGCTCCGCCAGTCTCGAATCCGAAAGATCGCACGACGGAGAGAGCGCGTCCGCGATCCCGCATTCCCATTGTCCGAACTCAATCAGGAGATCTCGCGACAGCTCATGATCGTTATTCCCCGTCGCCAGCGTCCCGCACTTGCAGCGGATGGAGGCGATCGCATCTAACGTGAGGAGCGGTCTGCTTTCTTCACGGTAAACGATCATAGGTGTTCTGTTTTCGTCGTTGCCCGCGTCAGTACGAATGTATGTTGGCTCTCCTGATTCGCCACGCCCTCGTCGAGGCTCAAGACAGAATCGGCCGAAGACCCGATCTCCCCCTGAGCCAGGAGGGAGAGGAACAAGCCCGGCAGCTCGCCGAGCGCTTGCAAACCTGGGACATCGCGGCTGTCTTCAGCAGCCCTTTGGTTCGAACGCTCCGGACCGCCCAAGTGCTGGCTGAGTCGAGAGGCATCCCCGTGCAAACGGATACCTGCCTGAATGAGATCGATTTCGGCGAATGGGACAACCGCAGCTTCAAAAGTCTCGAGCCTCTCGAATCCTGGAAGGCCTTCAATACTTTTCGAAGTAGCACGCGTTGTCCCGGCGGGGAAATGATGATCGAAGTCCAGAGCCGCGTGGTCGGTTTGCTTGAGCGCGTGATTCCTTCCTATCCGGATGCGACGATCGCGATCGTCAGCCATGCGGACGTCATTCGTTCGGCCGTATGCCATTATCTGGGAGTGCCTTTGGACCTTTCGCTTCGCATCCAGATAAGCCCGGCATCCCTGACCGTACTCCGCCTGGATAATTGCGGCGCAGAGTTGTTGAGACTGAACGACGTCGAAGAATAGCGGCAATTCAGGCTCATTTTCGCCGCGTCGCAGCGTTTCAAAGAAAAAACCAGCCAGGCCGCAATCACCGTTGGCCTGGCTGGATAGCAGCAAAAGTGGGAGTTGCCGAACTGAATCCCGCTTTCCGTTGCTTAGATCCGTGGGGTCAGAGTTTGTTTCGCGGTGAGCAAGGACGGCTGCGGTTCAACCGGCTACGACCTTCTTCGAACTAAAGTAAGCAAAGCCCCGGCCGAACTTCTTTCGCCGGATTCCCGGAGAGGTATCCGAAACATATCGCAAAACCTGAAACGTGTGTGGAAGCAACCGGGTCGAGGGGAAGGCCGACAATCGTCCGTCTCCGGTGTTTCCTGTGCCGGATGACATCGACTCGTGGAGACAGCACTCTGCCCGGTAGATGGTCCCGAGTTTCCTGGTCAACTTTCACGTACATCGGGACAGCGCCCGGAGTCTTACTCAATGTATGACCCAGACTGCTGAATTAACGCAACTGGACGAACTGATTAATGAGGTCAGCACCCCCGCGGAGAGTCAGTGCGAGTTGCTCCGGGAGCACCTGGAAAGCGCGCGGACATACCTGCTCGGTGCCATGAGGGAAGAATATTTATTGACCCTGCGGCGCAAATGAAACGTTAAATTGTATTGTCGACGAAGCACGCCGCGATCGGGCCGCTGAGCTGATCGGAAACCTGCTCGCGACCGAAACGTAAATGGTATGGCCCGAGCGACGCTGGTACATCCCCTCTCTCAAGCGCCGGTTCCGGCAACGCGGTCGCTTTCGGCGCTCAAGGCGGCCACGCGAGGTTGCCAAGCCTGCGATCTGTACCGTAATGCAACGCAGACGGTATTCGGGGAAGGCCCTGCGCACGCACGAATCGCAGCTGTCGGAGAAACAGCCGGGCGACCAGGAGGACCGCCAAGGACATCCGTTCGTCGGCCCGGCGGGAAAACTCCTCTTCCGAGCCCTGGAACAAGCAGGCGTCGACCCGAGGCAGGTCTATCTCACCAATGCCGTGAAGCATTTCAAATTCGAGGAGCGCGGGAAGCGTCGCATTCACCAAAAACCCAACAATGAAGAGATCCAGGCCTGCCGGCCATGGCTCGCGGCGGAGATCGCCGCAGTGAAGCCGGAATTGATCCTGTGCCTGGGCGCGACGGCCGCCCAGAGCCTGTTCTCTCCCAAGATTCCCATCACCGAGAACCGCGGGAAATTCCTGCCCCACCCCTGGGCGAAACACGTATTCATCACGACGCATCCATCCGCAATTCTGCGTGTGCCTCCCGAAGATCGCGAGCGGGAATTCGGTCGATTCGTTCGCGACCTGGAAACGGTCGGGAAATGGCTTCGCGGTGAACACGCTGCATGACTTAGAGCATCTAACACTTGATGGGCCGGGCAACAAAGGCGCCTCCCGATGACCAGCGTCCCGCAATCCACTTACCGCCTGCAGCTCCATGCCGGATTCAACTTCGACGCTGCCGGGGAAATCGTTGAATACCTGCGCGACCTGGGAATTTCCCACGTTTACTGCTCGCCCTACCTGCAAGCCGCGCCCGGAAGCACGCACGGTTATGATGTCGTCGATTATCATCGCGTGAATACCGAACTGGGCGGCGAAGAAGGCCTCGCACGCTTCAGCCGGAAGCTGGATCACTTTGGATTGGGCCAGGTGCTGGACATTGTGCCCAATCACATGGCGATTATTGGACACCATAACGCATGGTGGTGGGACACCCTGGAAAATGGCGCCTCCAGCCGCTACGCGCCTTACTTCGATATCGAGTGGAACGCGCCCGAAGAGCGGCTGAGGAACAAGATTCTCCTTCCGGTCCTGGGCGATCACTACGGGCGCGTCCTGGCAGCGGGCGAAATCACTTTTGAACATAGGGCAGGAGAGTTCGTGATCCGCTACCACGAGCACACTTTCCCAGTGGCGCCCGAGTCGACTGTCGGCCTGCTGAGGAAATGCGCGGAGCGGTTCGGCTCCGACGAACTCGGATTCCTGGCCGATGCGCTCGCGAGCCTGCCCGGTTCGGCCGATTCCGACTGGTCCGGCCGGATCGCGCACCATCGGAACAAGGAAGTGATCCGCGACCTTCTGAAACGTCTCTGCCGGGAGCGGCCAGAGGTGGCTCGGCAGATCGACATGATCGTCGCCGAGATGAATCGGGACATCGACGAGCTCGATTCCCTTCTTTCCCGCCAGAACTACCGCCTTTCACGCTGGCGGACCGCCGAGAGCGAACTGGTATACCGACGCTTCTTCGATATCAACACGCTGGTCGGTCTGCGCGCGGAGGATGAGCGGGTATTTGCCGACACGCATCAACTGGTCTTGAAGTGGCTGCAAAGCGGTCGGCTTGCAGGCGTCCGCGTCGATCATCCGGACGGGTTGCGGAACCCCGCCCAGTATTTCCGGCGGCTGCGCGAGGCGGCGCCGGACTCCTGGATCGTCGCTGAAAAGATTCTGCAGCCCGGCGAGCGGCTTCCGGACTCGTGGGAGATCGCCGGAACCACCGGATATGATTTCCTGAATCTGGCTGGCGGGCTGTTCGTCGATCCCCATGGCCAGGCTCCGCTGAATGAGCTGTATCGCGAGTTCACGGGAGAGCCGGTAGACTTTGCCGCAGTGGCGCGCGAAAAGAAGATGCTGATTCTGCGAGACATCCTGGGCAGCGATATCAATCGCCTGACCGCTTTGTTCCTCCAGATTTGCGAGGAGCATCGCGAGAATCGCGACTACACACGGCACGAGATTCACGAAGCAATTCGCGAAGTAGTGGCCTCGTTTCCGGTGTACCGCACCTACATTCAGGCGCATACGGGAATCATTGCAGAGACGGACGCGGAGTATCTCGCTCAAGCCGCCGACGCCGCGAAGGCAGCAAGGTCGGATCTGGACCCGCGTCTGTTCGATTTCCTTCGCGACGTCCTGCTGCTGCGCACTCGCGGGCGGCTGGAAGGAGAATTCGTCATGCGCTTCCAGCAGGTGACTGCCGCGGCCATGGCCAAAGGCGTGGAAGACACCGCCTTCTATTGCTACCTCCGGCTCACAGCGCTCAACGAGGTGGGAGGCGATCCCGGGCATTTCGGCGTCTCCGTCGACGATTTTCACAAATGGTGCGCGGAGACGCAGGCGCGCCAGCCGTACACCATGCTCGCGACTTCAACGCACGACACCAAGCGAAGCGAGGACGTGCGCGCGCGAATCATGCTCCTGTCCGAGATCCCAGCCGCCTGGGCCGAGGCGGTCCATCGGTGGTCCACGATGAATGCCCGCCATCGGTCCGGCGAGCTGCCGGACCGTAAGACCGAATACATGCTCTACCAGACCCTGGCGGGCGCGTGGCCCATCTCGCAAGACCGGCTCCTCGGGTACATGCGAAAGGCCGCCCGCGAAGCGAAAGAGCGCACGTCGTGGATTTCGCCGAACCTCGCGTTCGAAGAGGCGCTGGATAAGTTTGTCGAGGCGCTCTATAACGACCCGGAGTTCCTGGCGAACCTCGAAGGATTTCTTGGGCCTCTCATCGAACCTGCAAGGACGAACTCAGTGTCCCTGGCTCTGCTCAAGCTCACGTCACCCGGTATCCCGGATACCTACCAGGGAACGGAGCTGTGGGACTTGAGCCTGGTGGATCCGGATAATCGCAGGCCGGTCGATTATGAGGTGCGCCGCCGACGGCTTTGCGAAGTTCAAAAAATGTGCCCGGAGCAGATTGTTCACCACGGGGATGAGGGACTGCCCAAGCTGTGGACCATTCGCCAGGCTTTGCACACTAGAAATTCGCATCCCGAAAGCTTCGGAGCCGAGGGCACGTATAAGCCGCTCTGGGCGGCGGGCCCCAAGGCGGCGCATGTGGTCGCGTTTCAACGGGGCGAGGATGTGATTGCAATGGCGCCTCGCCTGCTGATGAGCCTGGGCGATTGGGAGACAACGATCCTCGAAATTCCGGAAGGCCGCTGGCGGAATCAATTCACCGGCGATATCGAGGAAGGAGGAAAAGTAGAGCTGGGCGGACTTCTGCGGCGTTTTCCGGTGGCGCTGCTGACGAAAGAATGAGTGAAATCCGTGTGTGGGCGCCGAACGCGCGAACCGTCCAGCATCATCTCACAGCCGATACGCGCGACGCCCGCCATATGGAACCGGCCGGCGGAGGATGGTGGCGCGTTGAGTCGTCTTCGATCGACGACTATTCCTTTATCCTCGACGGCGGAATCCCGCTGCCGGATCCTCGATCTCCCTGGCAGCCCCATGGCGTCCACGGTGCGTCACGGTTTGTCGATCATTCGTCGTACTCCTGGACCGATCAACGATGGCAGCCGCCCCCACTCTCTTCCGCGGTCATCCATGAGCTGCACATCGGTACGTTCACACAGGAAGGCTCGTTCGATAGTGCCATCGCGCGGCTCGATCATCTGGTCCGGCTGGGAATTACACACGTCGAGCTCATGCCCGTAGCCGAGTTTCCGGGAAACTGGGGCTGGGGCTACGACGGGGTCGATCTTTTCGCTCCCCACCACGCCTACGGCGGCCCGCCAGGATTGAAGCGTTTTGTCGATGCATGCCACGCCAAGGGTCTCGCCGTTCTTCTCGATGTGGTGTACAACCACCTGGGCCCTTCCGGCAATTACCTGAGCCGCTTCGGGCCGTACTTCACGGACAAGTATTCGACCCCGTGGGGTTCGGCCGTCAATCTCGATGGCGCGGGAAGCACTGAGGTGCGCCGCTTCCTGTGTGATAACGCATTGATGTGGCTGCGCGATTACCACTTCGACGGCCTTCGGATCGATGCCGTTCACGCCATCTTCGATTCTTCCGCGGAACACTTTCTCGCGCAGCTAGCTTCAGAGGTTGACGAGCTCGAGGCGCAAACCGGACGGCATCTCGTGCTGATCGCCGAGAGCGACCTGAATGACCCCCGCGTGGTGACGCCCCGCGAAGCGGGCGGGCACGGAATCGACGCGCAATGGAGCGATGACTTCCACCATGCCTTACACACCGTGTTGACCGGCGAGCGATCCGGGTATTACGAGGACTTCGGCGACTTGGCCGACCTGGCGAAGGCCCTGACGAACGGATTCGTCTACGATGGCCGGTACTCGGGTCACCGTCGCCGTCGCCACGGAAGGCGTCCGCAAGGCCTCGCGGGCTGGAGGTTCTTGAGTTACCTGCAGAACCACGACCAGGTCGGCAACCGTGCCAAAGGCGAGCGCAGCAGCCATCTGATGAGCTTCGGCCGGTTGAAGATCGGCGCGGCATTGGTGTTGTGCTCTCCTTTTGTTCCCATGCTGTTTCAGGGAGAGGAGTTTGGAGCCTCGACTCCGTTTCAATATTTCACCAACCATGACGACCCTGGCATCGCGCGCGCTGTGTCCGAGGGACGCCGCCGCGAGTTCGAGGCGTTCGGATGGAAGCCCGAGGACATTCCCGATCCTCAGGATCCCGCGACGTTCCTTCGCTCCAAGATCGACTGGAGTGAAGTGGAACGCGAGCCGCATCGCGAGCTGCTCGAATGGCATCGTCAACTGATCGATTTTCGCCGGAAGACGCCTGAGTTGCTCGACGGCCGTCTTGAAAGCGTAAAGGTCCATTTCAGCGAACAGGATCAATGGCTGGTGGTCGAACGCGGTCCCATCGTCATCGCGTGCAATCTGGCGGGGAGCCGCCGATGCGTTCCGGTTCCGTTCCCGGTTGCCCCAGTATTGTCCTCGGATTCGACAAGCACGGTCACACCGACAGCTCTAGAACTCGCACCAGATTCCGTAGTCGTGGCCCGTGGGGCAGCCAGTCTTGGCTGCGAGCCGGCTTTCGAGCCGGCTTGTCTTCGTCGATCGTAGGTGCAGCCAAGACTGCCCGACCCACGAATAATATTCCGAATTCCCGCCTTCTCCTCCTGTCTGGAAAAACGGTAACCGGATGTAACGAGAGACTTAGCGTAGTTGCTTGCACTGGCAACTCGTGTGCATACAAATCGAAAAGGCGAGAAATGACTTCCGTCCAAGACGTCCGCTCGTCGACCAGAATTCCAGAACAGGCCGCGGAACGGAGCCGGGTTGCAATCGAGGCGGTTCGGCCGGAGGTGGATTGCGGCCGCTTTCCGATCAAGCGAGTCGCGGGGGAAACCGTTGTCGTCGAGGCCGATATCTTTGCCGATGGCCACGATCACATCGCCTGCCAGCTCCTCTACCGGTGGGAACAGGAACCCGAATGGACCGCGGTTCAGATGCATCCTCTGGGAAACGATCGCTGGCGCGGCGAGTTTCCTGTTTCGGGCATGGGGCGGTATCGGTACACATTCGAAGGATGGGTGGACCCCATTGATACCTGGCGGAGCGATCTGCTGAAGCGGCTCGATGCCGCCCAAGACGTCGAGGTCGATTTGCTCATTGGGGCGAGCCTGATCGAGCAAGCTGCGTCGCGAGCTTCCGGCGAAGACGCGGAGCGGTTATGGGAATGGGCTTCGCTGCTGCGTCACGAAGGCGATCCGGAGCGGAGGAAGGCGGCGGCCCTCCGGGAGGACTTGATCGAGCTCGCGCGCCGCCATCCGGACCGCCAAAGCGTGACGCGATACGAGAAGGAGTTACTCGTATGGGTCGACCGTGAGAAGGCCCGATTCTCGGCATGGTATGAACTGTTCCCCCGCTCGTGCTCACCGGAGCCGGGCCGGCACGGAACCTTCCGCGATTGCGAAGCATGGCTCCCCTACGTCGCATCGATGGGTTTCGACGTGCTGTACCTTCCACCGATCCATCCGATCGGACGCGCATTTCGGAAAGGCCGTGACAATTCAATCCTGCCTGGCCCGGAGGACGTGGGGAGCCCCTGGGCAATCGGGGCGGCGGAAGGCGGCCATAAATCGATTCACCCGCAACTGGGAACCATCGAAGACTTCCGCCGGCTGCTGGCGAAGGCGAAGAGCCACGGCCTCGAGATGGCGCTCGACCTCGCGTATCAGTGCGCGCCGGATCACCCCTACGTAGGCGAACATCCCGAATGGTTTCGCAAACGGCCCGACGGGAGCATTCAGTACGCGGAGAATCCTCCCAAAAAGTATCAGGACATCTTCCCATTCGATTTCGGAACCAGTCACCGGCGCGAGCTATGGGACGAACTGAAAAGCATCATCCTGTTCTGGATCGAACAAGGAGTTCGCATTTTCCGAGTGGATAACCCGCACACCAAGCCATTCGCGTTCTGGGAGTGGACCATCGCCGCCGTCAAGGATCAGCATCCGGACGTTCTGTTCCTTTCCGAGGCGTTCACGCGTCCGAAGGTGATGTACCGTCTGGCCAAGCTCGGATTCTCGCAGTCCTACACGTATTTTGCCTGGCGGAATACCAAGCAGGAGTTGACCGATTATTTTCGTGAGCTGACCGAAAGCGGCGTCGAAGAGTACCTGCGGCCGAATCTTTGGCCCAATACTCCGGACATACTCACGGCGTTTCTGCAGACCGGCGGCCGATCCGCTTTCATGATCCGTCTCGTTCTGGCCGCGACTTTGGGAGCCAGTTACGGCATCTATGGCCCGGCTTTCGAATTATCTGAGAATGTCCCCGCCGAACAGGGCAGTGAAGAATATCTGAACTCCGAAAAATACGAGCTCAAACATCGCGAGTTGTTCGGGGCCGGAAGCTTGCGGCCGCTCATCGCTCAGATCAATCACATCCGGCGCGAGAATCCGGCGCTTCAGAGAGACCGGAGTTTGCGATTTCACGAAACCGACAACCCGATGCTGATCTGCTACAGCAAAGTAAACGAAGATCGCTCGAATGCGATCGCGGTCGTGGTCAATCTGGATCCTTTTCATAAACACTCGGGATTTGTAAATCTCGACCTCGGCGTCCTGGGGCTTGATTCGAGCGGTTCCTTCCAGGCTCAAGATCTGCTTGGCGGCGGCAACTACGTCTGGCAGGGATCGCGCAACTACGTGGAACTGACTCCGGGGAGTCTGCCCGCACATGTCCTCCGTCTCCGAAACCACTACGCCTGAACGGACCAGACGGCCGGGCAGCGCATCCGAGCCGCTGTGGTTCAAGGATGCCGTCATTTACGAGCTTCATGTCCGCGCGTTCGCTGACGGCAACAACGACGGCGTGGGTGATTTCCAGGGGCTGATTCAAAAACTCGACTATCTTCAAGACCTCGGAGTCACTTGCCTGTGGGTGCTTCCGTTCTTTCCTTCTCCGCTGCGCGACGACGGTTACGATATCGCCGATTACATGAGCGTTCATCCGAGCTATGGAACGATCGAGGATTTTCGAGCATTTCTCGACGCGGCTCACGAGCGAGGTCTCCAGGTAATGATCGAGCTGGTCATGAACCACACCTCCGACCAGCATCCGTGGTTTCAGGCGGCCCGCCGTGCTCCTCCGGGATCGACGGAACGCGACTACTACGTATGGAGCGATACCGACCAGAAGTATCGCGACTGCAGGATCATCTTCACCGATACCGAGAAATCGAACTGGACCTGGGATCCGGTGGCGCAAGCGTACTTCTGGCACCGCTTCTTTTCGCACCAGCCGGACCTGAACTACGACAATCCACTCGTCGTGGAAGAAATGCTGCAGGTACTGCGCTTCTGGCTCGACATGGGAGTCGATGCCCTGCGCGTGGACGCGATCCCGTATCTGCTGGAGCGCGAAGGGACCAACTGCGAGAACCTTCCGGAAACGCACGCAATCATGCGGCGAGTGCGGCGCGAGATTGATGAGCATTATCAGAACCGAGTCATCCTCGCCGAGGCGAACCAGTGGCCCAGCGACGTGCGCCCCTATTTCGGCGAAGGGGACGAATGCCACATGGCGTTCCACTTCCCGCTGATGCCTCGCATCTATATGGCGCTTCGTCAGGAAGATCGTCTGCCCATCACCGACATCATGGCGCAGACCCCCGACATTCCGGAAACCTGCCAGTGGGCTCTGTTCCTTCGCAATCACGACGAGCTGACTCTGGAAATGGTCACCAACGATGAGCGCGACTATATGTATCTCGCCTATAGCGCCGATCCGCGGATGCGAATCAATCTGGGCATCCGCCGCCGTCTCGCGCCGCTCATGGACAACAATCGCCGCCGCATGGAGCTTCTGAACAGCCTGCTTCTCTCCTTCCCCGGCACCCCCATCATCTATTACGGCGACGAGATCGGCATGGGCGACAACATCTATTTGGGCGACCGCAACAGCGTGCGCACGCCCATGCAGTGGAATGCCGATCGCAACGCGGGATTCT
>Ga0137359_10002925_pt1 | contig 13764 bp, 10 predicted proteins | sample Mad1_40_16metaG_FD_108281 | JGI IMG/M metagenome (GOLD analysis project Ga0137359, IMG submission 108281) | Vadose zone soil microbial communities from Angelo Coast Range Reserve, California, USA - Mad1_40_16 metaG | ecosystem: Environmental > Terrestrial > Soil > Vadose zone | place: USA... | reverse complement strand
CGCCCGTATCTCGATCGAGACCCCCCGCATGTCGCGCCGATCGATGGCAAGGAATATGCCGCCAAGCGTGGCCGGCCGGCTGCGGCGAAATTGGAAACAAGGAAGCGTCAGGCGGGCGCCGGCAACGATCCCGGCGCATCGATGCGCGCCAAGCAGGCAAAATCATCCAAGGTGAGCAGCCTTGAAGCGCCGGACAAGCATACAACGTTGAAATGATCCGCGCGCAACTTCATGCGCGGGACTGCTGCGCTGCGGGATTGCAATCCGCCCTCTGTCCGCTTTGGCTCAGACTCGACCGGGTTGGCCAAGGCGACGCGTCCATTCAGGTCCGCAACACCCCTGATAGCGATCATAAATTCAATGCGTCGGTGTCTGTAGCATTGTGACGCCTTCCGCTCCGCTCAAGTCATCCTGCACGCGCTGGTACTCACGCCGAGAGATGACTATATCGACGCCATGTGTGGGAGGGTCGTCCAGAGCAGCGGGCCGCTGCGCTATGCCATCGTCGATGGCATGAACGTGCGCGCGGACCGTCTGCACAACTATCCGCCGCGCTGGAACGGCGCACCAAGCCAAGATTTGCTGGTCATCCGCCGCAATCACAGAACCGGGGAGATATCGCTCGACCCGCTGCGGTGGGGCCTCATCCCGTATTGGTGCGCTGATCCCAAGGGCGGCCGCAAGCCGATCAATGCGAAATGCGAGACGGTGGGCGATCTGCCCACGTTCCGCGAGGCCTATCGCAAGCGTCGCTGCCTCGTGCCGGTGGACGGCTTTTTCGAATGGAAGGCGATCAAGGGCAGGGCGAAGCAGCCTTACGCGATCGCCATGAAGGACGGCGCGCCGTTCGCGATCGCGGGGATTTGGGAGAACTGGAAGGAGCCCGCGTCGGGCGAATGGATTCGCAGCTTTTCAATCATCACCACGGACGCCAACGCGCTCGTCGCCGACATTCACGAGCGCATGCCGCTCATCCTGGCGCGGGAGCATTACGCGCGCTGGCTCGGCGAGGAAGCGGACCCGCGCGATCTGATGCGTCCGTTTCCGGCCGAGCCCATGCGCATGTGGCCGATCTCGACGCGGGTCAACAAGCCGGAAAACGACGACCCGTCGATCATCGAGCCCATCGAACCCGCGACCGACGCGGCGTAGCAGCGCGGGCGCTCGGTGCGTGCGTCGCCGTGCGGCACGTTGAGGATGATCGTCAACAGCTATAGAATGGGACTACGAGCGATTTGCGAGGTTACTCGCTGGGGGTCACTCAATCCGCGATGCCATTTTAGTGCCCGCGCGGTCATGGAGGGGTTTTGACCTTAAGAAGGCCATATCCGGCGGTCGGCATCGGCTACCGCGCGGCGATCGACCAATGGACGCATGATCACCTTGGCGATTTCGACGTTCTTGAGATCACGGTGGATAATTGCATTGATGGAGGACGCCCGGTCTGCTCCGCCATTTACGATTTGGTCGGCCGCATCCCGTTGATCGCGCACGGAGTCGGTCTTTCGATCGGGACGGACACGCCGCTGGACGAGGGATATTTAGACAAGGTCGGGGAAATCGTCGAGCGACTCAACGCTCCGGTCTACAGCGAGCACCTCGCGTTCACCCGTGTCCCCGGCCAGGATCTCGCCGACCTGCTGCCCGTGCCCAAGACCGAGGCCGTTGCCGCCTCGATCATCACCAAGGTGCGACACATCCAGTCGCGCATTCCGGTTCCGTTCCTGCTTGAGAATATCTCGTACTTGTTTGACTGGCCGGATTCGACATGTTCGGACGCGGACTTTCTCAATTTGATCTGCCGCGAGACGGGGGCCGGCCTGCTGCTCGATATCGAGAACCTGTTTCTGAATTCTCGCAATCATGACTTCGATCCTTACGCGTTTCTCGATTCCTTGAATGCCGGCGTGGTGAAGGAGGTGCACTTGGCCGGTGGCATCACCATGGATGAAGATTTTCTCGCACGACCTTACTTTGTCGACTCCCACTCCCATGCAGTGCCTGATGAGGCGCTCGATCTTCTGGAATATGCGCTCAAGCGCCACGCGCCGGCAAACATCATCGTCGAGCGCGACGATCGTTTCGAGGCGGCTTCGGAACTCCTTGACGATGTCGCGCGCATCCGTGCCCGTCTCGTCAATACAATCGGACACGCCCATGGCCAGCCGGCTGTTGGATCGGCAGGCTAGACTGCTCGACCATCTGAGCAGCGCTGCGACCCTCTTCGGCGAGGAGGCCGGTGCGCCTGTCGATCCGACCCTGCAAGGAATCGATCGCGGGTTGTTGCGTCTCGAAGCGCGCTTCGCGTGCAACAGGCGCTTAGGAAAGATTGCCGCTGCTTTCCCCCGGACGTTCGAGATTTTGGGGGCCGATCAAAAGCTGATTTTGCGGGAGTTCGTGGAGGTCAGTCGGCCGACGGCTGCGAGCACCCTGGCCAACGCCCGCCAGTTCTGCGAATTCCTGTCCGCCCGTTGGCGGCACGAACCGCCCAAACCGGCCTATCTGCCGGATGTCGCTGCCTGCGAGCTTGCCATGCTCGAAGTCCGCAATATGGTCCAAGATCACGAGCAACCGCCGAATAAGGGCGGGAGCTATGGACGCAAAGGAAACATCCGTCGCCGCCGTGGTGTCATTGCGCTGCGCTGCGCCTACGATATCCGATCGATTTTTGCGAGAACTTCGGGAGAAGTCATGCCGCCCAAACGTGACGTAGCATTCGCCGTCACCTTACCGTGCGACTCTAGCGAAGTGAGAATTCTCGAACTGGCGCCAGCTGCTTGCGACCTGCTCGCCCGGCTCGACGACTGGGTCGATCCGAGGACGCTCGATGCTATCGGCGAGCAGGAAAATTTGGTCAGCTATTTGGCCGTGCACGCGCTCATTGAAGTCACGGAAGTGGAGGTGGGGGTGGGAGGCCCATTTTTGCGTGAACCGTCTTAAGCACGTCTCTGATCTCGGCTTGCCGCGTCTCCAGCCTTTGCTTGTACTCCTGAAGCGCGTCCCTCATCTCGTTTGGCGTGTCGAACTTGAGGAGGTTTACGATCCTCTTTGCGCACATTAGCTTCCCCCTGACTTCCGTCTGCGGCTTCCGTGGGCATTCCGAAATTGATCAGCAGAGGTCCATTGCAGCACGAATGACGTGGGATGTCAATTACATAGAATATAATCTCATACCGAATACTTCGCGGATCTGGTTGTTCGGCAAGAGTCTCGCAGCCTTTTTCCCTGCGCCTCGACAGGCCTCGTCTATCAACGTTCGAGCAAACAACCGAGTAACGTCTTGGGCTTTGCGGCCGCTTTGGCCAAGATCGTCTTGTAATCCGCAATCCAATGCTGGCGGATGTTCGGCTCGAACAAGTCCTCCTTGTAATGGCATCTGCCGGCAATGCCCGACGGTATCTCCTTGAGCGCCAGCGAGATCCACGTGGAATCGATCGGCATGGCCGCCTGCCCATCCTGATTGGCGAACGGTCGGACTGCCACATCGGGCAGTTTGAGCGGCCGGCGAAACGCATTCCGCAGGACGAAAAAGACTTGCATGAGCGATGCTGGATCGAGACCGTCTTCTTCCGCGAGGCGGGCCGCCAGCATGTCAAAGGGGAGCTCCTGGCTGGCATAGGCCTCCAAGACGGCCTCGCGCACGCGATCGAGTGCTTCCTGAAACGATAGATCAGCATCGAGCCGGGTGCGGATGATCGTGGTGTTGGCAACGGGGCCGATCACGCGCTCCGTCTGGAGTTGAGCGCGGTTGGCCATGGAGGTCGCGACACAAATGTCGCTCTGTCCGGTCCGCGCCAGCAGAAGCGCCTTCAGGCCGGCCAGCAATGTCATGAACAGAGTGGCGCCTCGGCTGTGGCTCCTCGCGCGCAAGCGCGCGAGGAGATCATTCGATATCTCGATTGGTTCCTGCGAAACACGCGCTGTCAGCTGTGCGCGCTTAAGCTCAGCATTGGTCCGAAAGACCGGCGGGCTCTCCCGCAGACGGTCCTTCCAGTAGGCAAACTGCGCCGCTGCTGCGTTGCTGGTGGACCATCCTCGCTGCCAGCGAGCGAAGTCGGAAAACTGAAGCGCTGGTTCGGGCAGCTTTGCCTCCCGGCCGGCTGCAAAAGCGGCATAGAGTTCGGACACCTCTTTCACGAAAACGCCCATCGACCACCCGTCGATGACGAGATCGTGCAAAATCAAAAGCAAAACATGGTCGTTGGCGCCGAGCCCCCAGAGCCGCGCCCGGAACAAGGGCGCACGGTTCAAATCGAAGGCTTTCAAGGCCTCTTGCTCAACCTCCAGCTCCGCCTTTTTGCGCAGGAGCCTCTCGGTCCGGCCGTTTCCAGCGGATGCCGAAGCTGCACGATCGGCGGCGACGAGCCACGAACTGGCGTTGACGGCGGGGGCGATGAGAGCGACGGGCAGCTCATCCCGCCAAGCAAATGCCGTGCGCAGCGACTCGTGCCGGCGCACCACCTCGGCCAGGCTCCGCTCGAGCGCGGCAACATTCAGCGGCCCACGCAGCCGATAGGCGAAAGGCACGTTGAAGTTGGGTAGTCCGGGGAGCTTTCGCTCGATCTGCAGCAGGTACTCCTGCATGATGGAGACCGGCTGGTCACCGTGTTGCTGCGTGCGGGCGATCTCCGTCGGCGCATCAGCCAAGCTCAGTGATGCACCGGCGCGATCTCTTTCCAATGTCTCGAGGCGAGCCGCGAGCGTCGCAACGGTCGGCGCATCGAAGATATCCTTCAAGGAAAAACAGACGCCAAAATGTGCCCGCAGGCGCGAAAGCACCTGCATCACCGTAATCGAATCCGCACCAAGGGCGAAGACATCTTCGTCCATGCCGATCCGATCCAATTCCAGGAGTTGCGTCCAGAAGTCGGCCAGTTGCCGTTCCAATTCCGAGCGCGGCGCAACCAATTTGCCGCCAGTGGTTCGCCTGTTCCGCTGGGTTATCCCGAGCGCGGCGGCGAGTTCGCCGCGCTTGATCTTTCCGCCGGCACTTTTCGGGATCTCCGCTACAATCTCGATCAGTCCAGGGACCTTGAACGGTGCCAGGCGTTCGCGGGCGAAATTGCGGAGTTCCTGTGCGCTGACCTTGGCGTCGGCGCGCAGTACGGCGGCGGCAGCCACGTCCTCGCCAAGCCGCCGATGGGGGATGGAGAAAGCGGCGACTTCGACCACGTCGGGGTGACTGAGCAACGTCTCTTCGATCTCGGCGGGAGCAACCTGGTGCCCGCCCCGTTTGATGACGTCTTTGATCCGGCCGACAATGAAGAGATATCCGTCCCGATCCAGGTATCCGAGATCGCCAGTTCTGAACCAGCCGTCCCGAAACGCGGACGCGGTCGCCGCGGCATCGTTGTAGTATCCCCTCGTAATAGTGGGGCCTCGCACCACGATCTCTCCGCGCTCACCATTTGGTAGCCGCCGCCCCTCACTATCCATGATCGCCACCTCGGGCCCCGCCGCTTGTCCGACCGACCCAGGTTTTCGTCGGGCGAGAGGGTTTGCGGTGACTTGGGTGGTCGCTTCCGTCATGCCATACGTGTCGATCACGGGGACGCCGAACAGCGCTTTCAGCCCGGCGAGCACGTCACGCGGTAGAGGTGAAGAGGCCGAGCGGATAAGTCGCAAGGAGGACCGCTGAGCACGGTGCTTGTCGCTCATCGCCGCCGATAACAGCGCCTGATGGAGTGCCGGAATCGCGCTGTACCAGGTTGGTCGAAACTCGCTCAGCCAGCCGAAGAAGGCCGCGGCATCGAATCCCGGCGTGCAGACCACGCTCGAGCCGGCCGCCAATGCGGTCAGAACCCCGGTAATCAGCCCAAGGCCGTGGAACAAAGGCAACACGTTCAGCAATCGGTCCCGCGGTTCGAGGGCCAGAGCCGCGCCCACGTTATGGGCCGCCAGACAGACGCTCGCGTGCGTCAGTGGAACCATCTTCGGGCGCGAAGTTGTGCCCGAGGTGACGAGGATGAACGCGTCGTCGGGGCTTAACGCCTCGTCAGGGCTTTGCGCCTCGCAACCGACAATGCCCGCGGCCGCGGGACCCACGATGCTGAATGCGCCGGCCCCATCGCTCGGCCGCGGCGACAGATCCATGACGGGGATGCCCAGGCCATGCGCCACCGCCCGGCTTGCCGAATCAATGTCCGGCGACGTCAACAGCGCCGACACCTGCAAATCGCCGAAATAACGCCGCCATTCGTCAGCGGTGAAGGATGGGTTGAGCGGCACACAGACCGCAGCAATTGCAGCCGCGGTCATCGCGACCGCAGCGTCTGGTCCGTTCGGCAACACCACCGCTACGCGATCAGTTCGGCGAAGGCCGAGGGTCTGCAACCTCTGAACGGCCTCGTTCACCCGGGCGGAGAGGGCGCCATATGTCACCGGGGGCTGCCCCGGCGCCAGGATGGCGATCGCGCCAGGGGTCGTTCGCCCATACCAGGCGAGAAGATCGTGAAGGCACAAAAAGGCGCCTTCAGTCTTTTTGCGTGCCGATCCGAATTGCTTCATAGCGTTGGACAAGCTCCGCCCCCCTTTGCGTGAATGGTTACGTGATTGCTCTAGAATTTTATAGAGCGGGTAGCCTCGCACGATGACGGGTGTCCGGCGTACCGGTCGATGATACTGCAGCGGCGCAGTTGTGCGAGAGGGGGCATGTCTGCCAGCTAAAGGCGACGACAAGCATTCCCGGTGTTTCCCGATGAATCAGGCCACACATGCCGCAATAGCCGCACAGTATAATTGCTCGCAGAGAGGGCCGCGTGAAAACGACCTGTTCTCTCAAGCCGACAGGTCAACCACCGAAAGGGGAACCGGGCTCGGCTTGTTGGCCAAGCCGATCATCGGAATGCGTCATGAACGGATTTGGACGGAAGCGGCATTACGACGCGCCGCATCAAACCCCGATCCGGAGGTGCAAGCAATTCCAATCATCGTGGTCACGGCTTATGCTTTGAGCGGGGAGGAGAGCAAGGCGAGAGCGGCCGGCGGTGATGACGAAATATGCTTCGAGGATTAGCGTGGTCTTGAGCCGTGGGATGGCCCGATGAGACGGCGCGACTTCATCAAACTGACGGTTGGTTGGGCGACGTGGCCGCTTGCAGCACGCGCGCGCGAGCCCGGAACGCTGCCGACGATTGGCTTTCTGGGCTCGACCACGGCTTCCATCGCGAGCAGCTGGGTCGCCGCATTCGTGCAGCGGTTACGCGAGCTCGGCTGGATCGAGGGGGATACTGTGGCGATCGAGTTTCGCTGGGCCGAGGGCAGAAAACAGCGCGCCGACGAGCTCGCGGCCGAGCTCGTCAAGCTGCAGGTCGATGTGATTATGACGTACGGGACCCAAACAGTTCAGGCGGCGAAGCAGGCGACCAACATTATTCCGATCGTCTTCGCTCTGCCGGGTGACCCGGTTGCCACCGGCCTTGTTGCCAGTCTGGCGCGACCGGGCGGGAACCTCACCGGCCTATCGAGTCAAGGGACGGATCTGGCCACCAAACGTCTCGAAATCCTGCACGAGGCTATACCCGGTGTGCGCCGATTGGCGATCATGGGGAATGCTGTCAATCCCGCTAGCGTGATGGACATGGGCAAAGTTCAGGCGGCAGCGCGCGCCCAGGGCACCGATGCCGCGATCTTCGAAATCCGGCGTGCCGAAGATCTTGCGGCTACAATTGAGTCGCTCAAGGGCCGCTTCGACGCGCTTTATATCCCTCCCGATGCGCTCATAAACACCCATCGCATTCGTATTAATGAGCTGGCGCTAGCCGCTCGACTGCCGACGATGCACGGCGCGCGTGATTACGTCGAAGGGGACGGTTTCATGTCCTATGGGCCAAGCTTTTCCGACCAGTTCCGGCGCGCCGCTGAGTATGTTGATAGGATTCTGCGCGGGGCGAAGCCGGCTGAACTGGCGGTGCAGCAGCCAACCAAATTCGAGCTCGTCATCAATCTCAAAACCGCCAAGGCCCTCGGCGTGACGATCCCGGTCCTGCTCTTGGTGCTCGCGGACGAGCTGATCGAGTGACCGGTCCTCCCGTGTCATGCCGCGGGTGATGGCGACAGAGAGCATCATTGATCCAAGCAAAGATCATCATGCTTTAGTCGGCCTTGCCCGCAGCCAGATAATTGATTGTGAGCATGGCAAACGCCCGTACGCCGACGACAAGGGCTTTCTCATCGATGAAAAAGTTCGGGCTATGGTTGGGCGCCGCCGTCGATGGATCCTGGTCACGCGGTACAATTCCGACCTGGAAGAACATGCCCGGTATTTCGTTAAGGTAGAAGGAAAAGTCTTCCGACGCGCCCAAGCGTTGGTTGAGGATCGCGTCGCCATCGGCGGCCCGCTCCAGCACCGGCATCATGCGGGCCGTCAAGCTTTCGTTGTTCACGAGCGCATCATAGAGTTCGATGATCTCGACCTCAGCCTTGGCGTTGGCACTCGCCGCGATGCTTTCCGTGATCTGGCGGATGTCGCGATGAACGCTGGCGCGCACGCCGGCGTCGAACGTGCGGATCGTGCCCGTCATCTCCACGCTCTCGGGCACGATATTCGAGGCCGAGCCGCCGTTGATGGTGGTCACACTGACCACGGCCGGTGACTTCATCAAATCGGTGCGCCGGCTCACCACCGTCTGCAGTCCGAGCACGATCTGCGCGGCCGTCGTGACCGGATCGATGGTGCGCCAGGGATAGCCGGCATGGCCTTGCCGCCCAATAACCTTGATGCGCAGGTCATCAGCACTCGCCATCGCTGCTCCGGGACGATAGCCGATGCGGCCACTCGGCAAGCTGGCGCTGACATGAAGGCCGAAGATGGCGTCAGGCTTTGGATCTTGCAGCGCGCCTTCCTTGATCATCGCCCTGGCGCCCCAGATTTTGCCAGCGAACGGGGGATAGAGGCTGGGGCCCTCTTCGGCAGGCTGGAAGATGAATTTCACCGCGCCTGGCAGTTTGTCTTTCAAAGCGCTGAGCATCTCGGCCGTCGCCATTAGGATCGCTGTGTGAGCGTCGTGTCCGCAGGCGTGCATGACATCGACTTCGCGCCCGAGATACTTGCCTTTCGCCTTGGAGGCGAATGGCAGGCCTTCCGGCTCTTTCACCGGCAATGCATCCATGTCGGCGCGCAGCGCCACCACCGGGCCCGGCTTGCCGCCCTTGAGGATGGCGATGACGCCAGTGCGGGCGACGCCGGTCTTCACCTCGAGACCGAGCTTGCCGAGGTGCTCGGCGGCGAGGCCCGAAGTCCTTGTCTCCTGTTCGGCGAGTTCCGGGTATTGATGGATGTCGCGCCGCCATGCGATCAGCTTGCTTTCAATCTGTGAAGCGCGCTGCCGAATTTCCTTTTCCAAGTTGGGTACAATCGACTGTGCTGCCACGCGTGTCGACCAAGCAGTTGCGATGAGCCCGAGGGGCAATGCGAGAAGGTGAAGCAGGCGAGTCATGTTCTTCTCCCCATCCTTGGTGGGGCGCTTGAGCGTCGCTGGAGCGTAACTCAGTGGATGTGGGCAGTCACGAGCAAGGGGTGACCATGAGCCCGGTTTTGGTACTCGAGCGAAACCCATCACGTCCCCCCGAAAACAGTGGTTGGCGCTTGGTCGAAGTCACGGCGCGCGAAGATGCGCAGTGTTCTCAGCGGGCCCCGTGGATGACTTGGCGATGGGTTTTGCTCCGCGCAACCCGTTCAACCCTCTCGCTTGACACCTGGATGCCGGCGAGCGCAGCGTCGTCCGCCCACAGCCATCGGCTGTAAGCCCAATCGAACAGGAGGACGGTGTGGGGAGGGCATAGCGGTCTTCGGCCGCCGTTTCGGTGCAGCAGATTCGAGACGCGGACTTGTTCTAGAACTCTATTTCTTCAAAGCCGCTGCGATGTCCGTTTCATTCAAAGGTGCCGTATCAGGCTGGCAGCGTCTATCGGGATTGGAGATCCCGCGCTCTGTACGAGCGCTGGTGCGCGCCCGGGAATCGGGGCTCGCCTTGCTCGGCGCCGCCATCGGCGCATTGGCGGGCCTCGTCGTGGCGGCGATGGGCTGGGGGGTGAGCGAGCTGCATTGGTGGCTGTTCGCAGTCCCGCCCGGCGAACGGCTCTCCGCGCTCACCTCGCTCGAGCCATTGAGCGCCGTCACCGTCCCGCTCGTCGGCGGGCTGATCTTCGGCCTTGCCCTCATGGCGCTGGCGCGATGGCGGCCGACGCGGGAAGTCGACCCGATCGAGGCCAACGCGTTGCACGGCGGGCGCATGTCGCTCGTCGGAAGCATCAGCGTGGCGCTGCAGACCGTCTGGTCGAGTGGGGTTGGGGCGTCGGTCGGTCTCGAGGCCGGCTATACGCAGTTGGCCAGCGGCCTTGCGTCTTGGATCGGGCGTGCCTTCCACCTGCGGCGTCGCGACCTGCGCGTGCTGGTCGGGTGCGGCGCGGGGGGCGCGATCGCGGGCGCGTTCGGAGCACCGCTCGGCGGAGCCTTCTATGCGTTCGAAATCGTCATCGGCAGCTATTCGGTCGCAAGCCTCGCTCCCGTGGGACTGGCTGCGCTGGTTGGCTACCTCGTCGCCAATCTGTTCGACCCGACAGCGCTTGGCATTGGAACACTCTATGTCTCGCGCGTGACGGCGCGTGATCTCGTGATGGCGAGTGCGGTCGGGCTCTTCGCCGCCGCCGTCGGCATCGGAGTGATGCGCGGCGTCGCTTTCTGCGAGACGTTACTCAATCGGCTATCTCTGCCGCAGTTCTTGCGCCCGGCGCTCGGCGGTCTTGTGGTCGGATCGCTGGCGCTGATCACGCCGCAGATCCTGTCTTCCGGTCATGGCGCGATCCGCTTGACCTCGGTGCTCGACCGCCCGCTGCGCGACATTGCGCTCCTTTTGTTTCTCAAAGCCTTGGCATCGGTCATCTCGCTCGGAACCGGCTTTCGCGGTGGGCTGTTCTTTGCCTCGCTGCTCATGGGCGCGCTCGCAGGCCACGTCTTTGCGGACGCCCTGTCGGCGGTCTTGCCCGCCGCGCTCGCGCTCGACCCGCACATCTACGCCATCATCGGCATGGGGGCGCTCTCGGTTTCGGTGATCGGCGGACCGCTCACCATGACCTTCATCGCGCTCGAATCGACCGGCGATCTTTGGCTCACCACCGCGGTGCTGATCGCCGTGATCGTCTCGGCGCAAGTGACGCGCGAAACCTTCGGCTATTCCTTCGCGACCTGGCGCTTCCACCTGCGTGGCGAAACCATCCGCAGCGCCGCCGATGTCGGCTGGCTGCGCGAGCTCACGGTCCGGCGCATGATGCGGCCGGACGTGCGCACGGTTCCCGCCCACACCACGATCGCGCGCTTTCGCATGGTGTTTCCGCCCGGCTCCGCAACGCAGGTGGTCGCGCTCAACGAGGAGAAGGAATACGCCGGGATCGTTCAGGTCGCAGAAGCGCACGCGCCCGAGCTCGAGGACTCGCGCGCCGTGCGGGAGATTCTCCGTTATCCCGATACGACCTTGCTGCCGACGATGACCGTAAACGAGGCGGTCGCGATTTTCGACAAGGCGGAGGCGGAAGCGCTCGCAGTCGTTCAGTCGCCGGAGCGACGCCGCGTCGTGGGACTACTCTCGGAAGCGCATGCGCTGCGCCGCTACGCAGAAGAGCTGGAATTGAGAAGAAAAGAATTGATCGGCGAATAAGGCAGATGCGCCGCCTCCCACTCCGTTCGTTCCCGCGCAAGCGGGAACCCAGTAGCCCGCATGAGCGAAGCGACATGCGGGACTCCCGGATTTCGCTACGCTCATCCGGGCTACAACCTCTGGGTCCCCACTTTTGCGGGGACGAACGGAGTGAGTTGTAGTGTGGGCTAAGCGAAGCGCAGCCCACCGATCAGACCGCGAGAAGCGGTGGGCTACGGCGCTTCGCGCCTAGCCCACCCTACGAATTCCGGTGCGATGGCCATTGACGAATAAAGACTGGAAGGATTGCCATAGCCATATGAGAAAGCGCCTCGCCTCAGTGCGGATGATGGCTGCAGCTGTGCTGGCGTTGCTCGGCATCGTCCTAGCCGCACGCTCGATGCGCGCGGAGGACTGGCCAACGCGACCGGTCCGGATTCTCATTCCATTCACAGCGGGCGGTACGGCCGACATGCTGGGGCGCCTGGCCGCGGAAAAGCTCTCCCCCGCATTCGGCCAACAATTCGTGCCCGAAAATAAGCCCGGTGCCAGCGGATTGATTGCCGCCGCCGAAGCGGCGAATGCCGCGCCGGACGGCTATACGCTGTTCGTCTCCGGCGTCGGCGGGCTCATCATTTCGTCCGCCATCAGCCCCAATCCGCCCGCCGACGTGGTGACGGGATATACCCACATCGCCGATTTCGGTGGTCCTCCGGCCGTGCTGGTCGCCAATAACGACATACCCGCGCGCAATCTCGCGGAGTTCATCGCCTACGCCAAGGCAAATCCCGGCAAGCTCAACTATGGCTCGCCCTCGCCTGGCTCGCTGGCTAATCTCGCGTTCGCCCTGTTCCAGAAAGAAGCGGGCATTGCGCTGCAGAACGTCGTCTATCGCGGTGCAAGCCACGCGATGACCGATCTCATGGGCGGGCACATCGCCGTAACCTCAACGGCGCTCACCTCGGCGGCCGGAACCATTCTGGGTGGAAAGGTGCGGCCACTCGCGGTCACGTCGCGCAAGCGCGTTGCCGATTTCCCCGATATTCCAACTTTCGCGGAGCAGGGCTTTCCGGCCCTCGTCGGCGAAGTTTGGTTTGCGCTCTCGGGGCCACGGGGCATTCCCGCCGACATCGTGCGCAGGCTCAACGCGGCGGTGGTGGAAGGCCTGCAGGAACCGGATGCGCGCCAACGTCTGGCGCGCGATGCCATCGATCCTCCGGCTTATGACGTCGCAGCTTTCGCCGAATTCTATCGGGCTGAAAACGAGAAGTGGGGACCATTGGCCAGGGAAGTTATCGGCGTAGAAAAGTAGCAGCAGGCGTGCCGAGGGGGTGAGGGGGTTCCTCCCCGTTGGGTCGGGTCTCTCCCGATATTCGCTATGCTGCAGAGTGGGGGCGCGCGTGCGCCGAGCACGCGATGGAGCAGGAACCGGAGGGCCGTTGCGGCAGCGATTAGGAATGCCGGACTTGCCGCTGCTTACTCGATCACCTCGTCAGCGATGGCGAACAAAGCTGGGGAGACCGTGAGGCCGAGCTTCTTCGCAGTAATGCCGTTGATGACCAACTGGAATCTCGTAGGCTGCACGACCGGAATATCGGCGGGCTTGGCGCCCTTGAGGATGAGGCCCGCGTTGATCCCAGCCTGACGATAGGCTTCCGTGATGCTGGGGCCGTAGCTCATCAGGCCGCCGCCGGTGACGAACTCACGCCATTGGTAGATCGCCGGAAGCGAGTGCCTTGCGGCGAGGGCGAGCACCTGTGCGCGGCGGTTGTTGAACATCGGATCAGCAGTCACGAGCAATGCATCCACGCGCTGCGAGGCGAACCCTTGGAAGGCGGCTTCGATGTCGATGTCTCGATCGCCAGTAGCTTCCTGGATCTCGAGTTTGAGCTTCATCTTGTCGGCCGCTGCGCGCAGCTCCGGTAGTTGAGTCTCCAGCCCTGGACGATTGGGATTGATGAGGACCCCAATCACCGTAGCGGTCGGCTTCATTTCGTGGAGCAACTCAAGCCGCTTCGGGTCGAGTTCGGAGGTCAGTCCCGCGGTTCCGGTCGCGTTTCCGCCCGGCCGATTGAGGCTCTTCACAAGCCCGGATTTGACCGGATCGGTGACTGTCGTGAAACAGATCGGT
>Ga0137359_10002923_pt1 | contig 13766 bp, 6 predicted proteins | sample Mad1_40_16metaG_FD_108281 | JGI IMG/M metagenome (GOLD analysis project Ga0137359, IMG submission 108281) | Vadose zone soil microbial communities from Angelo Coast Range Reserve, California, USA - Mad1_40_16 metaG | ecosystem: Environmental > Terrestrial > Soil > Vadose zone | place: USA... | reverse complement strand
GCGAGTCGTCGGCTACCGGATGGTGAAGGGCGGCGCCGCCCTGCGAATCCCACTGCTCGAAAAGGTCGACTACCTCTCGCTCAACGTGATGACCATTCCGCTCGAGATTCGCCGCGCCTACACGCTCAACGGCGTGCCGGTCTCGGTTAAGGCGGTTGCCAACGTCAAGATCAAGAGCGACGACGTGTCGCTCCAGGCGGCGGCCGAACGCTTCCTCGGCATGTCGCCTGTGGAACTGCAGAAGGTCATATTCCAAACTCTCGAAGGTCACCTGCGCGCGATACTCGGCACGCTTACGGTCGAAGAGATCAATAACGACCGTTCGACTTTTGCTCAGAAGCTCACCACCGAAGCCGCTTCGGACTTGGAACGCATGGGAATAGGCGTCGACGTTCTGACCATTCAGGAGATCAGCGACGAGGAAGGTTACCTCGACGCGCTCGGCAAGAAGCGCACCGCCGAGGTCAAGCGCGACGGCCAGATCGGCGAGGCAGAAGCTACACGTGACTCGAAGATTCAGGCGAGCCTCGCCATGCAGGAAGGCGAGAAGGTCAAGCTCGATACCGAAGCGAACATCGCTCTCGCCCAGCGCGAGCTTTCGGTGAGGCAGGCCCAGTACCAGGCGGAAATTGAGCGCGAGCGGGCCACCGCCGAACAGTCCGGCCCTCTCTCCTCAGCGAAGGCGCGTCAGGCGGTCGTGGTCGAAGAGGTCCGCATCGAGAAGGTCCGCACCCAGGAACAGATCTCGGTTCAGGAACAGGAGATCCTGAGAAAGGAGAAAGAACTCGAAGCAACAGTGGTCAAGCCCGCCGATGCCGCTCGAACGGCAGCCGTGCTCAAATCCGAAGCCTCGAAGCAGTCCGCGATACTGGAAGCCGAAGGCAGACGGGCCGCGGTGATAGCGGGCGCCGAGGCCGAACAAGAACGCCTTCGAAAAGAGGGTCAGGGCCGCGCTGCCGCAATCGAAGCCGAAGGCGCGGCGGAAGCCTCAAAGATCGAAGCAATCGGACTCGCTCAGGCCAAGGCCATCGAAGCGCAAGGCATCGCCGAAGCGACGGCGATCCTCAAGAAGGCCGAGGCGTGGAAGCAGTTCAACGAAGCGGCTCGCCTGCAGACGATCCTCGAAAAACTACCGGCCATCATTCAGGCCTCGGCTCCGGTCTTCGGCGCGGTGGCTGCTCCGCTGGGCAACATAGACAAGGTTGTGGTGATAGACCACGGCAACGGTCACGGTCAGAGCGGCGTGAGTCGCTTTGCTTCGAACGCGCCCTCGGTGATCTTCGGCTTGTTGCAGCAACTCGAGGCTCTAGGCTTGAACCTCCCCGACCTGCTGTCGCAACTGGGAATGAAGTCGGCGACTGAGAACGCCGCGAGGACCGAGGTGCAGCCGGTCGTCGAATCGTCCGAAAAGGGGGGCGCCTCTTCTGAATAGACGCTGACGCTATTGGAACAATCAAATGGGGAATTGGCCGCGGTGCTATTCAATCCTCGACATCGCTCGACGCCATGAGTAGCAAGTGGTGTTTCAGGGCAACCTCGAATCGGCAGGACTCGCCGTCCGAGGCCGTGGTCGTTCACTGCAGCGACCACCGATTCCAACAGGGCTTCCGTGAGTTCCTGGTCGAGGGACTCGGCCTCGGCTCTTATGCGTTGCTTGCGATTCCCGGTGGTGGCCACTTCTGCTCGATGGAGCAACTGCAGCCCAAGTTCGCCAAGGCCGGGCTGCAGAGCTTGAGGTTCCTGGTTAAGCGGACCGGCGCGCGAAGGATTATCCTCATAGGCCACGATGACTGCCTCTTCTTCAAAGATCAGCTTCAGTTCTTCTTCACCGAAGCTGATCTGAACCAGAGGCAGATCACAAACCTGAAGCGAGCTCGTCGGATAGTGCAGGAGTCGTTCGCGCGAGCTACTGTTGAGCTCTTCTTCGCAGATACCGGCCTGGACGGGTCGCTTCAGTTTCGCAATATCGGATAGCCCGGAGTTGCGAACTGTCAGGATAAATGCGGGTCCAGAACCATACGCGATTTACTTCTCGGTCGAAGGTGAGCTTATCGTAGTGGTCGCGGTTCTTCACACAGCACGCGATCCCGCCGAATGGCAGCGCCGACTCGAGTGAGGTGCGAGTCGGCGTTAGAGCCTTGCCGCCGTATCTTTCCGAATTGGCTATCCGCTCTACAGAAGCACTAATCGAGGAGCTAATCATGAGAAAACGCACAGGGCTGTTTTGTTTAGTGTTGGTGATGTTGTTAGCTGATGCAGTAGTCGCGCAGACGCAGCTCGGACCAATCACAGCAATCAAGGCCGGCCGCTTGATTGACCCTGAGACCGGGACTGTCGCTATTAACCAGGTGATCCTGATTCAGGGAGAGAAGATCACGGCGGTCGGTCCGAGCCTCGCTATTCCTCCCGGCGCGACGGTCATTGATCTATCGAGACTCACTGTGTTGCCGGGTCTCGTCGACGCCCACACGCACATGGCGTTAACTTACAAGGAGCAGCCGGAGAACAACTACTACTATCTGACTGTAGTGATGGATTCGACCGCGTTGCGCGCGATCCAAGCTGCGTCCAACGGCATTCAACTCCTCAACGCCGGCTTCACCGTCATTCGAGACGTTGGAAACAACGGGCTGTACGCGGATACCGCGCTGCGCCAGGCGATCGAGCAAGGCTGGCTGCCCGGGCCGACCGTAATCCCATCGGGCATTATCATCGGCAGCACCGGCGGGCAATTGTGGCCGACGCCCGAAATGTACAAGCAGCACAACATCGTGTACCCGGAGTATCTTGACGCGAATAGTCCCGACGAAATCGTACGCGCCATCCGAGAGAACATGCTGTTCGGCGCGAGGACGATCAAGCTGTGCATCGACTGCAAGCCGTGGGGCTATTCGGTCGATGACATCAAGCTCGCGATCACCGAAGCATCGAAAGGCGGTTGCAAAGTTGAAGGCCACGTGCAGACACCCGAGGGAGCGCAGCGGGCGATCGATGCCGGGATTTACATCATCGCTCACGGCAACGCGCTCACGCCCGAACATCACCGGCAGATGGGCGTGAAGGGTATCTTCCTGACCGGCACCGACACGCCGTTCACCAGGTACCGCGGCACCGACGCGGCCTTCAAACAAGTGGTCGCAAAACTGCGCGACGCGTGGGAGAAGAAGGTCCCGTTGACCTTTTCGACGGACTTCGACTACTGGAACGATCGGATGAAAGACGAGAAGACCGGCGAGTGGCTGAGCCGAGGCGATCTGACGATCGCCTTTATCGACACGTGGAAGGCAGCCGGCATCCCACCGGCCGACATCCTTCGGGCGATGACCATCAACGGCTACAAGGCGGCGGACATCATCAAGGAGCGCGGCCCGATCAAGCAGGGAATGTACGCAGACATGATCGCAGTCGCGGGCGATCCGCTCACCGAGATCGACGCGTTACGCAACGTGCAGTTCGTGATGAAGAACGGAATGGTGTTCAAGAAGGACGGCGCGATGACGCCTGAGAAATTCTTCCACCCCGGCCCGGTCAGGATACCGAGCGGAAGGTGGACTCGTTAGGCCGTTTTTACCCAATCGTTATGTGGGCCGTCTTTGCGTCTTGGCAGCTCTTGGCGTCTCTGCGCGAAACCTGACTCCAACTATTAAGAAACCTCCAGGTAGGCTTCGCGCAAAGACCCCAAGACCCGCAAAGACGCAAAGCACAGTAAATTCCTCCTTCGGTGCCGCAGCTTTTTACTCTTCCTGCGGGCCGTTTGCTATAATTCAACTTTCAAATTCGAACGCTAAAGACAACCGTTATGACCGGACATGAGATCAGACAGAAGTTCCTGGACTACTTTGCGGCACGCGGCCATCGCGTCGTCAGAAGCTCGCCGCTTCTGCCCGCGAACGATCCTTCTTTGCTGTTTACAAATGCGGGGATGAACCAGTTCAAGGATGTATTCCTCGGCCTCGAGCCTCGAGACTACAAGCGCGCGGCTTCGTCGCAGAAGTGTGTGCGGGCGGGAGGCAAACACAACGACCTCGATGAAGTCGGCCGCACGGCCAGACATCACACCTTTTTTGAGATGCTCGGCAATTTCTCGTTCGGCGATTATTTCAAGGAAGAGGCTATCTACTTTGCATGGGACCTGCTGGTGAACGAACTCGGGCTTGAACCCGAGCGTTTGTGGTTCACAGTCTTTGGTGGAGATGACGAGGTTCCTCCCGACGAAGACGCCGAGCGATATTGGCAGCAGGTAGGGGCGAGGCCCGAACGAATCCTGCGATTTGGCCGCAAGGACAACTTCTGGCAGATGGGCGAGACCGGTCCGTGCGGGCCGTGCTCCGAGATTCACTACTACATGGGCGAGCGGCCTGATGATCCTGAGCACAATCGCGTCGAATACGTAAACGGACCGGGCGACACGACGATGGAAATCTGGAATCTGGTCTTCATGCAGTTCAACCGATCGCAGCTTCCGGATGGCATGTACAAGCTTGATGCGCTTCCCGCGCCTTCCGTGGACACCGGCGCAGGACTCGAGCGGCTCGCGGCCGTGCTGCAGGGCGTGAAGTCAAACTACGACACCGATCTGATCAAGCCGATCATTGACTTGATTGCGAGGCTTGCAGACACAGACTATGTCGCAGAGCACGCCGAACACGGTGATCAACTCCAAACCCTCGACAATATTCTTACGGCCGCAACGCGCTACGACAAAAGCATGTCTATGCGTGTGATTGCCGACCACGCCCGCGCGACTGCGTTCTCGCTTGCAGACGGCATCGCGCCTGGCAACGTCGGGCGGAACTACGTCATGCGGAAAATAATGCGCCGTGCAATCTATCACGGCCAAGAGGTACTTGGCCTGAAATCGCCGTTCTTTCATAAGGTCACCGACTTCGTAGTCGACCTGATGGGCGAGCCGTTTCCCGAACTCGTCGCATCGCGGCGACTTATCGAACAAACCGTTCGCAGAGAGGAAGAAGGCTTTAGCAGAATACTAAAGGTGGGGGAACCAAGGCTTTTTGAGTTGTTTGAGCGCTACGCACCAGATGCGCCGCCGATGGCTGAGCTTGTTCGCACATACGACACTTATGGCGTGCCGCGCGATTTGATTCGCGTAGTGCTCGGCCAGCATGGCATCGGGATGAGCGAAGACGAGTTCAATGACCAGTTCGACGCTGCACTGCGTGAGCTTCAACGGCAGACCGCGCCTTCGGTGGTACAGGACACCCATCAAACGAAGCAGGTTTACCGCTTGCTGGCCACCTATGCTTTCCCGTTCTTTCCAGACTTCACAGGTTATCAAGAGACGGAATGCCCGAATGCGCGCGTTTTGGCAATCATTGTGGACGGGAAAATCCGCGCGCTCGCTCATCCACCAACAGACGGGCCGATAGCGGTCGCGGGAATCCAGCCTATGGAAAACAAACCCTTGAAAGCGGGGGAGCGCGGCGAGGTCTTGCTTGACAAGACACCATTCTATGCTGAAGCGGGAGGACAAGTGGGTGATACAGGGACTCTCGAGGGCGAGACTGCCTTTGCGGTTGTCGAAGATACTTTTGCACCTTTCATGCATCTTAACCTCCATCGCGTCAGGGTTGAACAAGGCGAGATTCGTGTGGACGACCTCATAACCGCGCGCGTCGACGCGGAGCGGCGCCGACGCATCAAGGCAAATCACACCGGCACTCACCTGCTGCACGCTGCCCTTCGAGAAGTGCTCGGGCCGCACGTGAAGCAGGCGGGCTCTCTCGTCGCGCCCGATCGCTTGAGGTTTGACTTCACCCACTACGCTCCGCTCAGCGAAGACGAAGTCGCGGAGATCGAAAGGCTGGTTAACAACGAAGTTCTTCACAACCGCGCAGTCGAAACTCAAATCAAGCCGCTGGAAGAAGCGCTAAACTCAGGAGCGATGGCGTTGTTCGGAGAGAAGTACGCTTCCGATGTTCGCGTCGTCAGCGTACCGGGATTTTCGACCGAGCTTTGCGGCGGCACCCACGTTCTGGCGACCGGAGACATTGGCCCGCTCAAGATCGTCAGCGACTCATCGATTGCCGCGGGTGTTCGCCGAATCGAAGCTCTGACTGCTGACGCCGCCATCGCGCGGTTCCAGGTTGACGAGCACGTGATCGAAGAACTCGCTGAGCGATTCAAAGTACCGTTGCGCGACATCCCGGCTCAAGTCGATAAGCTTCAAGATCAGGTGCGCCGTTACGAGAGGGAGATTGAGCAGTTGAAGCTGAAGATGGCTCAGTCAGAATCCGCCTCGGCTGCCGACAGCGCGCGAGAGATCGGCGGTGTCCGCGTCGTCGCACGCCGAGTGTCTAACCTTGATGCTAACGGGATGCGCCAGCTTGCCGACTCGCTTTCACAGAAGCTCAAGTCAGGTGTAGTCGTGCTCGGTCAAGCGAGCGATGGCAAGGCTTCGCTTGTGGCTCGTGTGACTGACGATCTGACAAAGCGGCTGAATGCCGGCCAGGTTGTTCGCGAAATCGCCGGACTAATCGGAGGCAAGGGCGGTGGCCGCGCCGATATGGCAACGGGCGGCGGCAACAACCCCGAGAAGCTGGATGAGGCTCTGGAAGCCAGTTACGAGGCAGTGGCGCGAATGCTAGCTCCGAGATAAGGACCAGAACGGAGCTCATCGTTGCTGCACGATGAATCCCGTTTACACCGCAGCCCAAGAAACAGATGCGGCTCACAACACAGAGGTTGTGAGCCGCTTTTTACATTCAATCTTCGAGGAGCTCTAAAGCTAGAAAATGAACTTCAGGGCGAGCTGCACCTGTCTTGGATCGCCAACGCCGACTCGCAGGAAGCCGTCGAAGTTGAACAGGCCCGGCGTCGACAGTGGGTTGATGTTGTTCTTGTTGTTGAACGTGTTGAACATTTCGATCGTCGGCTCAAGAGCCATTCGCTCGCCCAACCTGAACCGCCTCGCCAGGCGCCAGTCGAATGAGAAGTACTTGTTGTCCTTGCGATCGGTGTTGCGGTTGGTTGCTGTTCGCGCACCAGGTGTGATCGGCTGGGCGGAGCGCGCTTGAATGCGGCTCCCTAGTTGGAAGCCCCCGATCTCGGCATAGCTGTAGAAGTTGAACTTGTGACGAATGTCGCGATCCGACAGCGCGTAATCAAGCGATAGATTGTTGATGTCGAACGCGCGGTCTGTGAACGGATCGCGTTCATTCGAGTCGTCATCCTGATCCTTTGAAAGCACGTAATTGCCTTCGAGCTGAAAGTGATCGCTGAAGCGTTTCCGCACTCCGACCGTGAAGCCGCGATAGAGCGACTTGCCTGGACTGCTAGTCACCTGCACTTCTCCGAGTTGCGGACTGAAGAAGTTGTTCCGGTTGACATTGAGGAAGCGGGTCAGGTGAACGCCCTTCGCGTGCGTGAAATCAAGATAGAACGCCCAGTTCGCAGCCAGCTCCTGCTCGAAAGCAACATTCGTCGTGTAGATGCGCGGATTCGCGTAATCCTTATTGAAGACCCGAACACCGGTGAACAATGGGAACTGACCTGCAGGCGGCGGGGGACCTACTGGTGCCAGTCCCGGCCATGTCGGCGCGCCTCCAAACATCCTGATCAGGTCCGTACTGAGGAAGTTTGTGCGCTGCTGTGCCCCGTTAGTGGTGATCGAGCCAACCTGGCTCAGCATGTTTTGCCTCGCGTTGTAGATCCCCCAGCTTGCGCGCAACACCGACTTGCCCTTCTTGGAAACGTCCCACGCGAACCCAACGCGCGGCTGGAACTCTTTCTTCTGATCCGGCAGGGTTCCATCCGAAGGAAACCTCGGGTCGTTGAGAAACTGCCCGTAAGCCGTCTTGCTCGGATCGACAATCGGGTTAGGAAAGATCTGCGCTTCCCATCTCAGCCCGTAGTTGAAAGTGAAGTTCGGCCGGATCTGCCACTTGTCCTGAATGAACAAAGCAAGGTCGTCGTTCGATATAGTGGAAGCTCCGGGGGGCGGGACGTCCGCCAGCCCGCTGGAAATCCCATCTTGCAAGTAGAACAGCAGTGGTCCTCCGCTGGTAGCGCCGCCCGGACAGCTCGCGGGCAGCGTTACGTACGTGCCGTTTGCGCAGCCAACGGTATTGGGACCAAAACCACCAGGCGCCGCGGGTGAGGCGTATCGCAAAAACCCTGTCACGCTGTCAAAGATGTAGCGTCCCGTGAAGAACCCGCGGAACACCTGATCGTTTAGAGTATGAAGCCACTCGCCGCCGAACTTGTAGGTGTGCTTGCCGGAGACGATCGAAAAGTTGTCCTTTAGCTGAGTGCGCCAGATCAACTCGTCAACGTTGGGTTGAAGAAAGAAGGGATTTCCAAACCGGAAACTCGTGGCGAAGCCCATCGCAGTGTCAGCAGGGATGTTAGACTTGGTGGCCGAACGCGGCCGCGATTCACGGGAGTAGGTGAAGTGCGCCTCGTTCAGTTTTGTCGCCGATAGCGAGCTGAATAAGTTCAGGTTGAACAGGTTGATCTTCGAAGGGCCCTCGGTCCCGTTCGCCGAGGTTCCATACGTGCCGACGTCAAACGTATTGTTCTCGTTCTTCGAGTAGTCGAAGTTGTAAGACGCGCTGAGTTTGTTATTAGCCGAAACGTTCCAATCCAGCTTGGTCAACACCGCGGTGTTCCGGATCGGATGTTTTACCGGCAGCCCTTCATCCGCGCTCAACTTTGCTTTGAAGAAGTTGATCAACGCAAGGCGCTGGCAATCAGCGCTGCCGTTGATCAATGCTTCGTTGGCGCCAATCGTCGGTGCCGATATCGAGCACGGCGTGCCGATCGGCTCGCTCAGGTTTGCTCTCGTCAGATTGGAAATGATCTGCTCGACTGCGCCGAAGAAGAACACCTTGTCCTTGATTACGGGTCCGCCAATCGTCCCGCCAAACTGCTCACGGTGAAAATCCTTAAGCGGCTTACCGTCGGAAGTGTCGGCGCTCAACGCCTCGAGCCGCTGGAAATGGAACAGGCTTCCGTGGACGTTGTTAGTGCCGGACTTTGTGATTACGTTGACGATGCCGCCGGCCGTGCGCCCAAACTCGGCGCTCGCTCCGGTCGCGATGACCTGGAACTCCTTGACCGCGTCCAGTGTGATGTCGATCGCCGCTCGCTGCCCGCCGGCCTGCTCGCCAAAGAACCCGTTATTGTAGTCGCCGCCGTCAAGACTGATGTTGTTGAAGACCCCGCGTTGCCCGGCGAAGTTGATCTCGTCGCCGTCAGGGCCCTGCGTTATGCTGACACCCGGCGTCAGAGTAAGCAGGTCTTCGAACTTCCGTCCAAGGATCGGCAGGTTGCTTACGGACAACTCGTTCAGAGTCGAGCTTGACTCTGTCTTAACCGTGTCGATGGTTGGCGCGGCGGTGATCGTTATCTTCTCTTCCAGCCGCGAAACCTTCATGTTCAGAGATAACGAAATAGCCTGGCCGACCGTCAGATCCAGGTTCTCTTGTATGATCGTCGCAAAGCCCTGCTTTGAGACCGTCAACGTGTAGCGGCCCGAGGACAACTGAAGGAATACAAATCGTCCGTCTCCGTCGGTGGTCAACGTTCTTGAGAAGTTGGTGTCCGGGTTCTTGACTTCCACGTTGGCGCCAGGCACGACACCGCCTTGTTCATCCAAGACCGTGCCCTGAATCACGCCTGTGGTTATTTGGGTTTGCGCAAACACCCCAGATGCCAGTGCAAGCACGAGGGGAAAACTTAATGCAACCAATCTGATCAATCTTTTCATCGTTGTCTCTCCGATCCAAGCGTGCGGAAATTATTCTGACGGTGCATTTCTTGTAGAACACTTCAAGGAACAAAGTCAACACGAAAGACGATAGCCTCCGCGAGTTTGCGCGACGCCCGGTTGCGTCAGATTGAGCTTGACCATTGCGTCTATCGCAATCATGCTGTGGGCGGCACTGGAATCAGTTGTCGTTCAGGAAGTAAGAGGCAATGATCGCCATCATCGTTATTTCGTTTCTCGCGCTGACAGGAGCCGCTTTCACCATCTACCTCTGGCAGCGAACGCCATCGGACGCAACCGACAATCGTGTTTTTCCAGCGCCTCATTTAGGGGGATTGTTTGATTGTCCTGGCCCGACACTGGTTGCAGAAGAGCGGCAACGGACAATCGCATCCAGGAAGCAGGAGTTGCGCGAGCTTGCGAGAAGCGGCGATCTGAATGCACTCACAGAAGCCCATTCGGCACACGACTCTGCGTTGTACGCTGATGTCCTTGATGGTTTGGTCGAATGGGCTTCCGAGCGTCAGGAAAATCTCGCAGCTCTCGTCTCGCTGGTTTCAAAGAGCAATGAGCTGAGAGCAAACAAGCAACTGGCCCGGCGCTTAATCGAGACGTGGGAGACGGCCCCTAATCGACGTTCGACAACCGAGATGATACACATCGCCGCGCTTTCGGATGATGCTCTGACTTATGAGCAGGCGGTCGAGGCAGCGCTTGAGGTTTGGCGATCAGGGAGGCTTCCCGGGTTTAACCCGGAAGAACTCGTCGAGCTTTTCGTTAGCCAGTACTGGGTAATCGCGCCCGAAGCGAGGCGCGGAGGCGTGGGCTTTGCGTTGAAGCGCAGGCTCCTGGGCGTTCGCCGTGAACTAGCAACGACGACGCCTGCGCGTTGAACCCTCCCCTACGGTTTCCTGCTAGCCATCGAGGTCAATCATGAACCCAAAAGACGTTCAGGCCTTCATTCCGTATCTGGTAATCGCATTCGTCGTGTTGATTCTGCTATTTGTAATCCTGCGACGAATACTGGTCAACGTCGGCGCGCGGGAGATCGCCATCAAAGAGCGCCGCTACCTTGGCGCCAAGATGCCGCCAGGCCGCGTGGTCGCTACCGAAGGCGAAGTCGGCATTCAAGCCGACGAGCTCAAACCCGGACTTCACATGATCAAATGGCCCTTCGCGAAGGTCATTCGCAAGTTTCCGCTGATTGAAATCGGCGCGGACGAGATGGGCATCATCGAAGCCATCGATGGCGAGCCGATGCCGCCGGGAGGAATTTTTGCCGCCGACCGCGCGCAAAATGCGCACAACAATTTCCAGGACCCGATCGCGTTCATCAAGCGCGGAGGCGTCAAAGGAATTCAGCTTCGCACGCTGCCGCCGGGTCTGTGGCCGATTCACCCTTACCTGTTCCGAGTCTCAGTAACCAAAACAACGGTCATCCCGCAGGGCAAAGTCGGCATCGTTACATCGGCCGACGGCGCCCAACTCGACCCGGGCCGTTTGCTTGCCAAGGCGATCAACAATCACCGCAACTTTCAAGACGCCGAGCAGTTCATTGCGTGCGGCGGACAAAAAGGACCCCAGGTCGATATCCTAACACCGGGCACCTATCGCATACTGACGGACTCGACCCCGCTTGAAGGCGGCGGAGAAAGAAAGCCGGGGTTGTTCTTCGTGCGACTCATAGACGCCACGCTGATCCAGGAGAATCAGATTGGCCTCGTTGAAGCGTTGGACGGCGCGACGCTTGACCCCCGTGATTACGTCGCCACTCAGGTCGAGGGCCACGACAACTTTCAAGACGGCAACGAATTCATCGGCCACGGCGGGCAGCGCGGGCCTCAAAAGGACATACTGCTTCCGGGCACCTACTACGTCAATTCGATGCTGTTCAAGGTGATTCCCGAATCTGCGAAGGAGATCAAGCCGGGCGAGGTCGCGGTGATCGTTTCAAACGTCGGCAAAGACCCCTCGGAAGAAGTGCGCCGCGCAATGGCTGCAAAAATTCGCGAGCGCCTGGAGCGGGAAGAACAAGAGCAAGTTGCGCACGTCGCGGCGCGGATCGACGACAAGGACACTGTTGCCGAGATCAAACAAGACCTCGCGCTCAACGATCCCGCGGACCGGCGGCTGGATGAAGGCGCACACGAAGCCTACGTTGTGCCTGCCGGCTTTCGCGGCATCCAGGAAACCGTGGTTGGGCCGGGCCGTTACTACGTCAACACGCTCGCGGTCACGCCGATAGTCATACCGACGACGAACCAGACTGTTGAATGGACTTCGGGTGAAGTTGCAAACACGTTCAATCCTTTCGAGGTGATTTCGAAAGACGGATTCACGATGCAACTCGAAGTGCGCGTCGTGTTTCGCGTCAAACCCGAAGACGCGCCGTTCATGGTCGCCAAGATCGGCTCGGTCGACAGGCTGATACAAAACGTTATGCATCCGCTGATCGACTCGATCTTCCGCAACCAGGCTTCTGAATCGTCGGCGATGGCTTATTTGCAGAACCGTCACGAAGAGCAAGAGCGCGCGGAGGCTCGCGTACGAGCCCACCTCTTGAAGTATCACGTCGATGTAGTGAACGTCTTGATCTGCCACATTCACCTGCCTGAAGAGTTGATGAAGACCCAGACCGAGAAGATTCTCGCAGAGCAGAAGTTGAGCATGTTTAACGCACAGCGGGAAGCTGAAGAGCGGCGCATTCAATTGGAGCGGACCAAGGCGCAAGCGGACAATCAGGTTAAATTGATGGAAGCAACTGTCGGCGTCGAGATCGCCGGCAAGCGCTCGGAGCAACGTAAAGCGGAAGGCGAGGGCGAGGCGAGTTACATCCTGGCTACCGGCAGGGCGGAAGCGGAGAAGGTCCGCTTGATGGGCGAAGCCCAGGGCGTTGCTTATGCTGAACAGGTCAACGCAATCGGCGCGCAAGGCGTCGCTCTTGTCGAAACTTTGAGAGTGATCGGCGAGAAAGGAGTGCGCATAACGCCCGACGTGATGGCTTCCGGGGGCTCGGGTGACGGAGGAGGCAACATTGGCACTCTGCTGTTGCTGAATTTGTTTCGAGAGCGGCTTGATGTGGGGACTCAACCCAACAACGGCGCGCCCCTTGTGTCCAAGACCAAGTGAACGCTCAATCGGCTCGGATGGCCTGTTCGAAGAGGAGCAGGCCATCCCAGCGTCCACGAAGCATTTTCCGTAGGATCACGGGGGTTGGAAGGGCTCTTTGAGTGAAAAGCCCTTGATGACCGGAGTGCTGCCCACCTTTTGACCGCACCCTTACTCCCTTATCTCTTTCCAATGATGCTATCAGCCGATATAATTCCTTCGCCGCTCCCCGACCGAGCGAAATTCTAGTCAACCGTTAGGATTGCCCTTCGTCCCAGAATGAATCGTTTTACTGCACAAAACGTCAAACTCTCCCTTTTCGGTTTCGCGGGCGTCATGCTGTTTTGGCCCGCGCTGCTCTCGCCCTGTGTGGTTTCCTCTGATAGCAGCAAACAAGCTCAAAGCGGTGGTTTTCTCTACGAGAAATTGATCCTCTTCAAACGAGGGGCCCTGGACACCGAGACGCGCGTTGACTTGGACACTTCCAGGGAAGACGAGCGGGCAATGTCCGCGACGAGTGTTTCAGGCGCGAAGCAGACACGTGTAGTTCAGTTCGCCGGTCCCATCAAGCGCAGATGGATCGATGCACTTCGGGCAACCGGCGCCGAGATAGTCGGTTATGTTCCGAACTACGCTTATATCATTCGAGGCTCCCCGAACGAGCTAGCTCGCGCGGCGGCGCTCGACGCAGGGAGCGATTGGGACGACGCGAAGCCCATACGATGGATGGGGCGCCTTCTTGCGCTTCAAAAGCTCGCCCCGGAATTCACCGACGAAACGCTTGCCGCCACCGGAACGAGCGTGGAAGCCGAGATCGAGTTGATCGATTCAGCAGACTCCGAGGCGGCGATTGAGACAATCAACAGGTTAGCGACGAGCGTGAACCATGAGCCGAGAAGATTCCTGAACTTCGTGGTCCTTTCGGTCACGG
>Ga0137359_10002922_pt1 | contig 13768 bp, 11 predicted proteins | sample Mad1_40_16metaG_FD_108281 | JGI IMG/M metagenome (GOLD analysis project Ga0137359, IMG submission 108281) | Vadose zone soil microbial communities from Angelo Coast Range Reserve, California, USA - Mad1_40_16 metaG | ecosystem: Environmental > Terrestrial > Soil > Vadose zone | place: USA... | reverse complement strand
CTCGGCCTCCGTATCGATCGTTTCCATGCTCAAGCCAGGGCAGAATTAGCCGAGCGTGAAAAGGCCTGGTCTGCAGAGGAAAAACGAGACGACAAACCAGCCTTCGGTCAGACGCGGGAACAATTTGAAGAGCGCCAACTGCGCGAGCTCGCCCATGGCCGGCCGCTGTTGCTCGAATGGTTTCTGGTCAGTCAGGCTCTACTGGAAAAGCGCCCGGCCGAAGCACGGTCGCATCTGGAAAAGCTCACCACGTCCGAAGCGATAAGCGAACGGCTCAGCCAGCGAGTCGCGGGCGCACTGACAGAATTGGGAGATCTCGATGCAGCTCGCGCACTGCTCGAGGCGGCGCTCGAACTTGATCCGGAAAACCCGCTGGTGCAATCGCAACTGGCTGGGATTCACTTTAGGGGTGGCAGGTTCGAACAAACCATTGCCGCTGCCACCGAGTCGCTCAGCTTGCTTTATTTCCAACCAGGCATGCATGCGCTTCTTGGCCAGGCGCTGATGGAAACCAAGAGATTTCCCGAGGCGGAGCAGGAATTGCGCGTTGCCATCAGCCAAAGCCCTCGCCATCTGGCCGCTCATGAATTATTGGCTAGGCTCTATCGGCAGCACCTTGTACGTCCGGCGGATGCCTTCGCCCAGGAGGGCAGGGCGCGGTCCTTGCGGCATGAGTTGGCGGCCCGCGAGCGGAGAGAACAAGACTCCGGCTCCTCTCCAGGCAAGGGTGAGGATAAAGCCGCGACTGCTTCCATTTCGCTCCTTGAGGAAGCACCGGGGAACGGCAACGCAAGTGGACATGCTTTCCCGGCGTTGTCCAAAGTAGCAGCGCAAGATCATTACGACCTCCCGGGCGCATTCGGTTCAGAAGTCGATCAGCGCCAAACGATCACAGTTGTCGCAGGCCTGCCACGCAGCGGCACCTCAATGATGATGCAACTGCTCAGTGCCGCCGGCAGGCAGGTATTGACCGATGCCAAACGCGTTCCAGACGAAGATAACCCGCTGGGGTATCTTGAATTCGAGAAGACTTTGGATTTGGCGAAGGACACTTCGTGGCTGCCTCAGGCGCGGGGAAAAGTCGTTAAAATCGTAGCACAATTGCTCCCTTTGCTGCCACCGGGCGAACACTACAACATAGTGTTCATGGAACGAGACTTGGCCGAAGTTATCGCCTCGCAAAAGGTGATGCTCGCTCGCCAGGGCCGGCGCGGCGCCGATCTGGAGCAGCGCCAACTTGTGGAGACCTACGCCGCGCAAGTCCGGCGTGTGCGCAATCAGATTGCGCGTCGTCCCGAGATACGAATGCTCGTTGTAAATTATACGCATCTGCTGGAGGACCCAGGGATGGGTGTGGGGAGAATAGCGCTTTTTCTTGGCGAGCCTTTTGATCGCGTGGCCGGGGCCGAGAGTATTCGCCCCGAGTTGCGCCGGCAAAAAGCGTAAACAATACTCGTCGCGCCCTTGAATATCGCCGTAAGTGGGGGCGTCGGAAGTGGTTTATAATGTCGCACATTTTGATGACAATACGTGTTAAATAACCTAAGCTAACATTGATTGTGATCCAGGTTAAGGTAGAGGTCCGGGCAAGCATGTTTTTGAGCCAGCGCATGATCTTGCGAATGCAGGGTCAGATTCTGGCCCTGGGAGCTTTCTTTTGCCTGGTCCTATCCGGTTTCGCCGAGCCTTCCCCGGTGTCGTCCTTCCATCAGAAGGTCGAACCGATCCTGAGTCAGTACTGTTACGATTGTCATGGCGATGGGATGCACAAGGGAGGAATCGCGTTCGATGAACTGAAAACAGAAGCAGCAATCCTCGATCAGGAGCTCTGGTTAAAGGTAATTAAAAACGTTCGCGCAGGATTGATGCCGCCGGAGAAAAAAGCTCGCCCGCAGAGCGAAGAACAAAGGCGATTGGAGGATTGGATCAAATACCAGGCATTCAGCATTGACCCAGGCAACCCTGATCCCGGACGAGTGACGGTCCGAAGATTAAATCGGATTGAGTATCGCAACACTATTCGCGACCTGATGGGGGTTGAGTTCGACACTGAAAACGAGTTTCCGCCGGACGACACCGGCTATGGCTTCGACAATATCGGGGACGTTCTCACCGTGTCACCCATTTTACTCGAGAAATATTTGGAGGCGGCCAAATCGATTATCAGCAAGAGCGTGCCTCTCGCTGCGGGAGTAGTGCTGGAAAAGACTATTGCTGGCCGAAGCTTTCGCGGCGCAGACACCAACACAGCGCGTGAAAACGGCAAGGGAGCGCTCTCATTCTCCTATTACGAACACGGCCTGGTCACAAATAGCGTCCAGGCTGAACATGCCGGGCGTTATCAACTCGTTTTGGATCTGACTGCGAATGAGAAATATGTCGAAGGGAAATTCGATTACAACAAATGCCGCCTCATTTTCAGTTGTGACGGGCAGCAATTGCAGAAGCAGGAATACGTCCGAGAAGGCAACCGGCCTTTTCATTACGAATTCGATCGAAATTGGCAGCCCGGCCCGCACGAACTCGTTGTCGAACTTCAGCCACTGACGCCTGACGAAAAGCAGGTGAGATCGCTAGCCCTGCGCCTGGACTCCGTAACCGTGCGAGGGCCCTTTGAGGAGAAATACTATGTCCGTCCCAAAAATTACGACCGGTTTTTCACGAAGGAAGTTCCAGGAAACTCCGCGGCGCGCCGGGCTTATGCGGGTGAATTGTTGGGGACCTTCGCCCGGAAGGCGTTCCGCCGCCCAGCGGATAAGAGAACGGTGAACCGGTTGGTCTCCCTCGCCGAGGGCATTTATAGCCAATCGGGCAAGACTTTTGAGGCCGGTGTCGCGCATGCCATGGTTGCGGTGCTGGCATCGCCTCGGTTCCTCTTTCGTGAAGAAGCGACCGCATCGAATGAACCCGGCGCAGGGCACCCTTTTATTGATGAATATGCGTTAGCTTCACGCCTTTCTTATTTCCTGTGGTCCTCGATGCCCGATGAAGATTTGTCCCGCCTGGCCGATCGCGGCGAACTAAGGAAGAACCTTGGGCCGCAGGTCAAACGGATGCTGGCGGATCCTCGTTCGAAGGCCTTCGGCCAGAATTTCACCGGTCAATGGCTGCAAGGTCGCGACATTGAAACGGTGGTGATCGAGGCTCGCGCGGTTCTGGCCCGCGATGACAAACCAGATCAGGAAGCCGAGCACTTGCGGGCCCGATTCCGCGAGCTTCGCAACAAGGTCGATGAGGATCTGACACCTGCCGAGAGGGAAGAGTTGGCGAAAATGAGGGCCGAGTTTTCCAAGCGCTCCGCACAGCCCCGGGTCGAGTTGACCGGCGAGTTACGCCAGGCGATGCGGCGGGAGATGCAGATGTTTTTCGAAAACATCGTTCAGGAAGATCGCAGCGTGGTCGATCTGGTTGACAGTGATTATACATTCTTGAACGAGAGGCTCGCCCGGCATTATGGGCTCACCAACTTGAACATTAGCGGTGAAGAGTTTCGCCGTGTCGCACTTCCTGCGGACAGTCCTCGTGGGGGAGTGCTCACGATGGGCGGCGTCCTGGCCGTTACCTCCAATCCCACTCGCACCTCGCCGGTGAAACGCGGGCTGTTTATTTTAGACAACATCTTAGGCATGCCTCCCCCGCCTCCTCCCCCGAACATTCCTCCGTTGGAAGACGCCGCTAAAGACTTCAAGGACCACGAACCCACCTTGCGGGAAACGCTGGAAATGCACCGCAATAAACCTTTGTGCAGCAGTTGCCACGATCGAATGGATCCGCTTGGCCTGGCGTTCGAGAATTTTAACGCCATGGGCATGTGGCGCGAGAAAGAACGAAATCAACCTGTGGACGTGTCGGGCGAATTGCTGACTGGAGAGACGTTCACCAATATTCGGGAACTGAAGCACATACTTGTGAGCAAGCATCGACGCGATTTCTATCGCTGCCTCACGGAGAAACTCTTGATCTACGCCATCGGCCGCGGATTGGAATATTATGACGTGGAAACTGTGGACGAGATCGTCGCGCGTCTTGAAAAGGACGATGGAAAGTTCTCCACTCTGTTGATGGGGGTCATCGAATCTGCGCCCTTTCAAAAATGCCGAACATCTGCTATGGTTAGCAGTGAAAAGTCCTCGCAGCCGGCAAAGCAACGGGCTGCAGCGGTTATAACGCCATGAAAATAAGTAAACTGTCCGACGAAACTCTGGGCTTTCAACGCCATGCCAGCTTCAGCCGGCGATACTTTCTGCGGGGTCTTGGCGCCTGCCTGGCCTTGCCGGCTTTCCAATCTATTAAGCCTTTGAGCCTATTGGCTTCCGAGCGCTCCCTGGTTTCTAAATTAGCCACGACCGCCAGCGGCGCGCCCCTGCGTGCCGCTTTTGTTTATTTTCCGAACGGCGCGATTCCATCCGCCTGGTGGCCTGCGGCCGAAGGAACAGATTTTGAATTCAGCCGCACCCTGAAGCCATTAGCCACGAGCAAACAGATGATCCAAATCCTTGGCGGTTTGGATCACAGAAATGCTGAACCCGGCCCCGACGGCGCCGGCGACCACGCTCGCGCTAACGGCACATTTCTCACCGGCGTGCGGATGAAAAAGAGCGCGGCGGACGTCCGGGCGGGGATTTCGATCGACCAGGCCATGGCGAGCAAGATTGGTCATCTGACCCGATTTCCATCGCTCGAGTTGACCTGCGACTATGGCCGGAAGACTGGAGCCTGCGATTCCGGTTATTCCTGTGCGTATCAGTACAATATATCCTGGAACTCACCGACGACGCCTATGGCGGCGGAATACAACCCTCGGCTGGTCTTCGAACGTTTATTTGGCACGGGCTCGCCGAGTGAACGATCCGAAAACCTGAAACGACGCCAGCAAGAGCAGCGGTCGCTGCTTGACTTCGTGATGGATGATGCGCGCGACATGCAGCGCCGCCTGGATTCCCGGGACAAAGACAAACTCGAACAATATTTGACAGGCATCCGCGAAATTGAGACGCGCATTCAAAGGGCTGAAAGGTTTGGCGCTGCTAAAGATCCCGGTATTGAGACTCCCGCCGGAGTTCCTACTGGCTACGCGGAGTACATCCAAGTGATGTTTGATATGCTGGTCCTCGCTTTTCAGACGGATTCCACGCGCGTTGCGACCCTGCTCCTGGCGCATGACGGGAGCAACCGTTCGTTCGCTGAAATCGGTATTCCCGAGGGCCATCATGACTTGTCACATCACTTCGATAATACGGAGAAGATCCAAAAGGTTGCTGAAATCGACCTCTGGTATGTGCAACAATTCGCGAAATTCCTGCAAAAGCTCCGGGATACAAAGGATGTGGACGGAAGCTCTCTACTTCACAATTCAATGATCATTTATGGCGGCGGCAATTCAGACGGCAACCGTCATACACACACCAACCTCCCTCTCATCCTGGCCGGGGCGGGTGGTGGAACGCTGACAACGGGCCGGTTTAAGAAATTCGGTTCGAAGCCCACAACCAACCTGTTTCTGAGCATGGCCGACCGGATGGGAATCCAGGGATTGGAGCGGTTTGGAGATTCCTCGGGAAGACTCGCGGACGTCTAACGGCCTTGGAATTCTGGAATTACTGGCTCCAATCAAAAACCGTGACTGCATCCAGGTCTTTCCAATTTTTTCCGTCACGAATCTTTGGAGTGGTGCGCCCCGTGTACTCGAGCACGTGATGCTGCCCGCCTTTTTCCATCGTGAAAAACAAGGGATCGACCAAGGCGCTGATGATCGGGCTGGAGGGTTCCATTTTGATGATTACCACCGGCTTGCCCGCGCTGGTTGACTCAGATTTTTTCGAGAAAGTAAATCCGACTGTTTCCCGGCGAGGCACGGCGATATAGCGGCACTTTACCGTTTCTCCTTTCATCAGGGCGCCCCAGTGCGAAACGAGAAACGGAGCGAGCATGTCGCACTGGATTGTATCTGGCCGCAGTTCTTCCGCGCGGGACTTCTCTTTCCCGCCTGGCTCTTTCGTGTATTTGAAAGAAATGTTCCCTTCGGTTGGTTTGCCGGCGATTCTGGCGGCACCACTTCCGCCGGTTTGCAATTCCTCGAGTGCAAACAAAACGGGCTCGCCGCCCTCATATACCGCTCTTTCGCGCACGGCGATTTTTCCGTCCGGATAAGTGTATTCCCGCAACACATTCAAAGTGGAACCTGATCGGGTAACCCGTCGGGTAAAACGGAACTGCAATTCCTTGCGGTCTGCCCGGTAAATCGCGGCCGTGAGAAACTTCGGCTCCTCGAACCGCAGTGGCGTGTCAGTCGTGTCGGTAGATTGGCCGAAGGCCAGGGTTGTGACAAACCAGTGAATCAATATCGTTGCACGAAAATGTGTTTTGGTCATGACAATGTGTGTTACGTTTCGTTGCAATAAACTCACGCATTTTTCGCGGTTGAGCAAGACTCTGGCTCGCCGCACTAGGAGTTTTAGCTTCGGAGCCGTAATATCGGGTTGGCGCGAAGTCATTAATTGAGCCAAAGAAAGTCACTGCTGGTTCTTCCGGAGATACCATGGCCCATGCGCGTAATTTTCTGGACAGCGTCAAGGGCCGGAACAACGAAATCCTTCCTGGAATGGGACGCCAAAGCCGAACGGTTTTACAAACAAAGACAAGTGCCATCAAACTCCTGAGTTACGCGTATCGGCCGCCATATTAACTGCCCTCGGCTTAACTTTCGCGGCACTTTTGCAGATCCCGTAACGGGACCGTCTCTGCTCCGTGGCGATGGGATCAAATCTTTTTAAGCAGATCCTTGAGCCGCTTCCAGGCCTCGTCCCGGGCAGTTTTGTTTGCTGGGTTCTTGTCCCCCGGATCCTCTCCTGCGCGCATGAAGCCATGGCCGGCCCCTTCATAGGTGATCGGCTCGTAGGTCTTGCCCGCTTTCTTCATCATCTCGGTGGCCTTGGGAATGTTCGCGTCTATCCGCGCGTCATTACCTCCATAAAACCCGTAGACCGGACAATTAATACGCGCGATGTCGCTTTCTTGATCCGGCATGGGTCCATAGAAGGAAAACGCCGCTTTAATGTCCTTGCGGTTCGTCGCAAAGCGGAAAGTTTGGCCGCCACCCCAACAAAAACCAGCGACCGTGACTTTCCCATTGCAAGCCGGCAACTTCGCGACGTAATCCACAACCGCGTTTAAATCTGCGGTGATTTGGTCCGCCGGTAAAGACGAGATCACTTTGCGCACTCCATCTGGCCCGCCCAGTTCAGCGGTGCCTCCGCCGCCCGGCGCCGTGCCGCTAAGCAAATCCGGTGCGATGGCAATATAGCCGGCTTCAGCTAATTGATCGGTGACGCTCCGGACCCAATCGGTTAGCCCAAAGATTTCGTGGATCACTACAACGGCAGTAGCCTTATCGTTGACCTCCGGAAATACGATGGAACAATTGACCTCGCGATCGCCGTGTTTGACTTTGACCCACTCGATATGGCGTGGAGATTTGTCCAGCCGCGCCTTCGCCCAATCCTGAGCCGGGACAGTCGCAGCCATTGCCGTCAACATAAGAAACACCGTGATCCGTCGTTTCATATCGCTTCCTTTCGTCTTGTTTTGGTTTCCGTATTATAGGTCGCTTTTAACCGTGTCCGATGTCAGGCCGCCGGCGTAAATCCCAAAACGATATCAAACCGGGCAGCCAACTCTCCAATGTGCGAACCTTTTACCGGCGAAAAATCAACGCTCACTGACGCGCGCGCTTTCGCGTCAGGTAGACTTCGCCAGACACCATCCTTTTCGTTCCCCGGATGCCCTTTGATGTAGCACTGGGTTGTGAGCAGCTCTGTTCCATTCCTTTTCACTTTGTAGTGAATGTGCGGGGTCCGGCCGGGGTAGGGGACTGGCTTGATCGTGCGGAAATAATATTCGCCACTCGAGCCAGTCAGGAAACGTCCAAACCCCTGAAAATTCCGGTCGCGCGCGGCATGAATGTCGTGTGTGTTCAAGTAAACACCCTGGCCATCTACCTGCCAGATCTCGACCAGCGCATCACGAATCGGATCACCCTTGGAATCCACAATGCGCCCGCTTAGATGTGTGATCTCGCCAACGGCAGGTGTGAGACCATCATTGACAATGATAAGGTCGTTGTCGGTGTCGAGCGGCAGCTTGTCCGGATAAAAGGGTCCTTCCGTTTGGCGCGGCGTACGCATCAACTCCTCGGCAAATGCTCCGGGAACTGTGAAAAGCGCCGCGCTGAGACTCAGGCGTTTCAAAAAGCGCCGGCGCGGCTGTGGGAAGCAAGAATCGTTTTGGGGGAGGCGAGGCTGGTTCATACCCGCGAATATGATACATAAGTCCCGTTCTTTCCAACCTTTTTTGCGCCGACCCGGCGAGATCTTTTAGGTCGAGTTGGTTGACAGATAAGGCGCCGGGACCTGGAGCTTACTTCCCCAGAGTCCTGAGCCACTGGTGTCTTTCTTTTTTTGGTTTTTGGGCCAGGCGCTCGGCGGACTGGTAAAATGTTTCCAAATCGCCGCCGTTCAATGCGAGCAGATGCTCAAACCCCGGCACGAGGTCGTAATAAGCCGCCACTGAATTGAGTTTCGCATTATTTATATGCCGGGCAAACCATTGGTCATGGTCGGTTTCGCCCCCCCAACGCTGCTTCAATTGTGCAAATTTCTGCTGCAAGTCATCCAGGATCCGTTGTTTTTGCTCGCGCAAGTGGTCGGGTGGGATCTCGCGATTTCTGGTGGTCGCCTTCACCTTTCCCGCTTCGTTTCGTGCATCGCCGTAAATGGCTTCGAGTTGCTCGCGGGTAGCCATAATCAAGGCGGCAAACTCCCGGGTGCGCTGGATTTCAGCCAAATACTTTTCGCTGGCCGTTTTATCATCCTTCGCGAGTAACCAGCGTCGCGCTCCCTCCTGGCCGACCGTGGTTGCGAAGGCCTCATTGAAGTCCATATCACCCCGCGCAAAAACACGCTGGTGACCCAGTTCATGAAAAATAGTCTCGGCCAAATCCGGTTCGCTATTAAAAATGAAGGTGTTCAACGCGGGATCTTTGAACCACCCTAAGGTCGAATAAGCCTCCACCCCACCCACATAGACGTCATAACCTTTGCTCCTGAGCCAGGCCGCGTACTTGTTGGCGTTTTCTTCGGAGAAATAACCCCGGTATTCCAGACTCCCAACCAGCGGATACCACCAACTCTTTGGTTCCATGGAAAATTCCGGCGCTGCCTCCACATTCCAGACCACGAATGGTCGATGAACGTCCACATATTTACTGTAATGGCCGTCGACGGGCAGTTTCAGATCATGATCGGCGAAGGCGCGAAGTTTTTGGAGCAGCTCGAGCTTTTGCTTCAACCGGGATTCGGTTTGTGGATCGGCAATCAGTTTCTCAATTGGCTGTCGGTGGGCCAGGAGTTGGTATTGACCTTTGATGGCTTGCTTGTAAAAACTGAGTGTCTGACATCCCGAAACGGCCAACAGGACAACTCCGAGTGACAAAGCGATCACCCATTTACGACCTCGACCCATGTTTTTCAAGCCCCGAATCATCAAGTCCCCATCTCAAATAAGTCGCCTGGATGAATTTGGCAAATCCTGATTACGGAAAAGGGCAGGGGAAAGCAGAGGTACTCAGCGCGAAGATTCCGAGATCATAGCGTCGAGCTGCAAGCGATCCACGGTTGTTTTTACAAGAGGCCTGAGCTTTTCAGCGCGATCGGCAATTTCCTCGACGCGGACGTCTATTCGAGTAGTCCAGATTGCTTTCATGTCGTTGATGAGACACAGATCGCACTGCCAGCGTTCGAGATCCTGAGCCGCTTTCAGCATGCGCCTCGTGCTGGTGGGGTCAGCTACGGAGTATCGATCACCGCGAGCACCTTCATTCGTTTGGAATTGCGTCAATTGACGGTCGCCTTCGCGAGCGACGAGAACAACTTGCACACCTGGCTGCGCGAGCCGCGCAGGAGAGTCTTGATCTTCATCGTGGCCTGTTGCCTCAAGCGCTGCGGTTGGAGCGAGGCGTGAAGCTTTCAGACCGTGCTTCCTCAATTCTTCGCAAAACCTGTCCTCGAGGAAAGCGCCCACTATAGCGTCGTGATCGATCACCCGGACGGCAATATTTGTGACTGTGCCTCCGCGATAATTAGAATCTTTCCAGGTCGAATCTACCGAGATAGACGAACAGGCGGAGAGCACAACCAGAATCGGGAGAACCCAAACGAGCTTTATCATGGATTCAATATGCATGGGTTTGCCGCCCGAATCGAGTCATCGAGAGGCCGACGCCGGGCCGGTCTAGTTACAAATGACTTTAAGTTTTATAGATGCGAAGATAACGCCGTTCAACGATATATTGACAGCGTATGAAAGTTTCTGATAACGATGCGTCGTTGCGGGCAGGCAATAAAAACAGCTTGAAGACCATTTCGTTCATTGCGGCTGTCTCGGCACTCGCAGCCATCGTCGCTGGGCCGTCGTGGAGTCTGGGCGCGGAGGACGAAGGCGTGGCGCTGGCAATTATCTATGACACCTCCGGTAGCATGAGGGAGTTCGTGCCGGACAGCGCGGGGAAATCCGCACCGAAGTATGTCATTGCCAATCGCGCATTGATTTCCATTGCCAAACAGGTTGAAACATTCGCCACGAAAAACGCCACGGCACCGCGGAAGATCGAGGCCGGGCTTTTCATCTTTGAGGGATCGGGAGCTCGGGAGGCCATCAAGCTCGGACCTTTCGAGGCCGCAGGCTTCGAGAACTGGGCGCAGCGGTTTGCCAATCCTAACGGCAATACACCGTTGGGCAACGCGCTCAACGCGGCAGGGCAGGCCGTCCTGGATTCTCACCTGCCGCACAAACACGTGCTGGTGATCACGGACGGCATCAATACAGCTGGGCCTTCTCCAGCATCGGTGCTGCCGAAACTGAAGCAGCAAGCACAAGAGAAGCAAACCAGTTTGTCGGTCCACTTCGTGGCGTTTGACGTGGATGCAAAAGTATTTGATGCAGTGAAGAGACAGGGCGCGACGGTCGTGGGCGCGGCGAACGAGAACCAACTCAACACGCAACTGCAGTACATCCTCCAGCGAAAAATATTGTTGGAGGAAGAAGAGCCACCCAAAAAGAAAGAATAGAAAGGAACCCTATGTTCAGAGCGATAAAACGGTTGTTCATTTGGATGGGATTGATGGCGGAAAAGGCCACGGAAACCGATGCTATCAACCAGGCGGTGGTTGAGCGCGGAATTCGCGATTCGAAAGCGAAGGCCGACAAGGCCCATTACGCGAACGGCCAATTGGCCGGGCAGATCGCGCTGCTGAAGGATCAAATCAAACGCCAGGATCGTCAGCGCGCGGATCTGCAGAGCCTGCTCCAGGCGGCGGCGGCTGCGAATGACGAGGCCAACGGCGCTCATTATGCCGAGGAATTGGCAACGCTTGAAGGGGATCTCAACGATAACAAGAGCCAGGCGGACAACCTCGAACAGCTTTACAAACAGAATACCGAAATAATCGCGGAGAGCCTCCGCGAAATTCAACGGTTCCAGCGGGAGTTCGAAGCGGTCAAGGCCAAGGTGGCTATTGGCCGATCGCTGGAAAGCCTGGCCGGAATGATGAAAAGCTCCATTTCTGAATTGCAGGGAATGATGGGTGGCGAGTTGGGCCAGTCGATGCAACAACTCCGCCAGTCAGCGGCATCGGGCGAGGGTCAGATGCGGGCGACGCTGGATCTCGCGAAAGAAATGGGATCGGGCATCAGCCGCCAGCAAGAGGCGCGCAAGCTGCGGGGTGCCGCGCTTTTCCAGGAGTACAAAAAGAAGATGGGCATGGTGCAGCCCGAAGCTACGGCTGCAACCGCGCCGCCTGCGGCCCAGCCCGAGCGGCAAAAAATCGCGGAACAATGAAGGAAGGCAGGAGCGATTGCGCGCTGGATTACAGAAGCCCTGCGAAGCGCTCCCTCGAAGCCTCTTTTGTTCCAATGATTTGATTAGTCGAAAACTTGAAAGCTCTGAACTCCTATTCACTTTATGACAACTCGAGGTAAAATCGTTCTCACAATCCTGCTACTCGGCGTGGTCGGCTTTGGCGTTTACCGGTGGTGGGACAAGATAGCTCCCCAAACCAAGCCGCAAAATCAATCAATAGACATTCCCAAGCTGCAAGAGGAACTCGCAAACGAAAAGAAAAAGGCCTCGTCCGCGGATATTCCATTGCTTGCCGGAACCAATGCAGCCACGCTGGTCGAGCGCTCCGGAATTCCTTCGGTCACCGGGGTAAGCGATTACACGAAGGCGACGAAGGACGGCAAAATTATCGTGGAGTTTCCCATCAACGTGTGGCCGGGGTGGGCTCCAATCATCGTAGCAAACGCGGGGCTCGAGCCCAATGACCAGAGCATCTTCGCCAAAAAATACAATTTCTACGTGAAGCTTTCGATTGTGGATGACCCGGTAAAAGCGCGCGACCTTTTCGCCAGCGGGCAGAGCCATGTGCTCTGGGGCACGCTTGATATGATAGCGCTTTTCGCACCCGAGTTGGTGAAGGATTCGCGAACAGTCCCAGTCGTATGCCAACAAATCGATTGGTCCGCCGGAGGCGACGGGGTTGTAGCCCGGGGCGATCTCATCCACAGCATCAATGACTTTAGGATTCAGAATGGCAAGCGAAAGAAAGTGGTCCTGGCGCAGAACTCTCCCAGCCATTATCTGATCATGTCACTGCTGATTGACGCGGGAATCGATCCGGGCGATATCGATTTCAAATGGGCGGCAGACGCTCCTTCAGCCGCTAAAATCTTCGTTCAAGATGGATCGTTCGACGCGTTCGTCGGATGGTCGCCCGATATTTATAATGTCACCGAAAAACTTAAGGGCACCCGACTGGTTGTTACGACGGGTACAGCCAATCATCTCATCGCGGATGTGTGGGCGGTGCGAAACGATTTTTATCGCGACCATCCGGAGATTGTTTCGGGGCTGGTCCAGGGAATTTTCGAGGGGATGGACGTGGTTCGTAAAGATCCAGCCAATGCGGCACGGGCGCTCGCAACGGCATTTAAGATTCCAGAGGAAGATTGTAAAAACATGGTGGGGAAGGACGGTGGCATTACCGAAGGGGACGCTCACTTGACCAACTATCGGGAGAATTCGAAGTTTTTCCTGGATCCTTTCAATCCGGCAAATTTTGAAGTCGTCTGGAACAGCGCATCGACGATCTACAAATCGCTGGGAACCGTAAGCTCGGTAGTGCCAGCTGCGAAAGTCAAGGCCTCCAAGGTGCTGGCAGCCATGTCTGAGACCTACAAGGACGTGCGAGATCTGTCTCAGCCGACATTCAAGCCCGATGCTCTCACGAAGATGAGCGCTGAAGCCGGACCGGGGCAGATTCTTACGAAGGCGGTAATGATTTCTTTCGAACCCAATAAATCGACGCTCAATCCCGAGTACGACACGACTATCCCCGCTACGCTGGAAGAAATTGGCAAACTGGCCGGCCGGTTTGGAAATGCCTATATCATTATTGAAGGAAATACGGACGCTAGCCGGAAAGGGATCGTCCCTGCCGACCTGGTCCGCCAGCTTTCTTACGACCGCGCCGATTCAGTGCGGAAATCGATCATGGACAAATATAAGTTCGACCCGAACAAGTTCAAAGTAGTGGGTAACGGGTGGGACAATCCTTTGCCGGCCTCGATTGACCCAAGCAACGCCGATCACAACAAAAGAAATCGGCGGGTCGAGGTTAAGGTTTTTCCTCTCGAATCGAATTAGCACAGAGCT
>Ga0137359_10002920_pt1 | contig 13772 bp, 18 predicted proteins | sample Mad1_40_16metaG_FD_108281 | JGI IMG/M metagenome (GOLD analysis project Ga0137359, IMG submission 108281) | Vadose zone soil microbial communities from Angelo Coast Range Reserve, California, USA - Mad1_40_16 metaG | ecosystem: Environmental > Terrestrial > Soil > Vadose zone | place: USA... | reverse complement strand
TATCATGTAACCATGTAACCCCTACAACGACTCCATATGTCGTCACATGTCCACCGGGGCCGTTCGAAACACCTGACCAAAAGACTGCGTCAGCGTCAGACTTTGCTCCTTTCCAGCTTTCATCTGAATGGCGATTAGTCCCCGCCTGTTGGTGTTCCCTTCGCCCTAAATTCCTGGTAAGCCTAGTGCCACGAGTTGACATCCTGAATTTTCCTCCTATGGTATTAGTATGAAGTACGATATCGCCGTTGGCTGTGAACGCGGCAGTGTACTAAAAGGCGCGCTGAGTATTTTCCATGGAAAACTGGTATCATTCACGGAACGTTGATGGGCGCATCGGCGGCTTGAGAGGCGCACGAACACAGGATGTGCTAACATCGGAACATCGCATGGAAAGGGAGGGGAAGCGCCGCCGAATATGGTGAAGCTGGACCGAGAATTTTAACCCTACACTCCGCATGTCACCCGGGGACACGAGGAGAACCCAAAGGACAACTTGGGGACAACCCAGGGCATCATCACAACACAGTGGTCATTCCGTGATTCGACAGAGTCCTGTGGTTCCAAGAGACGAAACCCCAGGTCGCTTGCCGCGAAATTATTCTGCAGGTGGGTGGACGGACGTGTTGTGTTGTCCACGACGCCGCAAAATGTACCAACGGTTTTGTAATACTAGTCCTCATGCAGGCCTCATGCGCCCGGGCCCAGTGAACATCCAAATGACCATGCTCCACTCAACAGTCTGGGGCAATCAACTATCTCGGCTAACTTACTAGTAATACTAAGCCTGCCGGTGTGGGAAGTGTCTCATGATCTCTCAGTGACGTATACCATTAGTGAGCTCATAAGCTCCGTAGATGTCTATCTTAATCCAAGTTGCTCGTGTGACTCGACCCTGTGCTCGTCTTCTCTCACTTCACGTCACTATAAACCTCGGGTTTACTCACACACGTCACTGGCCATTCAATAGCATCTCGGATAGTAGCCAATTGGCGTAAATTCAAATTAAAGCTTGGAGTTTTCTTTGTGCTCATGAGGGCACGACGAATTTGGGATGGTCACCAGTTATCAAATGACGGAAGGTCAACGTTCAACCCAAGTCTTTGAGGCCAAGTCACGATGCCCACTTGCAAGGAGACGACGACGTGGCAACAAGCCTTAGGGTCCACTTCTACACCTGCAAAAATAGTAGGTGTAACACAGTTAATAACACCTACTTTTCACCTACTTTTTGCAGATGTAAGGCTTACTTTTGCGGTACACATTGAGGTCTCAAAGGTAGTCCTGATGCCGTAGACTTGTGGCAGTTCAAGACCAACAACAATACCAGCTGCCTTCTCATGGAATTCGACCATGCTGAAGGCGGGCACGCATTATTGGAAATACGAATAGATACTATGCATATGAGGGCTGTGTCTGCCAATGCATATAATTGCAGTGCAATGGCATCGTAGCAACCATCAGTGGAGGGGTGACGTTGAAGAAGATACAGAAAACGCTGGAGAGGGTGGAACAGGTTGTGGGGGTAGTGCTGTTGGGGCCTGCACAGCGCGCGGCTCGTTATCGATGGGCCTGGAAGGTACATCCATTTCCTCGCCCTCGAGCCGTGCTGCTGCAGCAAAGTAGACGTTGCGTTCGACACTAACAGCCTGATTCTCAGGCCAGTACACACGGTGCCCGCGTGATACGACATCGAAGCACTTACCATCGATCGTCGTGGTATCTTTTCGAATCGCAATTACCATAGATATATTATTGACGAGCTCCTGGTACTGTTGACAAATATGATGGAGTGTCAGTCCAGTTCGCATATTAAATGATAGAGTGGATGAGTTGCGCACTTCTGGCTAGATATGATCATCATCGGTTTGCGGAAGAGGAACCAAGGCCATTTCCCGTTCGCGCGTTCCTATGTTTTCTTAGGCTGGTCGAGGACTGATTGATTATTACTAATGTGAGTGCGTACATACTCGACAACCGGCCTTTGCCTAGAGGCGCGCCAGAAGACGAAGGACGGCGCATCGAGTGCGGAGAAAGAGAGGCGGGCGAAGCGAAACAAGAGTCGAAAGAAGTCGAGCCCATCATTATAACTACCACGCGGCCTTGGTGGGCCTATAATGGCGTCTTCACCCTCCACATCTTGGTTACGTTCACAGAATGCCTTTGAAAATTGTGCCGCGACTTTTGGCGCTGGTTGGGGGTTCTAACTCTCGATTCCGCTGGTCAGTGACGACCGGGTCGCCCATAATTGAACGAATGGAAGAGCAATAGTAATCCACACGTGCGTACGATGGTTGTGGACGTGTCGCTGGTTTCGGGACGATTAATTTCCAAAGAAATGAAGCGAACGAAATCTTTGCCAATACCGGGCCCCGCGACGGCATATTGTAATACCAGGTGCATGTCTCATTGACTAAATGCTTTCGAAAATCATTGAATGCGACATGGACTGGGTTTTTAACTTGCTGTACTTCGCGTCGAGTCCCTCAACTTGAAGTGGGACGAGTGATGTGGTTGGTACGGGTCTTGGTTTCCCGCCTATCGCCTGACATTGTCGAATAACGAGAGGCTGCCAACATCGCACACATATAACAAGTGATAAAAGGGGAGCCAGACCGCAAGAAAAAAAAAAACAGGCCGTCACTATCGCCGTCCACGCTGTTTGCAGCTCGTCCGGCTCTCACAACATAGCGAGGTCACGCATGCTAAAGAGCATGTTCGCAGAGACCAGGCGTCGTACAAAGGAGCCACTCTAGCCGCCTCGGTGTTGGCGTCGCGGGATCAAATCGATAAGGACTAGTATCGGTGTGCTCGAACGCCATCGATTACTGCGCGTCTCCGAGTCTCGCTCCGGCTTCTAGACGGTGTCCCGGTACTACCAGACGACGTCCCACTGCTTCCGACGTCTTCGGTCTTCCAGGTCCGGCTTGGACAGATATCCGTCACCGAGGTCGAGGCGCTCGTCCCACTACTTGCGTGAACTCCTCGGCGTCGACGTTATCCTCCTCGTCCCAGGCCAGGATCAACTCACGACGCCTTCCGACCCGCAAGATGGTGACGGGGGGTGACGCATCTGACAGCAATATAACCTACCGGAGTCGTTGAAAAATGAGGATGATGGTCAACGTTCGGTGTTTACGACGCAACAACGCACAATGATGGCTGCATCTGATCTATTACCCATTGACCGACCCGGTGACTATCCCGATAAGTCTGGCGTTAGGTTCTTCGTTGCGTTTCAGGGACCCACATCTGTCAATGAAACTCCTGATGGAGTAGAGGCACCTATATACTTGCTCATGTTCAGCCTAATCTTTCTCGACCTGGGCGTTCAATGCCAGTTTTGTTGCCATCCCGTCCGTCTGGTTCGCACTTGATTCATTTGACAACTGGCTTATTCAGGATCAGAGGGACGGGTTTACCAAGAGGTTGAACATTAACGAGCATTGATGATGGAATGCGGCGTGAGTAAGACTCGGGGCTTTTAGAAGTTCAGGTAAAACGGTCGGTGTAGGGTCATCGAGAAGTACCAACGGCAAACAGAGAAGGATTCAGACATACAGCTACAGAGAAAGACTAAAAATGGCGAATTTCTTCCACGATTTACATAATATCGAACTTGCGTTGCCAGTTCCAGTCGCACAAACCCCTCCTCATGCGTGCATAGAAAGGATTTCTCATCGAAAATTTCTCGAATATAGAATCAGGTACTCGACACCGATTTTGTTCCATCTAAGATGATATTGTGTCAATTGACCTGGGGTACACTTTCCCACACAGGTTGACCTAGTCCCTTGTACTCTCCTACCAATCGAGGGGTATCTACTGTACAAACAGTTGTGCGGATCGAGACGCGCATATAGGAACCAACATGATGGAGTATCCACCGTTGCGTGGGGACGTGATTCCAGTGCCCTCGTTTGAACTAGTGAGTTCTTATCTTTGTCCGCTCCATTGAATTCTGTCAATTTCAGGACAATCACGGTACCCTACATGAACAACGAGACTGATTGATGAAGATGCGACCCATGTGTCTCGTTTGTCCTGTCTACAGCAATCAACTTTTCTATAGTTTTATGAAAGGTTAGTACAACGTTCATGAATGCAACTTATGCAGCCCCGACACACTTCGAGTTGAGTTGTTGTTCTTGAATCGAGGTGGGTGCGAATAATGCTAGCCTGATCCTATATGACTTCGATTCCACGTGTGCCGTGTAATGGTCGCACTTGCCGGACATCGCCACGCCGCGGCCGCATAGTTGGCGCCTACCATATCGCATTCAGTTCGAGCTAGCTACAGGATTGGTTAGCAGATTGCGCATCTAGTTTTAGCGTCATTATCCGCTTACCATATGGACACATGATGGGTTCTCGATGCGGCGGCAGTGTGGGCCATCCATCGACTTCCTTTGTAGCGAGCGGCTCAGTATTCTGGACGAGTTTGACGGAAACATCGGATATTTGCTTATCTAGCAGTCTCCCATGTTCGTGGCTTTCATCCCTGTCGTTTTGAGTTAAACGAATTCCCTGATCTACTTCAGGCACCGAGGTGCAGTGGCTGTCTGCGGCGGAATTAGCCTCGGTGCTCCGATCGTGTCATGTCATGTACCCACGCTTGTTCTTGCATGTGGTCCGTGATTTGAGAACCAATCCTGAAGGTGATCTTTCGTGATGTAAAATCGACAGTCGGCACGCCCAAACGCCGCGAATCACCCCAACTTATGCATCATTTTTCCATTCTCGTAGCTAAGATAAGCCCGAGTTCCCCATACATTTGACGTACACTCGGCGGTACTCGCTATGACACCTGTCTACATAAGGATCCTTAAAGAAGGTCCACCTTTCGTTTCCCCATACTTGGCCTCACGCTTTGATCTGCCCCACGCCAATTTCATTTCCCCGCCATGTCCAGTGACGCCCCCACCGCTGCCGACTATTACTTTCAGTACAAACTAACGGTGTATGACAACCTATTTGTCGGTATCGTATATGGTGAGGGACAACAGACTCACCGTTGCCACCTTAAGTTTCTTAGCATTGTTCTACCTTGCAGGAGTCTATATCGTACTCTATGTCGCCTCGGTCCACATCCTCCTGTGAGGTTCATCGTGCTTTCGAAGGAATGTCATGTATGCTGACAAAATGACGGATTTCAGGGGCAGACCTGGTTTCACTTCGTCTCCACCTAGGATGTTCATGTTCGGAGTCACGACTTTCATGTTTATCTTGGGAATCATCGCACTGGTGCTAGAGACAGCCCTCGGCTTCCAGCAGATGACGTTGTTCCTCAATCCATCCTCAGGCTCTGTATGGTCTTCATATCAGACAAACGTCATCATTGCTGTAGGAGCAACCATTACGCGCTTGATGGTGCGCCCGCACGATACTTCCATGCCGTATGGTTGACACAACTGACGGCTTTTCAGTATATTCTAAGCGATATTATCTGCGCCTGGCGTGCGGTGGTTCTCTGGAATAGAGACAAGCGAGTCATCGCGATTCTTCTGCTCTTCATTCTTGGGACTACAGGTACATCACAAGCATCTCTCGTCTTCATTATTCTGTACTCATCGACAACGTACACTCACAGCTGCCGCCGGGTGTGACCTTGGTCTCAGTCTCGCGCCCCTCTTCAGCCCATCCCACCAGAGTATTCAAGACGAAAGCAACGTGAAATTGGGCGAGCGTGCCCTAATCATGGTCGGCCCAACGCTTGCAACGAATCTCCTCTCCACCGGGTTGATCGCATGGAAGGCATGGTACGCTCCGAGCCTTTACACGTGCAACCGGTTATGGTATCTGACCATATGTCGCTTGCGTAGGCAACACCGCACATCAGTAAAGAAACACCTTGGCGAAGGGAGTGTATCTGTGAGGGTCGAGAGGATCTTCGCCTTGCTCGTCGAATCCGGTTTTGTTTATTGTTGTCTTTGGGTATGTCTGAATCATGCCTCTCTACTCGCGGAAGAGCTCACTATGGCTATCGAAGATTTTATACCTGATTTCTGCGTTCCGCGTGATGCCTGAACCAGGCTTCACCGTCATGGACGCGGTCTTGTTGTTTGCCTCGGTGAGTTCTGCACGGCACATCGTCCTTACTAATACACACTCCTGACTTTCTTTTTAACTCACTCAGGGATTATATCCGACTCTCATCGTCATCCTCGTCTGCATGCAGAAGAGCCCTGTAGAACACTACTCGACCTACTCCACTGGGATGCAGTTCACGAGTACGCCAGCACTCGGACCTTCTAAGACAGGCGGCATGCCACCACACGTGTTCACGATTCGTCGAGAATACGCGAGCGACTCCGATACCCAAGTCCCGTCGACGGTGTTTATGAAGACACGGTCCTCTGACGAGGAGAAGAGCCTGTAATATATGGTTAAGGGGATGAAAAGGTACAGATGGACATTATTATCGTCCTGTTGAATTATGCTGTATTCGCTGGCGACTTCCTATCTTGGAATATTTCTACGATATCTCTCTTTTCCAGTGTAAGCGTGTACGATAAGCTGATCAACAGCATGACTTGAGTCACTCCTTTGTGGACTTGACAAAAGACCCTCTCTAGCTTTAGATATAAAAGGATTTGAGGAGTTCTGTCGTTCATCGTCGCCTGCTGTTAGGTCTCTAGCTTCGCAACTTGCGGTGCTCACGGCCATGGGCCCACATGTGCTCAAAGTCGCCCCCACTGTTAGTTCATACCACGCATGGCGCACCACGCGAGGTACCTCCCCAAATCGAAGTATCTTCAGGGACGAGCAGAAGGTCGCACCACTCGGCGGTGGCACCGATCCTTCAAGTTTTCTTGCAGTGATGCTCCAAAACGTAGCCGCATATGATTGCAAGGACACCATTTCGGGCGCACGCGAACCGTAGCATTCTCTCTCCAGCTCGTTCTTTGCCTATTTCTCTTACTATCCACATATCGACCCAAAAGCCCATCACACAAGAGTCGAGACCCTGGCCTAGATCTGCGACGTGGAGCCGTTTGCAACGTATTGGCGGCTCGATCGGTGTGGGAGTAGTAGGACGGATAAGTAAGACCCTAGAACGTTGACCGTGAGCTGCAATATTTTGGCTCGCAACCGGGTAGGATCCGATTCGAAGAGCATCACGACTCGCTCGCCAACTTGACCTGGGACAGGGCTTGGGAAGGACAACGACTCATTAGCATTTCTGGTACTAGTAGACAGCACTACCGGTCGGCAAGCGAGACACTCAGTCTTCGAGCGGGCTGGTGCATATCAATCAGAAAAAAGTGTAAAAGTGTAAAAAAGTAGACTATGTTTTTTAAAAAAGATTTTTTTTTTAAAGTACAAAGAAGTTACAAAAATGCAGAAAAAAGTAGATTTTTTCCTAAAGTTTGCCTAAAGAGTGGTGAAAAGTAGGGAAATGTTTTGAAAGTGTTACCTTTTTCCTTCAAAAAGCACAGAATGTAAAAGTATAAAAAAGGAAAATGATAGTTTTCCAACCGGAGCTTTCGCACGTCCTGGTCCGTTGAACTAAGTTAGCGCGGACTTGGATAATTTTTCGAGCTTACTGTAACTATCGCGATTCTCGTCGCCATAGCACAAAGGGCCCTGGCCCATTTGCACTTTTATCCTCTCAATTATTTCCCTCAACTAATACGTTTATTTCGTACTTTCTCAAGGGGAAGCTTCAGGTCATGTCTCCTGACTAGAGCTTGCGCAGCGACACAACCCTTGACATAACGATCTGACGATGCTGATGAAGGCAGGACTAAAGGGAAGAAATATCCCCAATCGGACTGAGCCATAATCATCCATCCGTCGTGATCATGGGCTTTAGGTTAGTGTAGGGCTTGGCTTTCACTACCGCGGCGGGTCAACGAGGGTAATGGTGAGCTATATGTTCAAAGGTGGTTCCGTCAGTCCTCCTTGCAACTCATACATGGCACTCACAAATCGGAATTTTCCTTTCACCCTCAGCAATAACCACATGCTGCCTGATCTAGTATCCTTCTCCTTATCCCAGTCGCTTGTAGCTCATAAACTTTGCCCTGGGCGCATGTTCCACCGTTTTAATTGTGCAGTAAAAATAGCCGCCTTTACTCTCAGTGGCCTCGTTGTCTACGTGACTTTCTTCTCTCCTCGCGGCTCTTCATGGCGTATTGCCAACTGGCATCTCCCTTCTCGCTTCGGTCCAGATTCTATCCTAGATGACATATCATCCACTTCACTGTCCCCCTCGCCAGCATCCGATGTCCTGACCCCCGAACAGATCAGAGACATCGTAGCTCCCACCCGAGGTTTTTATTCCCGTGACTATAGTCTGCATCTCGGTTGGAATAACGTCAGTACGTCTCTTGAGTTTAGATATCAGCAATAGCTCATCTCATGACAGATGCGATATATTATCGAGGCTGCTCTTCTTCAGGCAGAACTGCTTAATCGCACATTAGTCTTACCTTCATTCGTCTACGCACGCGCGTGTGAGTACGACACGTATGTGACGCTTTCTTATCTTGCATCACGTTATACCTATACTTTCTTGCATCTGCAGTACTGTTTGCGCGGAATATGTGCCCATGGTCAACAAAGGCGATGTTTTAGGATCGGATGAATGGCGCGAGCTTCCGATCGAGCAGCAAATGGGTTTTCGAATCCCCATCTCGGTCATGGTGAATATGACGCATCTCCGCAGTCGACAGCCTGTCATCACCGCGTCAGAATACTTGCGCCTGCATGGTCAAGACCCTGATAATGAATCCAGCAATGGATTTTGGCCCCAGCAGTCTTATCATACCCACCCCAACGTCTTCGAGAAGGACCCGACAAAGACGCCATCATTATTCGTCATCGAGAACGACTGGTACGACCGCGCAGGCACGAACCGGGTCGACTGTATTCCTGAGGCTATGAAGAGAAGGGGAAACGTGGCACGCCATCCCAGGCCAGAAAATTACGGCGATATTACCGTTTACTGGCCTCCACTAGAACCTACAGAGCTTTCTCGCAGTCTTTCTGCCGCTATGCCGGAGCACGATTCAGTTATGGACTGGCACACTGCCAAAACCGTTTTGATGAATTCGCCCGCTGTGGGTTGGGGTGCGAATCTTGACGATGACGGAGTTGTTGAGGAAATACTCAACGCAAATGGCTGGGAAGTTCTGCACACATTCCGGGCACCGTAAGTTTCGTCGTTCGTCTTTGTTCCCAGTCACCAAGTCGATCCGCCTTTCCCGTTCTCAAAGTTTTGGATCAGATCACACTCAGGTCATTGTTAGTCGTCATAAAGAAGTCGTCCAACGCTCGTCGATACGAGGCTTCAGAGACGACTTTTATGAAGTGGACGCAGACGTTGTCCTGCTTGCTGGAGAGACACATTTGAATCGCAAACCTGTGAGTAGTCCTTCTTCCGTCGCTCTGTTGTGAAGTCAATATTAAATGATGCCGCAGGGGGCCATGCGTTTCACGACGGAATTGGCGCGAGATAGATATGCAAGCACCGTTCTGCATTCGTTGATACCGCCAGACAAGGTATTCGACCTTGCAGAAGTTCTGTCTTCCCGTATGCGTCAACGCACCGAAGGCCGTTTATGGATGGGGGCACATATGCGGCGCGGAGATTGTAAGTACATTCCTTACCCGTGCTTTTTCAGGCACGGTCCTAGCCCTGAAGCTTTCGGTTTTGATACTTAAATTTAAACAAAAAACAGTCGTACGGTTTGGGTGGGTGATGGAAATGGACCCAGAGGCTCATGTCCAACGCGTGAAGGAGCATCTGGAGGCTGGCCGCATGGTCCTTGTCGACCTTCACTATCACCGCAGTTGGAGGACATATGACCTCGACGGCGCCAAGCTCGATCTGGAGTTGGTCAAATTACCTCCACCGCGCGCGGAGGACCCCTTTTTCGTCGCGACAGATGAACGGGACCCGGATGCACGGCGCAAGATCGCAGCCGCCGGCGCGGTCTTCATGTCGGACCTGCTCACGAAAAAGGATCGACAGGAGTTTGGCTGGTCTTTGATGATCACGGACGTGATGGCTCTTGTCGAGCAGCAGTTACTCGTCCACAGCGGTTTCTTCCACGGACACGGCGTCAGTTCGTTTGCGGGCTTTATCGTTAATATGCGCGCAGCGCGCGGCGCTGACCCGCGGACCATGCTTCTGGATTGATCGACCGTTGGTATTGTTTGTGTACGTCCACATCATGCATTGTGGCGTGGAAGGTCCAAAAGCCCTCTACAAGAGTTTCCGCAAGCTTGGGGTACTCTATCCAGCTCTGACCCATATTGCGGAATGTATAGAGCAAGGCTGTAGTTTTTCGTCTAGTATTCAAAGGCGCAGAACAGAAAAAAAACATTGAAATCCGGTTGACGTGAGACTCGGAAGCAAATCTGCGAAGCGAGTACAATATACGTAGTGAACCCTGTCCCAAGAATGATGGTCTCGGGCCTTTTCAAGTTCACCGCCCATATCTAGTCGTGTGGCTCCACCGCATCATACATCAGACCATAAATGAGCGATCCCAACACGATACGTATCTATTAGTAGATACATTACATAGTGGTGAGAAAGTCATATTCCACGACCCTCCTTTGACAGATAGGCATCGGAACCAGGTACCAATACAGGCCTCAGTCTGAAATGTTGGGTGGATGAAGACGCCTGAACTCGAATAGGTTCTCTGTCACCATCACTTTCAAGTTTGAATACACCAGACAACAGAAAAAGCGGATGCGGCGCAAACACGGTACGAGTCTTCTCGACTGCCAAGATTAATGGACTATCGGAAAGGCTCGTATGGAGGATGGGCTCGTGGTCAGCCAAGGTGTGCTTCGTACACCAGTTTCATTCGATTGTCTGAAAAGTAACATAGAGCTAACAATGTATGAGTAAGAGAAAGGAACTGGACGACATTCTTGGACCAAGGAATGTAGCAAGCTCGGATAAGGTCAGACATCATGCCCCCTCTCTTTACTTACTAGGTCTCTTGGTCATCGTCGCTCGGGGAACGAAGAACCGTGAGGTAAACACTAGATCAGAAATATTCTGATAAGGTTTGACATGTCTCTGTACTACATACTCACAATCCTCGTCTTTACTGTAAATAGACGTCAATCTTATGCAGTGTTGTTTTACTAACACATGGAGGAAGGGTGTAGAGGGGATATGAGCGAAGCGAGGGGTTCCAGGTGTGAAGATGGTCCATGAATTGGCAGTGCCGCCCAAAACTCTGACGCCAAACTTGCGTGATTAGATATGAGATCAGGCCAATGCCCCGGGCAAGAAGACAAGAGAACATTATACGTACTGGAAAAATGCTGGGCATCCAACTCGAGGTGGAATAGGCATCGCAAAAGAAACCATTCAGGTAAGTTGTACCCACAAATTGCCACAATGCTTGTACCAACAAGTGAACAGCCTGCCAAAACACGACCGATTCTCAGACTCGAGCTCTTGGTTCACGCGTTCGTGGTTCGCACGCAGCCACAACTTGATGGTTGAAATTTGGCCAATTCCGACGGCTCGGGCGGAAATGGATCTTAACGAGCGTCGGTCTTTCTTGTTTCGCTCCAGACCAGGACCACTGTGTATTGTGGTTGGAACCTCCGATATCCTTCCACCATTCTTGTGTGACATTGGTATATTCCAGCACTGTGCATGGTGCATCTTGTCCCCACGTGGTGCACCACAAAGTTAGTTAGCCTCAGACTCTCTCACGCGCTTCCCGCACGCGCGCTTCCAGATTTGTCATGGTCACCCCCTGGAAAGCAGAAAAGCCATACGTATCGCAACTGTCCTCAAAACCCTCAGCAGACTCCGCGGGGCTATGAAATAAATAGCGGTGGCTACCTATCCGCAGGGTCGCCCCCATGGTTACGACAAAATTTGGACTTGGTTCTTGGTTCGCAACGCGAAGTGAGAACTCAAAAGTGATTCTGAATACATTGGCAAAAGGTTCGAGACCAGATGTACATCGGAAACGCGAGAAATGGACCATATTGGATATGTGCGTACAAACGGCCTGCGCTGCATATCTTCTGATGACGCTGATATAGGCAACTCGTGCACACCATATCTGGGCTCGTTTACACGTATAGTACCCTCGTGCGATCCCTGTGAGTTAGCCTGCATCGAAGGCAATGCGATTCCGAGGCAAAGTCTATCTTAAATTTGGCCGAGTCCGTTAACCTCGTCCTTCCGTGGAGACCTGCTTCGATCGAGTCCTCACTGGCACTTTCCACAGGCCGCATCAGCCTCACCGCGTGTCAATGAGCTGTGATGACTCGCTATCTTGAAAGGAGGTTACGCTGGCCCTCTTAGCAACTCACTCATTGCACCAACCCACTCCATGGCTCACGATCTTTTGCCTTTCTCTTCCTCCAATCCTTACGCCAATTCAAAACCTCGCTGCTTGCGGTCATTGCTTTGTTCCAATAGACCAATAAGATTCGGCTTTTTGTCCACCGCCTTCATCCTCACAGGTCTAATTGTCTACTATGCTTTTTTGTCCCCTCATGGTCCGTTATTGCGCCTCTCCGGCGACTGGAATGACCCAAAATTCGTTATCCCGAGTGAATCCCTCCTTGTTGATCCAAAGTTCGCTACTTTGCTACCAAACCCTACGTCTGAGTCCACCACCTCAGATGGCCCACCTTCCTCCTCTCAGGCATCCGATCGTGAATTGGACCTCGGACAGATCAGAGACATCGTGGTTCGCACCCGAGGCTTTTATTCCAGAGACTATAGCCTCAACCTCGGTTGGAATAACGTGAGTTTTTCTTAGTCTTAGATTCCAGCTACAAATCATCTTCGAACAGGTACGATATATTATCGAGGCAGCTCTCGTTCAGGCAGAGTTACTCAATCGCACTTTGGTTATACCTTCGTTCGTCTATGCTCGTGCGTGCGAGTATGACGTGTACGTGACGCACTCCTTGCTCGTATTCATGTTCTCATACATTTATTTGCAGCACCGTTTGTGCAGAGTGTGCAACAATGGTCAATCGAGGTGATGCGCTCGGGTCGGACGAGTGGCGCGACCTACCGAGGAGGCAGCAAATGGCCTTTCGCCTTCCCATCTCGGTCATGATGAATATGACACATTTTCGGAATCGACATGCGGTCATCACTGTCTCGGAATACCTGCGACTGCATGGTAAAGATCCTGAGAGCGAGTCGAGCAATGGCCATTGGTCTCGCCTGTTTTATCATGACCATGCCAACGTCTTCGAAACGAACCAGACAAAGACCCCGTCCCTATTCGTCATTCAGAACCACTGGTTTGATCCTGCGGGAATAAACCGGGTCGACTACATTCCTGAGGCGATGAAGAGGAGAGGGAACCTGGAACACAATCCCGGGCCAGAACACTACATTGATGGTAGCGTCGAATACTGGCCCCCGCTAGAACCCACGGGGCTTTCTGACAAGCTGACTGCCGCCCTTCCCAATGACCATCGAAGAATGGACTGGACTACTGCCAAACGTGTTTTGGTAAATTCGATCGATCTGGTAGGAGATGTGAATATTGACGACGACCAAGTCGTTGAGGAGTTGCTAAACTCACATGGCTGGGAGGTTTTGCACACTTTTCCGACAGTGTAAGTCCCGTAGCTCCTTTTGTTCTCGGCTACAGAGTTGGTCCCCCCTCTCCCGTTAAGTGTAACATCGGACATGGCTAAGATCGTCGTTGGTCACCGCAAAGAAGTTGCTCAGCGCTCGTCGATACGAGGCTTCAGAGAAGACTTTCTCGGTGTGGACGCTGATGTTGTCGTGCTCGCGGGAGAGACTCATT
>Ga0137359_10002919_pt1 | contig 13772 bp, 12 predicted proteins | sample Mad1_40_16metaG_FD_108281 | JGI IMG/M metagenome (GOLD analysis project Ga0137359, IMG submission 108281) | Vadose zone soil microbial communities from Angelo Coast Range Reserve, California, USA - Mad1_40_16 metaG | ecosystem: Environmental > Terrestrial > Soil > Vadose zone | place: USA... | reverse complement strand
GAACGCATCAGCCGAAATCGCTGGATGGGAATCGCCGTCGTGTGCCTCGGCGTCACCATCGTCTGGTGGAGCAAAAGGTAGCTGTTTGCCGACGGCCATTTCAAAGTCACTCTGAACGCAGCGCCTGAATGACATCCACACGTGCGGCGCGCGCCGCCGGCACCGCCGAAGCAACCACAGCCGCCGCAAGCAGCACAAGTGCCGACACGATTACCGGCAATGCGCTAGGCATGCGGATATCCGCGATGTACCCGCCGGCCAAGCGGGCAAGGATGTAACCCAACGCGGCGCCGGCAACGACACCCGCCCCAGCCATTACGGCGCCCTGGGCGATAACACCAGCCAGGAGCCGCGCTGGCTGCGATCCGATGGCCAGACGGATACCAAACTCGCGTGTGCGCGCGCTGACGGAAAATGCGAGCACGCCAGCGACACCGACGATGGCGATGGCCAGAGCAACGGCGGCGAACCCGCCGAAGACGATCGTGTTCAGCCGGTCGGGCGTGAGCACTTCTGCGCGGATGTCTTCGAGGGTGGCGGCGTGCTCGACGGGTTGGTCAGCGGCCATATCGCGGACGATGCGCGTGATCGGGGTCACCAGCGCGTAGGGATCCATCCGCGTGTGAACGAACATGCGGCCGCCAAAGACGGGCAGCTCCTTGCTAGCGGTCTCATTATCCGGTATCTGACCGAAAGGGTGGTAGACGGTAAGCGCCGCGCCAGGTACGACGTGCTCATCGTCCACATCTGCAGAGACGCCTACGATGCGCCGCGGCCCCTTGTTGATGTAAATGAAATCCATCACTGGGTCTGTCCACATGATGTGCCGGTTGATCGGATCTTGGCCGGGGAACATCGTCTGAGCCACGCTTTGGCTAACGATGACAACCGGCTCGCCGCCGCGACGGTCATTGTCGTTGAAGTCGCGTCCAGCAACAATCGGCACGCCGAGTGCCGCGAAGAATGACGGCGAAACAACTCGAAGCATCGCGCGAGGGTCCTCTTCGCGATCGCTTTTCACATGGCCCTCGCCGGTGAACGAGAAGCCCGGGCCGAAGCTGCCGGCATCGCGCCACGGAACGCTGGTGCCGAGCGCGACGCGATCCACGCCGGGAAGTTCGTTGATGCGGCGGATGGCCTCCCCGTAGAAGTTGATGATTTGATCCGAAGTCTTTCCGTAGGACATCACCGGCACGTTCATGGCAAGAACGCGATGCATGTCGAAGCCTGTCTGGGTTGATTGCAGCGTAAGGAGAGTTTTGATGAGCATGCTGGCACCGGCCAGGAGCATGAAAGACGCGGCGATCTGCGTAACAGCGAAGACACGCAGCCGCCGGCTGGTACTGCCGGTGATGCGCACTCCGCCGCTCGCGAGCCCGAATCCTTGCGAGGCGCTTGCGGAAGGCAGGCGGGGGACAAACGCCAGAAGAATGGCGGCCAGAATGGCGAGTCCGGCGCCAACCCACAGCATGCTCGCGTCAATGGTAAGGTCGAGCGCGCGGACGGAGAATCGTGAAGCATAGCGAGCAAGAATGGCAACCATGGGACGGGCGCTTAGTACGCCAAGAATCGCCCCGGCTCCGCAGAGCAGGAGGCTTTCGGCGAGAAGAGTGCGGCGCAGGGCTCCGCTGCTTGCGCCTAATGCGGCGCGGATGGCTAACTCGCCTTCGCGACGCACGCTGCGCGCCAGGATCAGGTTTGCAACGTTGGAGCAAGCAATGATGAAGACCAGGATGGAGGCCGCCAGCAGGACCCACAATATCGTTTTCGCCCCGGATGTGATTTGGTCCCGCAGGAGCACGGCATGTATACGGTTGTCGCCCTTCTGCGAGTAAGCCTCGGAATGATCGCGAATCATCGCAGCGTAGACGGTGCGCAATTCGGCGTTCGCTGACTCCAGCGTAGCGCCCGGAGCGAGGCGGCCGAAGAGTTCAGTCATGCGATGGACCCGGCCGGTGACCATCGTCGCGGAAAGATGATGCGGGCTGGTGACCACGTTGGCGATAATTTCCGTTTCGGCGGGATACGGAACCGAGGGCTCCAGCACGCCGACGATCGTGGCGGAACGTTCGCCGAGCCGGATCTGCTTGCCGATCACCGAGGGATCGCTCTTGAGCGTGGTGGTCCAGAAACGATAAGTCAGCACGGCAGCGCCAGCGGCGTTGGGGCCGTCGTCATGCGTGTAGAGGAGCCGCCCGAGAACCGGGCGGAGACCCATCACATCGAAATACGAACCGCCGACAACTCCGGCGCGAACTTCGCGGGGATCGCCGAGGCCGACCATGGTGAAGCCGATGGTCGAGAAGTCGCCAATAGAGCTGAGAGTTTTCGTGCCGGCGCGCAGATCCCGAATTTCGGGTACCGAGAAGTTAGCGTTTTCTACGCCAATGCCGGGGGCGCTCTGGCGGATGTAGATCAGGCTACCCTCGTCGCGATTGACCAGCGGACGCAACAGCACCCCGCGCACCAAGCTAAAAATGGCCGCGTTCGCTCCAATGCCCAGCGCCAACGTCAACACCACGGTAATCGCCAAGCCCTTGGCGCGCGCCAGGGACCGGAGCGCTACTGCCAGATCGTGCAAGAACAACTCTAGTTTCGGAATCATCGTTCCATCTCCTTGCAATTAGCCCGTCCGCGTCCCCTGTCCACGCCACTGGCATTAACTCCGCAGAGGAATCAGTGCGCGCAGCCGATCATCGCGCAAGTACAAACCAAGCCAAAGCATCACGCCCAAATAAGTTGGGAATAGAATGTGGCTGAACAACGGATCACCCGCGCGCAAATGCGTAGCGACCGCGCCACCTAGGTAGCCTGTCAACAGGATCGCCCCCAGGACTGACGTACGCGGAAATAAATAAACGGCTGTGCAGAGGAGCAGAAGGATTCCGAGACCATTAGCCAGGGTCAGCGGCAATCCTAAATGCGCGAACGCTTCCATGACAGGTGCGGGCTTTACGAATTTGATTATCCCGTCGGGAATCAAGAAAAGCACAACGAATCCGCTGAGGACCCGCCCAACCCACACGCCTTTCGTCGACGAGGAGGCGCGAGCGGCCGATTGTGCAATTGCAGTCTGGTTGGAAGACGACATATTTCTCCTTCATTGTTCTAAAAACGACGTTTAGTCGTGCGAGTTCACTCTTGTAGAAAAATCCGCATCACTGCTGCCTCACCCGCCCGCAATCGCCCCCACAATGAGCAACGGCTCCTTGCCGGAAACAACATCATCCGGCAGCGGCGCGTCCGGCGATTCATGAGAAAGATCCTCCTCGCAGGCAAAGAACCGCAAAAACGGTCGCCGCTGTTGCGTGACATGGTCGCGGATCGTCCCACGGAGCATCGGATACTTCGCCTCCAGCGCGTCGACTACGGAACGTTGAGTTGCGGGACCCGTGACATCCACCTGCACCTCGCCGCTTACGTGCGCCAGCCCCTTCAAGTGCGGTGGCAGCACAACCCGAATCATGGCAGCGTCTGGACCTCCACGGAAAGCACGGCCGGAAGATCCCGCACGATAGGCGACCAGTTATCACCTGCATCGGCTGAAGCGTACACCTGTCCGCCAGTCGTTCCGAAATACACGCCGCATTTATCGAGCGAGTCCACCGCCATCGCGTCGCGCAACACGTTCACGTAGCAGTCCCGTTGCGGCAAACCTTTCGTCAGCGCCTCCCATTCGTTTCCGCCCGTCCGGCTGCGGTACACCCGCAGCTTCCCATCCGGAACGAAATGCTCGGAGTCGCTTTTGATTGGCACAACGTAAATCGTTTCCGGCTCATTCGCGTGAACGTCAATCACAAACCCGAAGTCGCTCGGCAAATTCCCGCTGACCTCTTGCCACAATTCCCCCGCGTTGTCGCTGCGCATCACATCCCAGTGCTTCTGCATGAACAAGACTCCCGGCTTCGCTCGGTGCATCGCAATGCGGTGAACGCAGTGCCCCACCTCGGCAGTTGGGTCCGGAATGTATTGGGATTTCAGCCCGCGATTGATCGGCTGCCACGTTTTCCCGGCATCGTCGCTGCGAAATGCGCCGGCCGCTGAAATAGCTACAAAAATCCGCTGCGGATTAGTGGGATCCAGCACAACTGTATGTAGACACATCCCGCCGGCACCTGGCTGCCATTGGGGTCCTGTTCCATGACCGCGCAATCCAGAGAGTTCCTGCCAAGACTTGCCACCGTCCTTCGAGCGGAACAAAGCGGCGTCTTCCACTCCCGCATAGACCGTGTCCGGATCGCCAAGCGAAGGCTCCAGGTGCCACACCCTCTTGAACTCCCACGGATGTTGCGTCCCGTCATAAAACTGGTGAGTCGTCGGGGGTTTGCCGGTCTCCGCCGAAGTGTCGTACACAAACTTATTACTCTCCGCTTTCGGCATTCCCTCCGGCGTGGTGCGCTCGCCCGGCGGAGTTCCCGGCTGCGTCCAGGTCTTGCCGCCATCATCCGAGCGCTGAATGATCTGCCCGAACCAGCCGCTGGTCTGCGACGCGTACAGCCGGTTCGGGTCCGCAGGCGATCCCTTCAGGTGGTAGATCTCCCAGCCCGCGAAGTGCGGACCGCTGACCTCCCACCGCTCCCGCTTGCCGTCCGAGCTCAGCACGAATGCGCCTTTGCGCGTGCCAACCAATACCCGAACTCCGCTCATCGATAGCTCCTTTTCTTACGCGTCCCTATGAAGTATGAAGCGCGGCGATCACGCCGCTGCTTGTTCGCAGTTGATCATCCACGGTATGCCGAATCGATCGACCAGCATGCCGAATTTAACCGCCCAGAACGTCTGCTGCAGCGGCATCTGCACTTTCCCGCCCGCCGACAACTCGGCAAACATCCGCTCCGCTTCCGCAGGGTCCTTAGTGCCCACCGAAAGCGAAAAGCCTTTAGGTTCTTCGTAGTGGTTGGGCGGAGCGTCCGAGCCCATCAGCACCGTGTTCCCCACCGTCATGCGCGCATGCATAATCTTGTTTCGCCATTCTGCTGACACCTGTTGCGCCATCGGCGAATCCCCGTGGGTCATCGTCGCTTCGATTTTTCCCCCCAGGCATTTTTCATAAAATTTGAAAGCCGCCTCGCATTGTCCGTTAAAGATCAAATACGCATTCACCTGTGTCTTACTCTCCGCCACGGGTGTTTGTTTCATTCCGGCTTGGCTCATTTTCTTCCTCCCTTTCCTACTCCGAGATTTACTGCCGGGCGGAAGGCCAGTCTGCCAATGTCACTTGCAAATTGCAAGCGATAATTGCTACTATGCCTTGTGCCCGCCAAAAAACCCGCTCCCAACCGCCGCTCCGGGTGCCCCCTCAACGCCTCCGTCGAAATGCTCGGCGACCGATGGTCCCTTTTGATTCTCCGCGACATGATGTTGCGCGGTTTCCGTACCTTCAAGGAATTCCTCACGTCCTACGAAGGCATCGCCACCAATATCCTCTCCGACCGCCTGAAGAGACTGACCGCTCATGGCATCATCACCACCCATGAAGATCCATCCGATGGCCGAAAGTTGATCTACGTACTGACGCCCAAAGGTCTCGATCTCGCTCCCGTCCTGACCGAAATGGTTCTCTGGGCCGCCAAGCACGAAGAAACCGGCAATCGACCGCTGGTCCGCCAAATGCAACAGGGCAAAGAACAATTTGTGGAAGCCGTGCGACAGCGCTACCTGGAAAGAACACGTTCACCCCATGTTGTGCATAGACGTGACAAGAGCCAAGACGTTTCTCAACGCTCGGCAGTTCGGCCGAACGCTGTAACGCCTGTAAAATGACGTGATTCGAGTCAGGTTGAGAGCCAGGAGCTTCAGCGCAGTTCTTGCGGTTTCCCGGTTCGCGCTGATTCCCGCGCGGCGTCCAGAATCTCCATCACTTGCACATTGAGCAACGCCGAAACTGGATCCTCGATCGGCTTGTTGTTGCGGATGCAATCGACAAAGTACGTAATCGGATTGCTTGTCTCCTTGGGCAGCGGTTCGAGCGCGAGGCTATCCCCATCCGGCGGAACATTCGGCCCGTGCGCGTCAGCGGCGCGGTGCAGCAAGCTGGTGTGGCGTGCCAGCAAGCTCCCCTTCGGCCCGAACACCTCCACCTGGTCCTTGGTATACGGCCAATTCCAGGAAGCCTCGATAATCGCCGTGGCGTCCGGATAGTCGAGCACGATGGTCGCATCGTCGTCGACCTTGTTGTTCTGCTCCACCTTCAACTTGCGCGTCGTCGCATACACCCGAGTCGGACGCCCCTTCAGCCACAGCGACAGCTCCGCTCCATAGCAGCCAAAATCCATGATCGCTCCGCCGCCATTCTTCACTGGATCATAAAGCCAGTTCGCGAATTGCTGCGTGACCCCAATCTCTTTCGGCCCGCGATGCCCGTATTGCACGATGATCTTCTGAATGGGTCCGACTTCGCCCGCACGCACGCGATGAAAGATGTCATGGCTCGGCGCCACCCACGCGTTCCAGTAATTCACCATCAGCTTGATGTTCGCCTCGTGCGCTAGGCGTTCCATCTCGCGCGCATCCGCCGCATTCGTGGCCATCGGCTTTTCCGTCGAGTAATGGATGTGCCGCTTGGCACATTGCCGCAAAATCTCCAGGTGCCGATCATTGGCCGTCGCGACGATCACCGCTTCCGGCTTCGCCTGGTCCAGCATCGCCACGTAGTCCGTATAGAACTTCACGCTGGCGGGAACTTCCTTTTGCGCTCGGCTTACCAACGCCGGATCCGACTCGGCAATCGCGACCAGCTCCGCGGACGGCTCGCCGGCAATGTCCTTCAGCAAACTCCACACGTGATCGTGGTCCAATCCAACCACAGCGAGGCGCGTCTTCGCAGCGCCGCCTGCGTTTTGCGCCGCACTGACATTCGCCGCGCCAAGCAGCGCCAACACCACGAACACAACAAAGATAATCCGAGACTTCAGGCTTTGCCGTTTCATCATTCGCTTTCCCTCTCGACCAAGTCATGTGCTACCGCATCGGACGCGCACGAGTCTCGGAGCTTAGCGGTCAGAAGTCAAGGCACAACCATAGGCGAGGCAAGTGATTCGCCGGATTTGCCGACACGGTGTAGAAAAAAGAAAGCGCCGCGTCGCCTGACCGCGCCTCAAGCGCAGTTCATCGAACGCTAAAGCAATCGGGAAGGACGGTGGGCGAGCCCCTGGGCTATGCGGACGCGGCGCGCGCCTTGCGCTTGGCCGCCTGGTCCGCGGGTTCAGCGACCCCTTCGCTGACCTTCGCCCACGTGAGCTGAATCTCCGCGCGCAACGCTTCCGAGACCGCTTCGGAGGTGCGTTCGCCGCGCGCCACGCGGCTCACATAGGATGGATCGCATCCCACCTTTTGCGCCACGCGATTGTAGATGCCCCGGCAGAGCGAGGGAAGACATCGTAGGTCGGGAGTTTGATTATTTTTATTGTCAACTAAGCCGTTCATTGGAGTTCTCGATGTGGAGTGTGGCCGCCGTGTCACCGTCGCGCGGTCGATCACCGTAACGCTTATGGTACCTCTAGCGCGTTATCCTTTGCAACGCCCAACCTGCTCCGCCATATTTTTCCTCATCCTCCCTTCCCTTTTATCGTTTCCGATATATGTGGACACGTACATCGCATGCCCTTAGACTATGCTCTTTGGGGTCGCAGCAGGTGAGCATGCGGCGTCGTCCCCTTCGATTTACCGGTAGACCCTCCTCCAGGCGCGGTGTCGCACCTGCCAGCCTGAACCCCGGCGTAATTCTGGATTTGTTCGCGCTCTTTGCCGATTTCTCTGTGGGCGAAAAAAGCGAGTGTAACGCCGGCCCGGGAAGCGGGCGAGGGCCAACAGGAAGCCAAGAGCTGTTGTGCCGCGCGTTGCAAGGCGCCATCGACGAGATCACGCAGAGGTTCGAAGAAGCGCAAGGCGAGTACCAGGCCGTGGTCGCCAATTCGCGCGATTGGCACAAGTGGAAGGGTGAGATGATCGCCTATGCGAATGTAGTCGCTCTTCTCGAAGATCTCAAATCGCGCGCTGTCCTCGTAGGGTGAAGCTGCTACGCAGCGAGGGAACTGAATGCCTAAAAGAAAAAGAAAGGATCACGGTCCCACCGAATGGGCCGAGCAGATCCGGAACCTGCGCCAAAGGCTGGCAATTTCGCAGGGTGAGCTCGCTAGGAAGCTGGACTGTTCTGCGATGACCGTATCGCGTTGGGAGAACGGACAGCTTGCCCCAACCGCGCGTTACTACGTCGAGCTCGGCAAACTGGCCGGCAAACAAGACTGCTGGTTTTACTGGGGACGTGCAGGCTTACAGAGTAGCGACGTCATGCCCGTGCTCACCGAGCGCGAGCGGAAACAATTTCCTTCGCGCCCAGAGGAGCAGATGGAATTGGCCGCCGCCGGAAGCGGCAGCAGGCAGGAAACCGCGCGCAAAGCAAAAGTGGTCCCAATTCCCGTTCTCCAGGCCACCGTCGGAACGCATGGCGGCCAGGGAGATCGCCACGGCAATCTAAACTATATTCCGGCGCGCGAGGTGATGGGTGCTCCGCTCGAGTGGTGCCCCAATCCAAGCTATACAAGCCTCCTCCGCGTGCGTGGACATTCCATGGAGCCCTTAATCCACGATGGCGATATCGCTGCGGTCGACTCCTCGCAGACCGATCGCACCAACCTTGATGGAAAGATCGTGATCGTGACGAACGAAGAAAAAGGCTTGTGCGTCTCGCGACTGCGCCGCTATCCGAAATTCGATGTTCTCGAGTCGGAAAACCGCGAATACCAAGCCGTGGTCCTCGGCAAGAGTTCCGGCTGGCGCATCGTGGCCAGGGTCTTGTGGTGGATCTCCGCGGCGCCTTAAGCCATTCGGACCACTCTCACAACTGCTGAACGCGTCCGTCCTCTTGTGCTTACCTGTTGCTGCCTCGCCCCTCCAACCACGCGCTGTTCAACTCGGTACATAGTTTTTGTAACGTTTATGGTATAAGCCCCTTGGTCACCCATGCTCCCGCCCCTCGACATCTTTCGCGTAGAAAGCGACGGTCACTTGGTTTGGAGAGCCGCCGCCGAAACCCTTGCGACCGCCCAACGCCGCGTCAGGATCTTGATGGCTTCCGAGCCCGGGGATTACATCATTTACAGCCAGGAAACCGGCCGGAAGACCGTTGTCCGTGCAGAAAATCACCATGACGGCCATGCTTAGCAGCGGATTGACATCAAGTATTCCCGGGAACTAGTATCAATTTTCAACGCCCCGGTCTCGAAACACTGACCTTCACCTCTTGCGCTGTCGGTTCGAGTTTCCGGGTGGTGTGGGGTGTCTCGCTTGAAGAAATCTTCAGCTCGCAAGCGCAAGAGCCGTTCGGCTGTCTCGGCGACGTCGACCTCTGCCCGCGCGGGTTCCCCCCTGGACAAACTCTTCCCCGTAGTGGGTGTGGGCGCATCCGCCGGTGGCCTCGAAGCATTCTCCGCCTTGCTTGCGAACCTGCCGGATTCCACGGGCATGGCTTTCATCTTTCTGCAGCATCTCGATCCCAAGCACCATAGCGCACTGGAGGAAATTCTTTCGCGCACCACCAGGATTCCGGTGACGGAAGTCACCGACGGATTGGCTGTCGAGCGCCGGCATGTCTATGTCCTTCCTCCTAATTACGACATGACTATCCGCGACGGGATCCTACGCTTATCCGCGAGGACTCTCACGCACGGCCAACACCGCCCAATCGATCATTTCTTTGTCTCCATGGCCGAGGACTGCGGCGATCGATCCATCGCCGTGATTTTATCGGGGACTGCTTCGGACGGCACGTCGGGCTGCCAGGCAATCAAAGCGGTCGGTGGCATTACGCTCGCCCAGGACGAGGCAACCGCAAAATACGCCAGCATGCCCAAGAGCGCCGTGGAAGCCGGCTGCGTCGATTTCGTTCTGCCTCCCAAAGCCATAGCCGAAGAGCTCGCCAGGATCGAAAGGCATCCGTACATCACGCGCGTTCCCCTGCGCCCCGATCAGCTGCTCGGACCCGCCGCGCCCAGCGACATCCACGCGCTCTTCGCCATGCTTCGCGAGAACAAAGGCGTTGATTTCACCCACTACAAGCAGAGCACCCTCCAGCGGCGCATCAAGCGCCGCATGGTCCTCAACCGCGTGGAAAGCCTGCAAGACTATCTACGTCTGGTCAAGCGCGACCCCAAGGAGATTGACGAGCTTTATCGCGACATCCTCATCCATGTCACCGGCTTCTTTCGCGACCCCGGCGCCTTCGAAGCCTTGCGCAAAGAAGTTTTCCCCGCGCTGGTGAAACATCGCAAGCCCTCCGAGTGGCCGCTGCGCGTTTGGATTCCCGGCTGTTCAACCGGCGAAGAAGCGTACTCCATGGCTATGGCCCTGTTGGAATACATGGGGCCGAATAACGCGAATATCTCGGCGGCGGCAAATTCCCGCGCCGTTCAGATATTCGCCACCGACATCAGCGAGGATGTGCTGGATCGCGCGCGCGCGGGAATTTATCCGGAGTCTGTCGTCGCGGATCTGCCCCCCGCTCGTCTGAAACGTTTTTTTGCTCGCGTCGACAAGGGCTATCAAGTCGTGCAGTCCGTCCGCGAGACATGTATTTTCGCCAAACAAAACATCGCTAAAGATCCCCCTTTCTCGGGCCTCGATTTGATCAGTTGCCGCAACTTGCTTATTTATCTCGGCCCGGAGTTGCAAAAACGCGTCATCCCCACCATGCATTACGGTCTTAAACCCGGCGCTTACCTCATGCTCGGCGGCGCCGAAAGCCTCGGCGTATTTTCCGACTACTTCTCGCTCGTCGAGAAAAAGTACAGAATTTATCGGAAGAAGACCGCCGGAGCGCGCTTGGTCACCTTTTTTACCGGCGTGGACTATTCACTGCGCCGGCGCGGGGACGCCAAGTCCCCCAAAATGCCGGTCGCTGGCCTGGGCATTGAAAAAGAAGTGGAACGCGAACTGGTCAACCGCTTTGTTCCCGCCAGCATCGTGGTCAACTCCGAAATGGAGATCGTGCAATTCCGCGGCAAGACCGGCGCCTATCTGGAACCCGCGGCCGGTCAGCCCACCTTCAGCTTGTCAAAAATGGCTCGCGAAGGCCTGCTGATCGATCTGCGCGCCGCGATAAACACCGCCAAGAAAGAGAATGTCGCCGTCCGCAAGGAGGGCGTTTCCATTCAATCCAATGGCGGCACTCGCGACGTGAATTTCGAAGTGATTCCCATCCGCGCAGAGTCCACCCAGGAGCGTTTCTACGTGGTCGTTTTTCAGGAGGCCATCCCCAAAGCCGCCGCGAAGACGGAGTCGAAACGTCTGGCTGCCCAGGAGGCCCGCAAAGAGCTTCCCATCGCGCGTCAGAAGGAACGCCTCACCCGCGAGATAAGGCAACTCCGCGGACAGTTGCAATCGCTCATCGAGGAACACGAAACCACCTCGGAAGAGTTCAAGACCGCTAACGAGGAAGTGCTTTCCTCCAACGAAGAATTGCAGAGCACCAACGAAGAATTGGAAACCGCCAAGGAAGAGCTGCAGTCCACTAATGAGGAGCTCACCACCGTCAACGAGGAGTTGAACAACCGCAACCTCGAACTCAGCACCGCCAATAATGACCTGCTCAACGTCCTGGCCAACGCCAATATTCCCGTAGTCATCGTCAACAACGACGTCCGCATCCGCAGATTTACCCCCGCGGCGCAAACCCTCCTCAACTTGCTTCCCAGCGACCTCGGGCGGTACTTGGGCGAGATTCGCCCCAACCTGGACCTTCAGAGCTTGGAGCAAGTAGCCCGTCACACCATTGAGACAACCAGTCTCCAGGAGACCGAGGTCCGCGACACCGCGGGTGTCTGGTACATGATGCGCGCGCGCCCTTACAAAACTTCCGAAAACAAGGTCGAAGGCGCGGTCATTAGTTTCCAGGACATCGACGCCCTCAAACGCGTGGTCGAAGAAACCCGCGCCTATGCCGACACCCTTATTGAGACCGCTCGCGAATCCATTCTGATTCTGGACGCCAACTTCCGCGTGCTGGTGGCCAATCCTGCGTTCTATAATTCCTTTCAGGTCTCCCCCGCCGAAACCGTCAATCGCCTTATTTTCGAGTTGGGTAACCGTCAGTGGGACATCCCCGCGCTTCGTACCATACTGCAGAGCATCACCCGCCAGAACACGCGCACCGGCGATTTCGAAGTGCGCCACAATTTTGAGCACCTCGGCGAGCGCATCATGATTCTGAGTGCCCGTCGCGTCGAAGCAAGCACTACGCAAACTCTGATCCTTCTCTCCATCGAAGATGTCACGGACCGCCGGAAACAGAGGGAGGCTCTCGAAAGACAGGCCGCCTTGCTGGACCTTGCGCACGATACCGTCATCGTACGCACTCTCCAGGGCGAAATTCTGTTCTGGAATCGCGGCGCCGAAGAAATGTATGGCTGGGACAAGGAATACGCCCTCGGTATGACCACCCATGAACTTTTGCGCACGGACTTCCCCGTACCCTTCTCGGAAATCGAAGAAGCATTGGAACACAGCGGCCATTGGGAAGGCGAGTTGGTCCACGCCACAAAGGCGGGTGCGCTCCGCACAGTCAACAGCCGGTGGGCTTTGCTTAAGCAGGAAAATGCCCAGCCGGTCATACTGGAAATCAATCGCGACATCTCGGAACGGAAGCAGGCCGAAGAAACCTTGCGTCGACTCTCAGCTTACTTAATGACCTTACAGGATGAGGAGCGCCGCCGCATCGCCCGGGAGTTGCACGATTCCACCGGCCAGAAGCTTGCCGCCGCAAAGCTGCAGCTCGATACTCTGGTTAAATCCGGAAATCTCAAGTCCTACGAAAAAGCCATAGCGGAAACATCCCAGTGGATCGATGAGTGTTTCCAGGAAGTTCGCACCCTCTCGCAGCTTCTGCATCCCCCGCTGTTGGATGAAGCGGGCTTGATCTCCGCCACCCGCTGGGTCGTCGACGGTTTTTCCGAACGCGCCAAGATCGAAGTGGACCTCAAAATCGCACCAGAGCTTGGCCGCCTCCCTCAACCCATCGAGCTAGCCCTCTTTCGCGTGATTCAAGAGTCGCTCAGCAACATTCATCGCCACTCCGGCGCCAACAAAGCGCACATAAAACTGGCCCGCAATCACGGCGCGATATCACTCGAGATCCGCGACAACGGAAAAGGCATGCCCCCCGAAGTCTTCTCCGATTCCCCCCACCGCAAGCAGATCGTCGGCGTCGGCATTCTAGGCATGCGCGAGCGCCTGGCCCAACTCGACGGCACCCTCGAAATCGAATCCAACAAGAACGGCACAACCGTAAAAGTAGTCGTCCCAGTAGCCGCCGCAGCCGCAACCTAATTAGGCAGCCGATAATCTTTTGGAGTGCGGCGGTCTTGTTTACCCTGTTTACCCCGATCTTTGAGGGAAGCCTCGAGGGGCAGCCGCTTTAACGCCGTCAACATAACCACCACGAAATCAACGACCACCAACGCCCCGGCAAATGTAGCGGCCGGGCTTCAGGCCGGCTAGCGAGCAAAGCGAGCGCTCCGAACGCGCCTACTCTACATTTACGGGCGGCTCGGTAGAGTGTCCCACCCCGTCAGACGCGGCCACCTCGGAAAGTTCAACAAAATGCGATACTTATTTACTACTTGACAAAATACAGTTTTTCCGTATACTGTTGAGCGAGAAGAAAAACGCTTCCACCGACTTAGTATCTAAGCTTCTCCCCCGGTCAATTAAACTCTTTGCCTCAACTATTTGCAGTTGGAAGCACCTAAGTCCTGTAGAATCCGCACTTCCGAAAGATT
>Ga0137359_10002911_pt1 | contig 13784 bp, 14 predicted proteins | sample Mad1_40_16metaG_FD_108281 | JGI IMG/M metagenome (GOLD analysis project Ga0137359, IMG submission 108281) | Vadose zone soil microbial communities from Angelo Coast Range Reserve, California, USA - Mad1_40_16 metaG | ecosystem: Environmental > Terrestrial > Soil > Vadose zone | place: USA... | reverse complement strand
GCGAGTCGAGTGACTGTTCCGCCAAGCATCTGTCCGAATGGGGGAGGGTGGAGCAGGCGTTCAAGGCATGCGTCCCGCTCGCAGGTTTGCCGAACCATCTTCCCAAGCGGATAATCATCGCTGAATGAAAGTGGACAGCGGCCTTTACCGTCAGCTTCCCGCGGTTGATGAACTCGTGCGCGATCCGGCGCTGGGAGAACTGGTTTCTGAGCACGGCCAAACCGCCGTGACTGACGCCTGCCGGGTTGTGCTTTCCCGCCTGCGCGAGGAAATCTCAGCTGGAGACCTGGAGGCGGGCAAGTTGCCACTCGCGTTGTTGGGAGTTGCCGAAGCGGTCAGGAACGAGCTGCGCCGTTCACTCGGCTATTCGCTGAGGCCGGTGATCAACGCGACCGGGGTCATTTTGCATACGAACCTGGGGCGTGCGCCTTTGGCTGAAAAAACCCTCGATCATATTCGCGAGACTGCGGGAGCTTATTCAAACTTAGAGTTCAATTTGGAAACCGGTGACCGGGGAAAACGGGATGTGCATGTGGACCGGTTGTTCCGCAAGCTGCTTTCTGATGAAGATGGCGAGCTGCGCTCGGCCGGACGGGCGAGGGCGCCCGTCCCCACACAGGCAGATTCCACACAGGCAGATTCTACGCGAGCAGAGATCTCCACAATTGTCGTCAACAACAATGCCGCTGCCGTTCTTCTCGCTCTAAACACTCTCGCCGAAGGCGGTGAGGTCATCGTTTCGCGCGGGGAGCTGGTTGAAATCGGCGGGTCTTTTCGAATTCCTGACGTGATGGCGAAATCGGGAGCGGTCCTGCGTGAAGTCGGCACCACAAACCGTACCCGAATCTCCGACTATGAACGCGCCATCAATGAACGAACCAAGCTGCTGCTAAAAGTGCACCGCTCGAATTTTGAAATCACTGGGTTCACCGAACAGCCTCCGATTAGGGAATTGGTTGCGCTTGCCGGTAAGCACAAGCTTCCACTCATGGAAGATTTGGGAAGCGGCGCGCTGTTCGATCTGCGTTCGGTTGGAATCAACGACGAGCCCGGCGTGCTGGACAGCCTTCGCTCCGGCGTGCACGTAGTGACCTACAGCGGCGACAAGCTACTCGGCGGTCCCCAGGCGGGACTGATTAGCGGGCGCGAAGATCTGGTCCAGAAAATGCGCAGCAATTCGCTCTTCCGAGCGCTGCGTGTGGACAAACTGACGTACGCTGCACTGGAAGCGACGCTCCTCGCATATCTCAAACGCGATTACGACAGCGTGCCGGCGCTGCGAATGATGGCCCTTACGAAGGCTGAGATTACTCAGCGGGCAGAAGCGCTGGCTTTGCACTGCGAACCTCCTAAATTGAAAGTGGAACTCATCGACGGTGAATCGCTGGTCGGCGGTGGTTCCGCCCCGTCTGCAGTGTTGCCGACAACCCTTCTCGCTATCACTGCTTCCGATCTCAGCGCTAACGAGTTGGCGGCTCGTCTGCGCGCGTCAGATCCGCCGGTGATTGCGCGAGTCGAAGAGGGGCGGGTAGTCCTCGACCTGCGTACCGTCTGGATCGAGCAGGACAAACTCCTGACTCAGTTACTCGTCCGCGCAGCCGCGTTGTAGAACTAGCTAAACGGCCTCATCACCGTTCCGCTTGCCGGTAGTATAATAGTAGTATGAAAGAGAAGACATCGATCACACTGTCTCGCGATATTCTTGGCCGGATTGACCGGCTGGCAGGTACCAAGCACTCCCGGTCCGCCTTTATCGAGCGGGTGCTGCGCCTGTATTTGGTCGAGCGCGAGCGAGCGCAGGTCCAGGCCCGTGATCTGGAAATTCTCAACCGCGCGGCCGAACAGATGAATGCCGAATCCGAGGACGTTCTCGGCTACCAGACCCGCGATCTGTAAAGGGGCATGAAACATGAAACGAGGAGAACTTTATCGCGTTCGGAAGCCCAATGCTGATCCTAAGCGGTTTCGCATCTTCGTCGTTATAAGCCGTCAGGTCCTCATTGACTCGAAGTTTTCCACCGTAATTTGCGCACCGGTGTTCAGTACCGGCCAGGGGCTCTCGACACAAGTAGCGGTCGGTCCGGAAGCAGGCCTGAAGCACCCCAGCTGGATCGTGTGCGACAACCTCATCAGTTTGCCGAAATTCGAGCTCACCCAGTTTGTTGGAACGCTTTCCAGGCCTAAGATGCTTCAACTGAATCGTGCATTGATTATGGCGCTCGAAATTTTGTGAGTAGCTCTATCAATGGCTACTCTCTACACCATCGGCCATTCCACGCGGACTCTCGAAGAGTTGATCGGGGCCTTACAAGCGCACTCACTCGAAACTCTGGTCGACATTCGCTCGTTCCCCATGTCGCGTCGCCTGCCGCATTTCAACCGTGAGTCGCTCGAAAAAACGTTGCCTCAAGCCGGAATTCGGTATCTCTGGATGCAGGATTTGGGAGGTCGCCGAAAGAAGTCTCTCGAACACTCGCCGAATGTTGCGCTGCGCAACGATAGTTTTCGGAATTATGCAGACTACATGCTCACTCCACAGTTCGAGAACGCAGTGGCTGAACTGATCAACATCGGCGAGCAGTCTCGTACCGCTTACATGTGCGCCGAGCGCGTGTATTTTCGCTGTCATCGCATGATGGTCTCGGACTGGTTAGTTGCGCACGGACATGAGGTGCTGCATATCGATGACGCAAAACCAGCGAAGCCGCACAAATTAATGTCCGAAGCACGATTCGACAAGGGGCAGTTGATCTATCGAGGAGACCGTCTGCTGTGATGGTCGTGCTAACGTATTGCAATGATTGTCGGCACCGGAATCGATATCTCGGAAGTGCCGCGTATTGCTGAGTCCATCCAACGCTTTGGTGACCGGTTTTTGCGGCGGGTGTTTACTGAAGGCGAAATTAAGTATTGCGAGTCAAAGGCGAATCGCATCGAGAGATACGCAGCGCGTTTCGCGGCCAAGGAAGCCGCTATGAAAGCGTTAGGCACGGGATGGAGCCACGGAGTACGCTGGCGGGACATCGAAGTCTCGCGTCAGCCCGGGAGCCGTCCGACGATCAAGTTTCACGGCAAAGCTGCTGAATTTGCCGCCAAGCTCAAGGCGAAAAATGTGGCGCTTTCACTCTCGCACACTCCGCAGCAGGCAATCGCGCAGGTAATTCTCGAGAGCTGAACCTCTGTTACACTTTCGCCTTTCATGCCAACCGTAAGCGACACTCTCCCGACGCGTTCAACTCAAGCAGTAACCCGCATCAACGCAACCACAATGATCGCCGGAATTGCGCTGAGCAGCTTCTCGGCATTGCTGCTCGAGCTCGCGCTCACGCGGCTCTTTTCTGTCGTCCTCTTCTATCACTTTGCATTTTTAGCGATCTCGATCGCACTGCTTGGCTTGGGAGCGGGCGGGGTTTTCGCACATCTTTGGAAGGAGCGCCTGAATGCCTGGAATATTCGCAGGATCGTCGCAGCCTGTTGTGCGCTGAATGCGGTCATCATTCCTCTTCTGCTGGAGATTGTCCTACACGTCCCCGTTTCACTCGAACTGAGCGGCGGAAATTTCCTCCGGCTCACAGTGATTTACGTGTGCTCGGCCGTGCCGTTTTTTTTCACTGGCCTGCAGTGCTCGGTGATTTTTGCCAGAGAATCGGCGCAAATTCCCAAGCTGTATGGAGCTGATCTTACGGGGGGCGCGCTGGCGTGTCTTGCAATCGTGCCGCTGCTGAACTGGATTGGGGGGCCGAACGCAATTCTTTTTGCTGCACTCATGTCGGCAGTTGCCTCGGCCGTCTGGAGCCCGGCCGCGAATATGCGCAAGGCCGATTTAGGAGTCGCTGCGGGCCTCGGGCTGCTGATTGCGCTGAACTTTTCAGGACGTTTGATTGACGTGGTGTGGGCGAAGGGGGTTCGCCGCACGAACATCGAATTCTCACGCTGGAACGCGATCTCGCGGATTGAAGTGGACTGCAATGATGACGGCTCTCGCGTCATCGTGATCGACGCCGATGCGAATACTTACATCATGAATGCCGATCCTGCCCGCTGGCAGGGATCGGAGTCGCAGGCCAATCTGATGGCGTCGCCCGCCGCTGTAGTGAATGCACTGCGGTCGCGCGGGGACTACGCGATCATTGGTCCCGGTGGCGGAGTTGATGTCTTGCGGGCGGTTGCCAACGGTAGCCATAGCGTGACCGGGATCGAGATCAACCCAATTATTGCAAACACCATCATGCGTGAGCGCTACGCGGATTTCGCTTACCACCTCTACCAGCGGCCAGAGGTTCACTTGTACGTGGGCGACGGCCGCTCGTTCATCCGCAAGGCAAGGGACAACTTCGACGTGGTGCAGATGACTCTGGTAGATACCTGGGCATCTACCGCAGCAGGGGCCTTCGCTCTGAGCGAAAACAGCCTCTATACGACGCAGGCATTTCGCGAATATTTTGAGCACCTCAAGCCGGATGGCATGATCGCGGTAACCAGATGGGAGTTTAAAGAACCGCGCGAGGCCTTGCGCGTGGTGTCGGTGGCGATGGAAGCGCTCCACCAGCTCGGAGTGGCAGACGTGTCGCACAACTTCGTTGTCGTATCCGAGGGGGAACTCGACGAGGATGGGATCCCGGTCACGGTTTTAGTCAAGAAAAGCGCGTTTACGCCGGAAGAAGAAGCGAGAGTGCGGCAGCACGTTAGCGACCACGCCCCTTTGAAGCTTCTGTACGCGCCCTCACAACCAGCCAGCGACGCGTTTGCCGGGCTGATCCAGAGCAATAATCCAGAGGTTTTTACCAGGCGCTATCCATACAACGTCACGGCAGTGAGCGACAACGCGCCGTTCTTCTTCTTCACACTTAAACCGGGGCGGTTCTTGACCTCCGACACCGGGGCGATGGACTGGAAGGTCAACCTGGGAGTTGCAGTGCTGGGAATGCTGCTGGTGATCTCAGTGCTCGCGGTGCTTGCATTTCTGATCGCGCCGTTGCTGGTAGAGAGAGAGACAAGGCAGCCAACCGGAGCGTTGCTCTATTTTGTGGCCGTCGGTCTCGGCTACATCCTCGTCGAAGTCACTTTTATTCAGCGATTCGTTCTATTCCTGGGACACCCGACGTACGCGCTCACGGTGGTCGTTTTTCTGATGCTATTGTCGAGCGGGGCGGGTAGCGTTGCCTCCAGAAAACTGATCGCAAACAGTCAGCGCGTATGGCTGCCGCTCACTATTATTGTCGCCGCACTTCTGTTCTATGTGGCAGCGCTGCCTGTTCTTCTGGACCGCCTTGTAGGTGAAGCCTTCGCCATAAAGCTGTTCATCAGCGCAGTTGTGCTGGTCCCACTAGGTTTTATGATGGGAATGCCTTTTCCCACTGGCTTGCGCAGTTTGGGTGAAAAGTCCATCGAGTGGGCATGGGCGATGAACGCGGCTTCGAGTGTTCTGGGCTCGGTGTCAGCAATCGTGATTGCCATCCAGTTTGGCCTCAATTTCACTCTGATTTGCGGGGCTGTGGCCTATTTTCTGGCTCTGCTGTTGCGAGGCAAGCTTCGGCTTACTGAGTCCGCGGGCTGAAAGCCTGCTTTGTTCTGCTATCATCAGAAAAATCCTGGGGTCGATGCGAGCGGCTGTGGCCCCGCATTCCGCAGGGCCGCTTGGGAGGATCGTTGCCTAGCCAGAAGCAGTTGAAATGGTCTCAACTGAAGGTTGGCATCACGGTGGTAGTCGCCAGCGTTACTCTGGCGGTGCTGATCTTCCTGATGAGCGGCACCGGCGGGATCCTCACTAAGAAAATCACCCTGAAATCCTACTTCGATGACGCGAATGGACTGCGCAAGGGGGCCCCGGTCCGCCTGAGCGGCGTGGACATTGGCAACGTTAGCGACATTCGGGTCGTGCCCGGCAACCCGGCGACTCCGGTTGAAGTCACAATGAAGGTTGTAACTAAGTACAACTTCGACCTTCGGAAGGACTCTAAAACCCTGCTTTCTACTGCTGGAGTTCTGGGTGAAACCTATATCAACATTGACAGTTCTACGGCGACCGGGCCGCCGGCGAAGAACGGGGATACATTGCCCAGCCACGCGGTCCCAGATTTTTCAGATATGGTCCGTTCCGGCCAGAGCACGCTGCAGAACCTGGATGCGCTGCTGAAACGGGCGGACAGAATCATCGCGTTCGTCGAAAGCGGGCAGGGATCAATCGGCAAGCTAATCTACGATCCGGCTCTGTACAACCGCGTAAATTCCACCGTCAACGAGTTTCAGAATGTAGTTAAGGAAATATCGGAGGGCCAAGGCAGCCTCGGCAAACTGATTTCCGATGACGAGCTTTATCAGAAGGCCAATGGGACCATCGATAAAGTGAATCAGATGATTGACGATCTGAACGCGGGGAACGGGACTGCGGGCAAGCTGCTTAAAGACCCTACGCTCTACAACACTGCCAACCAGACTGTTGCCAACGTGAAGCAGTTGACGGATGACATCAATGCCGGCAAAGGCGCGCTAGGTAAGATAGCGAAAGATCAGGAGTTCGCCAACAAGCTGCAAAACACCATGGATCGCCTTTCAGATTTGACCACCCGGCTGGATGCAGGCGAGGGAAGCGCTGGCAAGTTCCTGCGCGATCCGGCGCTTTTCAATAATACGAATCAGTTGCTGACGGAGACGCAAGAACTTATCAAGAGCATACAGCAGAACCCGAAGAAATATCTGACCATACGGCTGAAAGTTTTTTAGCTTAGCGCTGCAACAAATCAACAGGCTGGCGTACATCGTGCACGCGGAAATATTGTGCCAGCGCCGGATATTTTTTTCTTACCTCCTCAAACATGGCGTAAGCCACGTTGCGGTACGAGAAGTGCCCAGCAGGGCCGGTCCGCAACTCCGAGATGTACACCGCCTCCGCGAAATCCATTTTGAAGAGAGTCCGTTTGCGGAAGCCGAGCGGGATCGCGTATTGCGAATTCTCCGCGGCTTCCGGAGCGCTGCTCGCCGCGAGTTTCCGGACTGCGGTTGAGGCTTCCTCCATTGCCTGCTTGTATTTGTTGAGCGCGCCCGCCGGCTCAAGCTCGTGCGGAATTTCAAATCCATGGTGGGTAGTGAACTGCTGTTCGATCTGAATGCAACGGCGATGGCGGTGCATGTCGCGAAAGCCGCCAATGTCCATCAGGATGTCGAAGCGGAACTGCTGGCCGGCCCGAAAGCCGCGTAGCAGTTCATCGTGACGCCCGCGATGGCGCAGGCCTGCATCGATGATTTCCCGGCGCCTGCCTTCCCCGATATTCTCAACGGCGCTGCGAATTTGGCGGTAGGAATAGTGCGAGTGCTCGTAAAGCAGGGTTGAGGCGAGTTCTACTTCCAATGGCTCATCGTCGAGCAGATCAACTGAAGGGGCTTCGTCCAGGTCTGCACCGCCCATCAACTCGGAAGCCATGTGCCGCAACTCGCGCCGCGTTTCCATTTCATACGGATTTGGATCCGCGTATTTGACCAAGGTTGGGGAAACGCGGACTTCCTTCAAAAGCTCTGCCTCGGCCCGAGCGCCGAGTTCGGGTGAAACCTCGCGAATACTCTCAACCAGCTTTCGCAGCGACTCGTGATTCACGTTATACGCTGCCGAAGTAGCAGCCCGTTTCAACAGTTCTCCCAGATGCCGCACCTCTTTGTGACTATGCGAAAGCAAGTGCGAGACCTGCGTCTCCAAAGTTCGGGCGTTCACGATTTCGCCAAGAGAAGTGTTGGTAGCAAGCGGCAGCAGATAGCGGGAAATGTCGAACGCCCTGGCCTTTAGCGTGCGATCATAGGCCTCCTGCTTCATCTCTCCTGGCTTGTGCGTAATCTGGGCAAGGTAGCGGAACATCTCTTCCGAAAGCGATTCATATTCCGAAAACAAGCTATCGACAGTCCGCCGATAGAGCTCCCGTGCCTGATCATCCGCGCCGAAATCGGGCGTGTAGTAGCCGCTCTTTCTGAAGTCCTGATAGCGGGTGGATCGTTCCTGACCGTCCCAGCGCTGCTCGTCGGCGACTACGATGGCGGCAAGAATCGAAAGCCGCTCAATCGCCAGCGCAATGTGCGCAAGATCGGCAATCGAACGATGTCCATACTGAAAATAAAAAGTATTGAGAAACTTCTCTGCCTTTTGGGCGCTGATTTCTTTCAGCGAGTCCTTCATCGAAAGCGCCGAGCGCGAATACTTCGCCATGGCATAGGCCTGTACCTCAGGCACAGCGCCAAAGACGGCGTACACCTCGGATGAAGGCGAGTTAGTGGAAGGCGTGTTGCCGTTTGCGGGAGCGGATGTGGGCACAAGTTCAGCCATGGCTGACCTCAAAAAATGGAAGAGACTGAATCTTAATCCGACATCAGGAAATTACAAAGTGTGCAGGTAAGCGAGCAGATCATCAATCTGTTGTTGTGTGAGTATCTGTTGGAAGCCGTCCATTTTGCCTCTTCCAAGGCGAATGATGTCCCCTACGCGTTCGTCATTGGCCGGAATGCCGCTCTTGGGCAGGTACTGTTGCTTGAACAGGCCTTTCAGGCTCGGCCCCTTGCGTCCGCGATACGAATACGGCGCATGACATCGGTCGCAATACTGATCGTAAATGTGCCGCCCGGAGGCTTGTTGAGAAGTCAACCCAAGCTCGGCGTCGCTCCTGCGGCGCTCGACTTCGCAACCGGAAGTGACGACGACAAAAAGCAGGCAAAGACAGATCGATTCAATGGCCCGCAGCTTCGGGAAGGGGCGTCCGCTCATGGATCTGTTTGCCATCAGGTGTATGATTATAGCCACCAGGGTGGCCACATGAAAATAAGCACAGTTCGTGAGTTTCGTGACAACGCATCTGGCCTGCTGCGGTCAAAAGACCCCATCCTCGTGACCCGCCGCGGACGCTTGGCCGGTGTCTTCTTCCCGCGCCCAGAGGCAAGTTTCCCCATCGAGTTGAAGCGGGAGCTATTCACCGTGCTGAGTTCCGAGATTGCCCACCAAATCAGGAAACGGGGCCTTAGGGAAGAGAACATCATCGTCGACTTCCAAAAGTGGCGGAAAACCAAGCGTGAAACTCGTCGCCGACGCTAACGTTCTTCTCGCGTGCGTACTGGGCGGCCGCGCCACCCTTGTCCTAAGCCATCCCAGCATAGAAGAAATTTTCACAACCGAGTCGACGTTGGCCGAGGTGCAAGAATACGCGGTCGTTTTGGCGCGCAGCAGAAAACTTTCGCTCGATACCCTCCTGTTGGCTGTGGCTGCCTTGCCTGTCTCACTGGCCGAACCTGAAATCTATGCACATAAGCGGGCCCAGGCGCGCAAATTGGTGGGCCTGCGTGACCCGGATGACATCGAAATCCTAGCCCTTGCTCTCCACCTGAAGCTGCCACTCTGGTCAAACGACAACGATTTTGAGGAAAGCGGGATCCAACAGTACACCACGGCTGAGTTGCTAAAGAAGTTGGGAATTTCCAAGTCAAGGTAACAGCATTAGGCAAGTGCGAGACCCGTTCATTTTTTGGAATTCGCCGCCGCTTCCACGATGCTGTCGATCACATCGTTCAAACGCTTCGAGGGCAAGCTGAAGTTGTTGGTCAGGATTGAGAACGCAATCTGCTCGCCTTTTGCCGTCACGGCATATCCCGAAAGTGTTTTTACCCCGCCCAGTGATCCGGTTTTGGCATAGACGTGTGCCTGGGGATCAAGATTCTTACAGCGGTCGGCCAGCGATCCATCCACTCCAGCCGCGGGAAGCGAGTCGCGGAATTCCTGGCCCCAGGGTTGGGTTGCGGCGAAATGGAGCAGCTCTACCACGGCGTGTGGAGTCACAAGATTTTGCCGCGACAATCCCGACCCATCGTAGAAGGCATAATCATCGACGGCAATACCTGCGTTGTTCAGAAAGCCCCGTAAGACTTCCAGTCCGGCTTGCACTGTTCCGCCTGTCCCTTTTTCGCGTCCCAGCAGCCGCAGGAGAATTTCGGCGTGCAGGTTCTGGCTGACTTTGTTGATGACCTGAATGTCCTGCGAAAGTGCTGCGGACTGGTATTCCGCCAGCACCAATGGGCCGGCAGGCGTCGTTAGGGAGTGTTCGTCTCCGCCGCGGCTGGACGCGATCACTGTGCTGGTGAAAGTCGAAAGGCTCGCCAGCTCTGTGTGCCGGGTGCGCTGCTTTCCATAAATCGCGATGCCGCGCACTTCGAGCAGGTGGCGGAACAGCGTGGCGGCAAATTCCGCGGGATCGTTAATTGCCAGGCCTTCATTCGCACCGGGGTCATCCATCGCCATCGTGCCCCAGAGTGTCAGCTGCGTCGAGCCGGGCTCACGGTTGATGTAAATCTTCCGCCCGGTTCCAGCGGGAGTAGTCATGAGCCGATTGTCGATGCTGTAGTAGCCGCCAAAGGGTACGAGGCTGACAAAGGCCTTATCGCCGGGATGGGTCCCCGGCAGTATGTTCACGAAAATTACGTTGTCATTGATGGTCAGCGCGGAAACCGGCGCGCCTTCGGCCCAGACCAGATCATCCTGGCTCCAGCCTTCGCCATAGCGTTCAAATGCGAAATAGGAGTCGTCCGCGACCACGTCTCCGTCGATGTATTTCACACCCTTTTGGGCGAGCTCATCCGCGAGTTGTTCCAGCACGCGCGTTGGGTTGGCGTCCCGCTGAGTGCGCATGTTGTACGGCATTTCGCGTCCCGAAAGCGTGGGATCGCCGCGGCCGACCAGGACCAGGTCTCCCGTCAGGCGGCCATACTTGTCCAGTGAGCCGCTGGTTTCGACGGTCGTGCGGAATTTGTAATCCGGCCCGATCAGCGCCAACGCCGCCGCAGTGGTGAATAGCTTGGTATTAGAGGCTGGAGTGAACAGCTTGTTCGCATTGCTTGAATAGAGGACTTTGCCACTTTTCAACGAGGCAATTTCAATCCCCCAGAAGCCACGCGACAGGTCCGGCTGCGCAAGGATGGTTTCAACTTGTCTCTTGAGGGAGCCGTGGGGCTTGCGGGCAACCGCCTGTGCATACTGTGAGGGCAGGACCCCCGCCAGGACAATACAAAACAGAAGCTGGATGAGCCTGCGACGAAGCATCTACAACGCTGATTTTAGCATTGCGATGCCACCCAGGTAGGCTGCTGAACCCTATCATTTAGAATCGGCAACATGCGTCCAGTATTCGAATGGAATCTCGGCAGCCGTTCGCTTGCACTGGGCAAGCGCACGCTGGTGATGGGGATCGTCAACGTCACGCCAGATTCGTTCTCGGACGGCGCTGAGCATCTTACGGCCGAAAATGCCGTCCGGCATGCGCTGAAGCTGCTCGCCGAAGGCGCCGGCATCATCGACGTTGGCGGCGAGTCCACGCGCCCGGGCGCTCAGGTAGGTAAGGAAAATCCGTCCGTCAGTGCGGAGGAGGAATTGCGGCGGGTGCTGCCGGTCATTGCCGCCGTAAAAAAGGCTGATTCTTCGGCGATTGTCTCCGTCGATACGTATAAAGCCAAAGTGGCACGCGCTGCCGTCGAGGCTGGCGCGGAGATCGTTAACGACGTTTCTGGATTTCAATGGGACCCGGAAATGAAAAAGACCCTCGCCGGCCTGAGCTGCGGAGTTGTGCTGATGCATGCCCGTGGCCGTCCGGATGAGTGGAAATCTCTGCCGCCTGTGGCTGATCTGGTTGTGCTCGTCAAACGGGAACTGCGGGAACGGGCGGAAGCCGCGATCATGGCCGGAATTAAACGCGACCGAATCGTGCTGGATCCCGGCTTCGGTTTCGGCAAGCGATTTGAGGAAAATTATCCCCTACTCCGGCGCTTTGACGAGTTTCACGAACTGCGATTTCCGCTGGTTGCCGGAGTATCGCGCAAATCGTTTATCGGGCGAGCGCTTGCGCGGAACGGGAAAGACGTCGACGTCCAAGCGCGCCTGTATGGAACTCTTTCAGCGGAGATCGTAGCTGCGATGAAAGGCGCCCACATAATCCGTACTCATGACGTGAAGGCTACAGTAGAGGCGCTGAAGGTTGCCGACCTGGTTGCAAATTAATCCACTAGAACGTGCGTGAGGAATCCAGCAGGATGGTCACCGGCCCGTCGTTCACCAGTTCGACCTGCATCATCGCCTGGAAGCGCCCGGTTTCGCAGATGAATCCCGCCTCGCGAATCTTCGTTACAAAATATTCATATAGTTCGCGCGCGTGCTCGGGTGGCGCGGTTTGGTCGAAGGAAGGCCTCTTCCCGCGGCGGACATCGCCATAAAGCGTAAACTGAGAGACCGCCAGGACCGCCCCTTTAGTTTCGGTCAACGAGAGATTCATCTTCCCTTCAGGGTCGTCGAAGATCCGCAAGCCAGGAATCTTCGCGGCTAAGTAATCGGCATCAGCTTCAGTGTCCGTTTTGGAGATGCCAATCAGGACCAGCAGCCCCGGTCCGATCCTGCCAATGACTTCCTCTCCCACACTCACCTGAGCGCGAAGCACACGTTGGATGACGGCACGCATTCGTGATGCGACAAAGTGTATACTCAACCCTCTAAACTCCGGCAGCGGAGTGGTTATTTCTCCGGTTTGACCGCGACCGACAGCAGCAGTTAGGATTTCCATTTGTCCCCGGCAGTTTCTACTAAATCTCGAGCGAGGAAAAACAATGGCAGCCGTTGAAGAGAAAGTTAAGCAGATCATTGTGGAACAACTGGGAGTAGACGAAGGCGAAGTGACCTCCAGCGCCTCGTTCGTGGACGACCTTGGCGCCGACTCGCTGGACACTGTCGAGCTAGTCATGGCGTTTGAAGAGGCCTTTGAGATCGAAATTCCCGACGAGGATGCCGAAAAAATCCGCACCGTCCAGGACGCGGTGGAATACATCGGCAAGCACTCGAAAGGTGGGAAGTAGTTGCCGAGAAGAGTCGTCGTTACCGGCATTGGCCTGATCTGCGGAGTTGGCAACAAGACCGAAGAAGTATGGAGCAACCTGCTGGCCGGCAAGAGCGGCGTCCGCCGGATCACCCAGTTCGATGCCTCTAACTTTGCCTGCCAGATCGCGGCCGAGGTCAAAGACTTCGACCCCCTGAATTTCATCGAAAAAAAAGAAGTCAAGAAGATGGGCCGTTTCATCCACCTGGCGGTCGCGGCCTCGGATGAAGCCATGTGCATGTCGGGCCTGAAGGTCACGCCGGAAAACGCTGAGCAGATCGGCGTACACATCGGTTCCGGAATCGGCGGGTTCGACATCATCGAGCGCGAGCACACCGCGCTGATGGAAGGCGGCCCGCGAAAGATCTCTCCGTTTTTTATTCCGGCGGCAATCATCAACCTCGCCGCCGGCCACGTCTCCATGCGCTTTGGCGCCAAGGGGCCGAACGAAGCCACCGCCACGGCCTGCACTACCAGCGCGCATTCCATCGGCGATTCTTTCCGAATCATCCAGCACAACGATGCGGACGTGATGATTGCCGGAGGCTCTGAGGCGGCCATCACTCCGATGGGCGTCGGAGGCTTCGCCGCCATGCGCGCGCTCTCCACGCGGAACGACGACCCGGAGAAGTCGAGCCGTCCCTGGGACAAAGATCGCGACGGCTTCGTGATCGGCGAAGGCGCGGGAATTCTGGTCCTCGAAGAACTAGAGCATGCTCGAAAACGTGGGGCGAAGCCCATTGCCGAAATAGTCGGCTACGGCATGAGCGGCGACGCCTACCACATCACTCAGCCCGCGCCCGAACACGAAGGCGGCTTCCGCGTGATGAAAAATGCCGTGCGCGACGCCAAGATCCAGCCCACCGACATTGGCTACGTCAACGCCCACGGCACCTCGACTCCGAT
>Ga0137359_10002908_pt1 | contig 13785 bp, 13 predicted proteins | sample Mad1_40_16metaG_FD_108281 | JGI IMG/M metagenome (GOLD analysis project Ga0137359, IMG submission 108281) | Vadose zone soil microbial communities from Angelo Coast Range Reserve, California, USA - Mad1_40_16 metaG | ecosystem: Environmental > Terrestrial > Soil > Vadose zone | place: USA... | reverse complement strand
CTTCGCGTACGATGCTGTCGGAGGTCGCCTTCGCACAGCGCACTGCAGTGAAGAAAAAAAGTTCACCGGGCTCAACCCGGGAAAGCGGCGGGCCGCAAGGCGCTGGCCGAAATCAAGGAGGAACGAGCATGCGAGAATCAATTCTCAAAGTGCTTGAGGCGCTCCGGAGAATCGATGCCGGCCGCGCCTCGGACTTTGCGAAGGAGTTCGAAACTTGCCCCGAGGACAAGCACTTCGAATTCTTTGCGAAGGTGAGCGAAGCGGTGGCTGAAAAGCTGCCGACTGCGGTGGTGTCTGACCCGGCAGCGGGAAGAGCCGTCGCGGATATGCTTTCGGAAGTCACGAAGTCCGCGCTGGCAGCGCAGAACGGGCAAGTGATGCTGCGGGCCCAGGAAGCTCTCGCCGATGCGAAGAAGATCAATTTCGCTTCCACGCTTGAGCGGAAGCTGACGGAATCGAAACTGCCCATGCCGGCGCAGACGCTGGTGCGGGAACACTTCAACGGCATCGTGGCGGACGACAAGGCGATTGACGGGTACATCCTGAAGACGCGCGAATCGTTCGCGGCATTCACCAGCGTGGGAACCACCACGGGCTCGATCGAAGTGGGCCGAAACAGCCTGGACAAAATCCAACTGGCGATGGATGGGCTGATGGGCGTAAAAGAAGCGCTCAAAGACAAAAGCGTGCGGCCATTCCGCGGGATCCGCGATGCGTATCAACACATCAGCGGAGATCGCGATTGCTCGTTCGCCCAGGGCGGCTTCTTCCGCGTGTCGGAAGCGATCGCCACCACGGACTTTCCGAACATCCTGCTGAACTCGCTGACGAAGAAGCTCATCCAGGACTATGCGGAATTCCAGATCGTTCCGGGCCTTGAGCGGCTCTACACCACAACACGCCTGACGGACTATAAGCCGCAGGATCGCGTGCGGCTCGGGTATCTCTCCGACCTGCCGACGGTGGCGGAAGCCGGAGCCTACACTGAACTGACGAAGCCCACCGATGAAAAAATCACGTACACCATCGGGAAAAAGGGCGGATTGTTGACCATCTCGGAAGAGACGATCCGCAACGACGATCTGAACAAGATCGCGCAATTCCCGAACCGCCTGGCTCGCGCCGCACGGCATACGCTGGCGACTTTCGTCACCAACTTCTTCACCACGCCGCCGAACTACGACCCGGACGGCCTGGCGTGGTTCCACGCCACGCACGCCAACACCGGGGTGGCGGCCCTGTCCTCGAATGAGCTGGACGCCCGCGCCATCCTGCTGGCAAAGCAATCGGAAAAGGATTCCACCAACCGGCTGGGCCTGACTCTCGACTGGATCATGATTCCGATCGACCTGCGCCCCGGGGCCATGCAGATCAACCGCAACATGCTGGCCACGAACAACTGGTACAACAAGTTCGGGGACAACGAGGAAAACATCATCGTGAACCCGCTGCTGACGGATACTAACGACTGGTTCGGCGGAAGCATGCCAGCCAATGCGCCATTCCTCGAAATCGGTTTCCTAGACGGTTACGAAACGCCGCAAATCTTCCTGGCGAACCTGCCCACGCAAGGCACGCAGTTCACGAACGACCAACTGCAGTACAAGGTGAAGTTCGTATTCGGCGGCAAGCCGATCGATTTCCGAGGCGTGTTCAAGGAAGTGGTGCCATAGAGCGAGCTGAACTGAGCTGAACAGTTAAGCTGATTCCGGCGGGGCCTCGGGCCAGGGTTCGGGGCCTCAGCCGCAAAATTCGAGAAGGAGAGTCCGATGCAATACGGAAAAGATGCGGGGCCGAAGAGGACCGGTGCGGCATTCCAGGGCGGCGACTTCGGTCCTCGCAGGGTCGTCATTCACCTGCACAAGGCGGCGCCGGCGGTGGCGAACGACCAGGCCGGTTATGAGTTCGAGTTTCGCGGACGCATCGTCGAAGTGGAGACATATCTCGGCAACGCTGGGAGCGCGGCGGGTCCCACCGTGGTGGACGGGAAGCTGAACACCGTTTCGATTTTTTCGACGGTGCCGAGCATCGCGTTTAACGCGGCGACGAAACGCCGGCGCGACGCCGCTGCCGCCGTGGTTCTGCCGACGGGCGGATCTGGCAACGGAGTGCTGACGCCGGTATTCGGCGGTCCGGAGGCTGGCGTGCGCGTGCAGCCCGGCGATTATTATCGCGTTGACGTGACGGGACTCAGCACGGGCGCCACCGATTTGTCCGTCTATCTCCACGTCATGCTCGAAGAGTCTTAGCCTCGCGGGGATTGAATGAGCCATACGCTGGACCAATTCCAGACGCAGCGCGACGTCGCCCTCCGGGACGGCGCTGCGAAGCTGGCTGCGGGCGACCGCGACTCGCTGCTGCAACAGGCCATCCTGCAGCGCTATTCGAAGGACCGGCCGCGCGAATTGGTGAGCGATCAGACAGGCAACGGCACGGCGCTCCTGGCGGTGCCGCAGACGAGCGCGAATCCGCCGGAAGTCTACGAAGACGGTTTCTCGGTCATCCGCTTGATCGAATTTCCCGTCGGCATCGTGCCGCCGAGCCTGATCCTGGAAGAGGACTGGCAGGTGTACCGCTCGCCGTCCGGACTGCAGGTCATGCTCCTGGGCACGACGCCGTCCGTGAGCGACAGCGTGCGCATCACCTGGACGGCGCGGCACAAGGGCGATGGTTCGACCGTGCCAGACGTGGACTTCGAAGCGGTATGCGATTGGGCTGCAGCGCTCTGCTACGAAGCACTGGCAGGCATCCATGCGCAGACCGGCGACGCGACGCTGAACGCGGATTCGGTGAACTACCGGACGAAGAGCCAGGAATATCTGGGGCTCGCGAAAGTGGCGGCGAAGCGCTACTTCAATCATTTGGGGATTCCGGCGGACGATAAGGGCGTGGAAATCGGGCCGGCGATCGCGACGGGAAGCATTCACGAAACGCTCGGCGTCGGGCTCGACCGGCTGACGCACCGCAAGGCTTCGCGATGATCAAGATCATCATCAGGGGACTGGATACGGCGATGGCGCAAGTGAGGGCCGGGGTGAAGCTTGGCCTGCAAAACGGGCTCGCTGTGGCCGGCGCGCGGGGCGAGGCGCTGGTGAAGGAAACGATTTCGTCGCCTTACCTCGGCCGCGGACCGGCCGTGGCGACGGGGAACCTGGTGAATAGCATCACGTTCGAAACCGTGAGACTCGTGGACATTACTCGCGTGGAGATCAAAGCCGGCTCGCCGGGCGACCAATACGCCGGCTACGTCGAGAGTGGCACGGGGCCGCACTTTCCGCCGCCTTCGGCGCTGCTGCTGTGGGTAAAAAAGAAATTCTCGGTATCGGGCGAGAAGCAGGCGCTCTCAATCGCATTCGCGGTGGCGCGAAAAATTGCGCGGCGCGGCACGTCGGCGTTTGGAATGTTCACGCGCGCCGATACGAAGCTCGAACCTGAGCTGCCCGGAATCTTCCAGGCGCAAATCGCGAAGGCGCTGCAAGCGCTGGGGCTGACGAAATGAGCTTGAAGCCCATCCTGAACGAAGTGGCGGGCATTGTGGGCGCCGTCGCGAACGTCGGAAACGTGCATGCCTACCGCCGAGCGGTGCAAACGGAGCAAGAATTTCAGAGTCTCTACGTCTCCGGTGACAGGGTACTGGGGTGGGACATCACGCGCGAGGGCACGGCTTCGACGGACAGGACGGTCGGGGCGACGGAAGAACGCCACGCGCTGGTGATTCGCGGCTATCTGGGCGTCAGCGACAAGGATGCCACGGAGCAAACCTTCCAAGACCTGATCGAAGCAGTGCGCGCGGCGCTGCGCGCGAAGCGGAACCTGAATGGGAAAGTGCTCGATACGACGCCGGTGTCGGCGCGCGTTGTGGCAGCGGCAACGATCGGCAGCGTGCTCTGTCACTACTGCGAGCTGACATTCGAAGCTATCGAGTTCCCATTGTCTACGACATGAGGAGGCCGAAGAAAATGACGGCAGAAGATTTCGTGGACGTGAAGCTGACAGCCACTGCGGAGAAATTGGCGCCCGTGAGAGTGCACGGCGGCACTTACGAATACTGCTTTGTGCCGGGCGAGGCACTGCGGCTGCCGGCTGCGGAATTTGCATCGCGGCTCGCGAATACGCGGATAGATGGGGAACTGATTTTTGAAGCGGCTGTGCCGGCCCCAAGCCGAGAGGAGCTGAGGAATGCCGACGTTTAATTCACAACTGATCCGGGCGCGCGCCTGCGCGGTGGCCGACGAAAAGGAAACGACCTACGGCACGGGGATCCTGGACGCGAACTTTACCGCGGGGCACAACCTGCGGTTCGATGGCGCAGCGTTCGCGCAGTTTCCGGTGAAGGAATATTTCTCCGACCAGAATCTAGCGAAAGGCCATCCATGGGCGACGGTGCGCGCGGAGATCCGCCGCAACAGTAAATTCTCCATCAGCGGCATGGCGATGTACGACTACATTGCCGGGTGGCTCGGGGCGATGTGCTTCGGGAAAGTGGTGACTAGCGGCGCAGGGCCCTACACGCATCTTTTCACGGCGGACCTTTCGAACTTTCTTTCTCCGGTGACCAGCGTGCTGCTCCAGGATACGTCGGACATCAAATACAAGCTCTTCGATCTGGCGATCAATACGCTGAAATTTACCGGCTCCGCGATCGGGCCGGTGCAATGCGACATGGAGATGATCGGCTCGGGAAAGCATCTCGATTCCGTGCTGGCGCTGCCGGCGCTGACGAATCCGGTGTTCATCCTGAATAACGACGCCGACATTCTGCTGGGGCCGCAGGGCGCGCCCGTCTCCATCAAGGAACGCATCCGCTCCTGGACGGTGAACATCACGGCCAACCAGGAGGACGTCCGTCATCCGGGCAGCGGGCTCTTCGCTGGCTTCCATCGGCGCGGGGACATGCGCTTCAGCGTGCAGATGCAAGTGGCGGCGAAGGACGTCGACGACATCCGCACACTGATCATCAACGACACGATCCGCGAGCTGCAGATCAACATCAACTCCGGCGCGGCCGCGCAACTGAAATTCCGTTTTCCGGGGATCGTGTTCAAAGGAACGCCTGGCGCGGATGGCTCGTTTGTGGCGTGGAATCTGGACAGCGGCGAGGACGGCATCTTCAAGAGCGGCGCGAATGAGCCGATCGAAATGACGGCGATCAACAACCAAGCGACCTGGCTGACGGCCGGATAAAAAAAAGACTTTTTTGTTGCAATGCTGCGGAACGGGCCCTTCCCCAGGGCAAACAAGCTGGCCGCAGAGGAATAACTCAGGGCTTTCGAGCTTGATCGAAGCGGGCGCGGCAAATCCCAGCCGCCTCCGAGCCTGAGACATCTCAACTGAAAAGAGGTGTCTCATGGACGCTTTGCAGGTTGCACTTCCCCGGGAAATAACTGATTCATTCGCGGCGTTGCCCGGTCCGCAGAAGATCGAGGAGAAACCGGAGCTCCTTCCGCTCGATGCGCCGGAGCGCGTCGCCGTCTTCAAATCCGGCGGCAAAAGCTATCGCCACATCTTCCGCCGGTTCACGGCCGCCGATTGGGAAAAGTTCTACGCCGGCATGGTCGTGGAGTTCAAGAAAGAGAAAGGCGGAATGGCTCAGGTTATCGACCTGGAATCGCCGTCGCTCACCGTCTACTCGCGCGCGATACTGCGCGTGGAAGGCTACCAGACGCGCGATGGCCGCGCTCCACAGGATTTGCCGACGTGGCCCGAATGCGTGCCGCAGCATCACCGCCTGGCGGCGATGGGGCTGATCATGAACCTGACGCACACCGAGCCGGCGGACGAATCGATGCTCGAAGCGGAGGGCGCGAGCGTCTTCGTCGACGCGATGTGGAACGAGGGCGAGGGCGGCGGGATGAAGATCTACTACAAGCTGGTCCACCGTTTTGCGATGCCTTCGGCCGAGCATCGCCGGCGCGTGCTGAAAGCCAAGAATCGCGCCTTCGTTGTGGGCGGAAGCCGCAACGGGACGACGGTGATTCCCTCGGGACATCCTGTGCTGGTGAAGCTCTTCGATGAGCTGATCGAGAGCGTCGAAGGATACTCCGTTGGCGGCCGCGCGCTGGCCGGCCGAGAGGGAATCGCGCGCGAAATGGATGCCTTCCACAAAGCCGCAGTTGTCGCGCGGCTCTTCCAAACATCCAGGGGCATCGACGAGGAGGACGCGGAAGGAACGAGCGACTGACCATGCTCGGAATGAAACCGCCGAAGGAAAACTTGCCGCCCATGCGGCTCACAGCCGTGGTCGTGCGCGGCAGGAAGATGTTTAGAAAGGATCTGCCGCCTGCTGCGATGAACGCACCTTTCTACGCCATATTCACCCCGGCCAACATAGACGCCATTCGGAAATGTCCAGACTCGATCGAGGAGAACGTGGAGCAGGAATGATCGCGGTTGCACAAGATCCGGAAGGGTTGCGCATGGCGGCGCTGGAGCTGCTCGAAGAGTCGCTGAACGCAGCCGAGCGGGCGCGCAATGAACGCTTCGCCGAAATCGCGGTCAACTCCGAGGCGATGCTGCGCATGCCGGACGCGCGGACGCTCTCGCCGGGATACTACATGTGGCTCGGGTATGTGATGGAAGAAATCGCGCAGCCACTGGAAGCGGGAATCGCCTTTCACCATGCGGATCTGACCGCGGAAGAGGTGATGACGCTGGCGATCATCGGAGAAGCGCGGATGAAATTCCAACGGCTTCATCCGCCTTGCAATGGCTGCGGCAAACCGCTGGCTGACGCTGCGTTTGGCAGAACGTGCGGCGATTGCAAGAGTGAGGCCGCGGCGGCCGGAAGGGAACGCTGAGTGGCGGCGACTGCTTCCATCGTCATAGAAGTGCAAGAAGGGCAAGCGACGGCCGCGCTGCAGCGGCTGAATGCCCAGGTGGCGCAGACGGGCGCGACGCTCCAGCCCATCCAGCGGATCTCCGAGCAGACGTTCAATAACATCGAAGGCGGCGCGCTGAAGGCGCGGGAGAGCGCGGCGCTGCTGGGCGAAGAGTTTGGCGTGAAAGTGCCGCGCGCGTTGCGCGGAGTGATCGCGGAGAGCTCGCTCCTGGGGCCGATCTTTACCGCCGCCTTCAGCGGGCTGGCGGTACTCGGATTCATCGAGATCCTAAAGCAGGCATTCGAGCAGCTCACCGGCTTTAACGAGGCGCTGAAAGAGACCGAAAAACAGAATGCAGCCGTGATTTCGAGCGTCGCAGCGGCCAATAAAATCCTGCAGGGTCCGCAGAATCTTGAGCAAATAAAAAGTCAGATCAAGGGCGCCGAAGATAGCGTCCGGAGGCTGAACGAACAGCTCGGGCTAACAGGCGATTATTTTGGTGATTCCGTAAAGAGCGGTCTGGCGAAGAAATTCAGCGCTGCGGGCGGCCGCTTGGTCGATGACCTCGCGAAGGTCAAAGAGTCCCTGAACGCCCTCAACGTGGAGCAGGCGAAGCTCCTGGATGAGGAGCTGCGCACCGAGCCGATCGAGATCCTGAAGCTGCAGAACGCGGCACGCCTGGAGGGAGTCCAGGGCATCGCGAAAATCAATCAGGAGGAGCGCGGGGAGACGGCCGTCATTCGTGCGGAAATGAATGCCAGGATCACCACGCACCGCGTGGGCAACGCAGAGATCAACGAAATCCACGCGAAGGCTTCCGCGCAGAGAGTCGCCTACATCCGATCGGAGAATGATGCGACCAGGCACCTGGCGCAGGAAGCACTCTTGACGTATGTGAAGGGCGCGGCCGAGATCAGCGAGCGAGAACGGAACGCTGTCGACGAGCAAAAAGTCCTGCTGGACAGGAAGCTGATCCAGGAGGAGACGTACCTGGAACGCGTGCGGTCCATCAACATCATCGCGGAAAATCAGCTGAAAGAACTGCGCCGCCAGGCGGCTGAGGAAACGATGCGCGTGCAGGAAGAGGCCGCGGTGGCCGTCCTGCCCCCATGGCAGCGCTCGTATGCGCAGATCGCGATCGACACGCAGCGGCGGCTGCGCGAAATCCAGAAGGCGCTGGATGAGACGCGGATCACCGGCGAGGAAGCAGCGAAACAGATTGCAGCCGTGTGGCAAGTCAACTTTGCGAAGATGCGCGATCAGCTGGCCGGCGACCTGGAAAACCTCTTCGACAACATCACTAGCGGAAACATAGGGAAATACTTCCTGACGCAGTTCAAGCACCTGGTCTTCCAAATGGTGGCGGCGTGGATCCTGGGGATGCAGCAGATGAAAGGCGCCTCGCAGCAGCAGCTGGGAACTGGCGGCGGAATTCTTGGCTCGATCTTCGGCGGGATTTTTGGCGGAGGCGGATTCGGCGGGGGCGCGAGCGGCGGGCCGGGCGGGACGCCAACGTTTGCCGGAGGCTTGCTCGGTCCGGGCGGTAATGGCGACTTCGGCGGCGAAACGAGCGGGGGCGGAGGCGCGTTCGGATCGATTGGATTATCGGCAGGCGGAGGCGCTGGCGCTGGAACGACGCTCCCGTCAGGAGCTGGGCCGGGCGGAGCTATCGGGGGACCGCTTGGCGGAATCCTCGGAAAAATATTTTCGCACAACGCCGGACCGATCAGCGGAAGCATGCTGGCGACGCTGGGCATTGGCCTGCTCAGTCTGAGCGTTGGGAAAGGCGGAGTCCTTGGCGCACTCGGAGGCGCAGCGGGTGGCGCATTACTCGGCTTCTCCATCCGCGGCCCGATCGGAGCGCTTATCGGGGGCATTGCCGGATTGATCGGCGGACTGCTTCATAGCAGCACAAAAAAGGCGCGGCTGGAAATCGAGGCCAACATCAAGAGCCAGGCGGCATCGATCGAGGATGGCTACAATCTTTTCCAGATTGATTGGGTGAGCTCGCGGTCGCAGCTCGAAACGCTTCGCCAGCAGGGCGTGGATGCGCTGAAGCAGGCTGGCGTGAAAGACATCGATCGCTCGCGCGTGGGGCACGTCGACCAGTGGATCGACAAAGCGGAAAAGGAAATCGATGTGACGCAAGCCGAACGCAACCGGCGCGCGGCGATCGCGTTTGGGCCGGCGCAATTCCGCATGGGCGGATTAGTCGGCGCCGCGGCCGGCGGCGGGATTCCTGATTGGTTCGCGGGGACGGCGATGCACTTTGCCGATGGCGGCGCCGTGCCGGCAATTCTCCATGAAGGCGAATATGTGATGAGGCCGGAAGCCGTCAGCTGGCTGGGGCGAGGAAACCTGGATCGCATGAACTCGGGCGGAGGCGGTGGCGTCGTCATCAACATCAACACCCTCGACAAGAGAAGCTTTGAGGACTATATGCGCGCCGGCGGCACGGATGTGGTGCTGAAAGAGCTGGTGCGCGCGCAGAACGAAGGCATGTGGTGAGCGAGCAGAACATTCTGAATCCGACGGCGACCAGCCTGCTTAACTTCGACTATGGGTACGCCGAAGCGATCCAGGAGACGCGCTCCATCTGGCAGGCGCAATCGGGAAAGCCGTTTAGCCGGCCGCAGATGGCGCGCGGCCGCATTTTCGATCTGCCCTGGGGCGGGCGCGATGTGGCGACAAAGAATGCGCTTCAGCAGTGGGAGCAGCAATATAAGAACGACTTCTTCACGCTGGCGGATTGGGAGCGCGGGCGCTATTTCAGCGGCCGCTTCGATGGGCCGCTGACGTTCAGCCCAGCGGGAAACAACAAATACAACATCCGCGGCCGCTTCATTGAGCTGCCGGGACTGGCACTGTTCGCGAACCCGAACAACTGGGCGCGCGATGCCGTGTTCCTGCCGATTCGCAACGGCTTCGGGGAAGACCTGGTAAAGCTGGGCGGCAGCGGATGGTTCTTCGAGCTCAACGGCGGTGGCCTCACCTCCGACTACGCTTCGAACGTGACGAACGACGTCGGAGAATGGCTCTACTTCGGCTATGGATTCAGATTCTGGTCGCGGAAGCAAAACAATCTGGGCAAGGTCGAAGTCTCTTGCACGCGCGTGCGGGACGGCTTTGCGATGTTGGCTCCTCCGCCGGTAATTGACCTCTATAACGCTTCGTCCCTCGTGTCCGCACAGGTGTTCGACAGCCTATCCATGTTTGGCTTCCCACTCGATCTCTACAGGGTGAAGGCCCGAGTTACTGGCACGAAGAATGCCTCCTCTTCAGATTTCTTTTGCTACGTGAACGTCATCGAGGTGATGCAGTGAGAACGCTGCCGGCGGGCATGGCGCCAGAGCTGGCGAAGGCCGGCCGATCCATGCATCGCGTGCATCTGTTCGATGTGCAGCGCGGGGACGGAACGAATTACTTCTGGTCGGACTTCGAAGGGCAGTTTCTTTCGCGGCTCACGGGCGCGCAGCAGCTCTACAAGCCATGGATCGCGCAACCCCCGACGATCAAGATGACGCGTTCGCTTATATCTGACGGCGGTGACTTTAGGTTGCAGAACCTCAGCGGCAACACTATCGACCGCGAGGTGGCGGCGCTCTTCAAAGCAGGAGAATTCATAGGCGCATATGTGATCTACCGGCCCTGGTTTCTGCCGCTGGACGGGGCGCCCTTTGAGTTCCACGGTTTCCTCAAGGAGCCGAACGTCGAGCCGGAAATCGTGTCGATACGGACGCTGCAGCTCTTCCAGCCGAATGAAATTTCGACATGCGATCTGACGCAGACACGCGACTGCAATTTCAGGTTCAACTCCCCGCAATGCGGCCATCGGCGCGGGCAGCTCTTCGTTCCGCTGACGACTGCGACAGCATTCAGCGCGAACACCATCGGTGCCTCCGGGCTGACGCTGACGCCGAACCTCTTCAATGATGAACTGGTGATGATCCTCTCCGGCACCGGCGCCGGCCAAGAGCGTTTTGTGCTTTCGCATATCGCGACGACGTTCACGCTGAAAACAAACTGGACGACGAATCCGGACGGGACGAGCAAATTCATCGTGACCGGGCCTGGCATGATGAAGGTCGCAGCGACGACGGCGAATATCTTCTCCAGCGCGACCATCGGAAATAGCGGGCTGGCTCGGACAGTGAACGGCGATATGGATGCGGCGGTCTACGTCGTTTCCGGTACCGGCGCCGGGCAGAATCGCGCGATCGCCAGCAACACGGCGACGACGTTCACCGTCTCGCCGGCATGGACGACGGTGCCCGACGGCACGAGCGTATTCCTCGTCGTTTATCGTTCCTGCGCGAAGGACCGGGCTTCCTGCGTGACGCGCGGCGTGACGGAGCGCTTTCCCGGAATCATTTTCTTGCAGCCGCAGATCACGACGGTGAATGGGCCGACGGGCGTGGGGACCGGCGGCACAGGTGGTGGAGGCGGTGGTGGGGGTGGCAGCGGAGATCCCGGCGGCCGCCGCGGGGGACGTTTGGTCTTATAGATGCCATCGCAAGCGGCACAATTCGATCTCTCGACGGCTTTCCTCGATCAGCCGAAGACGCTGGCCTATGGCCTCGTGCGCGGCGCTGGAAACTTGATCCTGCAGCAGGAGCTCGCCGATAAAACGCGCGTGGCGTTCTACATGCTCGGCGAAGGCCGCTGGGATTCGATTCTGCGGCTATGGATCAACAGCAAGCTCGTGACGCTGCCTTCAGCGACGACCGTGCATTTTCATCCTGGAGGCGACGGCGAAATCGGGAATGGGCTGACGGCCAACTCGACGGGCGGCGACCAGCATGTCGACCAGTTCTTTACGCTGATTCCTGGGGGGCTCGATCCCATCACGTTCAGCCGCTATGCGTGGCTGGCGCTGAAGGTGGCTCCCGATCCGGGGGCGCCGTCGGCGCAGCTGACGGTCCTGGCCGACTACCAGGCGATGCAGGTGCGGCAATTCGACGCGAGCGGAAATCAGACGGCGTTCGCGTGGACTCAAAACTGGGGCTGGATCATCTGCGATTTCCTGATCCGCAAGTTCGTTCTTCGCGAGGGGAAAATAAATCAGCCGCTTGTCGCCGCGGAGCTCGCGCGGTTCGATTGGGCGTCATTCTCGGCCGCCGCGACGTACTACGATGCCGTACTTTCCGGCGGACAGAAGCGGTTCAGCGACGGCGGCGTGGTGTACCTGAACAATGAGACCGCCGATCGCGCTCTCGAACAAATGCTACTGATGTGCCGCAGCTACATCCTGGAGCGCAACGGAAAACTCTCGCTCTACGCCGATCAGCCGCGGGCCTCTGTCTTCACGTTCACGTCGGACAATGTTCAGGCGGCTTCTTTCAAAGCATACAAGTCGGCCAATCTTCGCGCGGCGACGAACCGGCTTAGCCCGACCTACCGCGATTACAGCCTGGCCTCGGGAAGCAGCGACGACGCGACGCGATTTGCGATCACTTCGAATCCAGTGCTGGATCACGAAGCCCACCAGCGGACCGTTGGCGTGCGCGGCGCGGGGCTCTCCGTGCTTCCGAAGGTCACGAACCTGGCGCTGGACCTCGGCGTGAATACGCCCGAGCGCGTATGGCGCATCCTGAAGGCAATGCTGGTGCGGCAGCTCGGCGACGACGTGGATGCGAACAACGTGTATAACGCGCCGTGGATGTACGAACTGACCGGCTTCGAAGATTCACTGGCTGTCGAGCCAGGCGACGTGGTGACGATCGATCCATCGATCAGTGAGGAACACGGTGGCAGGCAATTCGAGGTGCTGCAGCCGACCTACGATCCCAGTGGGCCGATCAACTACGTGGGGCTCGAATATATGCCGAATGCATTTCCCGATGTCGCTCCGGGGCAGCAGACTCTCCAGGCGCCGACGCCGGGCACGGGGCTGGCCGGAAACGTGACCGCAACGCAATTCAAGCTGCCGGATCCCGGAGCGTCGTCTGGATGGTACAAGCTGGGCACATGGGCCGCGGGTGGCGGGCAGCAAGGATGCCGTTTAGTCATCGAGGTCAACGGAACCAGCGGATACAATGCCGACATCAATACGATCGGGCGCGTGACCGCGCAATTAAGCATGGGCAATACCGCTTCCAGCCCGAACTGCGCCGGGTACTTCTACACGGAAGGAGGAAATCAACCGGCATTGTTGGCACTGAAGGCTGTGGCCACGGGCGGCGTCGGCAGCGGGCAATCGTGGGACGTCTACGCGAACATAAATAGCTTTGTCGGGGATGCCACAGCGCGATTCACTCCAAGCATGAATTCGACGTTCCTCTGGATCGGCGCAGCAGCGTCCGATCCAGGTTCCGCGAGTTCAATGATTGCAGTGATGAGCGGGGGGACGCGAGTGATCGATCATACCGGCGTGCTCGATGCGCCAGCGGTCGATTTTTCGCGGGGCTACACGAACAAGCACCTGGATAACATTCCCGACGGCTCAACGTATGCACGTCCGCTTTCAAGCCGCGTTAGCTCGGGGAAGCCTCTCATCGACTTCGGCGAGGCTATACATCTAAACAAGTCGCTGGACAACGTTCCAGATGGCACACGCGCTGCGTGGGCCTCCACAACGCAGAAAAATGCGGCAGTGGATGCGAACGGTAATTTGCTGTTGAAAAACATCAGCAATGGGATTGGAACAACAAGCGGCCCCACGACTTCTAGTACCACATATGCCGTCGTTCCCGAAATGACGCAAACAATCACGACCAAAGGTAACAAGGTACTGTTAACGTTTTCAACATCGTTAACCCTTGCCGAGATTAACGATGTAGGAATATTCGGTTTCTTCCGAGACGGGGTGCAGATCAGCCAAGATTACGTGATTGGAACAGCCGCTGTCGGTGGCAGTCACGCGGAAATTGTGGCGCTTACTTACATTGATTCGCCAAGCGCAGCGAGCCATACCTTTGATGTACGTTGGAAAGTGTCGAACGCCAGCGAGCTACTGACTGCATCGGGG
>Ga0137359_10002907_pt1 | contig 13786 bp, 12 predicted proteins | sample Mad1_40_16metaG_FD_108281 | JGI IMG/M metagenome (GOLD analysis project Ga0137359, IMG submission 108281) | Vadose zone soil microbial communities from Angelo Coast Range Reserve, California, USA - Mad1_40_16 metaG | ecosystem: Environmental > Terrestrial > Soil > Vadose zone | place: USA... | reverse complement strand
CGGATGACTCCTTTCACTAAAGACAAATGTTTATTATTTCATGAGCGGAATGTCAACAAAAAAGTTTGAACGCGCATTAGTGTAACGCGACGTTGCTTTTAATCACAACTCAAAAAAAGAGAACAAGATTCCTTGTCTAGCAAAACGATCCACGGAAAAAGACGAAGCGGAATTAGTTTTGTTCGTGAGCCTTCGCGTGATTTCGGGGATCGCTTTGTCTGTCCGGTGCGTAAGCTGACAGCTTGCGCTACATTTCATCGCTTCGGCAGGTACGTCAACCAAAAATAGATCGCTTGTCCAATGCCAATCCAGAAACCAATCACCGCGCCAAACAGCTCGATCGTTTTTAGGTGATGCTGGGCCACCGACAACACTAAGGCTTCCAACTTGTCCAGCGGATAATCGGAAACTTTCTTCCGCACCAGACCGCCAACATCAAACTCCGCAATTAGCGCCGGCAGTCGTTCGCGCGCGGCGGCGGTGATCTTTTCGGTCAGGGCGGCGCTCGCTTTCTCAATCGCGCCGGCGGGCATGTGATCGGCGAGTTTGCCGATGGGCGCTACCATGAATCTTTCGATCTGGGTGCTCAGGATCGCATTAATGGTCCGCGCTGTGTCGTCGCGGGCGAGAACGGCGAGCAGGCTGTTGGTCAGAAAGGCTTTTAAGCGCGGCGCGGATTCAGGATTCAGGGCTGAAAGCAACTCGCGTAGTGTTTGGGGTCGCAGGCGCTCGAGCGCATTCCCCAGATAACCGGCGACCGAATGCGCCAGTTCCGGACTGCGTACCACCGCGACCAGGCGCGTGGCGGCTTCAGACTTGATCGTCGCAAACTTCTCGGGTGGAAGCTGGCCAATCAGCTCATTCAACGGCCGCTGCATAAGATTATCGATGGTCGAATTCAGAAAGCCCGTCGCCTCAGCCACGAAAGCGGCGCCGCGCAAATACTCGTCGATACGGCGCGGCAGAGTGTTGTAGACCAGATCGTCGACTTCGCGATAAATGCGTTCGCGCGAAATAAAGATCTTTTTCACGAATGAAAGTTGTTCGTAATATTCGTCGACTTCGCGTTTGATGAGCGCACCGATCTGTTGCCGAGTGCCCGGGCTGCTGGCAATGTCCGCCAGGTGCTGGGCGATCGGCCCTACCTGCTCGTCAACCCGCTCTTTGATTAGCGCCACCGTCTCTGGAGTGAACATTTCCAAAAGCGATGCGTTCGTCCTCGCCAGATCGTCGATGCGTTCCGAGACAAACGCGCGCGCCTTTGTTTCGAATACTTCTTCGCTGACCAGACCGTTAAAACGCTCTTCCGCAAAGTTCAGAATCAGATCAAAAGTTTCGGTGCTGACGGTCTCGCCCAGTTGTTGCTCGAGCAGCTTATCGACCTGACGATCGACGAAGTGTTCGATGGCCTCGGCGGTCTGTTGGCTTTTCAAAACTGAGGCGATGTGTTCGGCCAGCTTGTATTGCAGTGCGGCAATCGTGTCCAGCACGGGCGCGCGCGCACCGCTCGGCAAAGCCTCAACCAGTGAAGGATAGACGGTGGACAGCAATTCGTTCGTATACGAGTTAACAAAGCCTTCGACTTTGTTGCTGAAGAATCCGGTTTCAAAAAGGGCCTCGAAAACAGTTTCCTGCGAAACAAGTTCGTTGCCGACTGCGTTACCGATCGATTGCGCGAGTTTGGCCCGATGCCGGGGAATCATTCCCTGCGGCCAGATCGTGACACGGAAGAGTTTGACCGGCTGGTAAGGATGAAACAGCATCCAAATCGCCAGCCACGCCGCGCCATAGCCGTGTAAGGTGGCGATGACGATGATCGCCACGCTGATCAGAATCTTGAAGGTGATTGGATCGATGGTGTTACTCCGTCTTTATTGATCGAGCCAATCCGATGTACGCGGGAAATCTGGTGGCAAGATTCTCAAAAGGTGTCTGATTCGTTCTCTGCTTTCGATCTTGATATCGAGGCCCGCAAGAAGGTCTTCACGCGTAGGGAGCCCAATCTCGGTACGATCGTTGATTGATGTCTTGTCAAGCACATGGTCAAGATAATGTAGGAACCAGACGAGGATTTGTCGAGCTAGCTTGCGTGCTACATGGAGGTGATTCTCTTTCGCCTTCTGGTCGAGCAACTTTTCATTCCCATGGACTAATGTTGACCTCAAATCATAGACTTCCTGAAAGGACTTTTTGGTCTCTTTGCCAAGAATTAACGCAAGTCTTCTTCCCAGCAGGCTGGTAAGACCTTGTACGTCTTCTCCAACCAGAGCTTCTATAACCGTAATGTGCCAGAGCAGTTGTTGAAGTCCCGGAGTGAAGAATGCTCTACGGAAAAACAACAGCGCGATTTCTAAAAAATTCCAATCGCTCTCGGCGGATTTCAATCGTTCTAAGATCGAATTCATTTGCGTAACAAAGGCGTGGAATGAATCTGACTCCGCACCGTCGATAAAGATATAGTAGTCCGGAGGAGAAAGATCTTCCGTCCCATCAAAGAAAAAAGGCCCTACTTGAAACGGTGGTATCTCGGGTGCCGAGTGAGGCCTGCTCAGAAGATCATTATTCGTCTTTAAGATAAATGGTATCTCTAAACTGACACCTCTAAACGAATACATATTTTGAACAGAATCCCAGTCATAAAGAATTAGGGGATCAAGCGCTCTCGCAACTGCGCCTGGAAAAGCTGTTGACTCGTCCGTAACTGAAAGACTCTCGAGATCGTTGATATGTCTTGCGGGTTCACTAACCCAAATGCGACCCTCATCGTCGACACTAGCGCAAACCGTTAACGGAGTTTCGACCAGTTTCACGTCTATGAACCAATACCCCTCGATTTCGCTTACATCGACACAGCTTGTCTCGTAAAAGATTTCATTCACGTCGTTCTGAAGGATCTCGTCAAGTTCTTCGGCCGAGAAGCGTCGAATCTCAAAGTCCTTAAACTCTATGACGTCATTGGAAAAGCCCACGGATTGAAGGGGCACAAGGTAGCGAGTTTGAATCTCATCTTTGCGAAGTTGGGCGATTAGATCTCGGAGCGCAGTGTCAGGATCAACCGTTTCGTCGTTATAAATCGATGTATAGCATCTAGAGCGCCGGAAGAAAGTTCCAATTTCAATGCCACGAGAGGTTTCTGCGTTCTCTGTGTCTTCACATGGGGATACAAGCAACGTCTGTTGGGCGAGTTCGCGAAACTCGGAGCTCATTTCTATCTCAATAACCAGGTGTCGCAGTTGAATCGATCTACTTCGTATGAGCTCGAACGAGAATAGGTTCGATGCCTTTACTTGCTGAGGGCGCAACTGTGCGCTAGCAAGGTTCATGTAAGCATTGAAGGCTTGTTCAAGCGGATTCATTCTGTGTCGGTCACTCAAGTGTGGTCGCAAATCTCAACGAGCCTGCGTCAGCAGGCGATAGAGTGTAGCCCCTGGCGAGGCGGAGCCGAGCCTGGGGACAACCGTCGGAAAACCCAACAGAGCCTGCGAAGCTGGTGACAGACTCATCCCCATAAATGAGCTGCATCGAAATCAACGTTATGTGCTTGCAGCAGAGCTCTAAATTCTTCCTCGAACGACTTAGTTCGATGATGCTCTTCCTGGTTACGAATGTAACGTCGCACGCGCTCGACCTGCGACTCGCTCACGGTGAATGCTCCGAACCGCGCTTGCCATCCAAATCTTCCCGCCGTTTGCCGCTTGGACCAGCCCGATGAGCCCGACTTTAGCTTGCTGAGAAATTCAGATACCGAGATCGTCGGCCGTAGTTTAGCGAGAATATGCACGTGATCCGCTACACCGTTGATCTCGATTGCTATTCCGCCAAGGCCACGTACCGTGCCGCCCAGATACTCATGCAAGCGAGGCCGTAGTGTGTTAGTGATTAGTGGAGCGCGTTCCTTCGTGGCGTACACAATGTGATAGATGAGATTGGTGTATGACATTGGTTGATCTCTGTCGCCTGCTGCGCAGGCTTGGTTTGAGGTACGTGTCATTACCCCAGGCTCGGCTGACGCCTCGCCAGGGGCTATCACTCTATCGCCTGCTGCTCAGGCTTTTTTCTTCTCTCATTTTCTCGCGAGAAACACCTTCGCTGCCTCGAGTTCAGGTCTCGTCCCATCGGATCGTTCGCCTAACGCGGCGAGCTTTGCATAGAATTTTCCGGCTTTCTCTCGATCGCCTGAAAGCTCGGCGGCTCTGGCCGCGCCGTACAATCCGTTGAATCGATTTGGTGAAACCAGGAGCGAGGCTTCGAATTCCTTTAATGCCTGGCTTGGCTGGCGAAGTTCGAGCAACAAGTCGCCTAACAACTCACGCGCCGGCATAATCGGTCCTGGTGTCACCGGGTGCTTCTCCGTCGAGTCTTCCAGCTCGGCTGCCGAACGCATCAGTTGCAGGGCTTCTTCCTGTTTGCCTTCGGCATGAGCAAGCCAGGCGGCCGCGGCCCGGCGCTGAATCTCAACCTGGGTGGCCCAGTAATTCTCTTTTGCTGCCGCCAGCGATCTTTGGATCGAGTTGAGCCGCGCGATATCCTCGCTTGCTCGTGCGGTGTCGCCGCTCCTGGAAGCGCCGAGGCTCCGGGCGAAATATACTATCGCTTCGGCATAAGAAAAGCGGTCCCAGGGAAAGCCTGCGGGGTGGACTCTGAGCGCTGCTGCGTCCGACCATCGATGTCTTTCGATCGCATAGCGCGCCGGAATCGCCGCGAAGGCATAAGCTGCCGCTACAGCGTCAACATCTACTTTACCCATCGGGGAAAGGGCATCGACGATCGCTTTAGCTTTGGCATCCTGGGCGGTTTGCAGATATGCGTAAGCAAGATAATCCATAGCATGAAGCTGGTCGAAAGAAGTCGCGCCCGGATGCATTCTAGTCGTGTAATTGTTTGCTGCTGCAGCCGAAGCGATATTCGATGTAATCGATTCCTGCCACAGGCCGAGCCGGGTAAAGATATGAGAAGGCATATGCAGCGCATGCGGCGATGACGGCGCAATTTTCGCGTAGCTCCGGGCAGCGGCCAGCGCCAACGGGGCCAGCGGCGGATAATCGAAACTGTGAATTAAGTAGTGAGCGACGCCCGGATGATCCGGTTCAGACAACAACACTCGATTAAGAATCTCGGCGGCTCTTTTCTGATTGGCGAAAGTTTTGTCAGTCGGTACCGCAGTTCCCAGCAGCGCCAGCGCATAGAAGACCGAGGCCTCGTGATCCTCGGGGTATCGGAGATAGAGTTGCTCCATGGCTTTCTCATAAGCGAGCGCGCGGGTTCGGTGATCGAGCTGCTCGGAATCCTTATAGAAAATCTCGATCGCCGCGATGTAATCCTTTTCCCTTTGCGTGCGAGCTCCCACGAGGATTGCTTTTTGCACGGCGGCCGATCCGTTTTGTAACTCGGCGGCCACCGGCGGCGACCACACGGGGTGGTAAAAACTCATCGCGATTCCCCAGTAGCCCACGCCACATTTCGGATCAGTCCTGGTTACTTCGACAAAAGCTCTCTGGGCTTCTTCGTACCAGAACGAATGCAGGAGGGCGACCGCGCGATTGAATTGCTGCTGCGCCGCGCCATTGCAGGACACCGTAAAGTTGACGTGGCCGAGCTTTTCGCCCATCTCATGTTTGTGTTGCTCCGGCTCTTGCGCTTTCGGCGTAAGCGGGACAAGAAGGAGGACAAGAGATACTCCGAGAAACGATCTGCTGAGTTTCATAACAGGCTCCATTTCAAATGCACTGATTGCCTATCAAGTCAGTGCCGGTTCACTCGTCATCCGCGCTGCTGGCCCACCAGAGTGGAGTCGCCGGCAGCCGGCTGAAGTCCGTCTCGATCGCTGCCGTGCCGGGCGCAGCCTGGTAAACAACTTCGCCGCCAATCACCGTCATCAAGCAATGCGTCTTCAAAATATCCATTTCCGGAATCTTCATGATGTCCGCGGACAGCACCGTCAAGTCAGCAAGCTTTCCAACTTCAATAGTACCGCGTAAGTTCTCTTCGAACGCCGCGTACGCAGGCCAGATCGTCAACATCTTCAAAGCCTGGTCTCGCGGCAGCGCTTCTTCGGGATGCCAGCCCGGACCGGAGAATCCCTTGATATCCTTGCGCGCGACAGCTGCGTAAAACTCGATCATCGGTTCGCCTCGTTCCACCGGCGCGTCGGAACCTCCGGGAACGATTACGCCTGACTTAACAAAACTGTTCCAGGCATAGGCGCCTTCCAGCCGTTTGATTCCCAGGCGCGCCGGCGCGAAATGTAAATCGCCGATCGCGTGCGACGCCTGCATGGAAGGAATGATCCCCAGTTGCTTGAACCGGGGAATGTCGAGCGGATTCACGATCTGCGAGTGCTCGACGCGCCAGCGCGGATCTGCGATCTTGCGCTGATCAGGCGGGACAGCTTTCAGAGCCTTCTCGTACTCGTCGAGAATGAAGCGATTACCTCGATCGCCGATAGCGTGCGTCTCACATTGAATGCCTTTGCGCAAAGCTTCCTCGAGCACGGGCAGGAGATCTTCTTCCTTGACGGTCAGAAAGCCGGAAGTGTCGGGAGCATCTGAATAAGGCTCGAGCAGTGCCGCGCTGCGCGAACCGAGTGACCCGTCAGCATAGAACTTGAGCGCGCGCACGGTCAGACGATTGCCATAGGCGCCTATGATTGGTCCTTCAGACAGGAGCCTTTGAGCTTCTGGCCCGGGCGCCGAGAGCACTTTGTAGATGCGCAGCTTAATTTTGCCGTCTTCAAAGAGCTTTCGATAGATCGCAATGTCCCGATAGTCGCCACCCGGATTCTGCACCTGGGTCCAGCCGAGACTGACGTCTCTCTGCACTCCCAAAACGACTGCGCGTTCTGCTTCCGCGGGCGAGGTGGGCGGAATGTGATGCGCCACCAAACCACGCGCTGCGTCGAGCAACATGCCATTGGGCTCGCCGCTTTTGTCTTTCGAAATTTCACCGCCGAAAGGAGCGGGAGTGTCCCTGGTTATGCCTGCGATCTTCAAAGCAGCGCTGTTCACCACCGTGCCGTGTCCGTCGGCGCGTTGCAGGATTACCGGATTATTGGGCGCGACCTTGTCGAGATCCCAGCGAGTGGGAAACACCGGCGGCTGCCAGAAAGTTTCAATCCATCCGCGGCCGGAAACCCACTCGCCGGGCTTTGCCTGGTCCACTCTGGTCTTCACTTTAACCAGGAAGTCCTGGAGGTTCGTGATGCCTTCCAGATTGAGCGTCATCTCGCGAAAGCCGACGCCTTCCAGGTGATGATGCGCGTCGGTCATTCCCGGCAGTGCCGTCGCTCCATGTAGATCGATGATGCGGGTCTGCGTTCCTTTGAACTTGTCGACTTCACTGTTCGACCCGACAAACACGATTCGATCGGCCTTTACCGCTATGGCTTGCGCGTGGGGTTGTTTCTCATTCGCGGTATATATATTGCCGTTGACGAAAATCAGATCAGCCGGTTCGAACTTGTTGCCGGTGGGCGCAAAGTTAAAAAGCAAAAGGCTGAGCAGGATGGAAAGGACTTTCATTGACTTCCTCTCTTGGACGATCGGTGTTTTATTAGTCGGGCTGAATTTATATCACACGGGGTATTTAGGTTTGTAACGACTCATTCAGTTTCACTTTCAACTAAAAGTTGAGCGGTACGTCTGAAGCGACCATTATAGTAAGTGCTCAACCCTTAAGTGCTCAACCTTTGCTTCGCAGGGCCTGAATGATTTGCACGTATTGCGTCTCATCGCGAATCGAATCAAATGCTTTCGTTCCCTCGATCGCCACTGGATCTGCAAAGCCCTTATCCACCGCGGCCTGCAAGGCCCGTAGTGCCTGCTTTTTATTTCCACTCGCTGCGTAGGCCCAGGCGAGATAGAAGAAAACCCCGGCGCGTTCGGAATTAACCTCAGTGGCCAATTTGAAAGTTCGGACGGCCTCGTCATAACGCTTCTGTGTCTGTAGCTGATTATTGCCCTGCTCAATCAATCCAATGAAAACGCCCTCGCGAACGCGCCGGGCAACTCTGCGCTCATCACTGTCTTCGGTACGGTCTGCTTGCTTGCGCAGCTCTGAGAAAATTGCCGTCAGGCGAGTCTCGGGATCCAAACTCTCGTTCGAACGCTCGCCGTTAGGGTTGGCATCTTTGCTATTTCGCTCCCGCGCGGCTAACAGGGCGTCGATCCTGGTCCCGATCTCGCGCTGCTTTTTGATCTGCTGTTGCTCATTCTGAATGGCGCCCTGTACTTCGGAGATCTCGCGCAGTTGATTTATTTTTTTCTCGACCGCCGTTACATCTTTGAGTCCCTTGAAGCTATCGTTCAAAGCCAGGTAGATTTGATAAGCATCGTAAGTCTGCTTCGAATCTTCCAGGCTCTGTGCTTGTTGCAGTTGCGTTTGCCACAGACTGTCGATCAGGTTTGCGTCACGCTGGCGCTTAACTGACTTCATGGCTTGCAATTCCATCCACGCCAGCGCCTCGATCGCAACGGGTAACGGAGGCCAGTCATGACGACCGGTGAATACTACGGTCCGATGAGTCAGGCCGGCTTTCTCCAGAGCTTCATCGAGGGTCTTCACTTCCGCAAAATTGAAGTCTTCAATTCCCACTGTACTGAAAATAGCAAAGTGGAACGCGGGCGACGGCGTGACTCCGGCAGGAAGACCGGCGCCGCAGGCGATGACCCCGGCGAAACAACCCTGACAACGAATGGCGAAGTAATAGGCCAGTCGGGCGCCGCCTGAAAAACCAGTTAGATAGGCGCGGGTATCGTCGATCGCGAACCGTTCGCGCGTGTCCTTGACGATGGCTATCCATGAGTCAACGGACGGCTGGAAAGGGCCGTTGTGCGAATTGTTCGAGCCGGCAACAATCCAACCATATTTTTCCGCCGCCTCTTTGAAGCGCTCGATGGGAATTTGGCCACGCGCACCCGGATCGAACGCATAAAGCACCGGCCACTTCCTCTTAGGTGAATAATTTGCAGGCAGATACAAAGCGTAGCTTTGATCCGGCGTGCCGGCACAGACAATTTTTTCGACGACCTGTCCTTTCGGTATTTCTTCCGGCTGATGATTCGATCGCAGGACTGCTTTTAGAGAAGGTTGAGCGTTTGCGGGGTGAGCGGTCTGCGAACTGAGCCAGAGTACTAAAGCGAATATGAGCATCGACTCATTCTACTTGGTTTCGCCGGCCGAGGAATAATGATCGACGTCTAAGAGGTCAGTACCACCCGCGTGAGCGGGTGGGTCCGGCACGATTCATCAACTCGACATTGATTGGCTGATCCACCCGCTCGCGCAGGTGGTACTGATACTGACCTCATACGCCGCCGATAAAACACACAAATTCATCAGCCTCGTCATTTGTTCATCAACAGCATTCAATTATAATCGAGCAAAATGAGGGATTTCATACGAAGACCGGGACGGTTCAGATATGCATGTTGAATCCTTGAATCTCGATACATCACGCGGCGCAACGACGGCTTACGTTGCGCGTCCACAAAAGGAAGTTGATGCGGCGGTAGTTCTAATCCAGGAATGGTGGGGCATCAACGATCACATCCGCGATCTCGCCGGTCGATATGCCAACGAAGGCTATCTCTGCATCGCGCCGGATCTGTATCGGGGCAGGGTTGTAAAGGATGCAGATGAAGCTGCTGCGCTCATGCAGGCGCTGGAAACGGCCGACGGGATTGAGACCATTCGCAAAGCGATCGACTCGGTTGGCCAAACTTATAAAATCAAGCGCATAGCCATCACGGGCTACTGCATGGGCGGAACCTATGCTTTGCGAGCTGCCTGCGAACTTTCTGAACTAAAAGCCGCGGCGCCTTTCTATGGAGACATTCCGGAAGAGAATGTCCTGGCCAGATTGAAAGTGCCGACACTTTTCATTGCCGGGAAGCGCGACGCGTGGATTAATCCCGAAAAGGTGGCGGGCTTAAAAAAGATTGCCCAAAAGTACGACTTGCCGGTCGAAGTGGTCAGCTATGATGCGGATCACGCTTTTTTTAATGATACGCGTCCCCAGGTCTACAACGCGGAAGCAGCGGCCGACGCGTGGCGAAGAGTGTTGGAACATTTCAAGAAGCATCTGGCAAAGTAGCGCGAGCTGCCAGATCGCGCGTCCGGGCGGACGCCAGAGTCGAACAGTGGGCGGGGCAGTAGCCCGACCGTAAGGGAGGGCTCATATTTACCGTTCGCCAGAACATCAACGGAGGTAGCCCGTGGCAATTCGGACATGTGCAAGGTGCGGCACAAAGAATCGCGTCGACGAGCAAGCCGCGGTCGTTAGCCAACCGGTGTGTGGAAAATGCGGCGCGAAGTTGCCTGATGCGACGGCTACGACCAGCGCGAACGGCAAACCGCAGGTCGTGACAGACGCGACCTTCGCCAGCGACGTGTTAACCGCATCGGCTTCGCTGCCAGTGTTGGTGGATTGTTGGGCGCCGTGGTGTACTCCGTGCCGAGTGATCGCGCCCGTCCTCGATCAACTGGCGGCCGAGTCGGGGGGACGCTATAAGATTGCCAAGCTCAACGTGGACGAGAACCCAGGAATCTCTGCTCAATTCCAGATTCGCAGCATTCCGACGATGTTAATTTTCAAGCACGGTAAGGTCGTTGACCAAATCGTCGGCGCAGTGCCAAAACAAACGATAGTGGCCCGTTTAAGCTCGCAGCTTTAACACTCAGCTCACCTGAAACCCGACGAATTTCAACGCTTTTTCGACGCTTCTCCACACGCCGCCGATCCTGCATCGCATGCCTACAGTAAACTCCTGCAAAGTTTATTGAGGGGGTTTTCTCGCTGATCCCGCCTTTTGTTATAGAGAAGGAAACACCTGTTGCTCACCGAGACTGCTACCCGGCATTTCTCAGGACCCAGCCTCCTTTTCAGGAGAAAGAAAGATGGAAAATCATCCCACAAAGCATCGACCGTTCGGCTCGGAAAAACATCGCAGTCCTGGCCCTCACCTAACTACTAAAACGAACCATCCACCCGAGGAGAGGTCATTCGCCGATTTCTTAATCGGCCTTCCTTTCTTACCCCTGGCTTTTGTGGGGCGATGTGTGAAGCAGTTTGGGGCGGGAGCAGTCGCGGGCTTTCTGCTGGGGGCAGTTTCGGTATACGGATATGCGGTCGTCAAGGGCCTCCCGTATGCCAAGGGCCCATTGGCAGAAGCGACGATTGTTGCGCCTCCATTGGCTCCAGCAAAGACAGTGAAACTGCACGGGCTTGTCAGAGATTCTGACGGCAAACCTGTAAAGGGAGCATTTAACGTCGGCGTCCTGGCCAAGCAATTAGGTCCGGTACAGAATTCCGATGGCTCGTTTGAAATGGAAGTTCCGCAAAGCAATTCCTACGACGTGGCGCTTTGGAATAGCGACATCGTCAAGGTCTACACTGGCTTTGGCGCGGAAAAGGACGGGCTCGGATACAAATTGGCGCAAGATCTGCCCTTTCTTCCTGCAAATACCAACGTTTCGGAACTGGCTTCCAAGCCAGGGGCGCAACTCTCGCAGCTTCAGAGCGGCGGACCACCCAACGCGTCCAGGAACGTCAATCCAACAGCGGAAGCACGGTTGAACTCATCTTTGAAGAGTACCAACCTTGCGAGCGCTGACCTCGAAAGGAGGACCAAGTGATGAAGACAGCACTGTGTGTCACACTAATGTTTGTTTGCCTGGTTGTGGCAGCGGCCCAACGTCCGACTGAACTGTACGGGCATATCAGGAACAACGACAATTCACCCGCCAGGGGAGTTGTGGTCAGTGTCGGTAATCTTAATGTAACCTCCGATAACGCCGGTAACTACAAATTGACATTTGTGAGGCCCGGAACGAACCTCGTGTCTCTCACGCCGTCCGGCAAGGCGACCCGGTCGTTCAGGGTAGCCGTAGGATCTGCGCCCACACAACAGAACTTTACGATCGATTGGTGAGGTCGCGGAGTCATCCCGCCCGTTGCCGTCAATTAACGCGTGGTCTGTGCCGAATGATCGCGCGGTGCATCAACTGGCTGCGGGATCGGTGAGCTCAGCACATTTGGGAACCAGACCTCGCCCGGCTCCAGATGCGGGCAGTATTCCGACCTGTTGATGTTCAAGCATGGAAAGAGGCTGACAAATCGTCGGCGCGGATCCAAAACGGACGAGTCGGCGACCATTCGGCGCATCTTTCTCGCTCCAGCCTCTGAAAAAGTCGAAGGGATCAAGGTTCCTTGAACCCTTATCTCGAGAAAGGATTCAACCAGGCATGAGTGATGAACCTCTCATTGATTCTTCTTCCGCCGGCGGAAGTCTGCACGCGATTCTTGATCTATTTCAACCCGCAGGCGCATCGGTGAAGACCGCGAAGCAAGACCATTTGCCTGGCGGCGTCGCCTCATCAGAGACGATGGCCAAGACCGATCGCAATCGTGTAATGGCTCACAAGGAGAAATTCAAAGTGGCCGGACTGGAGCACAACCTGCCCCCGGCTTTGCTGGCCGCCATCGCGAGTCGGGAAAGCCGCGGCGGCGCGGTATTGAAAAATGGTTTCGGAGATGGCGGTCATGGCTTTGGCATTATGCAAGTGGACAATCGCAATCCCTTTCCCGTCCAGCATGACGGCGGACCCGCGGGTCAAGCGCATATCAATCAAGCCACCCAAATACTTACGAATAAGCTGGTCGCGGTAAAGGCTGGCTTTCCCGACTTAACCGCCGTGGAGCAACTGGAGATGGCCGTCTCGCGCTACAACGGTGGCGCTGGCAAGCGGCCTCCCAACTCGGATGAAAAGACAACCGGCGGTGATTACATGAATGACGTGTGGGCCCGTGCGCGTTTCTACGCGCGGGTCGAAAACTGGAGTTAAACGTACTAGAGGATGAGAGGGTAAAGATCGTTCTGGCTGTGGTTCGTCAAGGTTAGCCGAAGGCTCAGCCCCACGGGCCACTCGCCTTTGCGTCAACTGCCCCGGCAGAGACTTATCAACCCTTCCGCCACTGCGCCCCGGGTGAATCCCATTTCACCCTCCTTAAGAATACTCTCGGGGAACGGAGAGTAAGCGGCTAGTCGCACATATGAACAATATGAAACGATCGGCACACAGAATCAAACAGGCATAGAATGCTGGAACCAACGAAGGTCATCCCGCCCGTTGCGTCAACTGCGCCGGCAGAGGCTTATCAACTTTCGGACGAACGGGCAGGCTGGCGACTTCCCATAGCGTCATGTAGATGGTGCGCGCGACTTTCTCCATCTTCTCGTAATCGATCTTCTGTGGCTTGTCGCCTGGACGGTGATAGTCTTCGTGCACCCCGTCGAAAAAGAAGATGATCGGAATACCTTTGCGGGCATAGTTGAAATGATCGCTGCGGAAAAAGAAACGGTTCGGATCGTTTGGATCGTCGTATCGCAGATCGTATTGTAGATTCAGATAGGATTTGTTGACCCGCTCGCTTAGCTGGCCCAGTTCCGTGCTCATCATTGTCGACCCAATTACATAAATCTGATTTGGACCGGAAAGACTAGCGTTGCGCGGATTCGTGTCGCCATCTTTTTTGCTGCGGCCGATCATGTCGATATTCAACTGCGTCACGATTCGATCCAGCGGAATCGTGGGATAATCAGTGAAATAACGCGAGCCCCATAAACCCTTCTCTTCACCGCAGTGCCAGACGAACAAGACGGAACGCTTGGGCCGCTCCTTCGCATGCGAGATCGCTTCCGCCATTCCCAACAGTGCTGTCGTTCCTGAGCCATCGTCGTCCGCGCCGTTGCAAATTGGATCAGCGGTTCCCGGGGCGCAAATGCCTATG
>Ga0137359_10002903_pt1 | contig 13792 bp, 21 predicted proteins | sample Mad1_40_16metaG_FD_108281 | JGI IMG/M metagenome (GOLD analysis project Ga0137359, IMG submission 108281) | Vadose zone soil microbial communities from Angelo Coast Range Reserve, California, USA - Mad1_40_16 metaG | ecosystem: Environmental > Terrestrial > Soil > Vadose zone | place: USA... | reverse complement strand
GTGAGTTCCGTCACCGTCCATCTATCTGCATGCGGTTACTCACACGCAGATCACAGGATTACTAGCTTGTCTCTTCAGGTCGGCGCAGGGATGTGCCACAGTGCTAGTGTGCCCGTCTTGCTCTTGCGTGGAGATTCAAGCTCGTAATTGTTCAGCTATGACCGTGTTTATGATGCCCATATCACCATCATCTCCGAGGACCCTTTCCCCCCGTCTTTCTCCCTTCGTACGTCCCCAGGAATTAGCAACGAGAATAGCATACATGTCTATACAAACATAACCTATCATCGGCAGGGAAACAATACACTAAGCTTCGGTCCGTTTGGTTTTTGGGCCCTCTACCTTACAATTTATCATCAATAAAGATATGGTCCACGTCAGGCCACTCCTCCTTTCCAACACCTAGGTACGCCTTTTCCCGCTCAACCCAATACGCAACGTCCTCGCCGATGCGCAGGGGGGCCCAAACCCGCTCCCCTGTATCGCCGTCAGTTTCCGCTGAGAACCAACGCGGACGATGCGGTGGCAGACGGCCGTCCTCACGCCCCTTGCGCGTCGCCCGTTGGTATTCCTCTTGCTGACTCTTGACCATGTTTGCGAATTCATACTGTCCCAGTTCGAACGCGCGCTGATCTGGGCGTAGGCGACAATCCGTCGGGGGCAAACGGGGCCGTAAGGTTTCCTCGGGGCAATCATTAAGCGAGATCGCGAACGGTGTCAGGTTGAATGGCGCAGGTGGCTTTTCAGAGTTGCGCCACAGAAGTATAAATTCAGGTGAGGAAGGCGAGTTTGGTCCGCGTATGGTTTGGTCCGGATTTAAGGAACCTGAGCCAGTACCTACCGGGCGCATGATAAGCTGACTATTCCATCGTCCCGCGATTTCATACGCGATATTGCCGGCGGCATCAGCGACGTAGCCCGAGATTTCGTATGCATCTTTGCCCCGCCATCCTCTTGGCTTGAATGTCAGCAAGCATTGATCTTTGGTTCGGTGATTGGTAATCTTGGAACGGTAAGTTCGTAAGGGTTCGCAAGGAAAATGGGCGCGAAATGAACGTACGATCATTTCTCCATAATGGTCAATCGTCGGTGATCCAAGAATAAAGCCGGAAATATTCGTGGTGACCTTCTTCCAACTATAGTGCTCCAGGGCCCGTTCAGACACCGTGTATTTGCTTTTGTACCGTGGGTACGTCGGACCCCATTCGACGGGAAGGAGAATGTCGACATTCGCGACACCCGTTGGCCTAATCTCGAAAGATTTGCCGGTGAACCTATTTTGAGCGTCTACCTGCATGGGAAGGTCATTATCGTGCTCATCGTTCAGATGTCGATTGGTACTTTCCTCGCCATAATACCTCCACCTAGGGCCTTCCGCCCAACAGGCGGACATCGGGGGATGGTGGCTCACTTGCTCAGAGAGGTAACGGTACTCTTTGTCGAGCCTAACATACTCAAACGTCTCGCTCTACAAAACGCACAAAGCTTGAGGGGGAAAGAAGAACGCAAAGAGAAAAATATTTACCAGCATGGGGTTGAAAGGCTTCGCGATGCGACCGATAGTTGACGAATAGTTCGACATCGCGAATGCCGCCACAAATGCAATCCGACGCAAGGGGTCGCGCTCTCCAAAAGCAGCATCCACTAGGAAAGGAAAAGGGTACGTTCAGTGTCACTCCGAAGTAGCGGAATCAGGACTGTTGCTCACGACACTCTGAGAATTCCATGTCTTCGGCCTAAAACAACGGCCGTCAGTAATCGGGCCATCAAGTGAGGGAATGGAAGCGGTCGTACCATGCGCTGCAGCATGCTTGTGGGTTCATTGAAGAATACAGGGAAGCTTATCTTCGTCAAATCCTTCCCGATGCTATGCTTCAAAACGCTCCAAAGACTCGTAGGAGGTCGATTGTCACTTTTAAGATCAAGTTCCTTCCGCAAGATTCTGTATCCTTCGTATTGACCTCTATCGATGTCCTCGGAGAGCATGGGCTCCGAGTGTCCAGCAAGGGCCTCATTCACGACAAGATTCGGTATCGCATTCGACTCTATCGCGTCAAAAAATTCATCTTCTCCATCCGTATCGATGACATCGCCCTCTTCGCTCGATCGAGCAACACCTGTTGCACTCACGGACGATGGCCGCGGCATAGAAATGCGGCGTGTAGCAGGAGGGGAAGCCGGCAAAGAACGGCTACTAATCGCTCCGAAACTGTCAACTTTCGCAGTGTCAGGTGATGATTGTCGTTGGTCCGCTAAGATAATCGAGACTGCAGTTTCTGGAGTGGACTCTCCAAATTCGGCTTCTCCTTCTATTGGGGGCAGCGGAAGTGCGGATGGCCGCACCTTGACAGTCCCCATGCCGTCCCCGCCGGTGACACTTGGATCAACGCGACTACGCCTTCGTGAATGCCTGCGGAGCTCGCGTTCCAACGCTTCTCCTTCTTCGACAACGGATTGTAAGCTCCGTTCCCAAACCATTTGACGCTCCTGCTCGCGCGTGAGTTGGGCTCTCCACCAATCATCGCGTTCTTTAGCCATGTAGAGGTAGTCATTTAACATGCCTTGAACGGTTCCGAGAGACTCTTTCAGGGCGCCATTCAACTCAATAGCGCGGGTGGTACTAATAGAAGGGGACGACAAATCAGCCAGAAGCTGGGTCGTCAATTCGAGCTGAGCGGCGGTGGAATTGCCCTGCAGTTCAAAAAACGACTCATGAGGGGGGTTTTCAGTATCAAGGTTGCGATCTGTGCTATCGTTGCCTGAGGCTGTGTCTTGTCGATCGTCATTCCCCCTATCAAACGACGGGGGACCGCCATGGCCCAATATTTCGCCACCTTCGTCATCAGTGGGCACTGCAGAGCTGCATACTGACTCGGCATCTCGATCTTTCTTTCGGGGATGTGGTAAGGATAGGGTCGAGCTGATGCTGCCTCTGCCGGAATGCCTGGAAATAGGCGAAGATTCACCCTCATTGGGCCTGTACTGGTGTTTAGCGTGCTCAATAGCTTTGGATATAGCTTGCGTCCAACGAGAAGCTTCTACGGGATGATTGGCTTTCATGTACCACTTCTGCACACTTGTATGTCCTCGCGAAGGGGTGGAGTGAACCTCAAAGCGCAACTTCTCGGCACCTGTTGGAGGACGTAGAACGGCGGTTTTCATCGAAATGGAACCACGGCTGGCTACTTGTTCGTCTTCCTGATGACGATAATCTGAACATATCGTTGAAGTGAATAGGTGGAGTCAGAAAGAAAGGAGTCGTACAGGATAGGATTCCATCCTTGAGCGTGAACCAACGCGTGCTGTAACCTCGAGCGACATTCGTGTATTTGTTAAGATAACCTTTCAACGTCGGAGGGCCGGTGACGAGATTATCGGTGATGAGAGAGGTGTCGTTGTTGGCAACTACAACAAAGTGTCAGTACAAGAAGAAAAAAGGAGTGTGGATAAAGTCACATTGCCGCAAAAATATGCGCATCTTGTCGTCTTTGCCAACGACCTCTTGTACGGCACGACCTCTGCGATCCCGAACGAAGACGTCGGCGCCAGAGCGTACGGCTAGCTCGACGAGTCGAATATCCTTTCGTCTAGTGGCCTCGTGGAGTAGAGTTGTACCTGAGGCGTCATCAAGGTACGAAAGGTCGACTAATTTGGCACGAGGGGAAGATAGGAGGGAGAGGAGGGATGGTGATGGTGGGACATCGCGGGAAGAGAGGATATAAGTACGGAGTAGGGATCGGTAAGACGCAGTAAGAAGTGCACGAGAATCTAAAGAGGATGAACGTGAGCAAAGAAATTATGTCGAGAGAGGGGTGAATGTACCGTTGATCACGGATAGGACGTCTTTGCCCCTGGCGACATCGGTGCATGACCTTCCGTTGCTGTCTCTGAGGGTGTCATCGATCGTATCTTGTTCTAGGAGCAGATTTACGACGTCGGCGCGACCAAGGGACGCAGCTAGATGGAGCGCTGTTGTTCCCGAGGCAGGTGGGTGAATGGCATTGGGAGAGATGGATCTATGAGAAAGTAGAAGAGAGACGGTTTCGACTAGGGGAAGAATAATGAGAGAAGGTGAATAAGATTGGGGAGTGGACGGACCAGAAGCACAGCCGATGGCGAGATGAAGGGCGGCAGCGCCAAGATCAGATTCGGACTCGCGAGACGCTCGGCGGTTGTTGGCGATTCCGGCAAGAAAAGGGTGAATGAGAGCAGGGTCACCTAGGCGAACTCGGTGAAAAAGAAAGAAGAAAATAAGAAATGAAAGATACCTGTACGAAGAGCTGAGAGGAGTTTTACTTGGTAGAGTGGCTCGGACATGAGGGGGAACGCAATGGTGTAACTGAGGAGCTCGCGAGCATCATCACTCTACAAATCAAATCAACCAACGCTCCGACCGACCGACCGACCTATCCTTATCTCTTCCCCTCTACACCCTTCACTGCAGACGTCAACATTGCTCGTGCCTCCTCGTCTACGTCGTCAAAGTTGTCCTGCTTCACTGCTCTCATCGAATATAACCACACGCCAACTGCAAAAGAGCTAATCGCCAGGCCCGTGATTGCATTTTTCGCCCTGTACGGCTCACGTGCCCGCAGTAACCCTTGCGACATCTGTCGTTCGCTTTGTGGTGAATAATGTGGTGAGAGCCAGCAAGACAAACATACGTAGCCACTTGGGCGGTAGCTTCTTGTGGCAGATTTTCGGTCCACATACTGTGAATCACCCATGGTGTAGAGGTGTAGAGGATATAGTTTACAGCATAAGCGAACCAAATGTCACGATGTTACGTGGCCGTGACCGTGACCCCCCAATCTCAAAGTTGTTGTACTGTATTATCTTTGATAGCACAACACAATCTCTAGACTAGGTCGACCCCACTATTTAATTCTTGCCCTATCGGAGGAAGTTATCCTCAACAACGTGTAAGCTGTCACAACACTGAAGTTTACCTACCTTTACAAGCGAGTACGCGCTGTAAGCGATTCCACAAACGCCAAGAGTGAACCCAGCCTTGTAAAGGCCTAACAAAGCAGTTACTGACTTTCCAATCACCGCAAAGAAAATGTTAGGTACCCATATAGAGGTTTGAGCGAGGAGGGCGGTAGTAAATCGGCTTGTGAAAGTGCTTTCGAGGGTGAACGGCGCATGGTAAAACATAACGCCAAACCAGAATCACAAGTCGAGACAGACCTGATATAGCCTTTGCCTTTCGGGAACCAGGTTTTTTTCTACACAATGGTACCGTTCAACACAATACCCCCTGTTTGAAAAAAGGTGACAAACTGTAAACGAGTGCGTCGAGCATAATTGTAGTCGCAATGAGTCTTCGGATTCGGTGGTGAAAGTGGGAGGAGCTGAGTGAGTGGCAATTCAGGTGAACCCGGCAACACCCGACAGCGGTCATTGTCAAAGCCGGCCTCGGGCGACACCGGGCCAAAATGTCCACGGAAAGGGTGCGAGTGAAGGTATGCGCTTGTACTCTGAATGAATATCTCATCTAACGCGTTCTTGAATTTCTGAGGGCCTTTCTATCCACAGACCTATCATTTATGGAAATACCGCCGTTGTGTTGACTCCCGAAGAACGCGAAACTCACCCTTCACGTGAGCACACCCATCGGTGGACGGTCGCTGTCCGCAGCGCTGCGTCTGCAGAAGACTCAGACATAGTGGGTGGTGCTGATGACCTTGGCTACTTCATTCGCCGTGTAACCTTCAAACTCCACGAAACGTACCCTAACCCTTCGCGGAGTAAGTAATGGCATCGCTGTTTATTTGACGCGGCCAACTTTATAACATCTGCAGACGTGGATAAGCCCCCATTTGAAGTCACCGAAACGGGGTGCGTCCTCACCTGCTCTGTTTTACTAATCAATCTACTGATAGTTCCCGACAGATGGGGCGAGTTTGAGATTCAAATCCGAATCACGTTTATCCCTGAGGCAGGAGAGAAGCCAATTCTTCTGTACCACCACCTCAAATTACATCCATGGACAGCATCTGGTGCTGACGCGGAGGTTCCCCCGCCTGCGGATGTCGCTGCTCAGCTCGGTCCTGTACATTCGTGGCAATATGACGAGATTGTCTTCACCGACCCTTTCCAGCAATTCCTCAACACGCTCACTGCACATCCACCCACCCCGCTACCGAAAGCACGTCGGCGCCCGGTCCCCTTCCACGTCGCTAACCCCGGATCTCTCGACGCAAGCAAGGGAGGCGTCCCCGAATTTACTTCGGCGATGGAGAAGGAAGAGATCCAGCGTATAGAAGAGGCAAGGAAAACGGTCATCGCTGAGCAAGAAAAGCTTCGCACAAGCCTTATCGAGAAGGAAAAGGAACTGGAAAGATTCAGGAGGGAACTAGGTGATGCATGAGATTTCGTCCTTGATGTACGATGTGTAATACTACAATATGTTTACAACCTTGAAACTCGTCCAGAGCCGCATCAGTGCCACGGAGCCCAACCGGGATACATTTTTCCCTGTATGCGTCAGAAATGGACGTTAATCATCAGGAGCAAGTAACAACTCACGAGATTCGCGTTGTCTGTCGCTTCCTGGATGAGCATCTGCACAAGATTACTCGTAGACACCTCTTTCTCAACCCGGTCTTTGCTGGTTCTATGAATACCTCTCAATTTCTTTTCAATCAGACTTAGAGCATTCTTTGCGAGCGCGCGCAAGTCGATTGAAGGCCTATTATGGGCATGCCGCCGATGTGATTGTCGTTCCTGTAGCCATTCGTCGTTAGATCTGGGTCATGACCTCAATCCTACTCACAATTTTGCGTTTCTCGTCTTCCCATTCGACCAAAGGATCATGGATGAATGGGTCTAGTACTGTCATCAGCGTGTCCTTGTTCTCGCGTAACAAACCCATAGTGATTTCGCATGCGATACGAAAAACGCCTAAGCAGGGGATGTAAGCAACAAAACGGCATAAGCACAGCACTAGCCTTCTGCCCCAGTAATACCGAAACCATCCAAGATGTTCTGCGTGAGTCTGAATGGAACCCGCTCCGGGACTTCCAGCAATTTTCCCTGCTCATGTCAAGCTCAAGGGTCAAAGCCACACGCCGATGGTAACTACCTTTTCGAAAAGACAGTTGAAGTCAACATGGACAACGCTTCCAGTATTGGTGTCCAGGAGGATGTTCTCGCAGTGCCTGTCTCCAAGTCTGCAAAGCACGGTTTGGTGTATGTTCTCGATGTGTAGCAGTTTCGTACCCCAAAATGAAGCCAACCATAGATGTGACAGCTGCACTCCTGGTATAGACGAGACGGCCGGTAAGCCATGCCGATGGCTCGGGAAACGTTTCCAGGAACCACTCGTGGAACACCGGACTAAACCTGCAAGCTACTGCATCAATTATACTCCACATACGATGTGATCGTGCTTGCATAGGCAGGACTTCACTCGCGAATATCTTCCCAGCCTCGTTATCGCTTGCCTTCTTGATTCTTTCGAACATCCCTGACATCTCTGCTCCCTTATTTTTTCCGTAAAGATGGTGTTCGGTTACTCGGACGCTAACTTACCCAGCCCTTCTGTCCCCGTGCTTCGTATAATGGGAGGAGGACGTGGCGTATGGCTACGGTGTCAGGCACCCATTGAATAAACCCGCACTCCTCATTCAACGTGACAACACCGTAAGTGCGGATGTCTGTGCGAGACGAAGACGTAAGAAGTCCTGCAAACACAGTACATAGCAATATAGAGCATACGGAGCTGGCGTCGGCGAGAGTCAGAATTCATATTGAGAATTTTGTTGATGATGGAGTTGAAGTCCATGAGCCTAGCATCCTTTCTCAAGTCGTCCTTCGGTTTGCCCAGGAACGCATATGTCTGGCCGTCGCTACCGTGAATGGTGATTTTACGAGGCTTTGCCAGTGACCTCAAGACTTCAACGTCATCCGAAAGACCTGCGATATTCCGTTTTCTCATAAACACGAAAAGTGACAACGGACGACAAGTCACTTACCCTTGAATGTTGGAACGTTTGTACGGAATGGCTGGTGGAGGGAGTTTGTTGTTGCGGACGTCGGGGGAAGAATAACCGTCAATGATTCCTGCAACGGCACAATCAACGGGGATGGCATAAGCCTCGCTAGTTCGGGTATGTCCCTTTTCATTGAAAGCGTGACTTTTGCGTCAGGACCACCGTTTCTAGGAGGGTCTGGTGCTGGAAAGTCACAGAGGGCGAGAAGTGCATTGACCGTTGCAACAGAGGCATTGATGAGGTCTCGAACATGCATCGATTCATTGGCGCAAGAGCTCTTCTTGAATCAGTACCCGTAGAACACAAGAACATGTACGAACAACCTGACCTGAAGCTTCTCAAGAATGGCCCTTCCTCGACTCTCCCTAGTTCCATTGCGCGATTTTACAACTGAGGCAAACAACCAGAGAGTCTGCTGAGGGAACTCTTTGATCACAGTTGATATTAGGCGATTCAAGACTTCGACGACTGGGTCGTGTTTATGACCAACACGGGAAGCGATTTGCGGAAATGCGGTATACCACTGGGGTGTGTCAGGTGTAAGTAACGGAGGCTGGTCCCACTGCTGACCTTAAAGGCTGGAACGCCGCCGATGGCTCTAGAGATTTCGGCGCTTATCTTTGTGAAGTATTCATGCGTGTTTACAGTAACATCTTCTCCCATATCCAGCCAAATGGTTAATAGGCGTGGAACCGTCTGGTAAATGAACTTGTTGCCATACTTCATCGCTTTTGTGAAGCAACGGACGGTCGACAACCGCATCCGTAAACCACTTCCTCTTGTCAACGCGATTAGGTGGAGGAAGACGGAGAACATACCGAATTTTTGGATCGAGCGGAGGTATGGTGTCGAAACAGCGGTCCTGGTACTTCCCGTAGTAGAACATTCCACTTTCCCATCTACTGGAGGGTTAGAGCAGGCGGATATTCACAGAAACAGGCTGACTTCTGCCACAATTCAGTTGCTTGTTGGAAGACCTTGTGCACATCTGATGTGTCATAGCGGTCAGATTCTTCCATCCAACGCGCCCGGAGGAGTTCAGCCTATGAATGAAACTTAAGCCTAAGGAAGACATCGTCGTGCTGGGAAAAAAATCACCTTCGCTTTCTGTTGTTTCAGCTCACCTCCGTCTTCGGTGAGGTCAATCACGCCCGACTCTGAAGGGCCATTTTGCACACGTGTGGTTTGCAGGTAATGTTCCAATTCTTGCAAAGCACGCAGCGGCTCGCCAGTTGCTCTGATCAGTCTAACTTTTTGCATCAACGAGAACGGTGTGCGTGACTCTTGAGCCTGTAGTATAGCACTGTATGCTGTCTGCCAATGCCCTGCTTTCCGTGCAATCTTAGCGCTGGTTAGCCAAGAGCACCCAATTTCGCCTGCCAGAACATCGTTGCGCTGCCGACTATCCTACCCATCAACTATTTTGTCAAGGGAAGCTCCGGGAATTGCTGACCTGATGCCATAGGCCGTCCTGCGCATGCTTAGGATCGGCTCCATCGTCCTGAATGAGGGAAAGGTAGAGTTTAAGCGAGTGTTCAGAATTTTTGTTAGTTCATCTTGGGCTGAGCTTCGTCGAGATACACTCATTTGCGCTTGCTCAGATGAAAATCGGTGGATCAGTTCCACTTCGTGAACCAGATGGAGATTCAACACCGCCTCGTAGGTATGTCTGTATTCTCTACCCCCGGATGTAGCGATGGAGTTACCCAACGTCATACGCGCCCGAGCAAGGGCATCAGCAATAACTTTCGGGTCTCCTTCCCGAATTGCCAGAAGAAGGGAGGCAATGACGACGGGCGGTGTTAACTCGCTAGATCCGTCCACCAAAGCTTGAACGTCGTTCCAGTCTCCAGTAATCCAAGCGCTCTCGACTTCGAATCCGACGAGCGGCTGTTTCCAGTCGGGATTGCGAGTGAGCACACCTTTGACATGCGTCCGCAGCGTATCTAGTGCGAATATAAGCTGGATACCTTGCGAAGTATGACTAAACACCGACCGTAGTGGCCCAAGTTGCGCAAGCAACGTAAAAGACCAATATGATATTCTAAGTTATCCGGGGATTGCTGTAAGCGGAGCTCCCAGCAACTCTGAGCAGAAGTCCATTTTCCGGTACTTTCGTGTTGACGGATCTGGTACTCCAGCGTAGGAGACAGTATAAGCGTAGAGATGCCTTCCATGCCATCTGGTTCATCTAAGTTACAATAAATCTCGTGAAGTCGCTCGTAACAGGATTGGATCTCAGCGCTATCTGCATTTCTCTGGCGGAGCGAGCCAAGATGACGTTCAAAGCTCATCAGGGACCTAGCATACGCTTTGCATTGAAAAGCGGCTGTTGCCATGAGGTCTTGATCCACGCTTGACAATACCGAATCGATTCTTGAGAGTTGCTCTGCGGCACCAAAGCGGTTCCCTCGTGAGCGCTTCGACTCCATCTTCTTATCACCCAGGTCCTTTCGTGTAAGGCGAGCCCATTTATTGAGATGGTCCAGGAGAATAAAAACGATCTAGAGAATAAATTGGCCAAGGACCCCACTATAAGAGGAAACTTGTACCTGAGCACTTAAGAACTTCTTGTCTGCTGATGAGGACGTTCCTTCGTTTACCTGATCCTTGAGGACCGCGAGTATTTCAGAGCTTATGTTCCACATTTTGTCTTCATCACCGGAGACAAGTGCATGGAGAACCAAATGCGGTAACAAGAGGTGCGCAACACCAACATCTTTATTCCGAACCACAGAGCGAAACGGCTGGAAGATCTTTTGAGCAGTACCCTTGGCTTCGGAAATTAAGTAGGTGGCCCATTGTTGGAGCCATTCGCGGTAGGTCCCACATTGTGGATATATGGGCAGTTCGAATGCAGGGAGAGGTTTTTCCTTCATCGTATAACGGCTCTCGAGTAGAGGGGTGATCGTTTCGAGTACGTGCTTTGGAAGGCTGTCCCATCGTGTTCGAGCTTTGAGAGAGGCAGAAGTGGTATATCTGCCCGAAGACATAAGAGACACGTCAAACTGGCAAAATTTAAGCATTTCTTGGATGGCGTATGCCAAATTGGTTTGATAGCCCATGTCACTCGTTGACCGAAATGCGCTCACAAGGACATCTTTGATGAGGTACATTGCAAAGAGAATAGACTCTTCTTCCTCAGTAAAGTCCCGGAGAACGATTGGCCTTGAGTCGCCCATACCAAGATCGAGTCTATCTGGGTCAAGAGCACCAATTGCGCCGATACATTCGAAAGCAATCAAGCGGATGTCTTCTATGCCATCAACATCTCGGCCCGCCACTGAAGATAGGATGCGAAGAGTGCGACCAATGAGTGTGTCGAAGGAATCACCCGTCGTACTGCTTTGGAAGAAGTCCCTCTGTTCGTCTAGAAGTGACTTTATCTCTTTCAGAGCCTGTAATGTCACTGTCAGGCTGTCACTGGAGACGCGTTCCAACAATCTGTGGAGTTTATCCTCGACAGACCAATTTCCACGTAAAATCTGCAGCCTGTGTTGTACGTCGGAAAGCGCCTCTATAGATGACAAGTCAACAACGTCACAAAGGCAGTCGGAATCGACACCGTCTCTAGTATTCATGACAAGGTAGCGCAATATGTTGCCAGCGACATCCTGTCCGTAAGGTGATAGGGATCCCCAGAATGAGGCTAATGAAGCACTAGTCGGCCCTGCGTGTGCCAAAGCGTCTCCGCCTTCCAGAGTCTGGAGGAAGACGAACCAGCTAGAAAGCGTTACATCTGACAATTCACGGACACCAAGAGTCACTTGGAGAGTCGCCATAATCTATGGTTCGTTAATGACTGAACAGACATTAGTATGCTACACTTCACTTACTTGAGGTGCAACAATACTTATTTCGGGCCCAACGTGAGTTACTAGTTCGCCGAAACCACGCAAGGTCTGTTGCTTGGATGCCATGGTTTCGCGCCCCCGGACGCCTTGAAGTTTGTCTACGAGGTACGAAATGAGGCCTAAAATATGCGATTTCAAGAATTTCCCAACGCCGCCTACAGAAGGCGTTTTCTTTCGACCTTTGGAAGAAGGAAGGATCCCCTCAAGTTTGTTTAAACCTTGCATGGCCTGATTCTTTGTCAGGGATGTGGGAAGGAAGTATATCAAGCATACCTGATCCACTTTCTTGCGATCTTCGGACCCAAGCATAAAAACGAAGGTGCCTAATAATTCTACAATACAACTTCGAACCAAAGTCTGAGCGTTTATGCTACCACCGCTGGGCGTTGGCATGATCTGTAGAATAAACTCAAGGGCGCGGTCCGTTTGGGTCTGTTCTGGAAGAAGGAAAACCTGCGTCAGAACGTCCCTTGAAAAATCTAAAAAGAGAGTTGATGGAGAGGAGCCCAAAGTTTGTGCGATCTTGTCAATCACAACATTGTTGCAACTCGCAAACAGCAAAGGAAGTGTGTGAACTAAGGTACCCGATATAAACTCGGTGGGTTCTTGGGAAACAAAGCGGCAAGTCTCCATGAGCAAGGCTGGTTGGTGAGGCCAGTGGGTAATTAAATAACGGGCGATTTCGCCGATGTAAGGGTCGAGTAACTTGTAAGGTGTCTTTCCGTGAAACTTCGCCAGTGACATCAGCTATGGCACTTGACCGTCAGCCGAGTGTGAGGTACTGGTTACCGTATTTACCTGCATATACGCAATACCTTTCAAAGCGGGATTAGGATTAGCAAGCCGAGATATCAGGCAGCTTATTGCAACGCTCAGAAAATTAGCCGTTGTTACTCTGAAAGATGATGAGTGGACTGTTCACGACATCGGTGAAATGCCCCTGACCTCCCGACACGCCCGACAGTTATGAGAACTGTTTCCTTGACGGGATCTCCTGCATCCCTCAGAAGTTCATAGAACTTGTCGAAGACTCTCTCTGCGAGAACCCAAGAGACCTGCCCAACTCGATTGTAATAGGAAATGATTTCCACAAGAACCTGACTAGGTAGATTCAGAACATAGCGAGGAAGGATCGGCGTACGCAAAACTGACCCCGCGCTGAGCCTGGCTGCTCTCTCCTTATGCACCAAGGACTGGTACATATCGTCAGCAAGGCCATCCATTTCCTTCAATCCAAGATCGATCGAGTGGTGTCGAACAGCATAACATAAGGCTTGGTTTCCCCACTTGCGTACAGTAGCCGTAACCTCGCTCGAGTTGCCTTTCAAAAGTTGTTGTATTGCACTTTTGTAGGTTGAGAGAAGTAATAAGTCTTGTTTTGCGGATCCCCAGCAATCTGAATCTCTGCCATGTGCAAGAGAACAGACAGACTCGGATAACGCTTTTGCAACTAAAACTCTGCGCTGAGCATCATAACTGACGAATGACTTCCTAATTCTGCATGACGACCAGAGCTCCGATTAGAGGACTGGTGACTTACTGGGCCACTCTTTCTCGGATGTACTGGCAAATGGCAACATCAGGATAACCTGTACCTTGGCCAGAGAGAGCCATCGATTCCTCTGGGTCCGAGGAGATTGAATGTACAAGCGCCCGTAGTTGTTCTCCAATCGATGGGAGGGCCATAGGGATGTCTGCGTTGCTAGCAGGCCCAGAAGCTAGCTCAGCCAGGCGGTGGTCTATAGCGAGAAGCTCGGCACGTGCGATATCACGGTAGATATCCGAAGACAAAACCGTTTTGGCAAAGTTCAGCGCTCCTGTGCCAAGAAAAGGAATAACGCGAGATATGTATAACATCGCCAGACTCTTCATTGCAAGAATGAGCACTCAATGGGCATTCTGAAAGTGCTCTGTTTGCACTTACAATGCCACTCTCATCGT
>Ga0137359_10002900_pt1 | contig 13799 bp, 27 predicted proteins | sample Mad1_40_16metaG_FD_108281 | JGI IMG/M metagenome (GOLD analysis project Ga0137359, IMG submission 108281) | Vadose zone soil microbial communities from Angelo Coast Range Reserve, California, USA - Mad1_40_16 metaG | ecosystem: Environmental > Terrestrial > Soil > Vadose zone | place: USA... | reverse complement strand
GCAGCTGGTCGGGACGGAAGTGCTGGAGTTGCCTGAGATGATGCTGGTGTCGTGTCATTGGAAGGAGCACGCGATGGCGTAAATTGTTGTAGGACGGCTGGCCCATCAGCAATGATAGGTTCTTCCTCCTCTTCGTCCTCCTGTGGAATGTGTGAGGAACGTACGCAGAACCTACAGATATCGGCGTACCACTGAGCTCGCATAGGGATTTGCCTCCTCGTCGCTTTCGTATGCATCATTCTTCTCGTGTTTACTCATTAGCTTCTTAATCGCCTTTCCCGCACCACTTAACGCAGGATCGTTCTCTTCGTCAGATTCATCTACGCCCACATCCCGTTGTTTGTTGGCGCTCATATACTCGCGTTGGAGACGTTCCTGACGCATGTGAGCACAATTCACGCAATGCTGCACGGTACGCACCTCCATCTCCTTCTCCAGCTCATCTTCTTGGTGGTCCTCTGGTAGCACCTTCTCCTCGTCATCTGCGAAGTCTTCGTGATAGGGCACTTCGTCGTAGTCAGCGTCTTGGCCTAGATCCCGACTTCGTGATTGACCATCGTCGTCGTCGTCTCCGAACAGCCTAGCTGAGCTGTTGACAACCGCACGTAACCTCCTTCCTCCGGGACCTAAACTCTGGCCAGAGCCACCTCTAATAGAACCCTCTGTTGGCTCCCCTTTTAACATGGCAGAGGTCGCTGCAGAGGGACCCTGCCCGTTACGCTTTTGTAGAAGCCATCGTTCCGGGTCCTTGTTCCTCTGCCTCATCGCCATCTTGGGCAAAGGTTGAGGCCGGAGATACATAAAAGATGGATTTGCATACCAGAGACTCAGCCTCTTCAAGATTGGGGATGTGGTAGTTAGGTCTTTTCTGAAATTTGTACCAGCGGTGAGCGGGGACAAACTTGAACGTGTTGTTGGAAGCAGGCATGAAGAACGCCTGGGTCTCGGCCTTTGATACCTCCTCCATCTTTCCGACCCACACCTCGGTGCCTGCAGCATCTTCCATCACCCAAGGATAGCGCTCTTCTTTCCGCAGCTGTCGAGTGGCCTCGGGAACTTTGAAGACCTGTCTGGTCTTCTTCTGAAACTTTCTCTTTGCGCTGGCTCCATTTTTGTTTTTAGTACTTCCGGGAGTACCATCTCCGTGTATCGGCTTTCCCTCCGCATCGACCATGACAATCCTACCGTCCATGCCTATTACTGGCTTTCCGTCAGGGCCTAACATAGGGCCAACGGCCTTGGGAGCCTCGGGGCCATTAACAGAGGTGTCCGGGCGCCGTAAATCTTTGCGATTTAGTTTCACGGGTGCTACCCATCGGAGGATGTCTACGGGTTTTCGAGAATCAAACTTCATCACATCGTATTTCCAGCCATTGAGGGCCGATGAAACCAAGGTGTAGTCCGTGTAAGATCCTTCTGGCAGTAAAGCCGCAGTAGATTCCGGTTCTGCCTTCGGTGATGGTTTCGTAGGTGGAGTTGAAGGATTCGAGGGAGTCTTTGATTTCTGAGGGGGGGTAGAACGAGCAGGGTGCATGCCATAAATACCGACGGGACCCTTCTTCTTGGATTTGGGATGGAAAAGTTTAGCAGCTTCTGGAGGGGCTGGAGCCATGGCAAGAGTTAAAGAGTGTGTGGAGGGGGATTAGTAACCGATGTATGCTGTGGGTTTGGCCCCTGCCCAAGCGAAAGTCAAAGGAGTCAGTCGTCAAAGGAGTCAGTCGCTCATTGTCTGCACTCAATTGGTTGTCAAATAAATCCAATTTCACGGCATATGCATCCATCACGTGATATCCTCTTCTTACACTCTCACCACCAATGGATCCTAATTCGATCAAGCCAAACCGCAGTACCTTTTTTTCTCGTGTGTATCCTCCACCTCAGTCAACAGATACCACTTGTCATCTTTCAACGGCGCGGCCCCAGGCTAGCACGCCATCATTCTTTGGAAAGAACAACACACCACACACAACGAGAAGAACTTCTGAATATAACACGTCCAGTGCAATTGGTCGAGATGATGATACTTCTACCTTACTACCTATCGTGGATGCAGAAGAACACAGCATATATGCGGGTTATAAGAATAATCGGTACTTCCCTCATGGTGTTAAAAGTGAAGGAAGTCATGTTCGGCACCCCTACGACAACGTCGATGAAGTCCCGCATACACCGTATCCACTCAAATTGGAGCGAGGCACGCCAAGAGACTTTTTGTCGAGTCTCGAGTCCTAATTTTCTGTGCACTCTGTGTAGCAAATGCCTCCATGGTCTCAAGAGGCTCGAACCCTACCTCTGCTCTCTCCGAGTATCCATTGACCATACGCCGCACGTCAACTGGGCCTAGCGCAGCCTCGAGTGTCACTATTAAAGTCGAGGAAGGCGGGGAGGATGACATTCCGGTCTCTATCAAGAATAGCTTTAGAGAACTCAGATCTGTGAAGGATGAATTGGAACGCCAGGTCTGAGCCATGTTCTCCCTTCTCATACGCTTACCAGAGCTAAGCGATCAGCGAAGCGAAAACGAGCGTTTACGCACTGAGTTGGCGGCCAGCCAAAAAACAGCCGGAGATACCCTAAGTCGCTTGGACAATGTAAAGCAAATGAGTAGGAAATCAATCGAGTCGACTTCACACAAGTACGCCTGATCGCTGGCATTTTGAGGTGCTGTTTCACGAGTAACAGACTAGCTGAACTTCATGCCGGGCTCGCTTCACTCAAAGTACAATCTAATGAGTCTTTTGCTTTCGCTGAAAAGGCTAGATCGACTCTGCCAGATATTAGCAAGTTACGGAGTACAATTGAGGACAGCTCGCAGAGTCTGCATATATTACTTTGCATCATGTCATCAGATCCTTGACGCTAATTCAGATTTCGAGCGCCTTACGGAAGACCTTGCCAAATTGGCAGAAACGAAAGAAATTATTCGCGATCTCGAATCGGAACGCATAAACGGCTAGTCCTTGCCACCATTTTGCGTTGACATCTGCTTGACTCTCGCTGGTAGCCCGGAAAGCCAACGATTTTCTTCGTGACAAGTTAACGGACTTCTCATCTCAATATACAGAAGCAATGGAGCGAATACAAAACGTAGAACGTGTCCATGCTAGTCAGACGAATGCATTACGAATCGCATTGGATGATCTCCATAGTACCAGTGCGGTCATCCCAGATCTGCGACAGCACTTCCACCCCTCACATGTCCCCAGACTTGCTAGTCGCCGCTCGCACTGAAAAGCTAGAGGTTACTCAGAAAGAACTTTCCAATACTTTGATCGCGTGCGCGCTTGCGAATGAGAACGCGGCCGAGTTGGAGAAACGGTGAGGGTGTGGTCTCTTTCGGACCTATAGTGCTTATAGTCTGGGCCGCAGAGCGGAGAAGCTGGCTTTGGATGTCGAGGAGAAAGCGATGATTACGTCTACTTTGCAGAAAGAGTGGGTGTCAGTGATAACTCGGATTAGATACTCCTTCGCTAAGCAGCAGCATTACTCAGGAATGCCGAATTGCAAGCCCTTCTCAAGGACAAGGCAAGCAGCGTTGGTCCCATACATTCTTTAAAGGATGAGTCAGTGTCTACCGAACAAATTAAATGGACTCGGGAGTAGAAGTCTTAATGCCAAGCAGGATCCTCAAAATGGTGTCCTCGTCGAGCGACCAGCGTTCGGAATTGGCGACTCTGAGAAAAACTTTGGAAGAGCAGCTGCAAAAAATTGGCGAACTGAACGGCAGGCGAGCGGCCTACTGGTATTCAAATGAAGGTCGTTCACCATAATTTTAGATATCATACTCTGGAGCACGAGATCGACATGAGGAAACAGGAGCTGATAAATCAAACGAGCGAGAACGCTACCCTTCGCGCGGAAAGACAAGCATTACATGAGCGCGAAACTTCCTTGAGGAGAACAGTCGAACATCTAGGTGCCGAAATATCAGCAAGAGAAGCGCGGTGCAAATCACTTCAAGATGAAATACAAGCTTCCTTGGAGGAACGCAAGCGGGAGCACGATCGGCGAGCAACGACCATCCACTAAGTCATAGTTTCTCACTTTTCTTTTTAGAATGAACGGACTCCAAATGCGGTACCAAGCACTTCAAGTGCGATTCGAGGATCAATCTGCATCCCTCAAGCTAGCCAGGGAAGGTCACGGCGATTTGCAGGTACATCTTCATCTGAAGAGGTCACCACTCCATAATGTCTTCGTCACCACCAGGAGCGCTTGATCACAGCCGAGGCGGCCTTTGCTGTGAGGACGCACTTCTTCGGGGTTAATGGTGTATTCAATTGCTACTCCAGGTCAAACTAGATGGTGAAACAGGGAAGTTGCGCCAAGAAGTGCTCGTCCACCAGGAGCGAAACGGCATTTTGCAAAGATCGGTGGATGAATGCAGGCGCCAACTTGAAAATCTGCAAGAATCTTCGTTGGGCATGAGAAACGAATATGAGAAAAAAATGAAGGACGAGCGAGATAGTGGCCATTCACACATACAGGCACTCCAGGGGCGAATGTTGCAAGCCGACCTTGAAAGGACTCAAGCCATCAGGGAGGCAGATGATTTACGCAACTCGCTAGCGAGCGCGCAGAGTGAACTATTGGCATTGAGGGAGCAAACTCACAATGTGCAAACGTCACTTTCTGCGTGGGATGCACAGGTGAAAAACCTCACGACGCAAAACCACGCCTTGCAAGCAGACAAGGCCGTGCTTCTCGAAAGAAGTCATAACATTAACAAACGTTATGAGACAAATGAGCTGGTAGGTTGTCGAAAGTGTGTAATGACACTAATGTCCAACGGTGGTAGAGCGTCGAAGAGAAGGCTTTCGTGAACCGTTTACTAGAAGAGTCGCGGGTTTTCCATGAGAAGCGTATCTTAGACAAACAGAATGAATTGAGGCGTGTAAGTGACCTGTTTTCCCTATCACTTGTGTGACTAAGTGTTCACACAGCGAGACAACCAAATCGCTGAACAGGAAGCCAGGATCAAGAGCCTGGAGAAGGGGTTAGCACGTCATCTCAAATCCCAGGTGCGTTCAACAAGGTTGTTGCGCTGAGCGTTGTACCCTATTCTGTAGGATCCCAAGCTCGCACCGAGAAATGACGCACAATCAATCCTGAACCTATCTAAATTCGCTACTTCTAGTAGTCCCCCAGAGCCGGTAGTGGCCGGAGCAGACGCATCCAAAGGGGTAAGTTGTTGTTCTTATTTTGTGCCGAATCGATACACTGCGTCCCAGTACATGATTGGTGGAGCACGTACCTCTTCACCGCAGGGTCAGAATTCTCATCCGCTGGAAGAATCGTTGGAACCCCTCAAAGGTCCTCCGAGTGAGGTTCGGTCTTCATATGCGGCAGTTTTCAACCCACCGCTAGATGACGACGAGGGCGTGCTACTCTCCCCTAAGCCCTCTCGGAACTCGCCCGAAGATGCTGACGGCCCTGCGAACAATGCATCTCGGGTTGTCAGACTGGGTAAACATGGGCGCCCAAATTCTCAGACCTCCCAGGATGAATTTGGAAATATAAACGACCTTGCAAGACCACCGAGGCGCCAGGTTAGTCATATACTCGCTGTACATTCTGTAGCGATCTCAGTATTCCTCTAGAAATCTTCTCGGAAGCAAGGTCCTCAAACTTCTGAATTTAGAGTGAGTGTTAATTATGCAGACACTAGCATCAAGACCTTCCTTTATATATACCAGGCCGAGTCCGAACAACCCAAACCACGGGCTCGCAGGCGGAAGTGAAGAAAACCTTTGTTTTTTCGGGACATCACTCGAACCCCTCTCTCGCATCTTGGTCTCAGGCTGGGTCGGGACCTTGACTTACTGCTTTCCTGGCTTCTGGGTCGTTGAGTTTGTCTCCTGTTGTGACATGCTTCGGGATGTTTGCAATGGTGTAACAATGCATTTCATGAACCTTATGTTCTGTCGATATGTTAAGTAGAAAGACTACGGACTACGGTACAAGAGAATGTGTCCCATAATTACGGACGTGGATTACATCGTTAAACACAAGGAATCATAGAAACATTCCTCCGTCTTCGTCCCCATCGCCCAAATCACCCACAACCGTTCTCTGTGGGGACGCAGCGGCTTCCTGCTGTTGTTCATTGACAACAGCTGCAGGGGGCTGGGGCAACTCTTTCTGGCCGGTGGATATGATGATACCCTGGTCGATGAGAGCCATGTTCAGCATGTAGATCCGCTCTTCTTGGGACTCTCTGCGTTTTGAGAGCGCAATCAGGTGGGATGCACCTCAAAAAGAGCTGGTACAAACATGACTGCCTCATTTTCTCGTACAACCTGTGCCAACTCGGGATCGTTGGGATATGCGCGGAGCTCATCCTGCGTGTGCTTGAGGTGTCGTAAGGAGTTTTCCAGACGCGTGATTTCTGGAGACGATTATTCGCTCGTACGTAGGTGAACGCATTCAAGGCAGAAAAGAACCTTCGGTAATCGTGGCAGCGTCGAACTTCAAAGCGTCAGAAAAAGAAAAGGGCTGTGGATGCTTGGGATGGTACTCCATTTGAGGGAGCTGAGGTACATCAGTTCTGCTTGCGTCGTGGGAATGATCATGTATCATAAGAGTAATGTACTGTATCCAAAGCCAACACATAAATGTCCATGCATTACTATGACGAGCGAATATCTAAGAGATGCAAGAATATGATAGCAGTATGATAATTTTTTTTTGGGCTATACACCCAATCTGCAAGGCGTTGTTCAGAGAGGCCTCGCACTACCAAATAGCGAAAGCGAAACTCACTTTCGTTTACTCTGCTCGTACACCATGTAGGATATTGATACGGAGGGAACAACCTGACACAGGCAGGAGATATAAGAAACGGAGCAGATCTAATCGAAACTTCGGGAGGTTCGCACCTTGGCCAAGGTGGGCACCAATCCACGGTAGAACCCACGCCACCCATCACGCCGATACGTCTTTCTGGCGACGTCGCCGATGCCCGAATAGCGTTCGGGGTGTCCGGAAGAGCCTGATGCCTGCAACCGCGTGCGCACCAAGTTCAACGGGTAGACGATGGAGGCGCCCACACTTCCGGATACACTCCCGAAGGCGAGCAAGGCGAGCATGCCGGGTTCGTCTTTGCCAGTGGAGCGCAGATACGCCAATTTCAGAGCTTCGAACGTGCTCATGTCGATTGCAGAGTATCTGGGAGGCGTATGAGCAAGCACAGCACCTCCTCAGCAAGTACCAAAACTTGCGGGAATACGCCCACCAGGCCAACCTATTGTGATTAAGCGACTTCTACTCTGTGTACATGCAAGCACGCAACAATTTTACGCACCCCAAGCCCACGATAGTACGCTCTGAGACCACCCAGTGCCCAAACCCGTCTGGCGGCCAAAGCGACCGTCCGCTTTGCCTCAGTGCTACTCATCATCTGCGTCTTCAAGGTTTCGACGGGGTATATACCTATCCTCGAAAGTTGAAAGAAACGACGCCTGCGTAACTACAAGCGACACTCACTTAGTTGGCTCGTAATGCCGCCAATGCCTCCTGACAAGAAGCGGCTTGTCCCACTGATATCGCGGATATCTTCTACATTGTCCACATAACGAGCGAAAAAACGTTTCTAGGGCCGTTGTATTCAGGGCACACCAGCTTCCGGAACGAGAAGAACACACCGAAGCCTCATAAGTCAAGAACTTGATTGCAGATTCTGGAAAAATCTTGGCCACGGATAGTCCGTTGCCCACCCAGAAAGCGGCTATGCCACCCTCCGCGTATATCCGCGCGATCGCAGACAATATTTCCTTCGCTCCCCGCACGCCTGCGTCCGGGTGTAGGGAAGTACCTCCAAGATCTGGAGGTCTGGTAATAAGGAAGACCTTCAATCGATCAAATGGAGCCGTAGATGTCCGAGAGACTGTTTCATGGACCAAAGGCCGCTTAACGGAATGAGTGGTGACGTGACACATGCAACGGCTGACCTGCTCCCGCCAACCCTCCAGCTGCTAAGAACTTGAAGGCGGTCATTCCGCCTAGCCAGCTGTGGTGATCATCTTCGATGTGATGGTGCTCCTCGATTAAGTCGTGCTCATCACCATCTTCTGAGTCAGCCGGAGAGTCATGATCCAACGGGGGAGCCGCCGCCATGACAGGAGGTCGGTATATAAGAACTGGTGGCTTGTCTTCTGCGCTGAGGCTAACATCACCTACGAATCGCAAATCGGAGACAGCCACGTAAAACCGCGAGCGCTCGGGACAAAAAAAACAAAATGAACCCACCCTCCATGGTCACACGCGCTGCACCCCGGCCGTCGTCACCGAGGAATTTGTGCGCCTCGTAAAAGCGGTAAATTTCCTTTGTTGAAACCCTCCGAGGTAGTAACAGTAAGAACCCGCGAAACTCTTGAAAGCTTATAGAATGGGAATGAGGTGACGCAGTCAGGGAAGTCATAAAGTCGGAGAGCATCGAAGGTGACACTTGTAGCCCTGATAGAGGATCTGATAGATACGCCGAAGGAAGGTAGGAGAGCACACGCACCCGCTTTCTGCAGAGCCACGGTCAGTTCCTCGGCATCCAGATGACCATTGCTGTCCGAGTCCAACTCGTGGAAGATATGCCATAGTTCTTGATAAAGTTGTTGAGCCACAGGATATAGGGTTTTACGGTTTTCAAGTGCAAAGAGAGAGACGAGGACTGACCGGCTTCCTTGTCTTCGGCATACTTTTTAAACTCCTTCCATCCAATGTGGCCAGGAGTCCCTCTGCATCTCTCCGCGAGCTCCCATTCGTACATCTTTCGCATGTGCGCCGCGCTTTCAGGAGTGAGCGGCGTGCCGCCGCCCACAAGACGTGGCATCGCGTCGGAGCTGGTGCCCCCAGTTTCGAGCGCGGTCAGGAGCCGCTTCCATAACGCGCGTAGACGTGCCTTGCGATATTCGCGACCTTCTTGTTCGCGGAACTCAACGAGCGACTGGGGCAACGGATGATACGAGGTCGTCGTATCTGAGCGAAGAGGGGGTATGTATGGGCGGTCCTGAGCTCCAGAGACGCAGGCGTCGTAGAGGGCACATTTAGACTTTTGAGGGGAGGTCTCGGGCATCGTGGTCTGGTCAGTGATTGGATTTGGAAGTGCCGCGAAAAAAACAAATTGTATGAGGGGACGATTAGTAGCTCATCAATTGTACTCTTCGTCGTTGGCACTGTCGTTGTCCGGTGGGGCGGCTGTCGCCTGCTGGCTGTTCGTTGTGTCTAGCAGCAGGATTGGCTCGGCACACCACATCGTCACGTGCACATGTGCTGAGCAAGATGAGAATAAAAACGATGAGAATAAAAACATCGAGAATAAAAATATTTTGTTAGTGCTAATAAAATACAACTGAGTGTGTAGGTAAACAATGGTTTCGAGATACATCAGGATGTCTTGTCTTTCACAGCAGATAATTTAAAAGGTGGCCGGGCTGGTGTTCGTGCGCTTCGTCTCAAAAAGAGACATAATGCCCCGGCCCAAACAAGTCATGGCGCCCCATAGCATCCCCGAGCAAGATGGCCGTTTCGTCTTCCTGAGACGAGAGGCAGGTACATAATGCATCGGTAAATCGGCCTGTCCATTAGCTTCCTTGCTCCAGTGCGCCGCTTTCTTCTCGTTCTGTAGGCCAACCGCGAGTCCCAGCTCCCATTCTGCCTGCAGATCGTCGGGGAGATACCAGGAACCTATACCGGAAGAAACAGCGGTGTCGCCGTCGGAAGATGACAGTGATTGTACACTAGGCCGGGTATTAACGGATGGTGGTAGATGGGTGCGTTCGGACAAACAAAGGGACCGTGCCGAGCAGTGGCGAAGGGTCTGATATGAATCCTTCATGAGAAGAGACGGGGGATCAGGGTAAATCTGAAAGACGACGGGTGCATATTATGCCACAAAGGCAGATAGAGGTGTAAAAAAATAGCTCACCATCCGATAAGAGCGCACCAGCGATATTTGAGATCCTAACTGACTCGGGACAGCATATGATTTGGGTCGTCGCGCGGATGGGATAGGTGGGGTTGGAGGACGGTAAGTCTGAGTGGAAGATGGGCAACGTCGTCTCGGTGCGGAAAACGGGTGGCATACATACTCTTGGAAGAGAACCTTCGCGCACATAGCGAGACCTCGTTGATCGAGGGCGATCGTCCGCCGTCGAGGACACAGTCCGCGTGAGCCCCTGGAGTGGTTCAGCGGTGGCCGCGCCGAGGGCCCGAATGACTCACCAGGTAGGCAGGTTCTGGGACATGAATTACAGAACCAGCGCCACGTTGAAAGCGGCTGCTGTCGCGTTGAACATCTTGAGTGACGTTTCCGATGACATCGCGCCAGTTATTAGGCATCTTGCAGTGAAGATCGTCTCGGCATGGCTCATGAAGGGTAAAATGACAAGTCGACTTACTGGTGGGCCTGCCGCAGCATTTTTGCTCTCATCATTACCCTCAGCACTTACTGAAGTCGTTGTGAATAAGGTATCTGACGTTGGGCGAGAAACCGGTGGAGACGGGATGAAAACGGGAACGGGTTTTCGCCAGCCCATGCCACGAGAGTTGGAGGGAGCGATTACTGTCATGATGGTGGAGAATGGGAGTGGAAAAACGAGAGATAGATCGATTAGCGGGAAAGGATATAAGAAACGACAGAAGAGGTCAAAGCGTGGAAGAGACACAAAGAAAGTGGCAAGTGTCGCAGAGTTTTGAGAGGTGCAGCCACACACGAGGACATAGTGAAACCACCAAAACGAGGCCAAATTGATGGCGATCTAAATGAGTGGGCGAGGGATTGCGAGCAAGGCAGGAGTTGAGTGCATGGTTCAAGCATGTTTTCGGGGCGCTCATGGTCAAGTGAAAAGGGGTATACCGGACCGATTTATTTCATCGTTGATGTTAAACATGAACATTACGTTGCGTACTAATACTAGGTACTGTGAAGAATAGGAGTAGGGAATCGATGGTCAGATAAGCAATGTATATATACTAGTTCTACGTGGCCATTCATCCGGGTAAGTGCGTGAAAGACATTCGTCGAGGTGAGTGTGAAAGCGATAAATAAAAACATCACATCTCGTTGTCATGCATCATCATCATGCATCATGAGTTCTTCTTGCATCTGCATCTTCTCAGCCATAGGTGACTCCAGCTCCAGCTCTAGGTCGTGTCCCGTTCGTGATCGAGAAGGTAACCGGACCTTTGTGCGCCACTCTCTGACCCACATCCATCGCGATACACGTTCTTCGTTCTCGCCGTCAATACTCACAGAGGAGATTGCGGGTGAAAGGCGAGCTTTCAGATAGTCGCGTCCAAGGATAGGGGCAAGAGACAAAATTGAGAGAAACACAAGCTTGATGATGATAGAAGGGGACGCAAGAACGGATGAGATGGATTGGGAATTTGGTGAGGGTGTGGACGCGACGGTTTGAAGTATATCTCCGATCTATAAATGGCAAGGGGCGCTTCATGAGTCAGATTGTCTGGGTCCGATCGGAGACGCCTACTCACCTGACATGTAACGGCGGTCCAGGGAATGGCGCCAATGAAAGTGCCAAGACAACAATCCCACATGCCGACGCCAAGGACGCCACAGGCAACATTGATTCCTGACCAGGGAACAATACCAATCAGTCGCAACACCGTCAAACGGACCCAGATGGGCGACGGGGCCTTGGTACTCGGACTTGATCCAGAGTCAGCATCGAAAGCGCTGCGCGCCAAAGCAAGAGGCCGTGAGAGAAAGCGGGTGAGAAAGGGAGAAAGCGGTGTCGCGAGGACAGTTGCTAGGATAGACCCGAAAGTGGTAAGCACGGCAAGGAACAGGGTTGCCAAAAAAGGAGAAAAGAGAGCGCCGGCGAGGACATTCTGCAATCGAAAGGTCTATAAGCTCGGAGAATTTCGGGAGACGGAATGGAACAATGCAACTTACCCATAGGACACTTCCCGGGATGGACCATGCGTGCATCCAAATGGTTGCAGCGGAGACGACACCAACAACATGAGCAAGCGCACCGGCGCCACTTTGGGAGTAACCGTGAAGCTCGCGCCCCAACTGGGCAAGGTCTGACAAATTTTGGGGCCACGTGAAAGCGAACGGAAGGGAGCAAAAGCTAAGCACGACCAGTGCGGTCGATACTGGGAACATGGTTATCACAAACAAGATGGGAGCATGAGCCTGTTGCAAAATGTTAAGCGCTCGTGTGACCAGAACAAAAGACCTGAACACACAGAGGGAGTGTTTCGCCACCAGGGACGAGGTGATGAGACCTTGACTGGACTAAATTGCTTTTCATCGATGTCATCTCCGAAGACGGTAGTCGCAGAGGACATGGGAAGAACGGAATCCTCGCTGGGGGAACGGGGGGAAGAGGGGGTGTTGGAATGAGGCGCAAGGTAGGAATCGACACGAAGGAGGACCCAGCAGCGCTCTAAGAATGCGGACAGCCTCGAGGGTAAGGTGAGGGCAGGTGACATTTGTCGTGACGCTGTAGTTACAGGGGGTGTTGGAGGTATGTTGTCCAAAAAGGCACAAGCCTTGGGGCGTGGTCCTAGTGTTGATAATGTGAGGGCAGGACGAAGATTGGTAGAAGAGGCGCGATGGCGCATTGGCGGGGGGGGAGAGAGAGTAGCCATTAAAGAGGAGAGAGAACAAGTAAGAAGAGAAGCGAGGGTACCCGCATCCGACAGTGGGTTCGTTCCGACGGAAAACGAATACGGGAGCGGGGGCGACCATTTAGTCACCCGAATAATGTCATGAATTATTTGTCATAAATTATTTAGTCATCTGTCCGTGTCATTCCTTTTGCCGTCATGGCACAACAACTCATCCTACATCATCTCGATGGACATCCCTCGATACCCGACACTAGATCTCTCACTCTTCCCGGTGCTACTTCCCCAGCATCAGATGTCGAGTCTCAAATCACCATCCTCGGCGCCCTTAACTCCTTGTTGAGTAGAGAGGTATCCCATTGTCTTCTCACCGCCGTAATCACCCGTGGCCGAACCTTCCTCTGTGATCCCAGATGATCCGCTATGAGTCGCACGAGACCATCTCTCATGTTCTTACACCCGAAGGTGTCCAGATCGTTCAGCAAGGCTCTCACGAGGCGCGCGTCTGGGCAGCTCTCCCAGCCAAGGGGGCCGGCACGCCCGTAACCCCCGCACAGCTTAAACAGATCATCGGAGATGAAGCCGCGAAGGTTGGACAAGGGCGTGCCTTTAAAAATGGCTGGATCGCAAAGGACGGGGATGGACTTATCAAAGTGGTCTGTCAACGGCTTTCTTCTCCAGACAATTCCTCTTATGCCCACACCGTGGTTGTCAAGATGCCATCTATAGAAGATGTGACTCAGAAAGAGCTGCGCGAGGTAGACTCCACTGGCACTCTTTCCGCTGGCGAGAAGAGTCTCGCAGATCTCAGGAAGCGGAAACTCGTCGTTCAAAGGTCTGGAATCCTCTCCATTCGCTCCGCCTGCCCCGCTCCGTTGATCACGATGCACCTCCATCTAGGAAAGGCCAATGGTTCACTGTCTACAAAGGGCCGAATTTTAGCACCTCGACCGCAAAGCCAGAAACAGATCTCACCGTGGACATGCTGACGTCGTGCGTGTCCCCCTTGTTTTCTCAATGAAAAGGTTGTGGACAACTTGATCTCGCTCAGTGGCGCCTGGAAGTCTGCGCATTTCAAAAAATACAACTTTGAGGCAGAAGGCATATATCCAAACGGAGGCGCGCTCCACCCTCTGCTCAAGGTGCGCGAGGAGATGCGCAACATTTTCCTCGAGATGGGGTCGGTCAGCACCGAGTCTTCGAACCTG
>Ga0137359_10002896_pt1 | contig 13806 bp, 12 predicted proteins | sample Mad1_40_16metaG_FD_108281 | JGI IMG/M metagenome (GOLD analysis project Ga0137359, IMG submission 108281) | Vadose zone soil microbial communities from Angelo Coast Range Reserve, California, USA - Mad1_40_16 metaG | ecosystem: Environmental > Terrestrial > Soil > Vadose zone | place: USA... | reverse complement strand
GGAGCTTTCTATTTGCAGTGGGCGACTGCGCTGCACAAAGTGGACCCGAATCTCAAGCTGGGTGGGCCGATTTTCGAGGGTGTAAACAAGGACATTGAAGTGTGGCCGGATGCCAAGGGAAGAACGTCGTGGATGGGCCGCTTTTTCGATTATTTGAGAAAACACAATCACCTGAGCGATCTCTCCTTCATTTCCTTCGAGCACTATCCGTTCGAGCCTTGCAAGTTGCAATGGAGCGATCTCTACGACGAGGCCAATCTGGTCCGGCACATTCTTCAAGTGTGGCGTGATGACGGGCTGCCGCCGGGAACACCCATGTTCATCACGGAAACCAACATTGCGGCGGGCTCGGATGAATCGTTCGTGGACATCTTTGCGGCGCTATGGTGGGCCGATTTCGTGGGGGCATTTTTGGAAGCGGGGGGAAACGCGGTCTACTACTTTCATTACATTCCGCTTGGACAATCCATGGGTTGTCACAACACATCGCCGGGAACTTTCAGCATGTTCACCACGACAAAAGACTACGAGCTTCAGCAGCCGACTTCCCAGTATTTCGCAGGCCAAATGATTACGCAGGAATGGGTGCAACCGGGCGACGGGGCGCATCGCACGTTTCCGAGCGTGAGTGACATTCAGGATGCAGCAGGCCACACGCTTGTCACGTCGTATGCAGTGCTTCGGCCTGATGGAGAGTGGTCCGTGATGATGGTCAACAAGGACCAATGGAACGCACATTCCGTGCAGCTCGTTTTTGGAGATGATAAAAGCAAGAAAGACAGAAATTTTGCCGGGCCGGTAAGCGTGGTCACCTTCGGGAGCGAGCAGTATCAATGGCACTCGAATATCAAGGGTGGGATTGCCGATCCAGATGGGCCGCCGGCGCGGGCTACGATCACGGCTACTGCAAGCACATCATTCAACCTGGCGAAAGCATCGGTCACGGTGATTCGCGGAAAACTGTCGACGGACAACGCGAAGTAGAAAATAAAACGGCCTGGAACGACGTTCGCGCTGAGAATTTTGACGAGCGTGTCGTGATTCTATAACCTTGCCTTGGCACTTCAAGGCAAGGAGAGGAGGCGGAGGCGCAGGCAAAGTTCAACAAGGCGCACGAAATCTCGCCGGAGCTGAGAAATGCGCCGCGGCCATAGCAGGCCACAACAAATGATACTCACCAAGATCCTGTCATTGACGCTCCTAACGCTGGCGGTCGCGCTTGCCGGGGAGGTGTGCGAGGTTACGTTCCCTACAGCCAGTTTTTCCATTCCGCATGTCGGGCAGGCACCGGACCTGAATACAGATCCGAACTCGGCAACCTGGTCACCCGCGGCGTCCGCTTGGATCGAGAAGGATTGCAGTCAACAGATCGACTATCCCAAACTCAAGACCGAAGTGCGCGCGTTTTGGACCGACTCCGATCTGTACGTGCTGTTTATCTCTCCGTACAGCGAGCTTAATCTCTGGCTGCCTGCGGATAACAGCAAGGACCGCCTCAAACTGTGGGACCGCGACGTGGTCGAGTTCTTTCTGGGCGACGATTGGGCCAATATCAAGCACTACCGCGAATTCGAGATTGCGCCAACTGGCGATTGGGTCGATTTGGCTATCGACCTGACTCGAGACAGTTATGGGGCCGACTGGAATTCGGGATGGCACCGGCAGGGGCGCATCGACGAAAAGAACCACGTCTGGTATGCGGCGGCGAAGGTGCCCCTGAAGTCGGTCAGTGAAAAGCCGGTGAAGGTCGCCACAAAATGGCGGGCCAACCTGTACCGCATCGACGGACTCGGCGCGGATCCGGTGCGCCACTTCATGTGCTGGCAGCCAACGTGTGTCGTCAACCGCGACCCCAACCACGTGCCTGAACATTTTGGAACTCTAATTTTCGCGCAGTAGACGCCTAGCCATCAAGAGGAAGCACATGTCCCTTGCACAGGAATGGAATCGTCGCGGATTCATGAAAATGCTGGCCGCCTCGCCACTCTTAGCTCAAGTAATGGCTCATCAGATGTATGAAAAATCCGCTGCCGCGATCGGATACGACACAAAAGAGAATGTGTACAGCCGCCTGGGGGTCAAGACAGTCATCAATTGCCGCGGAACATGGACCTATCTGAGCGGATCGCTGCAGTTTCCTGAAGTCCGCGCCGCTCAGACGGAAGCTGCGCGATACTTTGTCAACATGGTCGAACTGCAACGCGCGGTGGGGCGCAGGCTGGCTGAACTGACAGGCGCGGAATCCGGACTGATCACCTCGGGGGCCGCGGGGGCAATGGCTGCCGCAACGGCAGCGTGCATCGCGGGCAGTGATCCGCAGAAGATCTGGCAACTCCCGGACACCACCGGACTGAAGCACGAAGTGGTGATGGTCGGAGGGCGAAGCGCGTTCGATAACGCCATCCGCCTAACGGGGGCAAAGCTGATCATCGTAGAGAAGCCGGAAGAAATTGCGGGCGCCATCACCGCCAATACGGCAATGATTTACACCACCGACCTCGGCGATAAACTCGTGCGCGAGGTGGCGATTGCCAAACAGCACAACGTGCCCATACTGCTCGACGATGCCGCCGGCATCCCACCGATCGAAAACATGAAGTTGTATGCGGAGATGAAAATTGACCTGTACACGTTCTCCGGGGGCAAGGGTCTGCGGGGACCGCAGTGCAGCGGCGTGCTGCTGGGCCGAAAAGACTTGATCGAAGCGGCCCTGCGCAACTCCGCCCCATTTGAAGGGGCGGTATGCCGTCCGATGAAGGTGGGAAAAGAAGAAGTGATCGGATGCTTAACGGCAATAGAGACTTGGCTGAAAATCGATTCAAAGAAACTCTACAGCGAATGGAACACTCGAGTGGATCGCATCGCAAAGTTAATTGAGACGGTGCCAGGCGTGAAAACGGAAATCTATGTTCCCGACGGCGGGAATCGCTATCCAACTTTAAAGGTCTGGTGGGACCAGCAGGCCTGGGGCTTCACCATCGGCGATTGCGTTAAGAAGTTAAGGGAAGGGGATCCCGTTATCGAAGTGCTCGGCGCGGACAACCCCAGCTTGGTGTCTGCGGTGCGCGAAGGAGTACCCAAGCCGGATAAGAAGGAGATCAAAGAACAGAGTCATATCGAGTTGGTTTCCATGACGATCCAGCCCGGAGAAGAAATGATTGTGGGACAACGGCTGCGAGCAATTCTGGGTTCGGCACGCAAAGGAAACGTGGCATGAAGTTTCCGGTCCTGATGGTTGCGCCGATGCTTTGCTTTGCGGCTGAGTCGCAAGCTCAGTTGCAAGTGGTCTCCTCGCAACAAGCGCAGGCTTCGCATGATAAATTCAGCCCCCTCACAATCGATGCGGGAGACTATGTGTATGTCTCCGGACAGGGACCTCGCCGCAAGGACGGGAGCACTCCCAAGAACTTTGCCGATCAGGTTCGCCAGTCACTTGAGAATGTAAGAAGCGCGCTCGAAGCAGCGGGCCTGACGATGGATCATCTGGTTTACGTCCAGGTTTACCTTGAGGATATAAATCAATACGGAGAATTGGACAAACCTTTCGCCGATTATTTCCCGAAGATTCCACCCGCGCGCGCGGTCTTGGGCGTTGCCCGGGTCCCTGAACCTCCCGTGCAAATTACCGCCGTTGCTGTCCGCGATCTGAAGGGAAAGCATCCAGTGCTTCCGCCCAGCTTCAAGCCGAACAAGGCGTATTCTCCCGGAATGCTGACGCATGACAGATTATTTGTTTCCGCGGCGCCGGGCAGCGATCCTTCAGACGGAAAGGCGTTGCAGGATGCGGCCGCTCAGGTTGATCTTGCGCTCGATCACCTAACGGCGATCGTGGAAGCCGCGGGCCTCAAAATGAGCAACCTGGTGTTCGTGAACCCTTACCTGACGCGGGAAGTGCCCATGCGAATCATGAATGAGCACTACGCTCGGCGCTTCGAATTCGGGAACACTCCAGCGCGCGCCACCATCGAAGTGTCGGCCCTGCCCGAAGGCGGGCATATCGCATACACAGGCGTGGCCGTGCGCGATCTAAGCCAGCGGCGAGCCATACGCCCGAAGAATATGCCCCCAAGTCCAACCGCGAGCCCGTGCGTATTCGCTGGAGACACACTCTATTGTTCAGCGAAAAGTGGATTCATTCCCGGACCCAATGGCGGCGTGTACGCAGCAACGACTGCGGATCAGGTTCGCCAGACGATGCGAAACCTCCTCGACAATTTGGAGGAGGCGGACATGAAGTTCGATCAAGTTGTCTCGACAACGGTTTACCTGGACGATTTATCGGAATCGGCGATATTTCAGAAAGTGTACAGCGAATATTTCAACGAAACCCTGCCGGCACAGACGACGGTTCAACAGATCCAGCTCGCCGAACGAAAGCCCGACAAAGAAGGCCATTACCCGACCCTGGAGCAGGTGTCCCTCATTGCGGTGCGCAGCCGGCCTAATCGCTGATTCGATGCTGGGGACGTGTATTCTTGTCGCCACGGAAAGACTGCCCAGGACCGGACCAGCTCAGCGCAGCTCTCAGTCATCCTCTTTTTCTCGCTTGGATTGCGTTTCCGACGCCTGCATTTGCCTGGTTGCTCGAGCGGTGCGAACGAGATAGCTCACCAGGTCATCTATCTCGCCACTGCTCAGCACGGAGCCGTAATCGGAAGGCATCAGCGATTTTGGGAGAAATTCGAGTTGATCGAGGTCCGCTTTCCAGAACAGATGAAAAGTTCCATCTAACGACTGCAATTGGAGAGAGAAATTATCCTCATTGCGAGCGACACCGGTGAATTGGCGGCCTTCGCGCGTGGTCACAACCACGGTTCTTTTCCGCGGGTCCAAGTCCTTATTGGGATCCATGATCGCAGCTCGAATTTCCTCCACCGAACCGTTCGAACCGTAATAAGACAGGTCGGCTCCGATAAATCCACCTGTCCCGTTGACCATGTGACATTTCGCGCAGTCTCCCTTTCCGAGGAAGAGCAATTTGCCGCGTTGCGCGTCGCCCGGAATAAAAGCGGCTTTCACTCCACCCTGCAGAATTCTCAAGTAGAACATCACGGCTTTGATCTTGGGCACGCCCAGCGCACGGAACGCGGGCATCCCTGACGCCGGGATTCCAGACCGTAGGACGCGCAGCGTTTCCTCGTCGGACAGTTGCTGAACTGCCGCCCGCGTGGCGATGTTAGGCCCGCGTTCGCCGCCTCGACCATCCAACCCGTGGCAGGATGCACAAACGGATTCGAACGCTTTCCGGCCATCCTCAGCGAAAGAATGGCCCGCCTGGTTTTTGTTGGCCGGGGATTTCGTATTCTGCGTGCCAGCATGCAACACCAGCGCGCAAGCAGAAAAGAATACTGAAGCAATGGCGGCGCAGAGAATGCGGCTAGACGAAAGCAATATGAAAACTGCCCCGCTCCAAGCCGTGGCGCGCGAATGGGTACCAGTCATTTGTATCATGGCGGCAGAATGCGATTTTGCCGCGTTCCCTATGAACTTTGAGGAGTTAAAAGTATCATTTGCATTGCAAAAAATCCCGCTCAATGAAACGGGGCGATAGCGATGCGACTCTATCGATTGGTGATCCCGATGACGGTGTTCTGCGGATTCCTGGCAGACGCTGAGGCGCAAGAGCCGGGGAGCGTTTCCGTGTCCACTTCGATCCAAGTAACTTCGGAGGCTCTCACCGCGCAGCCCTTGGGCGCGAACTGGCTTTCCTACAATGGCGATTACACGGGCCGCCGCTTCAGCAGCCTCGTGCAGATCACTCCGAAAAATGTCGCGCAACTCCGAGCGCAATGGGTATTCCACGCGTCCAATTCGAATAGTCTGGAAGTCACACCGGTGGTTTACGATGGCCTCATGTTCGTCACTTCCGCCAACGACGCGTACGCGCTGGATGCGCAAACCGGCCGCGTCATTTGGCATTACTCGCGGTCCATCACGGAAGGGCTGATCGATGACGCTTCGCAGCACCACAGCCGCGGCGTAGGCATTCTGGGGTCGCGCCTCTATATGGAAACGGACAATGCTCATCTTCTCTGTCTGGATGCGCGCTCCGGGCATCTGCTGTGGGACGTCGCGTACGCCGAGGGAAACAAGAATTACGGAGCGACCAGCGCGCCGCTGGTTGTGAAGGATAAAGTGCTTGTGGGAACTTCAGGAGGTGACGACGGCGTCCGCGGATTTTTGGCCGCCTACGACGCAGAAACGGGAAAACAAGTTTGGCGGTTTTGGACCATTCCTGGGCCCGGCGAGTTTGGCTCCGCGAGCTGGCCCGGAGAACTTTACAAGCGCGGCGGCGGCACTACGTGGATGCCGGGCACCTACGATCCAGAACTTAATACGATTTATTGGGCTACCAGCAATCCTGCTCCTGATTTCGATGGCGCCCCGCGCCCGGGAGACGATCTGTACACCGACTGCGTCCTTGCGTTGGATCCCAATACGGGAAAACTCAAATGGTATTTTCAGTTTACCCCGCACGACCTCTTCGACTACGACGCGACGGAAACTCCGGTGCTTGTCGATGCGAATTATCAGGGCCAGCCCCGGAAGCTGATCGTGCAGGCAAATCGCAACGGTTATTTCTACATCCTGGACCGCACCAACGGAAAGTTTCTTTCCGCTTTTCCTTTTGTGGAAAAGCTGAATTGGGCCAAGGGTATCGACGCGCAGGGCCGGCCCATTCGAACGGGGGTGCAGCCCACCGCAGAGGGAACGCGCATATGTCCCGGTATGATCGGCGCAACTAACTGGTTCTCGCCTTCTTACAATCCCTCCACTCACCTTTTCTACTTCCTGGCGTACGAAAACTGCGATCTGTATTTTCTAAAGCCACAGGAATTTTCCGAAGGAAAGACCTATTATTCCACGGGCGTTCGTCACAGCCCCGGTGATCATGGCCAGAAAGTTCTGCTGGCCTACAGTCTAGAATCCGACAAACCTGCGTGGCGTTATGTTCAGGCAGGTTCGGGACATTCTTCCGGTGGCGTTATGACCACTGCCACCGGCCTGCTCTTTTTCGGCGATGATGCACAATCCTTCGAAGCCGTGGACGCACAAACGGGCAAGCCGCTGTGGCATTTCAACACCGGACAGAGCTTGCATGCATCGCCGATGAGCTACGCGGTGAATGGCAAGCAGTACGTGGCCATCGCCGCGGGAAGCGACATATTTAGCTTTGCGTTGCCTTAAAGGACGAATGATTTCAAATCACAATCACTCGAAGGAGGAATCAGAAATGTTTATCGATCGCAGCACGCGAAGAGGTTTTGCTGCTCACCTGGCCGCACTTAACCCGTTCGGCCCAAAAGTGTTACCTATGTGATCGGTACGTTGTGTAACCCATGTCTCCGGGCTGAACCCCCAAGGATTCTGGCGCGCCCGGGGAGATTCGAACTCCCGACCCTCTGCTTAGAAGGCAGACGCTCTATCCAACTGAGCTACGGGCGCTTGATTGATTCTAAAACGTTTACGGCTCGCAAAACCACCATTTGGTCCATTTTTAGCCCTTACTGTGTCAGAACTGTGTCAAAACCCCCCAGTTCTGCCACACGCTGTGCCACGAAATCGGGCATCTCGTTGGCGTGATGGTTGAGTTTCGACAAGGCCTCTCGCTGCATCTGCAGCTTCATCCGCGAATACTTCTTGAAGACTTGCGAGTCGCCCTGACGCAGCAATTGTGTGACCCACTCGTCAGCTACTCCGCCTGCGCTCAGGCGTGTGGCGTAGGTTGAGCGGAGATCGTAGAGCCGGAAGTAGGGAACTCCCGCGCGCTTGAGCGTGAGCCTCCACACCGTTCTCAGCGATCGTTGGTGCCCTTCCGCGTTGAGGCCGCTTGGAAAGAGATACTCTCCCGGTCCAGCGAGACGCATTTGACCTCGAAACGCCTGGAGTGCGACCTCGGTCAGGGGCAGTTCAGCCACGCCGTTCGGTGTTTTTGAATCTGGAATCCAAACGGTTTTGTTGACGAAGTCTACTTGGTCCTTCCTCAAGGGAAGAAGTTCCTTGTACACGCGCAAACCCGTTTCCGAGATGATGCGAACGATGTTGCCCAGGTACTCCGGCGCATGGGTTTCAATGCGTTGTTGTTCGGACCACGCAACGTAGTGAGGCCGAAACAGTCCCTTGAGCATTACGGGAAACTCGACGCCTGAGCATGGGTTCGAAGGAATCAGTTTCTTTCGAACCGCCACGTTCAGGATGCGCCGAAGCACTCGAAGCTCTTGATGAACCGTCGTTGCCTTCACCATGCGTCGTCCTTCGCGGTATCCGAGACGCGTTTTGATCCGAATGCGCTGACGAAGGCGGTCCCGGAGATATAGTTCGATTTCGTCAGCGGTTATACTCGCCAGCGTCCGAGTAGCAAAAGTCCTGTTCAAGTGTTTCACGGCTCGGTCATTGGCGATGTAAGTTTTAGTGGTTCGGAAAGGCGGCTTGGAATAGTTCTCCATGAAAAACTCCGTCCATTTTCCGAAGAGAAGGCTCTCGCCCTGTCGAACGACTTGCAGGATGTTTCCGTCTCTGGCCTGAAGGCGTTCCCGGAGTTTCCTCTGGGCCTCCTGCCAGTCTCCAGTGAAAGTCGATTCCCTGCGGCGTGTTCCGTCGCGTTCCCGGTAACACATCCACCAGAACTTCGTACCCTTTCGCCGAAAAACCGTTCCATCATGCTCTACAGGTCTACTCATTCTCCATCTCCTGTTTGAAGGACGCGCGGAATGTTTCGAGTTCCGACTTTAGGACCGGATGTTTCGACCCATTACGCGGAGATGGGGAATCTGCTTTCGCTCAACCCAAAGATACACAGATTTAAAATTAACGCCAAGATACTTTGCCGCTTCTCTTACTGTCAGTGGATACTCTTCTGGGTGACGAGCGACGCTGCCATTGGGCTCAACGAGCACGCGTTGGTTCATGGTAGACCGCCCCACTGTTGATTCGGTTCATGTGTCGACGTAACACAAATGCCGCCGTCCGGAGCCTCGGCGGTACTCTTGAGGTCGAATTGGGCGTTTGAGACAGCTCTGAATTGGTTTCGCAAGGTAGTAGCAATAGCAGATTGTCTTCCGTGTTCATATGCAACGATTGCGGGATTGCCGGTATCTCTTTTTACTTCACCTGTGGCTCGTCTTCTTGCTTCGGAGAGCGACAATCAGAATGTTTCTCTGGATGGCGACATCCGTTGTACCGATGGCTTGTCTCTACGCTTACGCAGTGAGATTACGCCGGACTGGTGAAGCGACGGGCTAGCTGAAAGGCGCGAGGCATGCTGTCTTGGGGACGCTGTGTGCTCGCACACACCGAATTGGGTTGGACGGGACTTCATGTTTGTTAGACGGCCTTCGCAAGAACGTCTCCTTTAGCTTTTTCGTTGTTGTGGTTGTTTGTGTGTTGGTCTGCCCAGTGTTTGAAGTCGTCGTCCTTGCGGAACAACAGCTTCAGAGCCTCGGTGATCACGTATGACGGCGAAGCATCAATGAACTGAGCGTAAAGCTCTAGCTGCGTCTTTACTGATTCTTCGACACGGGCTTGGACGGTGACAGTTTTTGGTTGTTTCGGTGGTGCTTTCAAAATGGACAACGGGCTTCTCCTTTCATGGTCGTTCAAAAAGTCAGTCATTTTGTCTGACAAGTTCTCAGCGTACGCCACGCAACTCCGCAATGCGCGTTGGCGCGAAGTATATGCGAGGGCGGGAGCGACCTCACGAAACCCGTGACGCACCGTGCGTCAAAGGGTGGGGTCGCTCCCGCCCTCCCATCGTTCCGGTCCGCGTGCAGCTCGGTCCTCTTTGGAGCATGCATCGGATTGATTTGCCTAACCATGGCACCGCGCCCCCCGTGAAGTGATTGGTGAAGCCCCGATGAAGTAAAGGGGTGAAGAGCTCTTCACCTCGACCTCGATTGTTGAGGAAGACGAGGAGGAATGAGGATGTCCTTCCCGCGCGACGGGAAAAGACTGCATCGCTCGAACCCCAGTCTGTCCAACGAAACACGTTTGACCGCTCGTCCGATCGGTTGGGCTGGAGCGACCTCTGTGGTCTTTTGGCCACGCACAAGTGGCAAAAAGTGGGGTCGCTCCAGCCCAACACGGAGCCATTGCGCAGCCGTCTTGAGCGTTCAGTCGTGCGTAACGTTCGCTCCGTTGGGCACTTGCTCGATCGCCAAGGTGAACGCGAGGGTGACGGATAGAGTGATCTGTGTCTTTCATGCACCCGTCACCTTTCCACGACGCAAATACGCTTGAAACTCTTTGGCATCCGCACCCCTCTACTATTAAAGAGGCCTTGGAAACGGAAAAAGTAAGAAACAAAGTCTGGCCGGAACTATTGCGGCCTCGAATCCTCATTGTCTTTCCTGCTTCTGAATCAATTCCGACCGTGTCAGATCCCTAGAACCGCTGCCTGCCAAGCAGACGCTTCAGTGTCTGAGGAACGCTAGCAGGAGGTAGCGAGCCCAAACTATATTTCGGAAGAAGTAATCGGCAGTCGAAACAAACGACCACCTCCAAGCCCTCCCGCATTGATCTGCAGGAAGATCGAGTTGCGATTTAGGTTTGCTGCGACGGCGATGCCTACGGCTTAGGTATTGACCGGAAGGCGTCGGGCGGGTCCAGGTAACAGAGTTTCCAGAAACTATCCTGGGAAAGCGAGCCGCTGGCTAATTGCTGCGCGTTGAGAGACGTGCTACCAATGATTCCACCGTCGGCCGAATCAAAGATTACGACGGCGCCTTCAAGGGGAGACTTGGCCGCAGCAGACTCGGAGGCGAACTTTTGAAAAAGTGATGACGCAAAACTGAGCTTGGCGCGTGCGCCGGTTTCCTTGGGGTCCTGCGAAGCTGGTTGAACTGTATAAATCTTCACGGGTTTTCCGCGCAATAGTTCCCAGTCGCCGGGGAACGTGCTGGTTTCTTCGCGCTCCACGCGGAACACTTCTTTTTTTTCGCTCGAAGCCGCTCCATTCGGCGATTTTAGACGAGCAGCGATGAACTCTGGCAATTCCAGATTGGTTCGGCGAACGTATCCGCGCGAAGCACCTGAAATCTGTACGTGGATCCACGGGCCTTCGGCATCGAGGAATTCGAATTCGTCGTCAGCTGCAGCAACGAAAAGAACCTGGGAGTTTTCCGCAGGCCGCGCCAGCATCGGCGTGCTGGCTTTCTTGACTACAGCAAGATTTGGAGGATGCGCCTGGTTATGCAGCACCTCCTGCCAGGTTTGCATCTCCGCTGTGAGTTGCCGCATGCGCTTTTCCTCGGCTTCGCGTCTGGCGCGCAAGGCACCCATTTCATCGCCTCCGGTTGCATCCGACGCTGCTGAGGGCGGCACCGCCAGTTCAGATCCCTTTCCCAGTTGAAGGGAAGTTCCCGGCAAGCCACTTGAGAGGTTGATCTTTGGGATAGGAGCCTGTACTGGCGACTTCAGAACGGAAGTCAGCGGCTTCTCACCGAATTTTTCGCTGAGCCGATCGAGCAAATCCAACTCAAGCCGCCCACTTGAGGGCAAGACTTGATACCCTGATTTCCAGGGAACCGCGTCGACATACCATGCTGTGATTTTTGCGGTGACGCGAACGATCGTGGCCTCTCCCGATGCAGGCAACAAATCAATTGAATATTGGTAGAACACACGCTCATAGCGGCTGAGCGGCTGATCGCCCGTTGCGACGAAACCATCAACGATCGGCAGCTTCTGACCAGCGTAGGCCTGGAGCTCCTTTAACGCTTTGTCTACATCCTCCCTGGATTTTGCAAATGTGCGCGCGTACGGGACGGCCTGTGCTCTCGCGAATCCTGGAGCAAGAATGCTGCCGATGGACAGCGTCAAGGTAAGGTAGCCTGCAAAATGACGAAGACTCTTGGACGGCCGCTTCATGGAAGGGATTCCAATTGGTCCAAGGAAACCCATCCGCGTTTCCCATCCGGAGTCTCGACCCCATACCAACGCGGAGTCACGATAACAATGACGACTTCGGTGTAAGCAGCCAAGGTGGCTATGTTCGCGGCGGAGTGAAATGGAGCCGCCTTTAAAGCGGCGCCGGGCGCCTTGATCCTGCGTTCGACCTCATGGCGCAGCGAGTTTACCCGTTGCTCAAGGTCCTGCACTGAGGATTGTGCGGCGGCCAGGCGTGTAGTCTCATCCTCGCGCTGACGGACTAGCGTTTGTTTCGCCAGATCAATACTATCCCGGCGGCGTTGAGCATCCGCCGCTTCCTGCTCGGCGAACTGAAGGGCTTGTAAACGATCCTGAATAGCTTTGCCTTCGCTGGATTCAACGGTGCCATCGGATTGGTGGACGGTACGGTGAGAGTTCTCAACGAAGACAGCATCAATGTGCAAACGAGTTCGCTCTGGATTCACACTTGTAACAATATATCGAACGGCGATGGTTCCCTGATCTGCGCTTTCCAGGAAATGCCGGGGGGCAATTGCGTCCGCTCGGATCTTGTAGAAAACCTTGCCGCCGCCCTTCCAGGGTGCGAACAACGGGGTAGACTCCACAGTTTTTGCCCCGGTGAGTGTCCGCTCCTTATCGAAGACATAGGTCCCATGAATGGTCTGATCCTGAAGTACATCTTGCAGGGCTTGCATTACTTCGTCCAGGGACGCCGTGAACTCTTTGCCGAAGCCTGGACCTAGTCTGTCGTGTTGAGGGGCGGCACATAACCGAGGCGCCGAGCTGAGGAGAGACATTGCTGCGACCAGAGTCCCAGCCATCAGCAAACCAGAGCGTCGATGGATAGCTGTTGAGGACTTTTGAATCCAATCCACCGAAATATATCTGACCAGCGCGGAATGCCAGGACGAAGTCATCGTTGGACGAAATCTGTTCAACTGTAAGTTGCGCATTCTTTGGTACTCCGTTTGAAGAAGCGCTGTCAATCCGAAAATCTATGCCCCGGGAAGGTCGAAAGGAGCCTCCCTAGAACTAGTACTGTGTTCAACCGACGTCCGTCGAGATTTTGAAGATAAAAATAAGAAAACTCTTGCATTCGTTTTTTTCTGGGAGTACAGTCCCCGGCGGTTCAGGGACTTTGGGGATTTGACCTCGCTTTCTTACGAAAGTGAGCGTCCAATTCTCCCTATGGGCGTGCTTTCTCACATTCGCTCTCGAACTCGTGACGAGTCTTTAATTTTTCCCTACTCGCCCCCTGTTAGTGTGTCCGCGCCGAACTCTGACCAACTCATTTCAAAGATAGGTGCTCGCTCGACTTCTGTACACGGTCAGGCAGAGGAGGCGGTATGTTTAAAGGTACACCTCGACTCGGCAGGAGAAAGCTTACATTTTTGACATCGGGATGCTTATTTGTTCTCCTGTTTCTTAGCGTTGTCCTTAACGACAGTCCTTCTGCTTCAGCGCTTCCGTTGCCCACTTTACACGTTAGAGCGATCCCCGCATTTGCTCGCAAGTACGGGATGCCCTGCTCTTCTTGCCACGAAGCGTGGCCCAAGCTGAGCCCTTTCGGCCAAAACTTCAAGGACAACGGCTACCAGATGGGGAATGACCGTGACGCCCCCATCTTCCAAAGCCCAGCGTATTGGCCGATAGCGATCCGCACCACGCCGCAGTGGCACCGCGAAAGCATCAATCGCGTGCAGGTTGACGACGGCCTTGGCGGGCAGAACAACGCCGAGGGAAAAGTCACGACCCACGGTTTTGATTACTCGGGCTTAGACATTCTTACCGCGGGCACCCTGGCGAAGAACATCAGTTTCTTGTTTGTGCCGTCGGCGGACGAGACGGGAGCATTCCACATTGAATCCGCGAACGTGCGCTTCAGCAATCTACTCAAGTCTCCGTGGCTGAACATTAAAG
>Ga0137359_10002894_pt1 | contig 13810 bp, 16 predicted proteins | sample Mad1_40_16metaG_FD_108281 | JGI IMG/M metagenome (GOLD analysis project Ga0137359, IMG submission 108281) | Vadose zone soil microbial communities from Angelo Coast Range Reserve, California, USA - Mad1_40_16 metaG | ecosystem: Environmental > Terrestrial > Soil > Vadose zone | place: USA... | reverse complement strand
ACTACACGCAGGGTGTATCAAATTCCCTCCAATTTTTCCCTTATGGCCTTCAGCCGCTACTGTACCAGTTTCAAATCAATTACCCCATGATATGTGTGTTTCTAGGATACCATTTGAATCAAGCACGAGCATGCCAAGCATTGGAGTCACAAGAACAAAGTGCAGCACTCACCCACACTCCCCATCTCAATTCCTCCATTTCCCATGGCTCGTTTTCCTCATCTTTAGTTTTACCTATTACCTATGATCCGTGACTATACCTTTCATCTCATTCCAGTCCTTATGACCCCGATCCTATGCGACGCACTGATGCACAGTTCTTAACCACTGACACTTGATTCTGTTTGTTCCTTACCATATATGTACAACTCAGTAGTATAAAATGTGCTACCAAGTGGACTATGAATCTTATCCTGTTGTTCTCAAAGCCACCTGCCTTCTCATTCAATCACACTCACTGTTTTTGATCTTCACCGTTGCCTCTCTTTCAAACTCAACTCAAGTCACCTGATGTGACTGTGACCAGTCACAAAATTTATCGGTACTATGGAGCACTGTGGAACACCTCCCACTTTTACAGATGCCCCATCAAGGCTAAGCTTTGGAATAGTAATCTTTTCATCAAACATAATAACAAGGTGTGTGTGTGAAGTGATAGGATTGGGATAATAACTGATATTGTGGATAGGGGTAGTGACTTTTATCAAAGATTCAGGCTCTGTGCACTGTTTTACGCAGCAGCACTGCCAGGGCCCATAACCTTCTAAAGAAGGGTACGAGTGGTGATAGATTGGGTTTTGAGTAGGATCGTAAGCATCAGGAAAACTTACATTCTACTTTTTCATGCTTTTTCATGCTTTTTCATGCTTTTCAGTAAAAGCAAGGGAAAGGTACAACAAAAGTAATCCTCCCTACTTTTCAAAATGCTTGAGAATCTGGCTAAAAAAAGTAGAACACTTTAAAAAGTAATTTTTTTTTGAAAAGTACAAAAAGGCAGAAAAAAGTAGAAAAAAATTAGATTTTCTCCCTAAAAATGTAATAAAAAAGTAGGAAAAGTAGGGAAAAGTACAGAGGATTACTTGTGAAAAGTAGACATGTGCTTTTCATAGTGTTACTTTTTTTTTCCTTCAAAAAGCACAAAAAGCACAAAAAAGCATGAAAAAGCACGATAAAGTAAAATGTAGGTTTTCCTGATGAAGTGGGCTTATGGACTGGCTGATGATGATAGGACTGGTACTTTTTGACTCACACAGAGGGCTTCTGCATGAATCCTTACTTTTCCCCCTATCCTACAAGCATCTGTAAGACTGGGGAGGTGTTCCGGGTGTTCCAGAGCATTCCAGAGTGTCCAGAATGCTCCAGAATGCTCAGAACACCTGCCCAGTTTTACAGATGAACAAGTATTTATACTATCTGGATTCCAGACCCCTTTGCCAATTCCCTTGCTCTGTTTAGATATCCTGCACGATTGTTCTTCATCATACACCTTTGCCCAAACCAGTAAGCTTAGTAAGAATATCCAGCAGAGCAGTACCTGTACTTTGGACAGGACCCCTAGTTCAGACACTCACCCAAATCTCACCCAAATCATAGTCAGCCATTTTCATGATTTTGCAACACAACATCAATTTTACTTTAAAACAAGTAGATATGGTATACAAAATTTTGTAATGATTGACTAAGATTTGAGCAAGAAAAATGGAAGTGTCCAAACTAGGGGTCCTGTACAGGTAGGGCTAGTATGCACTTCGACACGATCCTCGTTCAACACGTGGCGGTTCCTGAATTGCAAGTGCTTAGGATTTAGGATTCTTTGTAGCCTACGTTTTACGCGCCTGCGAGCGTAAATGGGTCAGCGGTACTGCATTGCGCCCACCGCCAGAATCACATATTCTTATGCCGTGGGCTGCCAAGGGGCTAGAAACACGCTTGCTGAGCCTTGAATTGTGCTTTGACTCGACAGGTATTACGAGAGCCAAGGTCACGGTTGTGACGGTGTCATGATTCTATCTGTGTCCCCATTACTGTAACTGCCAGTGACTGTATCTGAATCCCTTTCCGCAGCTGATATCCTCACCTCATTGTGACAATTCCTTTGTTTATAAGTTAATCAACTTCATGTTCAGAGGTACACAAGCAAATCCTTACGACGATATCGTTGGTAAGTCGATTATTACACTCTTTCCCACAGTCTCTCTGTTCATACATTTCCAACGAGCAGCGAAAGCGACAGATGAGACTCTAACATCCGAGAACTGGGAAATCATTCTCAATCTATGCGATAAAGTTCAGGAGGAAGGGGAAGCAGGGTAAGTCCCTGGCCATCTGCGCTCCTTGATACGCATATAATTATCTCTTGCTAGCGCACGAAATGTCATTGCAGCCGTCCTCAAGCGCCTTGCCCACCGTAACCCGAATGTTCAACTCTACTCTCTCTCTCTTACGGAGTCCCTTTCGAAGAACTGTGGCAAGGAGCTTCACAGCGAAATTGCATCGAGGGCGTTCACCCAGGCACTGGAGAGATTAGTTATCGATCGCGTGCGCAATTCCAAGTCACATTCTGTATCGCACTTCTGACACGCCTTTCCGTCGCATAGACGACTCATGACAAGGTCAGACAACGAATTTTGATGCTCATCGCTATGTGGACCGAAGATTTCGAGAGTGACCCAACTCTCGGTATAATGGAGGAATGCTATGAGAATCTGAAGACGAAGAGTATGGCTGCCTCATTTCCACTCTCACATTCCGCTCATATGCCTCTCATAGATCACAAATTTGAACCTGTTCACGAGGCCCCGCCGCGCGACGATGACGAAGCACGCAAACGCGAGGAGGAAGAGTTGCAACGTGTGCTTGAGCTCTCTGTGCAAGACAAGGGCGGCCGTAAGAATTGGGGTGAATATTCACTTGCGTCATCGAGCGGTGCAGGGGGATCGGGTTCCCAAGTTGGCACGGACCGTCAACTTGCTGCGATCCCCGCTTTGTCCTCTTCGACCCAAGGGCGCCAGCCACCGTCTTCTAGCGGGTATGTCCCGTCTACCGAAGAACACGGGCAGGTTGCACCTGCGGACGTGGAATCATCCCCTCAATCGGCTTCGATTTCTTTGTCAACTTCAGCTACTTCCACAGAAGTGTATGGTGTGACGCGCGTTCGCGCGCTGCACACATTCGAACCCACTGAACCCAACGAACTAGCTTTCCAGAAGGGGGATATAATCAAGGTCGTGAATCGTGAATACAAGGACTGGTGGCGAGGACAACTGAGAGGCCGCACCGGAATCTTCCCAGTCAACTATGTCGTATGTTTTCACCCTCCTTCGTGTTTTCCGGTGCCCACCCGCCAGCGTGCAGGAACCTCTGTCAGAACCCACAACAACCGAGTTGGCCGCGGAAGCGCAGCAGGAAGCTGCCGTTTTTTCGCAGGCGGCCAACGTTGATCGGTTGTTGGCTATGTTGCGTAATCTAGACCCCGCCAAAGATAATCTCGCAGATAACGAGGAAATCCAAGAGCTTTACCGCTCCTGTATGACCCTCCGTCCAAAGATCGTCAAATTAATCGATAAATATAGCCAGAAGCGTGGTACGTCCAGTATTATTTTGTGAAAGGCTCTCGCAGGGTCGATGACGTCCTTCTGCTCTACAGCTGACTTGGTCTCTATGAATGAGAGTTTCGTTAGGGCGCGCACAATATTCGATCGCATGATGGAAGAGAGTCTCGCACTTCATAGTGAATGTATGTGTTTCACTTCCTGCCGTGACATATCTGTCTGTTGACAACAAAGATTCTCAAGACTATGAACAGCAACGCCCGGCCTACGCACAACCGCAAACAACGATCCTACGGGCCGAATCGCGAACTCAGGGACAGCAACCACCACTCGGCTTCGGTCGGCCTACCGACCAACTACAGTTTGGGTGGAATCAAAACATATATGACCAGACGGGCTATAACGCATTCCCGGTGCCCGCCGCTGGCTACCCGCAGTCACAGCAGAGTGGCCCGGTTCCTGACGCCCGTGTCAGCCTGGATCGTAGTTCCTCATATGGAGCTCCACCGCCGCAACCGCAGCACCAACCGCAGCACCAACCACAACCTCAATCTCAGGTTCAAACCCAGCCACAGCCAACGCAACAGGCGTCCCCGCAGACGGCATACGTGCAACCATACCAGGCAGTGGATAACCAGAAGGCGCCGTACTACCAGCAACAGCCCCACCAAGCAGAGCCTCCCTCTTGGTCAGTGCCTACTCAGACTCCAGCACAACCGCAGGGCCAGCAACAACTGCAAGGACAACTCCAACCGCAGCTTCACTCTCAATCCCAGCCACAATTGCACCATGCTCAGTCGCTGGTATCTATTCAAGGACAACCCCAAGCACAGAGCATGGTGCCGCTGCAACAGTTCCAGCCTCAACCTCAGACACAGTCCCAAACACAACCCCAGACACAGCCCCAGCCACAGACACAGCCCCCGGAGACCCAAGCGCACCCGCATACACAAGGGCAAACGCAGCAACAACAAGCAATGACAGGCCCGCCATTCGTATTTGACCCGAACGCAACATACCCAGACCAGAATGTACAAGCATGGGCACAATACTATGCTCAAGGTGGGAAAGACCCAACCGGCTCCGTGTATTTCATCTCTGTACCTGGCGTCACGGACGGACGCCCGCAAGGCACAGCGAAGCCCCAGCCCCAGGAGAACGTGGAAGAGCAGCAACAGCAGCAACAGCCGGTTTTAGGCATGTCGTCATCGCCAGAAACACAAGCCCAACTTGGGCGCCAGAACTCACTACCAAATCCGTACGGATCAAACGTCGTTGAGCTTGACGAGGATGGCTCCGCGAGCGCTGGCCCGGTTTCTGGTGCAGGGGGCCATGCGCCGTGGCAGACACTGCCAGGGCAGTTCGCGCAGATGCGCGTGGGCGAGCCGAGCGTGGGCGCGTGATGGAAGATGTTGCCGAGGCAAACCATGCCTTCGATATCAAGGCAGTATATCCGAGATGTTGGTGGGGTCCCGGGAAGTTTATTAATTCGCGTTGGGGTGTGTCGTGTAGACGGAGGTGGATGGGGTGGATTCCTTGGACCAAGATGTCCACGTCTATTGCTAGCGATCGAAAGAATAACTACAGATTGTCACTGACTATCTCGCTTACTTTAAATACTTTGCTGCATTCTCATCTCATCTTTTGTACTCCCAGTAATTATGGAGAAAGTGTCGTCTTTTTTTCCACATAATCTTGTCTAACAGCTCAGCGAGCGAAGAGAGATGCCGTTATAGCACATTACAGAAGTATATACATGAATAAAATCAAAACATGTGAGATAGACAAGTGGTTACAACTATTCACCTCCATCCAAACTTTACCCCGCTCACTTGTGTATCACACCATCACGCATCACGAGTCTTTGATACCCTTACGGATCTCGTCCAGTCCTTCATCGAACTCCCAAAAATCGCTAGGCGGTGGTGGTGCAGACGTCTGGCCATGCGCGTCGGCAGTAGTAGCCGTAGCCGCAACAGGAGTAGGAGGGTCCAGTGGGCCGAGACCGGGTGTGCCCTGGATGATGCCCTGCGCATACCGCTCCTTCACTTCGCGCGCCGTGGTGTCCATGCGCGCCTTCTCCGGGCTGCCGACCCACATCAGGCGCTCGAGGATGTGGCGCACCGCCGCGCGCAGGACGATGTACCCGTGGCTCGCTGCGAGCGCGATCAACAGAGCGCGCGATACCGCCACACCGCACGTGTTGTGCGGACCGTGCTCGCCGGAGGCGGTTGTGGTTTTGGACGCCGCGTGATGGGGGTCGCGGAAGAGGAATACGAGCGCCGAGTTGGTCAGGGTGGAGAGCCAGGTGAGGAAGGACAGGCAGTCGAGCCAGGGCCCGATCGTGTCTGTGCGCTGTGGGATTGGACGGCGGAAGTGCGTGACTAACTTGAAGGCATCTGAGGGGAACTCGACGATATTGTTAAGTAGGGCCATTACTGGAAGTCAAAGAACGGAGTGTCAGTGAGAAACGTTTTTGGAGTCGCTCGGTGGTGCAGACGGACCTGGAGCGAGCGGCCAGATGGTCGACCAGAGAGTAACGTAGCCGAATTGGGTGACCATCTCGTTGTAGTCCCCAAAGAGGTCGTACTGGGGAAGAGATACCTCCCTGCGCACGCGCTCAAGAAATTCACGCCCGTCGCGGGCGGCCCCGTTCTTATCATCCTCGAAACCAACGCGTTTCTTTTTGGGTGTGCCCATGCCCATACGAAAGAGGGACGTCCGATACTTGCCCGAGCGCAACAAGGCAAAGGCGCGTGTGAGGAAAGGTAGGCCGACTTCTGTGAATAAATTGACTACCTGGTTCGTAACTGTGTACGCAAACATCTGGCCCGAAAGACGCGAGGATTTAAGCTTTCCTCGCGCTGCGCCCTGGTCCGATTCGAAAAACTTGTGACCGCCCTTTAGGGGTCCACTGCTTAGAGTTGAAGGGGCAGCCATTGAAGACAGGGTGTCAGAGTGGAGAGACAGTAAGCGTTGCACGTGGTTTATGGCTGTCTCCCCGAAGGGAACATAGACAAAGGCGGAAAGCGCCAGTCCAAGGTAAGCGACGATAGATGAGAGGGCAAAGGTTTTTATCGTAAGGGAGGCATCAAAGGCGGACTGGTGCTTATGGTTCTCCCATCGTGTTAGCCTTTGCGCGCGAGCCTGATAAATTGCCAGAAAGCGAGGTATGACTATAGTAAATATGACAGTTGGGGCGAACGACTGGAGAAATGCGGAAGGTGAGAGATCCGGAGACAAACCCTTGCCATGATGAGCTTACGATGTACTGGTGACCAGGACCCGTATAAAGAGCAGTTACGAAGGCTTCGAATACGAAGATGGCGGTAAGGAGAATGGCAAGAATGGTGGCAAAGAGGGCGATGACGGGAGCGCTTACGAGAATCTTGAGTTCGCGTTTCCACCAGGGATGACCCTCTGCGTAACGAGTGCGATGGTGTTCGACACGGACAGAGCCCAAAGACCCCCAAGCAGCGGAATATAATCGCTCGCGAATTCGCCAGTATTCGACGAAGACGAGGGACCAGAGGAAGAGAAGAGAAGAATAGAGACTCGAGTAGGCATAGCCCAAACAAAAAATGGCGAGGCCAACGACGGAGATAAAGAAGAGGGCGCGAGTGTAGGAATACAGAAAAGCAAAGTAGAGAGCAACAGCCTCGCCGAACTTGAAGCCGCGGAGGGAAAATATCAGACTAGACGAATTGAGATGAAGAAAGATAGTGTACCTGAGCACGAATAGCATCTAGCTGGCCATGACCGATGGTGGTTGTAAGGGAATGAGTCCAATGGCGGTTAAATTCGGGGTCATGAAGGGCCATGATGGACTCTACGCGTGACCACGAGTCATTCTCGGGATGGATGCCCAGGCCACCATCTGAGGGAGTGACTGTGACATAAGAGTACACGAGGCGTAGACGTTGGGAAGAACGAGGGACGGAAGGGGAAGCAGATATCGGAGTGGGAAGACCGTGAAGGAAGTCGGAGTAGCTAAGAAAAGAAGGAGAAATTTCGATGGGAGCGCGGAGGAAAGACGCGTGACGTTACCGTTCGCGTTGTAAGAGTTGTTCCAGCTGGTGGTCGGGGCACGATAGGAGGATGATGAGCTGACCTTGATGCTCACCTCGCTTGGCTACGGCATGGAGACCGGCGTTACGAAGGACGTGGAGGAGACGTAAATACTGGTCTTCTGCATGCTGTGCGTCGATTCTGGCCTGTTGTTTTGTTAGATGATAAATGGAATTTGCTCTAAAGACGATGACCAAGTCGATATGAGGTAACATCCTTTGTGGTAGTGGGTTTGAGTGTGGGTGTGAGCGTGGGTGTGAGCGTTTTGGTGCCGGTGCCTGTAATGTTGATCGGCGCAGTTGCCATCTCAACCTTAACTCAGTGTGACGGGTGTCCAGCCTTTCCTTCAGTTTGTGTCGTTCATTTGATCATATCCACTCCTTACAACGCACTGTGTGCTGTTTTCCTTCTTGGCTGTCTACGACTGACCTCGCAGAGCGCGTAGCCAAGTTCCTTCCTGTTCTTGTCTTGTGCCGTTACGCTCTTTTCTGCCCATCTCCTCGGCCGTTCTCTCCACAGGTTCCATCCTACAGCACGGACTTCTTCCCCAATCTTGCCCCTTCCTATCTCCCTTCATTCTCCCGAGCGACGGTTCTCTAGATATATGTGCGTTCTCCATCCATCCACCTTATCATACTTCAGATCTCCTGACCATCGATGTATTCTCCAGGTTTACCTTCTATTACTCACGCAGTTGACGCTCGCCCCGACCAAACACGATTACAGTTCGTTGGTCTCCGTTGTCGTCTCCCCTATCACCTCTCTGTTATTCACATCAACTTGCAGCAGACTTAATTCTCCCATGGCTTTCTTTACATCTCCCCAACAGGAAGTTTATGAGCAACGCCTGAAGCGTTCTCCTTCGAATACGAGCGTGCGAGCTCGTCCCCGTTATCACCCGTCCGGAACATCCAAGTCTCTCTTGACATCTCGCTCCGATGTGCTGTCTCGTCCGCTCCCGTCATCCCCCACAGCTCCACCCGTCACCACTCCAGTTCCGGTCACTTCTCCCAATGTAAATGAGCCCGATCACGGTATGTGAACCAATTTATACATTTTTAACTCCCAGTTAACCCACCGCTTGGCGATTCGAGACTCAACGTCATCTCTAAAATCCCCCCGAGGTTCTGTGCCACGGCATGTTAGCTCGAGTCACCACGATGGTTCCTGTTCACCCTCTGCATCTCCAAGTGTGCATGACCACAACCTTGGACAGCGACGACAGCATCCTCACTCTTCACCTTCTGCATTACCTTTGCACTCTCGAGGAGAATTCGACTCTGGCTCCCTCTCCGACTCGGGTGTTCCTTCCCGCAATCACCGTTCTCCTCGCCGTTCTGACCCTGCTTCTTCACCTTCACCTCACAACGTGCACCTCTCGCCCATCAACGCGCGACACTACTCTCCGAGCTCCCCTAATCTTTCCCTTGCTGGCCATTTTTCTGATGGAGAGCGTCCACCAAGTCTGCTCCACCCGTCACGTCTTGATTTCAAACGTCTACTTAGCAAGCCCGCCGCACCAAGCGTCAACTCGACTCTTTCCATCACGTCTGACTCGGAGTCTAACACTATCCCTCGCGCTCAGCCAAGCTCTAATGAGGCATGGCCAAGCAAAGCCAGGATGCAGGTTCACTTTGAACCTAGCAGTAGTGTCCTTCCGACAGAGTCAACGGAGCTACCTCTAACATCCCCGAAATCACCATCACAGCAGCGGCCTCGGAACCTTCTTAGAAAAAGGTCAGGCTCTAAGCACAACCGTGCCGCTGTCTCGGACATCCTTCCAAGCAAGGCGACAACGTCATCTGCATCTGCGTCGCAACCTACTACCCGCTCTCCCCCCGCCACTTCGCCGCGTAGTGAGGAGTTTTCCACTACTACTTTGCAGTTTGTGATCGCAAGCCGAGCTGCTGTCCCAGCCCCCGCTCCTTCTTACAGTTCTTTGAGTAAACTTACTCCAGCCGGCGCCATTGCACAGGCCTACAAAGAGCAGGACCTCCGCCGGGAATCTCTTGCTGCGACTGCTCGTGCTGAAAATGTATCACTAGCTAGTGAGTCGCGGCCTATTTCACCTGATTCCCCAACGTCCCATCCGTGTGCAACTCCAATCGGGAATCCGTGCTACACTGTACTTGGAAGTTCCGCCGACCGCATAGTCATTATGGGCAGCGTCGAAGACAAGTCTTGCGAATCGGGTGATTACAGCTGTGGTGTGCAACGTTCTGGGTCCCATGCGCCGTCTGCGAGTGCGAGTGCGAGTGCGGGACAACCAGTCAAGTCACTTCAGAGGAAACTATCGGCGCGACTTCGACGTGGAAGGCCCTCTGACCCCAGAGATGGCGGCTCGCAGCCAGCCCATGGAGATGGAAGCGATGTTGAACATGGACATGTCCTCCGAAGTGGAAAGTCGTCAAGTGACCATGGGCATGGGCCCCAACGGTCTACAAGCTTTCCCAAGGTCAAGGGCAAACTCGGTTCGCTCAGAATGTCCTTAGATCAGCGAAGCATGGCAGTCCCTAGGTTAGGTGAATCGTTGGACGGGCATGGCCACCATCCCATGCCAAGTGAGATGACGCCAGACGTAGTGAGCCCCTCGCCTGCCAACAGAAAAGACAAGGAAAAGCAACAGGAGGACGACATCGGCGCAGGTGGGAGACTCTGGAGAATCGTCAAACGTCTCAGTGCTGGCGGTCTGCGCGACCGCTTCCAGACGACAAGTACTCCCCCGCCTCCAGTACCAGCCATTCCTGCGGACTTTTTACCAACGCCCACACCACTAGAAGTGAAACTGCCAATCACTCCAAATAGTGAAAGTGGGTGCACAGGCGCTGAGCCCGGGGGCGGTGGTGATAATGCGGGGTCTATCGATTACCCGGATCTACAGCCATCAACGAGCGCTGTGTGGCCTCCTAACGCTGATGGCCGATCACCCAAGATCTGTAGTGCGCCGTCAACGGTCCCCGCCACGCCGCAGGGTCCTGGTGCAATTTCGCAACCAAGGCACCCTAGCACATCGTCATCGTCACCACAATCTTCTGTACCCGCGTCGACGCACTTCTTCCGCTCGCACTCGTCGCGTTCTTCGTTCTCCTCAATGTTTTGCGGCTCGGCGCCTCCGCTGCCTCAGGTGTCGGCGATTGCTCAGAGTGCCAGCTCACGTACTCGTTCGCGTGCAAAGAGCATTTCGTCTTCACCGGCGCCGTCTCCCTCTCATGACGATTTGCCGCGTACAAGGACAAGGAAGCGCAGTTCACCAGATATACCGACATTCTCCGTTTCGGGAGTCGTCAACAACTTTATATCCCGCCGCCCTTCACTCGTGCGCAATCGGCGACAACACCATCAAAATATATCAGTACGGTCGCTTACCAGGCAGCCTCCTGAAGAGACAAGTACGCCTCCAGCACGCCTTTCACGCAGTGACTCGCGAAAAGTGTTGGGTCGATCCGAACGTGTCAACCTTTTGCAGTCCCCAGGACCGTCCGTGCAGAGCCACGACTCGCATAGTACTAGCTCGACTGAGCGTCCAGGGTCAACACCTACACCAACGATCTCGGCCGGTGCCGTCGCTGGTACTAGTGAAGGTACAAGCTCTGTTACTCGAATGACGTTCCGTGAACTCGGAGGGACGCAGCGACAGGCATTGACGTCGCAGGAGAAAGAGGACAAGTGGGATGACCTACTGAAGAAGAGCGCACGGGCTGGTGGAACGATACACCTTGAGAATGGGGGACTGGCGTCAGATAACATTCGGTTCTCATCGAGCTCGCTGGAATCGGAGGTGCCATTGATCCATGGAGGAGATATTTGATTGATTGAATTATTTTTTGTGGATAAATAATTTGTTATATGTTTGGTTATTTTATTTATTTGTGCACTTAGTGATACCCAGGCAATGTTATGCAATTACAAATGTCCACGTCAGGCTTTTCTCTCCTCTAGTTCTTGTCTTAACCTTGACCTTGACCTTCTTTCTTGCTTCCGCTTCCATTTCTACTTCTTCCATGGGCTCCGCTAACAGCACTATCTCTCCTGAACCCTTCATCGCCGCCGTCGCCGTCGCAGGCGTACTTGGTTACAGTTACGTTCACTACGTCCATCCTTCCCACGCCGGAGGTACGGACGCGGATGCAAACACGAACGCGACTTTCCTGGGCTTGTCCAAGGGCCCCGTCCCTGCTCTCCATGGCCAGAAAAAGCGCGGCCGCAAAATGCGACTCCCTGGTGATGCCACCTTGAAGAATCTGGATTTCCTCGATTCATCAGGATCGCCGTTGCCGCCGGCAGCGCCACCCGTGCCTGCGACCGTAACGCGACAGAGGCAACGGAACGATGTTGTACCTGGCGGGTTTGAAGGCGCCGACGCGTCGGAAGGCCCTCCTCGGTCGTCGCCGTCCCACCAACCGCTACCAGAACCATCGCAGCAACAACTGCCGGAACAGTCCGCAGGAGTAAAAAAATCGAGGAAGAAAAAGGGGAAGAAGACTGCGTCCGATCATTCATCTGTCCCCGCGGATGCGGAACCGACACCCGCACCAGCGGTCAGGGCGGAGAAGGCGCAGGCATCCGCACCTGATGCCGGTGCCGCTGTGGCGGACGCGCAGGATGAGCGTTGGACTCGTGTCGAGGCGCGGAAGAAGAAAGCCACCCCCGCGCAGGAAGGACTGAGCGAGCTGCAAACCACGGCGACTGCCGACTCCACGACAAGCGATGCGGGCATCACTACGTCTGTGACGGGCAACTCGTCACCTGTGACGGAACGTACGACAGAGGACGAGCTCCCATCTGGACTCGATGAGTGCGTGGAGCTTCTTGATTTGATTCCACTGGCGACGGCGTCTATCTGACTTAGTGGCATTCCCTTTTGTAGGAGTGCGCTTGAGCTGTCTGCCTCGGAAGCACCGACTCGCGTGGCACCCCTGCACCCGCTGCCGGGCGAGCAGCCCGCGAAAGGGTTCAAATGGGAGGATTATGAAGGCATGCAGGTTGGGGAAGCATCGGGCGAGGATGAGGATGGTTGGGGCGTCGTCAGAAGCCGCCGACGTAAGTCTTCCGTTCTCTGCGTCTTCTATAAAGGTTCGTCGGCTGAATTCTTGCCCCACAGGACCTAACAAGACCGAGTCGGCATCCACTGTCACGACGACTGCGCCGCAGCCACAGACGAAGAAGCAACGTCAGAACGCGCAGAGACGCGAAGCGCTGAAGGAGGCGAAACGAGAGCGGGACGTGCAACAACAGGCTGTTTTCGCATCTCATAAGCGCGATCTCGACCGTGCACGCTGGTCGGCCACCTCATCGAAACGTACTGGGTCTCGCTTTGATTCGCTGGATATGTCTTGAATGGCATGAGACTTTTGGTACGAAAACTACGGTATCCATCCACTTGTTATATATAATTTATTGGGCTGCACATTCATACGCGTAAGGTCACTTTTTTCAGCATTCCCTTTATGCTCTACTTAGTTCGTTACGGGGTTACCGGTTACCGGCTACCTGCGCTTTGTTTTTACTTAGCTCCGATAGTCACCGTTGATCCTGACGTATTCCTGTATATGATATACAAATCAGAACACACGACACGTCTTGTCGTGTTAGTGGATAGAACTCACGTAACTAAAGTCACACGTCCAGTACTTTGCGCCTTGCGAACCCAGGCCGAGCTCGACGCGTACCTCGAGATCCTCAGCACTAAGAATTTCCTTGGCGCGCACTTCGTCGACATTCTCGGGTTCGCCGTTCACGAGCAAGGGAAGGACGGGGGAACCATCCGTGGGGACGAACGACACGCTCACTCGAGTTGGATCGAGTGGCGCAGACAATGGAACAGACCCGGTGGCAGCCAAGACACGACCCCAGCTAACACAGACACCAATTCGATCAGTCACCGTCGAACGATAAAAGGGAAGCTCACTTGGCATCTTCGCCATAGAGTGCGGTCTTGACCAACGCAGATGTTGAGATCTTCGACGCGATTTTGTGGGCGTCTTCATATGACAGCGCGCCCTGAGCATGGGAAGACGGCACATTAACAATTTAAAGGGCGTCCGCACTTTGCCGCCAACGCACCTCGACCGAAACTGTAACAAATTTGGTCGCGCCTTCGCCGTCCCGCACGACGAGCTGCGCAAGCTCCTGCATGAACTCCGTCAAGCCGTCCCGGAAGCAGACGAACGCCGCCGGGTCTTGCGCGTCGT
>Ga0137359_10002892_pt1 | contig 13811 bp, 10 predicted proteins | sample Mad1_40_16metaG_FD_108281 | JGI IMG/M metagenome (GOLD analysis project Ga0137359, IMG submission 108281) | Vadose zone soil microbial communities from Angelo Coast Range Reserve, California, USA - Mad1_40_16 metaG | ecosystem: Environmental > Terrestrial > Soil > Vadose zone | place: USA... | reverse complement strand
TTTCTACAAGCTCACCGTCGCGGGACAGAAGATATTGGCCCAACAGCGGCAAACCTGGAAGGACTTCTTTTTCGCACTGGATCGAGTGGCCGGCATCAATCCCGTCTGAGAGGAAATTGACATTTTCAAAATTTGATCTGTGATTTGCCCGCATTCGACTGTTAGCTACCGAGTTTAATCATGCCTGAGTGGCAGCAAGAAATCAGACACCGGCTGGCAGGGTTGAAACTTGCGCCGCTGCGTGAAGCCGAGATCGTCGAGGAGTTGTCCCTATACCTCGAAGATCGCTACGAAGAGTTGCTTGCCTTAGGCCACCCACCAGAAGCAGCCCGACACATTTCACTCGCAGAATTGACTGAGAACGACTTGTTGGTGCGAGAGCTGCGACGCGTTGAGCGTCCGGTCGCGCCAGATCCAATCAATGTTAAAGCAAACAGGAGTGGCAATATGATTGCCGGCATTTGGCAGGACTTGCGCTTCGGCACGCGATCATTGCTAAAGAACCCGGGCTTTACCGCCGTGGTGGTGTTGACGCTCGCTTTGGGTATTGGTGCCAACACCGCTCTCTTTTCAGTAGTGAATGGTGTGCTGCTCAATCCGCTGCCATACCCGCAGCCTGATCAACTCGTAACGCTCCACCAGAGCAAGCCGAATTTCGACACTGGCGCTATCCCCTACCCGAATTTTCGTGACTTGCAAAAGGAGAACAAGACGTTCTCGGCCATGGCCATATCGCGTGGGTTCGGTTTCAGTTTGGTAGGCACAGGTGAAGCGGAGCGCGTCACCGGCCGATTGATCTCCGCGGACTTCTTCACTGTGCTCGGTGTTAAGCCTGCGCTGGGGCGAACCTTTGCACCGGGCGAAGACGAGAGTGGAGCAGGTCCGGCGGTCCTGATCAGTGCAGCCCTCTGGCAGCGCAAGTTTGGTGCGGCGCAGGATGTATTGGGGAAGGGGCTGACCCTGGATGACAAGAGCTACAGTATTGTCGGGGTGATCCCGGCGACCTTTAGTCTAGTTGGCAACGTCGATGTCTATGTGCCGATCGGACAGTGGAATAACCCCGCGCTGAAGACGCGTAGCGCCGCTTTGGGACTTCACGGCATTGGCCGGCTCAAACCAGGCGTCACGGTCGAGCAGGCGGAGGCAGACCTGAACAGAGTAATGCGGGATCTCGCCGCCGCTTTTCCCGATACTAATAAGGGCAACGGCTCAAGGATCATCCCACTCGAGGAAAGGATGGTCGGTAACATTCGATCGATCCTGTTGATGTTGCTTGGGGCAGTCGGTTTTGTTCTGCTGATTGCATGCGTGAATGTCAGCAACCTCCTTCTCGCTCGCTCGACAGGCCGAACTCGCGAATTTGCCATTCGTGCCTCGCTCGGTGCAGGCCAATGGCGTTTGCTCCGCCAATCTCTCACGGAGAGTTTGCTGCTGGCCCTCTCTGGCGGATTGCTAGGGTTGGTTGTCGCAGGTTGGGGAACGCAGATCGCGCTCCGTATGTTGCCCACTACACTGCCACGCGCGGAAGAGGTAAGGCTGGATGCGCGGGTCCTATTCTTCGCTTTTGCTATTTCGCTACTCACAGGGATTCTTGCCGGCGTGGTCCCTGCGATCAAGAGTTCGCAGTGGCGTTTGTCCGAAACGCTCAAGGAAGGTGGACGCGGTGCGAGCAGCGGTCGGGTGCGTGCGCAGGGCATTTTTGTCGCCATTGAAATGGCGCTCGCGTTCGTCTTGTTAATTGGTGCGGGACTGATGATCCGCAGCATTGCAGCGCTCTGGAACGTTGATCCGGGCTTTCGTCCCGACAATGTCTTGACCTTCGGCCTCAGCCTTTCTCCTTCAATGAATACAGCGAGCCCGCAGGCGATTCGCACCGCTTTGCGTGAGATCAGCGGTCAGCTCAGCTCGACACCGGGTGTACAGGCAGTTTCATTCTCGGCGGGTGCAGTGCCCCTGCAGGGCGAGGACGACCTATTCTTTTGGCTCGACAGCCAGCCGAAACCCGCGAGTCAAAGCGAAATGAGCATGGCGCTGGTGTACAGGGTTGAATCCGGCTATTTGACGGCCATGGGTATTCCGCTCAAGCAGGGTCGATTCTTCACTGATCAAGATAATGAACGATCACAGCCCGTCGTTGTGATCGACGAGGTCTTCGCCCGTAAATACTTTGGCAACACAGACCCTGTCGGCAAGCGAATTCGCCAGGATGGCCAGGATCCTCAGGAGATTGTCGGGGTGGTCCGGCACGTAGAGCAGTGGGGCCTCGATTCGAACGACAGCGACTTGCTCCAGGCTCAGCTCTACGAACCCTTCAGACAGTTTTCGGACGACGCGTTGAGTGGAGGGGTTAGCGGCGTCGGAGTCGTGATGCGGACGGACGGCGCCTCAGGAGAAGCGGGGGCGGCACTCTTCGACTCAATCCGCCATGTCGTACAAAACCAGAACAGCCAGAACGTCATCTTCAGACCTCAAACAATGAATGAGGTGATCGCCGAGACGCTGGCCGAGCGGCGCTTCTCGATGATCTTGCTCGACGCCTTCGCCGTTGTCGCGCTGTTGCTCGCAAGCGTCGGTCTCTACGGCGTCATTTCTTATCTCGTGGGACAGCGGACACACGAACTCGGCATCCGCATGGCGTTGGGGGCGACACGCAAGAATGTTCTGCGCCTCGTCTTGGGTCAGGGAATGAAAATGGCACTGAGCGGAGTGGCGCTTGGACTTGTTGCCGCGTTGGGACTAACCCGTCTGCTGGCCAAGATGCTCTACGGTGTGAGCACGACCGATCCTGTGACCTTCGCGGTAATTAGCTTGCTGCTGACGATCGTGGCGCTGTTGGCCTGCTTCGTTCCAGCACTGCGTGCGACTAAAGTCGACCCGCTGGTTGCACTTCGCTACGAGTGAGTTCAACGAGAGGGTTCTTGATATAGCCCGATTACGTTGCCGGCAGGATCACGAAACCTCGCAGTAATTTCGGGTGCGTCTACACCGAGCGGTTGTGCAATCTCGCCGCCGTTTGCGATCACTGCGTCGACGGTCTTGGCTACACTGTCGACCATTATGTATATCAACAGGCCCGGCTCTGTCGCCGCAGGTCGGCGGAGTACCCATGAACCGCTGACCTCCCCAGTTGTGTCGTCGAAGGCAGTATTACCGTCCCCCCGTTGCCTGATCTGCCAGCCGAAAACTTTTTTGTAAAACTCAGCTGAGCGTTGAATGTCGGTAGCGGGAATCTCGATGTAGCATATTTTGCCGTTTGCCGAAGTGGTAGGCATAAGGAACTCCCTTGTCCGTCAACATGATTTTGATGGGCTTATTTTGATGGGCCATGTCCTGTAATGTCAAAGCGTGTTAGAGCTGCTTTGTCGCGGGCTCCACTTTCTGAAAAAATCGCTCCCAACGGTGCTTACAAAGTGTGGCTATTTTGCTTTGCGGGACAAAGAGCCACACTGCACATCCTGCAGTTCGGCGACCACACCATTAACAATCACTGAAAACTGAAGCGCGTCGTCGAATAACCTGCTGGCATGTTTATTGCTGAAGGCGAGCTTGCATCCGAGACATCCAATAACATAGCGATTCGTCGTTAGGAGAATCGTTAGGAGTTTTCGAGCAAGGGGTGGGGACCGCAGGTCGCTTAAGTTCATTTCATAAGGTTCATCTCTTGAGCTTGAGCCGTCTGCGGATAGAGAGCCGCGAGTCGACGGGGCGTTGCGTCCAAGGCCAGTTCGCAACGCCTCACGACACCTCCCAAATTAGCCACAGATCAACGCCGACAACCCGGATCAGAACAAATAAAAAGTTAAGAAGACTACGAAATTTTCGATTGCTACCGGTCGCCTCGAGGACGTGGAGAATGCTCATCTTCCAGAATCGCGGATGGTTGTTGCGCTGACTCATTACCGAGAGCCCGTCGTGCGATGGCTACAAGCTCATCAATGTTGAATGGCTTGCTGATGTAATCGAACGCGCCCTCTTTGACCGCGCGGATGGCGGTCTCGGTTGAGCCAAACGCCGTCATCAAGACAACCGGAATCGCGGAATAATCTCGGCGCACCAACTCGAGCAGGGAGAGACCGTCGAGACGCGTCTTCATGCGAATATCACTCAGTAGCAGATCGGGCGGGGACAGAGACAGAGCGGAAAGAGCCTCCTCGCCACTATGCTCAAAAGTGGTGTCGAACCCTTCGTGCTTGAAGACTTCACAGAGCAGCTCACAAGTTACCATGTCGTCATCGACCACTAAGATGTGCGGCGGTTTACGCGGCATTTGTTGCTACCTCAAGGTACCCTGTTGTCACACCGCATGGTTCGGCCACCGGTAGCGCCAGCACAAAGACAGCGCCTAATGATCCGGAAACCAGTTCGATGCGGCAGCGGTGTTCGGCGATGATGCCGGGACTATCTTGTCGTCTGGTTCATGACCTCACTAGCGCAAGCATCATGCCAGCAGCGAGAGTGCCCGCAATTCGATCTTTGCCCCCTTCCAACACGCTCGGTTTCTTTTTCGCGCGAGAGCGTGTGGCCTTTTTTGCTTCGCGGAGAAGGAAGGCCACAGGAAAACGCTCGAGGATTGCTGAGAGTATGAACGTTTCCATACACGATGCTAGAGCAGCCTCGAATGGACATGAGCGATACTGGTGGCTTGGCACAATTGAAAACATTGACAGTGCAGCCAACACGATTACTATCAGGCTGTCCGATGGCACAGACAAAATTACCGTTAGCAAAACGAATTACGGTAAACGGTCACGGGGAAACCGGGAGCCGTGCGGAGAGTTCGTTGAGGGCCCAGGAGCGGGCTGTCATCTACTAACCGGTACTCTCCCTTCCACAATCCGCTCGAGATCCTAGTTGGTAGTGTCCTAATTTCATGTCCCGCCGGATTCTCCGTGTCCTTCGTGTCTTCCGTGGTGAAATGGTTTTCGGCAGTTTTATCACCACGGAGAACACAGAGAATGACCGAAGACAAATCTCGAATTAGGACACTTGTAACGAGCTCGAGTGGTCAAGCGCAAGCTTATGATGGCTTGTCCGTAACAGACGCCGAGGTGGCCACTTTCGTTTCGCAAGTGGAAGCGCTCTCAGCACATTTGATTTCTTCTATGAGGAATTTCGCCATTAGCCCCGCGGCTAGAAGGGTGGTGCCCTGCTCGTGCATTCGAGTCAGGAGTTGTTTGCCGGACTCATCAATGAAATAGACGCTCGTTAGGTCCACCGAAATTGGCGCCTCTGATTCGGCAGATGCAGCTTCCCGCCAACATTTCTCGAGTTCTTCTATGCAAGCACCTACCAGCTTCCCTTCGACGATGAAGCAAGTAGCACCTAAGTCATGGCGAGTAGTAATTCTGAGCACTTCCGTCTCCTCTCGGCGAATGCCAATCGCAAGTCGCTTGCCACGTGGCCAGGATCATTATCAGCTCCAATATTCCTGTTGATTAGCTGAATATCCGCAAGATTCGTTGGAAGCTCACTAGCCGGCAGGTGACCGCCGCCCGCCAGGGTGGCCGTATATCGTCGTCTTTATTGTCCGAATTTTGCGAATTGAATCGAGAGCAGTTGCCCGAAGATAATCGGTCAAGTATTCTGTTAGCTGAGCTGGAAAATCGAGTTGGCCAAACGGCACGAAAAAGTCCGTTTCATTCATGAGGAAGTAAGCACGAAGTGAATATGAACACTGCGCAGGTCGCCGTCGCTGAGCTGCAAACTAAGAAATATCTGACGGTGCTTGAGCTCTCAAAAGCCATAGCATCACATCGCGACTTGTCCGGGTTGTTTCACGACCTTGCTTGCCGGTTGCAGAATCTTTTCAATTTTCGCGACCTCGGAGTGCTGCTTTATGACAAATCTCAAAACGTCATGCGGTTTCACGTTCTGGAAACCTGCGAGCCGACAGAATGGGAACCACCCACCGAGGTTCCAATGGAGGGTTCTATCGCCGGCTGGGTCTGGCAGAACCAGGAACCCATTGTAATCCGCGATCTCGATCTGGAAGACCGCTTTCCCATCGCAAAAACCCTACGCAATTATCCCGTCAAGTCAATTTGCAGCCTTCCTATGACAACAGCTCACCAGCGGCTGGGAGTCTTAAACTTCTTTAGCGACAAGATAGGCGCTTATGATCAACTCGACCTCGAATTCGCGAAACTAGTCGCCGCCCAGACAGCAGTTGCAGTCGAGGCTCAGTATCATCAGCACAAACTCGCCCGTGAACGCGATCGTTCGCAACTGCTGTTGGAGATAAACAACACACTCGTGTCCAATCTCAACCTGCGCGAGTTGTTATCGGCGATTTCTAATTGTCTGAACACGGTAATGCCTCACGATGCGGCAGCACTGGCGCTTTACGACGATTCGCTGAAGGAACTTCGCCTGACAGCGTTGGACTTTCCGGCGCACGAAGAGCCCTGCGCGGCGGGCGAAATCATTTCCCTTGAAGGGACTCCCGCTGGTTTAGCCTTAACGACGCGGGAACCTGTTTTGAGCGACTACACCAAATCAGAGAACGCACGAGTTCTCAGTTCTGGTCTTAAATCTGGTTGCACAGCGCCGCTCCTTTTTCGCGATCGGGTGCTTGGTATCCTGAGCATCAAAAGCCTGCGTGAAAACGCATTTTCTCAGGACGACGCGGAACTGCTCGGGCAAGTCGCCAAGCAGGTTGCAATTGCGGTGGAGAATGCGCTCGCGTATCGCGAGATCGAGACGCTGAAAAACAAGCTGGAAGAAGAGAAGCTCTACCTCGAAGAAGAGATTCGCACTGAATATAACTTCGAGGAGATCATTGGTAATAGTCCGGCCCTCAAGCGCGTGCTCCAGGACGTAGAGACTGTCGCAGCTACTGACTCAACTGTGTTGATTTATGGTGAAACCGGCACTGGCAAAGAACTCATAGCGCACGCTATTCACAATTTGAGCCAACGCCGCGAACGCACTTTGGTCAAGGTCAACTGCGCGGCGATTCCGACTGGCCTGCTTGAAAGCGAGTTCTTTGGTCATGAGAAAGGCGCCTTTACAGGAGCGATTGATCGGCGTATCGGACGATTCGAACTGGCAAACCAGGGGACCATCTTTCTTGATGAGGTCGAGGACATTCCGCTCGAGTTGCAGTCGAAACTGCTGCGGGTGCTCCAGGAGCAGGAATTCGAACGGTTAGGCAGTTCGCGCACGCTTCGGGTATCGGTCCGCGTCGTAGCTGCTACCAATAGCGATCTCGCCGAACTAGTGGCTGAGAAGAAGTTTCGCAGCGATCTTTATTATCGTCTGAATGTCTTTCCTATTAACGTACCACCACTGCGTGAGCGGCCCGAAGATATTCCCATGCTGGTGCATTTCTTCGCACAGAAGTTCGCTCAACAGATGAAGAGACGAATCGAGAGTGTTCCAAAAGATACAATGGCCGCGCTGACGAGCTATCACTGGCCGGGAAACATCCGGGAATTGCAAAACCTTGTCGAGCGGGGCGTAATTTTATCGCGCGGTTCCAGTCTCGATATACCACTCGCCGAGTTGAAGCATTCGAACAAAGTGTCAAATCATTCGAACGGATCGGCAACCCTCGAAGCCGTGGAGCGCGATCACATTCTTCGTGTATTGGGCGAATTGAACTGGGTCATCGGGGGTCCCAACGGAGCTGCCGCGCGCCTCGGTGTTAATCGCACAACCCTCAACCACCGCTTGCAAAAACTCGGTATCAGTCGACCTCAACCGCAATAAACCTCGGACCTGGGTCTCAGTTAACACGGCCGTAACCATAGTCGTGACAATAACTCGTCACTCTTGGCCGCATATCGTCACCCGTCTGCTGTCCTCATTACCAAAGTTTTAACCTCCACCTCATACATCATTAACAAAAGAGACGAAACGTAGGGTTAACTCGCGCCGCTTGAGACTGGCAAGACTGTTGCTAGTGTAAAAGGACATGAACTTTCTTGGCGCGGGACGGAAGGCCGAAAATGAGAGGCCTTCACCGCAAACACAGGCTGGCATTCAAGGGGGGCAAGCCTGTGGATGAGAGTGGGTGGCCCTAAGCGGATGGGGGGTCTCCTGCTGAAAGTCCACCCACTCTCTGTGATTCTCGCCGGTTCCTGGCAAGAGCTAACGTGTCAGCAACCCGGGCAATACGTTCAGTATCGATGGAGGTAGTGTGATGTTGCAATTCGTGGCGATCAAAATGTCGAGAATACTGGAGGCGATATTCGACGAGATCGAATATCGCATGGCTAAGCGTTCGATTCGTCATATTGCGTACCGGAGAGGTGTGCTAAGCAAATACTAATCGGAGTCGTGGAGGGTCTTATGAATCCAGCGGTAAAAATAGTAAAACGCGGAACTCGAGAACTGAAGAACCTGCCAACGGACCTTGAGGAACAGACCGGACGCCAGGGGCAACGTGTAATTGTAAGCAGAGTGAAAGGCTGGATAGCGGAACTGGAGCAGCGAAGGCGCGCTCAGGAACGCGCATATTCCACACTGATAAAATGAACATCCAAACGGCATCTCTACTCAAATCTGAAATTGCAAACGTTCAATTGAATAAACAGGAAAATGATGAGGTTTCCATGCAAGCGAAACTGCGAGAGTTTTTACTAAGCCGCAAGGTACTCATTTCCACGGTCATTGTCGCGGTCATTTTAATACTTGGCGCTCTAATCGTTGCTGGACGCTCGGACAAATCGGCGCAGGCCGGTCCGCGACCACTCGACGTTCAGGTAGTCCAGGTTGAGCAGCGGGACGTACCAATCTACAGCGAATGGATCGGGACGACCGACGGAATGGTGAACGCGGAAATCAAGGCGCAGGTCACGGGCTACCTGCTCAGACAAGATTACAAAGAAGGCTCGTTCGTAAAGAAGGGGCAGTTATTGTTTGAGATCGATCCGCGGCCATTTCAAGCTGCGTTGGACCAGGCAAACGGCCAGGTTGCGCAGTTTCAGGGTCAACTCGAGCAGGCCGTCTCTCAGGTCACTCAGTCGGAGGCGCAAGTCGGGCAGGCTAATAGTCAACTCTTGCAGGTACAGGCACAACTTGCTCAGGCACACGCTAATCAGGTTAAGACACAGCTTGACGAAAACAAGTACGCGCCGCTGGCGGAGCAGAAGGCCGTCACACAGCAAGACTACGACAACGCCCTGCAGACTAACGTCGTCGCCAAAGCTCAAGTGGAGGCGGCAAAGGCGGGAGTCGAGACGGCGCGTGCGCAAGTGCGCGCCGCCACCGCACAGATCGGAGCCGCCAAAGCGACAATTGCGACAGCAAAAGGACAAATTGAAAACGCCAGGGCCATTGTCAGGACGGCTGAACTGAATTTAAGTTTCACTCGTATCTTGTCGCCCATCGATGGTGTCGTCGGTATTGCCCAGGCGCAGGTCGGCAACTTGATTAGTACGACGAGCAGTCCGCTGACAACAGTTTCGACGGTCGATCCGATCAAGGTGTATTTCACGCTTAATGAGCAGGCGTATCTCAACTTCACAAAGCACAACCTGATTGACGCACAACAGGGAGCGAACGTGGCGCAACTCGAACTGGAGTTGATCCTGGCTGACGGAACCACCTATCCACAAAAAGGAAGCTTCTTCTTCGCGGATCGGCAAGTAGATCCGAAGACCGGCGCGATTCGGATGGCTGGAGTCTTTCCGAATCCTGGAAATGTTTTGCGGCCAGGGCAGTACGGCCGCGTTCGAGCGGTGACCAGCACGAAAGGAGAAGCTTTACTTGTTCCGCAACGAGCAGTTACTGAGTTGCAAGGCAGTTTCCAGGTGGCCGTCGTGGGCGCTGATAACAAGATCGAACTCCGCCCAGTTAAGGTTAGCGACCGCACGGGCACGATGTGGATTATCGAAGACGGACTAAAACCTGGTGAAACCGTGGTTGCCGAAGGTACGCAGAAAGTCAGGCCAGGGGCCGTGGTAAACCCAAAGCCGTATGTAAGTGGGACGGCAGAGAAGAAAAGTAGCTGAGCATGAACTTCAGTTGGTCGTTTCCTTTAGCGAGTCTCTTTTCCTCGATAACGACAAAACTAGAGTTTATTGGACACTAAAAAGGACTATCGATGATTTCGAAGCTTTTCATTAACCGGCCCATTGTGGCGATGGTCATTGCCATCATCACCGTCATCGGGGGACTGGTTGCGATGCGGGGATTGCCGGTTGCCCAGTTTCCGGAAATCGTACCGCCGCAGATTATTGTCAACACAACCTTCACCGGAGCGGATGCCGTCACAATCGAACAGTCTGTGGCTACTCCGCTCGAACAGCAGATGAGCGGCGTCGACGACATGCTCTACATGCAGTCGACCAACGCCAATGACGGAACGATGGCGCTGACCGTTACCTTTGACGTTGATACGAACCCGAATATCGATCAAGTTAACGTACAGAACCGGGTGGCGCAGGCCCAGCCCAATCTGCCCGCGGACGTCAACCAATTCGGCGTGAGCATGCGGAAGTCTACAGGATTGCCGACGTTAGTCATTTCATTTTTTTCGCCAAAGCAGACACACGATTCGCTCTTTCTCGCCAACTACGCGAACATCAACATCAATGATGCCCTCTACCGCGTGCCGGGTGTTGGCGAGGTTCGGCTTTTCGGCGCCAGCGATTACGCGATGCGTATCTGGGTAAAGCCTGACCTGCTCGCCAAACTCGGTTTGACGGTTCCTGATCTTGCTCGCGCGGTGCAGGAGCAGAGCACGGTCAATCCCGCCGGTCAGTTTTCCGCCGAACCCGGACCAAAGGGAAAGGAGATGACCTACACCCTGCGCGCGCAGGGCCGTCTCCAGACACCGGAAGAGTTCGGTCAGATCGTCGTACGCTCAAATCCTGATGGCTCAGTCGTGCGGCTCAAGGACGTAGCGCGAATCGAACTGGGCGCGCAAAACTATCAACAGATCGCGCGATTTGGCGGCCAGCCCGCCGGCATCATCGCAGTCTTTCAATCACCCGGATCAAATGCTCTTGCTGTTGCCGACGGTGTCAAGAAGACGATGGCGGATCTGAAAGAGCGGTTCCCTTCCGATCTCGATTATGCCGTCTCGCTCGACACGACGCGTTCAGTTACTGAGGGCATTAGGGAGATCGTCGAGACGCTCCTGATTGCGATCGTGCTCGTCATACTCGTGGTCTTCATTTTTCTGCAAAACTGGCGAGCGACGCTCATTCCAATGATCGCCGTGCCTGTTTCCTTGATCGGTACGTTCGCATTCTTCCCGCTTCTCGGCTTCTCGATCAATACATTATCGCTTTTTGCTCTCGTGCTCGCGATTGGTCTGGTGGTTGACGACGCAATTGTCGTCGTAGAGGCGGTCGAGCACCATATCGAGGAGGGCATGAGTCCACGTGACGCAACGCTGAGGGCAATGCAAGAAGTGTCCGGGCCCGTGATCAGTATCGCTCTGATCCTTGCTTCAGTATTTATTCCAGTGGCCTTCATGGGCGGTATCCAGGGTCGTTTGAATAAACAGTTCGCCGTCACTATCGCTATCTCTGTTCTCATCTCGGCTTTCAATGCCTTAACGCTGTCGCCCGCGCTTTCAGCGCTGTTGTTGCGGCCGCGAAAAGAATCAAGGGGTCCGCTGGCAGGTTTCTTCCGCAGTTTCAACCGTTGGTTCGCAACGGCCACACACGGCTACATCAGTTGGAGTCATGCGTTGATTCGCAAGGCTGTTATTGGTGTGTTGATTCTCGCCGGCTTCGGACTTTTGGATGGCATTTTTGGCAAAAGGCTTCCATCGAGCTTTGTTCCTGAAGAGGACTATGGATATCTGTTCATGAACGTCCAGCTTCCGGCCGCTGCCTCGCTTGAGAGAACGGATCAAGTGTCTCGGAAGATCGAGGGCATCCTCGCAAAGACAGAGGGCGTTCAGTACTACAACACTATCGGTGGATTCAGTCTGTTGAATCGAGTGTCGGCGAGTTACAACGGTTTCTTTTTTGTGGCGTTGAAGCCCTGGGGTGAGCGTAAGCTCGAAGCAAAGGAAATTCTGGCGAAGATCAATGGCGCATTGACTGCAGACGTCCCCGAGGCGATGGCGTTTGCCTTCATGCCACCAGCGATTCCCGGTCTCGGCAACTCCGGTGGATTCTCGTTCTGGCTTCAAGATCGCAGCGGCGGTTCAGTCGACTTCCTCGACCAGAATCTACAGAAGTTTCTCGCAGCGGCCCGCAAACGCCCGGAGCTTGCCGGGGTGGGCTCACAGTTCTCCGCGGCGGCGCCGCAAATTTACGCAGACGTGGATCGGGACAAGGTGTTGAAGCAAGGCGTGGCTGTGGCCGATGTGTATCAAACCATGCAGGCATATCTCGGCGGTCTCTTTTTGAATCAATTCAACCGCTTCGGCAGACAGTGGCGAGTCTTCCTCCAGGCGGAAGGCGAAGAGCGCCTCAGCGATCGCGATATTGAACAGTATTACGTGCGAAACAACGACGGCAACATGGTCCCTCTTTCGGCGCTGGTAACGACGAGAAAAATATCGGGGCCGGAGTACACGAACCGCTTCAATGTTTATCGCGCGGCGCAGGTCATCGGAGCAGCCGCGCCTGGCTACAGTTCAGGTCAGGCCATGGCCGCTCTTGAAGAAGTGGCGAAGCAGGAACTGCCGCCTGAGATGAGTTACGATTGGGCCGACCTCTCTTATCAGGAAAGGAAAGCTTCGGGCGCAGCCACGGCAGTATTTGCGCTATCGCTTGTCTTCGTGTTCCTGATCCTTGCAGCCCTTTACGAGAGCTGGTCGCTCCCGTTCTCCGTTCTGTTGACTGTACCGATCGCGATTTTTGGCGCGTTCCTTGGGCTGTGGCTGCGAGGCTATGACCTTGATGTCTACGCGCAGATCGGACTGATCGTGCTGATTGGTCTGGCAGCGAAGAACGCGATCCTGATAGTCGAATTTGCGAAGGCTGAATTAGAAAAGGGACGTGACTTGGTTGACGCGGCACTTGAAGGCGCCCGTTTGCGCCTGCGTCCGATCCTTATGACGTCCTTTGCTTTTATTCTTGGGTCCGCGCCGCTGTGGATAGCATCGGGCGCGGGTGCCGCGTCGCGCCGAATCCTTGGCACGGTGGTGATCGTCGGGATGCTGGCCGCAACCTCAATCGCGATTTTCATTATTCCGGTTACGTTCTACATGGTGGAAAAGTTGACAATGAGGTTTGGCAAGGCACACACACCAGGGATCACTACTCCGACACCTGGACCAGAGGCAGGGGACTGAGAGGTCGATGCTTAATAGATTAATAATGGCAGCTGTAATGTTGAGTCTGTTAGCGAACAGCGCAGTCGCCCAAAAACAATATCAACCGCCGGCCGTCAAAACGCCTGACACATTTCGGGGAACCGACGCAACCGTCCCAACCGATCAGAATTCCATCGGCGACCTCAAATGGTTCGAGGTTTTCAAAGACGAGGAGCTACAGAAACTCCTCAAAACGGCGTTCGTCCAGAATTATGATCTCCGCGCGGCGGTCGCCCGGATAAACGCCGAACGCGCGAACCTTGGACTTGTTCGATCGAACCAGTTCCCACAAGTTGAGGCTAGTGCTGATCTCACTACCACCCACACCTCAAGTAATGGTCAGTTCGCCTTCCCCGGTGTGGAAGGCCGTACGCGCAGCGTCGGGAGCGTGTTACTGAATCTCCTCAGTTTTGAGTTGGACATCTGGGGACGCCGGCGCCAGGAAACCAAAGCCGCGCGCGCCCAGTTACGAGCTTCGCAGGAAGATCGCAAGGCCGTGATGACCACAGTTGTGGGCGATGTTGCTACCGGATATTTCAGCCTGCTCGAACTGGACAGCGAACTGGATATTGCAAAGCGTACGCTG
>Ga0137359_10002889_pt1 | contig 13819 bp, 13 predicted proteins | sample Mad1_40_16metaG_FD_108281 | JGI IMG/M metagenome (GOLD analysis project Ga0137359, IMG submission 108281) | Vadose zone soil microbial communities from Angelo Coast Range Reserve, California, USA - Mad1_40_16 metaG | ecosystem: Environmental > Terrestrial > Soil > Vadose zone | place: USA... | reverse complement strand
CGTTCTCGTTACGGGCTCGTGGTGCAGCCTGGTTAGCACACTGGACTGTCAATCCAGAGGTCGCGGGTTCAATTCCCGTCGAGCCCGCCAATTCCAGCAATGACTTACGAGGGGCGGCCGCGCGCCGCCCCTCTCGTTTTTCGGCGATTGTCCGGGTTTTGTCCGGGTTCTCACAACGCGGCGCCGTCCACGCGCTTCATCGGGACCACAGTCGCCGTCGTCGACTGTCGCAGATGAACGGACGCCCGTGCGGGCGGCGAGACTGAGCAGCGGATCTATGCCCTGAGCGCCTGGCGGGAGACGCCGTTCTTCAGCGATCACGAGCTAGCTGCCCTCGCTTGGGTGGAGGCTCTCACGCACATCGGGAGCGGGGTGCCCGACGACGTCTGCGCGGAGACGAGGAAGGAGTTCTCCGAGAAAGAGGTGGTCGACCTGACCTGGGCGGCGGCCGCGAAGGGACAGCATGCGCAAGCCACGGGAGGAAGGGTTGTTTAGAGCGGCGACGGTGGCAAGCGCTGCCGGCCACGCAGTCGCTCTGAAGTTCCCTGCCCGCTTGCGTTCATGGTCGATTCGGCAGGTGCCTACGCCGCACATTTCGGAACACGTTCGATGAGAAGCTAGGAGAACTCCTGCCCGCGGTCACCACCGCTGACCTTCACGTCTAGATTCGCCGTGAACTGGATCCGGTCCCTCCCCTCCGGGAAACCCCGTCCGATTCCCACATTCCCACGGTGTTCCCAGACGATTCCCAGCGAAGCGAGGCGGACGGCGGCCATCACGGCGCGGTCCCTCGTTTTTGCAACCCAATTTATCCACAGTAATCCACCGTACTAAATGGCCGTGAATCCAATCACCTGCGATTACTGTGCAAGAAATTCACTTGACAGGTGATTCGGCCCTGCATAGGTTCGTCGCACCCTTGACGGGTGCGCGCGATCACCGGGCCGACCAAGTAGGGGGATGCCCAATGACTTGCTCAGCGGCTGAGCAGACTTCCGGGAAGTCCCGGACCGCGGCGACGGACACGGTCTGCCGCCCTTCGTCGGGCAGGTTCCGCGGGTTCCTCACGTGCGGGGTGTTGAGCCGTGGCGCTGCACGCGGCTTCGGTGTACCAACTGCACCTTGGACACCTTGGAGCGCCTGGCGCCCTTCTCCTGCAAGCGACGCGGTTTCTGTCCCAGCTGCAGGGGACGGCGCATGGCCGAATGCGCCGCCTCGCTCGTCGACACGGTGCGGATGGAGCAATGTCAGCCTCGTTGTTTCGGGCTCGAGTGCAGTGGCGTTGGTCGGCGCGGATCGATAACGACCAGAAGTCCGGGAGAGAGGCCGAGTAGGCGCGGCCGGTCTCGTCCTCTCGATAGGCGGCCAACGAAGAGGCGACGGTTCAGGTCGTCGGAACGGCCCCGCGGATCGGCGCTGGATGAGACGCCAGGAGGAGGGAGAGCAGTGCTACACGGCGTGTTCGAGCAAGGAGAGTTCCTGCCTCACGGGGTGTGTCTGCTGTGGGACCAGTGGCTGGTGCTGACGCGGGTCGTGGCCGATTCCGTCATTGCCCTCGCCTATTACTCGATTCCCGTCGCCCTCGTCTATTTCATCTGCAAGCGTAGGGACCTGGCCTTCCGGTGGATGTTCTTGTTGTTCGGCGTGTTCATCTTCCTGTGTGGCACGACCCATGTGATGGAGGTGTGGACGCTGTGGCATCCGCACTACTGGCTCGAGGCCAACGTCAAGGCGATGACCGCGGTCGCCTCTGCGATGACGGCCGTCCTGCTGTGGCCCATGATTCCCGCGGCGCTCGCCCTGCCCAGGCCCGCGGATCTGACCGCCAAGAATCGCGAGCTCACCACGGAGATCGGCACGCGCAAGGAAGCCGAGGCCGCTTTGTGGGCGGCCCAGGCGGAGCTGGAAAGGCGAGTCCAAGAGCGCACGAGCGACCTCTCGCGCGCCAACGTGGCCCTCCAGCAAGAGATAGTCGAGCGGAAGCGGATCGAAGAGTTGCTGCGGGCCAGCGAGGCACGGCTGGCGGGAATGCTCGACACTGCGGAGGACGCGGTGATCTCCATGAAGCTGCATTTGGAAGCTGGGATCCGAAGCGACCGAAACTTCGAGGACATCGTCGGCAAGAGCGCGGCCCTGCGGCGTGTCTTGAAGCAAGTGGAAACCGTGGCGCCGACCGAGGCCACCGTGTTGATCTACGGAGAGACCGGGACCGGAAAAGACCTGATCGCGCGCGCGATCCACAATCTCAGCCCTCGACGCCCGCAGGCATTCGTGAAGCTGAACTGTGCGGCCATTCCAACGGGACTCCTGGAAAGCGAGCTCTTCGGTCACGAGCGCGGGGCCTTTACCGGCGCGATCGCGCAACGCATCGGTCGCTTTGAGCTGGCCAATCACGGCACGGTATTTCTGGACGAGATCGGCGACCTCCCGCTGGAGCTGCAGCCGAAGCTGCTACGCGTGCTCCAGGAGCGGGAGTTCGAGCGGCTCGGAAACAGCCGGACCCTTCGGTCTGACGCGCGCCTGGTCGCGGCCACCAATGCCGACCTGGGGGCACTGGTGGAGGCGCAGAAGTTCCGGGCCGATCTGTTTTACCGGTTGAACGTGTTTCCCATTCATGTCCCGCCGCTTCGGGAGCGCGCGGAGGACATTCCACTGCTGGTGTGGCATTTCGTCCAGCATTTCGCGCGGCAGATGAATCGTAAGATCGAGACGATCAGTTCGGACGCGATGGAGCGCCTGACTCGATACCCATGGCCGGGTAACATCCGCGAGCTGGAAAATCTCATTGAGCGCGCGGCGGTCCTGTCGGCGGGGCCGGTCCTGCGGGTCCCGCTGGAGGACCTGCCGGTCTGCGTTGCCCCCAACCACGTGAATGCGAATGGGAAGTCTCGCACGCTGGAAGAGGCCGAACGTGAGCACATCCTGGCGACGCTCAAGGAGACGAGGTGGGTGCTCTCGGGGCCGCGCGGCGCGGCGACGCGGCTCGGAATGAACCGGTCGACCCTCCACTTTCGAATGAAGAAGCTCGGGATCGTGCGGCCCGGCTCGTGAGCGATCGGGGACTCTCCAGACCATAGAGCTACCCTCGAGCTGCTACTTCTCGCCAAGTAGTGCCTTCTTCGCCGCGGCGATCGCCTTCAGCTTCTCCGGACCCACCTCGGGATAGGTGAGCCCCAGCGAGGCCAGAGCCCCGACGATCGCGGCCCCGACGATGACACGGGTGAACCACTTGTTGTCGGCGGGCACGACGTACCACGGGGCGTGCCTGGTCGCGGTGGCGCGGATCAGCTCCTCGTAGGCCTGCATGTAGTCGTCCCAGAACTCACGCTCCTTGATGTCGTTGGCCGAGAACTTCCAGTTCTTCTCCGGAGTTTGGAGTCGCTCGAGGAAACGCTTCCGTTGCTCCTTCCTCGAGACGTGGAGAAAGAACTTGCGGATGACGACGCCGTTCCGCGCCAGGTATCGCTCGAAGTGTCGTATGTCCTTGTAGCGATCCTTCCAGATGTTCTTGGTGACGAGCTCCTGCGGCAGCCTCTGCCGATCGAGGATTTCGCGATGAACGCGGACGACCAGCGTCTCCTCATAGTAGCTACGATTGAAGATTCCGATGCGCCCCCGCTCGGGGAGCGACGTCATGCACCGCCACAGGTAGTCGTGGTTGAGATCCTGGGCCGATGGCGACTTGAACGAGAAGACCTGACAGCCCTGGGGGTTGACCCCGGACATGACGTGCTTGATGGTGCCGTCTTTGCCGGCCGCGTCCATGGCCTGGAAGATGAGCAGCACCGCCCAGCGGCTCTGGGCGTAGAGAATCTCCTGCAACTCGGCCAGCGCGTCGATACCCATGGCGAGCGCTTCCTTGGACCGGGGCTTGTCCTCCGAGTCGAACCCGAGCGTGTCCGCGGGGTCGATGTCCTTAAGGTGGAACCTCTCACCGTCGACGACCCGGAAGGGCTTCGCGAGCTTGTCGGCGCGCCTGATGAGTTCTTTGGTCTTCATGGGTATGGTTACCTCGCTCCCCCGATCCCCAGGCGTCTCATGGCTCCTCAGACTTGGCGGCGTCGCTTGACGCGCAATTGGACCAACGAGCGAGCGAGCGACGCGTTGACGGAAGCGACTTCCTCGCTCGAGAGCTTTTCGCGGAGACGGGCTTCGGCACGCTGCCGAGCTTCTTCGGCTTTCGCTTCGTCAATGCGGTCGGCCGGAACCGCGAGGTCCGTCAAGATGGCGACGCGGCGGGCGGTGATTTCGATGAGTCCCTCGCCCGTCGCGATGAACTGTTCACGACCGTCCTTGCGCACGATCATTTCCCCCGGCACCATCTGCGTGATCAGCGGGACGTGTTGTGGATAAATCCCCATCTGGCCTGCCACGCCCGGCAGGGTGACCATCTCCACGTCTTCGGAGTACACGGTGCCCGCCGGCGTGACGATCTCCAATTTCACCGTGTCGGTCATGTTGAGCGCGATCCCTCAGCTCGGCTTGACTTCATCGATCCCGCCCTTCATGTAGAAGTCGCCTTCCGCCACGGCGTCGTGCTTGCCGGCGAGGATCTCCTTGAAGCCGCGCACCGTTTCGGCCACCGGGACTTGCTTGCCCTCGTGCCCGGTGAACACTTGGGCCACGCTGAATGGCTGGCTCAAGAAGCGTTGAATCTTGCGGGCGCGGAACACCGTGAGCTTGTCCTCCGGCGAAAGCTCGTCCATGCCGAGAATCGAAATGATGTCCTGCAGGTCTTTGAGTCGCTGCAGCACCCTCTGCACTCCACGCGCGACGTCGTAGTGCTCCTGGCCGACGATTTCTGGCGCGAGGGCACGGGAGGTCGAGGCGAGGGGATCCACCGCCGGATAGATCCCCAATTCGGCGATCGCCCGCTCCAACACGATGGTTGCGTCCAAGTGTGCGAAGGTCGTGGCGGGTGCCGGGTCGGTCAGGTCGTCGGCCGGCACGTACACGGCCTGGAACGAAGTGATCGAGCCGTTCTTGGTCGAGGTGATGCGTTCCTGGAGCGCGCCCATTTCCGAGGCGAGGGTCGGCTGGTACCCCACGGCGCTGGCGGTGCGGCCGAGCAACGCGGACACCTCGGAACCGGCCTGCGAGAACCGGAAGATGTTGTCGATGAATAGGAGGACGTCCTGCTTCTTCTCGTCCCGGAAGAATTCGGTGATGGCGAGGCCGGCCAGGGCCACGCGCAGGCGAGCGCCGGGTGGTTCATTCATCTGGCCGTACACGAGGGCAATTTTCGACGCGGCGAGGTTGTCCTGATTGATGACCCCCGCCGCGGACATTTCCTTGTAGAAATCGGCGCCTTCCCGCGTACGCTCGCCGACCCCGGCGAACACCGACACCCCGCCGTGGAGCTTGGCGATGTTGTTGATCAGTTCCATGATGACGACGGTCTTGCCCACGCCGGCCCCCCCAAAGGCGCCGACCTTGCCGCCCTTCAGGAAGGGGCAGATCAAATCAATGACCTTGATGCCGGTGGGGAGCACCTCGGGAGAAGTCGATTGGTCTACGAGTCGGGGTGCCGGGCGGTGGATGGGATAGTATTTCTCCGCGTTGACCGGCCCACGCTCATCCACCGCGTTGCCGCACACATCGAAGATGCGCCCCATCACCCCCTCCCCGACGGGCACGGAAATGGGCGCGCCGGTGTCGACGACCTCGTAACCGCGTTTGAGACCATCGGTCCCGGACATGGAGACGGTCCGGACCCAGTTGTCGGCGAGATGTTGCTGCACTTCGAGGGTCGCTTGGACGGGCCGGTCCTGAACTTTGTATTCGACGGTCAGCGCGTGATAGATGGCGGGCAGTGTGTCCGCGAATTCGACGTCTACCACCGGACCGACGACTTGAACAATCCTGCCTTTATTCATCTTTGCCCCTGGCCTCGTTCTCGGGTTACTCGTTGTCCAGTTGCCCGCCGGCAATTTCCAAGAGTTCCTTGGTGATATTGCCCTGGCGCAGATGGTTGTAATGGAGGGTCAGGTCCCGGATCAGCCCGGTAGCGTTGTCGGTGGCGTTCTTCATCGCCACCATGCGGGCGCTTTGCTCGCTGGCCTTGGCCTCCAGCATGACCCGGTAGACGTAGATGTTGAGGTAGTGTCCGAAGAGATATCCGAGCACCTCCTCGGCACTGAATTCAAAGAGGAACTCGGTCACGTCGGCGGCGGGGTCCGCTTCGGAGTCCGCGCCCGGAACCTTCAGCCCTTTGATCTCGCCGATCGGCAAATACTCGACCACGACGGGCTGCTGAGCCAATGTGTTGATGAACCGCGTCGCGAGAACCTGGACCTGATCCACGTCGCCTTTCAAAAACAAGTCGCGGGCAAGAGCGGCAATCGGACGCGCCTCGTCGAACCGCGGCGAGTCGGTGAAGGTGAACTCCGCGGCCAACGCTCGGCCGGTACGCGCGATGAACTGTGCCGCCTGCTTGCCCGCGGTGATGAAAACGGTCGTCGCGGGATCAAATTCTAGGGCCAATCGAAACAGGTTGCTGTTGAGCGTCCCACACAAGCCTTTATCCGTCCCGACCAGGATCACGGCCCGTTTGCGGACTTCGCGCGCCTCCAGCAGCGGATGGGTGAAGTCGCCCGCGTGAGTCGTCGCGCGGCGCTGGATGCGATAGAGCAGTTGCGCGAAGGGCCGCGTGGTCAGCGCGGCTTGTTGGGCCTTGCGCATCTTCGAAGCCGCCACCATCTGCATCGCTCTGGTGATCTGCGCGGTGTTGGTGACGGACCTGATCCGCCGGCGCATATCACGAAGGCTGGGCATAACCCACCGAGTCGGTGTTCATGTCCACGTCTGCTTGAATTCGTCGGCGACCGCCTTCAGCGTGGCCCTCAACGGATCGTCGAGCGCTTTTTCCGCCTCGATCTTGCCGAGCAACTCGCCTTTCCGCGTGGTCAGGAAGTCCGTGAACTTGGTTTGAAACTCCTTGACCGGCTCCACCGGCACCTGATCCACGTACCCGTTTTGCACCGCCCATATCACGGCCACCTGGACCTCGACGGGAATGGGGTCGTGCTGCGGCTGCTTGAAGATCTCCATGATGCGCTTGCCGCGGTCGATCTGCGCCCGCGTCTTCGCGTCGAGGTCCGAGCCGAATTGCGCGAACACCGCCAGTTCCCGGAACTGCGCGAGTTCGCCCTTGAGTTGTCCGGCCACCTGCTTCATGGCTTTGAGCTGCGCGGTCGAACCGATGCGCGAGACCGACAGGCCGACCGAGATCGCGGGGCGCACGCCCTGGTAAAACAGATCCGTTTCCAGGTAAAGCTGCCCATCCGTGATCGAGATGATGTTGGTCGGGATGTACGCCGAAACGTCGCCCGCCTGCGTTTCGACGATGGGCAAGGCCGTGAGCGAGCCGTTGCCGTACTTCTCGCCAACCCGCGCGGCTCGTTCGAGCAACCGGCTGTGCAGATAGAACACGTCGCCGGGATAGGCTTCACGCCCCGAAGGCCGCTTCAACACGAGCGACACCTGCCGGTAGGCCACGGCGTGCTTGGACAGGTCGTCATAGACGATCAGCGCGTCCATGCCGTGGTCCATGAACCACTCGCCCATCGCGGCGCCGGCAAACGGCACGAGATACTGGTTGGCGGCCGAGTCCGAGGCTGGGGAGTCCAGGATGACGGTGTACGGCATGGCGCCGGCTTCTTCGAGAACCCCGATCACCCGGGCAACGGTGGACTGCTTCTGAGCGATCGCCACGTAGATGCAGTAGAGGGGCCGGTACCCCTTGTCGCCGGCCGCCTCAGCCGCCTTGTTGAGTCGGGCCTGGCTGATGATCGTGTCGATGCAGATGGTTGTCTTTCCGGTCGCGCGGTCGCCGATGATCAATTCGCGCTGTCCGCGGCCGATCGGAATCATCGCGTCGATCGCCATGATGCCCGTCTGCACCGGTTGGTCAACCGGCTGGCGGCGGATGATGCCGGGCGCGATCTTCTCCACGGGATAGGTCGTGTCGCTCTTGATCGGCCCCTTGCCATCAACGGGTTCGCCCAGCACGTTCACGACGCGTCCCAGGAGGCCCTTGCCCACCGGCACTTGCAGGAGGTTGCCGGTGGTGCGCACCTCGCCACCTTCTTTGAGTTTGGTGTAATCGCCAAGAATGACCACGCCGACTTCGGTCTCTTCGAGATTCAACACCAGGCCGGTAACGCCGTTGCCCAGGTCGATCATCTCGTTGAGCATGGCGTCGGTCAGGCCCTCGATCCTGGCCACGCCGTCGCCAAGCTCGCGGATGATGCCCACGTTCTGCTTGGCGGCCGCCGTCTTCGCGCCGGCGATTTGCGCTTCGATCTCCCTTAGCAGGTCGCCCATGGATCCCTCGCTCTAAAAGCTTCTCTCCAGCGCCGCCAGTCCGGCCCGTACGCTGCCGTCAAACACATCGCTGCCCACCTGGATGCGCATTCCGCCGATCAACGCCGGGCGCTCGATGAAGGTGGTGGTGAGTCCCGGGCCGTACCGGCGCGTCAGGCCGGCCTCGATCGCAGCCCGCAGATCCGGCGGCACGAGCGTGGCGCTCTCGATGGTGGCCGTGTGCCGGGCGAGCTCGAGTTTCAGCAACCGCCCGAACTGCGAAAGGATGGCCCGGCAATCACGGTGATCGGCCGCGACAACGCGTCGCACCACTTGCCGAACGTGGTTCTCATCGAGCAAGCCGTTCACCAGACATAGGCGGAACAGCTGCTTGGCCTCGCGTTTCGCCCGTTTGTTGATTTTCATGACTACGCCGCAACTTGCTTCGCGGTCTCCGCGGCCAGGCGGTGCTGATCTTCCGACGTCAGAATCTTGCCGGTCACCGTGGTGGTGGCCTGCACCACCAAGCGGCCGACCTCACGTTTGAGTTCGGCGAGCATGCGGTCGTGTTCTTCGCCGGCGGCTTCGCGGGCCTTGATCATGATCTGTTCCCCGGCCGCGATGGCCTTCTGGGTTTCCTGCGCCCGCACCCGGGCGGCCGCAGCTCGGGCTTCCTCGATGAACTTGCTCGCCTGAGCATTCGCCTGCGCCAGCACTTCCTGGCGCATGGCTTCGGTCCGGGCCAGTTCGGCCTCTATTCGCTCGGCATTGGCCTTACCCAGAGCGATTTGTTGCCGCCGCACTTCCAGCATCTTGAGCACCGGGCGATAGGCGAACCGGTAGAGGATGAGGCACACGATGCAGAAGCTGGCGACCTGGGCGAGCAGATGAGACCAATCGACGCCGAAAGTCGTGACAATCCGCTCGAGAGGTCCGCTATCAATTGCTTGTGCTTGCGTCATCGCTATGTCGGCCCTATCTCACCAGGAACAGGGCATAGAACACGATCGCTTCAGCGAAGGCAATGGCCAGAATCGACTGGACCAGAATCTGCGTTGCGGCGCCGGGATTACGTCCCACTGCTTCCGACGCTTTCATGCCGATCAAACCGACCCCAATGGCCGCGCCAAGCGCGGCCAGACCAATATGAAGGCTCCCGGTCATGTGATCCCCCTTTCTTTCCCGCGGACTCCCGCGATTTCCTCATGCGGACACACCAGCAGCGTGAAGACCGCGCACAACAACATGAACACCAGCGCCTGCACCAAGCCCACCAGCAATTCCATGAAATAAAACGGAATCGGCAGCAGCCACCCGAGGCCGGGGACCAGCCGAGACATGGTCTCCAACATGTTTTCTCCGGCGAAGATGTTGCCGTAGAGGCGAAAACTCAGTGATATCGGCCGAAAGAGAATGGAGACGATTTCCAGACAGCCCGCGGCAAAGAACACCACGATCATCAACACTTTCAGGAACCCAGTGCTCGCGCCCTTGGGGGCAAATAACTCCTTTAGGAATCCACCCGGCCCCACTTCCTGCAGCGCCCAAATGATCCAACAGGCGAAGAACACGAGGGCCATGGCGAGGGTCAGGTTGAGATCGGCATTCGCCCCGCGAAAGAGCGGTTGATCGACCACGAAACCGGTGGGCGTCTGGTGTCCCCATCCGATCGTGCCAGCCCCGGGAACGAGACCCAGCCAATTGGCGGAAAGAATGAAAATGAAGACGGTCGCGAGAAACCAGAACATCCGCTTGACCAGATGCGGGCCGATGATGCGTTCCAGAAAATCGTAGAGGCCCCCGACGAGCCATTCCAGGAGATTCTGGGCTCCGGCGGGAACACCTTTCATGTCCCGTGTTGCGACCCGGGCAAAGATGATCAACCCCACCGCCACGACCCAGCTCACGACCATGGAATTGGTGATAGGGAAGCCGAAGGGGCGGGCGATTTCGACCGCCTTTTGAGGCAGGCCGTGCTCCGCCGGTTCAGCGATCGCGGCAGGCAAGCTGGCGCCTGGGCTGATGAACAAGGCGGCAAGGAGCAATAGTGCCAACGCAAGGATTCTCGGAATCACGGTCAGCACCGCGACGGGATCGATGCATCTCCGTGCCTTGAAGCTCAGTGCCCTCATGCGTCCTCTGGAGCGATCTGACTCGTTTGCTTCGGCTGTCCCGCACCCGCGGTCCCACCAGGGCAACGGTCATGCCAAACGCTGCGACCCACCGGTCACTGCGGATTCGCTGCGGAGACAGTCACTTTGCCGCGAGTACTGGGCCGGAGGGAACCCAGGTGCCACGCCACCCTGATAGCCGGCCACCACGTGTCCACCGGTTGGCATTCGTCAGCGCAGGGACTCGCCCAGGGCTGTGTCGACCGCGGGCTAGGATCCGCGGTGACCCGAGGGCGTCCCGGGGTTGCCCCGGTGGTCCGCGCGAGCAGGTGCCAAGCGGCTGGCGACCGATAGCCCGTTAGCAGCCCAGCGTTGGCGCGGTGGATCCGCATAGCTCCGTTCAATCAGCCACTTGGGATGTCGGGGCGCCTTCCGCGAGACTGGCACACCAGTTGCTGCCTCGATGACGGCGGACAACAGCAATGCGCAGATCCAACGACGCGATCCTTGTCCTCAATGCCGGCTCGTCGAGCATCAAGCTCTCTGTCTTCTCCGAGCGAGCCGGCGAGCTCGCGCTCCAGATGCGAGGGACGGTGGAGGGTCTCTACACCGCACCGCGCTTCGTCGCGCAGGATCCGTCCGGGCGCGTCGTTGCGGAGAAGTCATGGCCCGGAGCGAAATTCGGTCACGATGATGCGATGGAGTATCTCAGAGACTTCCTGAAGCACCAGCTCGCGAACGACCGGCTGGTCGGCGTAGGCCACCGGATCGTGCACGGGGGTCTGGCATACACCACTCCCGTGCGGGTCCTGCCCGAGACGCTCAAGTCGCTCGAGCGCTTCATCCCGCTCGCGCCCCTGCACCAGCCGCACAACTTGTCGCCCATCGCCCTGCTGCTCGAGCGCGCGCCAGAACTCCCGCAGGTCGCGTGCTTCGACACGTCGTTCCATCGGACGAATCCGCCCGTCGCGCAGCGATTCGCGCTGCCGGCCGAGCTCCACGACGCCGGCGTGCAGCGTTACGGCTTCCACGGCTTGTCCTACGAGTACATTGCCTCCGCGCTTCCGCGCTTGGATCCGAACGCGGTCAAGGCGGTCGTGCTGCACCTTGGCAACGGGTCTAGCATGTGCGCCATGGAGGCGGGACGGAGCATCGCGACGACGATGAGCTTCACCCCGGCCGACGGGCTGCCGATGGGCACGCGCTGCGGCGCGCTCGATCCTGGCGTGATCGTGTATCTGATGGACGAGCGCAAGATGGATGCGCGCGCCATCGAGCGACTCGTCTACCACGAGTCGGGACTCCTCGGGGTATCGGGCATTTCCAGCGACATGCGGACGCTCCTGGCGAGCGCCGACCCGTCAGCGAGTCTCGCGATCGACCTCTACGTGTACTGCATTGGGCGCGAGCTCGGCTCGCTCGCGGCGGCCCTCGGTGGACTGGACACGATCGTGTTCACCGCTGGAATCGGCGAGCACGCGCCCGCGATCCGCGAGCGGGTGTGCCGCGACGCGGCATGGCTTGGGATCGAGCTCGACGCGGCGGCCAACGCCCGGGGCGGACCCCGCATCAGCGCGGCCGGTAGTCGGGTCAGCGCGTGGGTGGTGCCGACCAATGAGGAGCTCATGATCGCGCGCCACACGCAACGGGTGCTGGAAGGAACGTGAGGGAGCCCATGGGCAGCGATGCGATCTCGGTCGTCTCCGCGCTCCTCGAGGCCGGGAACGTGGACACGGTCTATCGCGACATATATCTCGAACGCGCCCGGACCCTCTTGAGCCCGGCGGTGTCGCTCGAGGACTTTCAGCGCATCGAGCGGGAGCGTGCCGCGCTCGCGGAGCTGCCGCTCGCGATAGCGGGCGCGCTGGAGAAGGCGAACTGGCCCCTGGTCAAAGAGCTGAGCCCGCGCACGGAGACGCTCAAGCAGGCGGTGGAGGGTAAGAGGCAAGCTCATCGAGACCGCCCGCGGAGTCTACGCCGTCACGGACGTCAGGCTCGATCCCTTTTGCCAGAGCTTGCAGCGGTTCACCGGGGTCCCCGCGACGGACCTGCCCAGGCTCCGGACCCGCGTTATCGAACGGCTGACCACGCTCGAGCAGTCGGATGTTTCGTGGAGGGATTTCTACGCGGGGCGGCGGGCCGCCTTCGAAACGCGCGCCCCGACCACCTCCAAGCAGGTGTCGGACGACGCGGCCGACGGTAGCTCGCCCGAGGACACTCGGGAGGCGGCCGCGCAGGCGCTGAAGAGCGGCGATATGAGGCGACTGGGGCGACTCGCCGACCTGATGGCGACGGTCACATCCCGGACGAGTGAGTCGGCGCATGGAGCGACCGCCAGGGCGATTCCGACGTCGGAGCGGGCCAGCCAGGATCTCGTCGCCGCCTGGTCCAGCGATACCCTGACGCGGGCTCGGCAGCTTGGGCTGGGCCCCCGTCACCTGGAACCTCGAGGCGAGCTCGCCTCGCTCCGCCAGTACGCGTGGAATCCTCTCTCGGACGACTCGGGGCACATCAAGATCAAGCAAGTGCCCCTGCCGGCGGGTTCCCCTGAGGGCCTCCGGGACCGGCTGGAAGTGCTCATGATCCACCCGCTCGCGAACTCGGGCGGGGCACGGCACCTCCCGACACTCGTCGCCGAGGACGTGCTCGTCGAGGACTTCCCCGATCCCGCGGAAGGGGAACAGCTGCCGGTGTCGCAATTACTCGCGACGTTGGAACTCCCGGGCCGGCGAGGTCTTTCGCGCGTCGCGATCGAGAGGGCGTTGCTCGTGCACGGGGCGCGCGTGCTCGAGAAGGAGCTCGGCCTCGACCCACGAGTCTTCCGTCTCGTTTGCATCCCTTCGGATGTCCACTTTCGGCTCGGCGAGGCGGAGGGCTGGGGGAGACGGCCGTTCTGGACTCATTTCGATGGCTACCTCATCAGAACCGACGAGGGGCGGCTACGGCTGCTGGCGCTCGCGGGCGGAGACGTGCGGTTCGGCGGTCTGTACGATCTCCTCGGGGTCGGCCGCGAGTACGATTCCGACCGCTTGGTCGCGCGGTTCGCGGTGGTGCACCGGGAACGCATGGTGGCATGGTGAGCGTGATTACCTTGATCGTGGCTCGTGCAACGGAGGAGAACTCATGGCACGTCTAGTGACGCAGGCGAAGCGGACGTTGGCAGACGGCCCGGATGTCGTGACGGCCGAGCGGCTATCGAAGGAAGAGCTTCAGAAGATGAATGCCTACTGGCGGGCCTGCACATACCTGGCGGCCGGCATGATCTACCTGCGCAGCAATCCTCTGCTCCGGGAGCCGTTGAAGCCGGAGCACATCAAGCAGCGTCTCCTGGGGCACTGGGGTACGAGTCCCGGCCTGAGCTTCATGTACGTCCACCTCAACCGCCTGATCAACAAGTACGACCT
>Ga0137359_10002886_pt1 | contig 13821 bp, 10 predicted proteins | sample Mad1_40_16metaG_FD_108281 | JGI IMG/M metagenome (GOLD analysis project Ga0137359, IMG submission 108281) | Vadose zone soil microbial communities from Angelo Coast Range Reserve, California, USA - Mad1_40_16 metaG | ecosystem: Environmental > Terrestrial > Soil > Vadose zone | place: USA... | reverse complement strand
TACGACGCGGTAGTAATTTCGGTTGGCCACACCTTGTTTAAGGAATTGGGTGTCCGCAAGATTCGCGCGCTCGGGAAGAAGACGCATTTGCTATTCGACGTGAAATATTTGTTCGATGCGAATCAAACCGATCAACGCCTGTAGAGGATGAATGATGAAGATACTCGTAACCGGCGCCGCAGGATTCATCGGGTTTCATACTGCACGTGCGTTGCTCGACCGCGGTGAGACGGTTGTCGGACTCGACAATTTGAATACGTACTATGAACCCGCTCTGAAATTGGCGCGCTTGCAAATGCTCAAGCAATACGCAAATTTCAGCTTCCTCGAACTGAACATCGCCGACCGAGCCGCAATGGAGGTTATCTTTCAACGCGAAAGATTCCAACGAGTAATCCATTTGGCGGCCCAAGCCGGGGTGCGCCACTCGATCGACCACCCGCACATCTATGTGGAGAGCAATATCACGGGATTTCTGCACGTCATTGAAGGTTGCCGGCACAACGACGTAGAGCATTTAGTTTACGCATCTACGAGTTCGGTCTACGGGGCGTACACTACTATGCCTTTCAAGGTACGACAAAATGTCGATCACCCGCTCACGCTTTATGCCGCCACAAAAAAGGCCAATGAAATGATGGCGCACAGCTATTCGACGCTTTACGGTTTACCGACCACTGGTCTGCGTTTTTTCACCGTTTATGGGCCATGGGGTCGGCCAGACATGGCATTGTTCTTGTTCACCAAGAATATTCTCGAGGGTAAACCCATTGACGTCTTCAACTACGGTCATCACAGACGGGATTTCACATATGTCGATGACATCGTCAATGGTGTAATCTCGGCAATGGATAAGATTGCGGCTCCAAACCCGCAATGGGACTCCGCCAACCCGGATCCGAGCACGAGTCGCGCTCCTTATCGTCTGTACAACATCGGCAACTCGCGTCCAGTTGAGTTGGTAGATTACATTTCGATATTGGAGAATAAACTCAATAAGAAGGCCCAAAAGAATTTACTTCCGATGCAATTGGGTGACGCGCCGGATAATTGGGCAGATGTTGAGGCGCTCGTACATGACGTGGGGTACAGACCGATCACGACCGTGGAAGCCGGTATTGGGTATTTTGTGGACTGGTATCTCGACTATTACCGCGTTGCGTGATGAGGTGATGCACGTACCGTGAAGATCCTTCACGTAATTGTCGGTTTAGGCGCCGGCGGCGCAGAACACATGTTGCGCCGCCTTATAGAATCTCATCGTGGCAGTTCGGAATTCCATCATTGCGTTGTCTCACTGACTACGCCCGGGGTTCTTGGTGCTGCTCTCGGTGCAGGCGGAGTCGATGTGCAAGCCTTAGGGATGAGCGGCATATTAGGCGGGCCGATTACCATACTCCGTCTTACGAGGTTGATCCGCCGGATACAACCCGACGTCGTTCAGACCTGGATGTATCACGCCGACTTCATCGGTGGCTTGGCAGCGCGAGCGGCTGGTAATAGGCATATAATTTGGGGAATACGCAGTACGGACATGCTCGAGGGAACGTCGTACGCCACTTTTGTCGTTCGTCGAATTTGCGCGCCGCTCTCGCGACTGATACCGGCGGTCATCGTTTGTGCGGCAGAGGCGTCGCGCATCTCCCACGCGGCAATCGGCTACGATGAGTCAAAAATGGTCGTGATTGCGAATGGCTTTGAGTTACGAGAACCTCCGCGGAATTTGGAACACCGGCGCGCATTTCGCGCCGGGCAGGGATGGTGCGATGAAGAGATCGTGGTCGGGTGCATCGGACGGTTTAATTCCGACAAGGATCACGCGAATTTCGTCAGGGCTGCGGGATTGCTCGCGAAGCGCCATACGTCGGTGCGCTTTCTAATGATTGGCAAGGGGATCGACCTCGAAAATGACAAATTGCGCGAACTCATTGCCAGTACCGGCTTCGCAGACAGGTTTAAATTGCTTGGTTTTCGTCAAGATGTTTGGAATTGTCTCAACGCGATGGACGTATTCTGTTTATCATCACGCTCAGAAGGATTTCCCAATGTTGTTGGCGAGGCGATGTCTATCGGATTGCCATGCGTTGCGACGGACGTGGGAGATATCAGAACACTCTTGTCGGACACCGGCGTCATCGTACCCAAGGAGGATGCGTCGGCCCTCTGTGAAGGTCTCGCGCAAATTGTCAAAATGCCGCGTGCCTTGCGCGAAGCGATGGGGCAACGAGGACGAAACCGGGTGATTGAGGAGTTTTCCATGGCGCGAGCCACGGACAGGTTCCAGACGATCTACAGGTCACTGTCTGAACGCGTGATTCCGGAATCCAGTCGGACTACCGAGCCGTCGTGAAAGATCTTCAAGGCGTGGGGCCATCTACCCCTGCACGCGGGTGACACAATTGAAACCCAATAGGCACCGAGCGGAGAATCGGGTAGATGGACTCTTCCGGACGTTCCTCGGCCAGTCCGCGTACGCCGCGAAGCCGAGCCAGCGTCTCCCAAATGGCGGAACAGATATGCTCTTATGTGTGGAATAGCTGGTTTTTGGACATCTCGCGCGTTAACGGTGCCGCCGGAACGAATACTGGAGAGCATGACCGCCGCAATTGCGTATCGCGGTCCTGACGGCGAGGGTTTTTATTGGGACGGGTCCTCCGGAGTGGGCCTGGGTCATCGAAGGCTCGCCATCGTGGATCTCTCTGAAGACGGACACCAACCGATGACGTCTCGGAGCGGCAGATTTGTGCTGGTATTTAACGGTGAGATTTACAATTTTGAACGCCTTCGCGCAATTCTCTCCCCGCTGGGTCACAGCTTTCGAGGTCATAGTGACACCGAGGTTATGCTAGCCGCATTTGAACAATGGGGCGTACGGGCCGCGGTTGAGAAATTTGTGGGTATGTTTGCATTCGCGGTTTGGGATCGCGTTGAACGAAAGTTGATTCTCGCGCGCGATCGGTTCGGGAAGAAGCCCCTCTACATCCACCTTGGAAGTCATTTAGTCGGCTTCGCCTCCGAGCTGAAGGCCTTGCGTCAATTACCTGGCTTCGCGCCACAAATTGATCGGCAATCGTTGACCCTTTATCTGCGCCACAACTACGTGCCCTCCCCACGGTCCATTTATGAGGACACCGTGAAGCTGCAGCCGGGCCGCCTCGCGACCGTTGCGTTCGAAAACGAAGCACCCGTGATTCAGTACAGTACATATTGGGACGCACGAGCGGTTCGCGACGGCGCGCGTGGGGAGCCGGTCCAGGGCTCTGAGGCGGGCGTTCTCGATCAACTCGACGAATTACTCCGGGACGCCGTCGCTATCCGAATGATCGCAGATGTTCCCTTGGGGGCATTCCTATCGGGTGGTATCGATTCCTCGTTGATCGTCGCATTGATGCAGGCCCAAAGCACCCGGCCGGTCAAGACGTTCTGCGTGGGCTTTTCCGAGGGCGAGTTCAACGAGGCGCCGTTCGCAAGGGCGGTTGCGCAGCATATTGGAACCGATCACACTGAAACAATTCTGACGCCGCAGGATGCGCTGGATCGCGTTCCTCGTTTGGCTTCCATTTTTGACGAGCCGTTCTCCGACTCATCGCAACTCCCCACGTTGTTGGTCAGCGAGGTGGCGAGACGTCACGTGACTGTTGCTCTGTCCGGGGACGGAGGAGACGAAGTATTTTGCGGATACGACCGCTATGCCTTGGGCCGTGACATGTGGCGCCGATTCCTGCGCGTGCCGCTGTCCGTTCGCAAAGGTTTGTCCGCCGCGATTCAAACACTGAGCCCCCGCGCCTGGGACGCCATCCTGACTCCGATGCGAAGCATCTTGCCTGCGACATTGCGCACCGGGAGCCCGGGCGACCGCATCAACAAATTTGCTTCTGTTCTGCAGATTGAGTCGGCAGGGGCCTTTTATCAGAGGTTAGTTTCTCACTGGGCCAATCCATCTGAGGTCGTTTGCGGCGGCTCGGAACCCACACCGATGGTCTTTCCCAGAGATCTTGATTCGCGTTCATTCACGGAAGAGATGATGTTGGTCGACGTGCTCACGTATCTTCCTGACGACATTCTTACAAAGGTGGACCGCGCAAGCATGTCCGTGTCCCTCGAAACCAGGGCCCCGCTGCTGGATCACCGGTTGTTCGAGTTCGCCTCGCGAATGCCGCTCGAGTACAAGTTCCGTGATGGCAAGACTAAATGGGCACTGCGCAAGATTTTGCATCGCTACGTTCCGCATCGCCTTGTGGAGCGACCCAAGACGGGATTTGGCGCCCCGGTCGATTCTTGGTTACGGGGACCCCTGAGAGCCTGGGCCGAGAACTTGCTGAGCGAGTCTCGCCTCATGAACGACGGCTATTTCGCGGTTGCTCCTATACGTAGACTTTGGACAGAACATTTGAGCGGACGACGCCGCTGGCACTATTTGCTATGGGATGTTCTGATGTTTCAGGCGTGGCTGGATGAGCAAAGAAGTGCCGGATCGACTCATTAAGCTGAAAGATCCTCATCGATTGCTCTATGTGGTCAACGCAGCGTGGTTCTTCATTTCTCATCGCTTGCCATTGGCCGAGGCGGCCAAACAAATGGGTTACGAAGTCCACATTGCGGCTGGAACGGCGACTGCAGAAGAAATACAGCTCCTGGAAAACTCCGGTTTCCGCTTTCATCAATTGGGCTTGAGGCGCGCGTCGGGAAATCCCATTCACAATATCGTCCTTCTCCTGCAGCTGCTCAGGATTTATCGCCTAGTGCGCCCCCGCATTGTGCACCACGTGACGATCAAGCCCGTCATTTTGGGTACCCTCATCGCCCGGGTACTCAGGATTCATGCAGTCGTCAACGCGGTGTCCGGCCTTGGCTACTCCTTTTCCAAGACCGACGCGCGCCGCCGTTCGCTACGTTATTTTGTGGGCCTGGCGTATCGAATCTGCCTCAGGCATCCCCGAATGACGGTGATCTTTCAGAATCCGGATGATCGTCTTGACTTCACGGCGTGGACAGGCCTCAAGTCAATCAACAACATATTGATCGCAGGTTCCGGAGTCGATACCGATCGATTCCACCCCACGCCGGAACCCTCCGGACTCGTCCGGGTGGTATTGCCGGCCCGCATGCTTCGCGACAAGGGCGTAGTCGAATTTGCGGTGGCTGTCGGTCGTCTGCGTGCGAGTGGAATTCTGTTCGACGCGCTCCTGTCAGGCGGGCTCGATCCCGAGAATCCAGAGAGCCTTACCGAGCCGGAACTGCGCGCCCTGGAGAATCAATATGGGGTGCGCTGGATCGGTAACTGCAGCGATGTCGCCGCGTTATTCTCCCAGACCCACATAGTTTGCCTGCCGTCCTATCGCGAAGGATTGCCGAAGGTCCTGATGGAGGCATCCGCTGCCGGGCGCGCGATCGTCACAACGGATGTGCCCGGTTGCAGACATGTTGTCACGGATGGCGTTACGGGAATCCTGGTACCCCCGAGGCAATTCGAGCCTCTCGCCGCATCGATTGGGCGGCTGATCGCGGACGCCGACATGCGGCGCCGCTTGGGCACTGCCGCGCGTCTACGAGCCGAAAGGGAATATGGAGTCGATAGGATAGTGGCCAAGACCTTGGATCTATATTCAGCGATAGCTTGAAGCTGAATCAATTCGCAAAGGCTGGAAGCACAACCGTTTCTAGAGTGACATTCGCCGGTGTTCCGGCAAGCGGGATGTTGTAACCGTGACCTACGAAGGCATTGTCCAGAAAGAATCTGTAGCTGCCGAGATGGTTCTTGACGATGAACTCCGAAAGATAGGTTGCGTACGGGACATAAGAAATCCCAAAAAAGCAGCACCGGTCAAATTGATTGTTGACCTGCAGATGCCTGCGATTGGCGCCGTTCGCGGCCATAATATACAAGTCAAAATAGGTGATATCGTTGTACAGCGATCCCCGCTGCGATTGCTGTTCAGCATCTCCCACACTTGCGGCACCGCATTTTCCGCTGCGTAGAAAAAGCGGCACCGACCCAGCCACCGACGCACTTTTGGCAACGCGAGGGTCAATGGCCGCCACCAACAGGGTGGTCCATCCCCCGCCCGAAGCGCCCATCATTGAAATATCAAGATATTTGCCGATGGACATTGCGTAGTTGACCGCCACAATCACGGGGTCGACAAAGAACCTAAACGGACTCACGGACGATCCGGTGAACGCGCGAAATATCTCCGCATGGCGGTCGCATCCAGCGCGACACCGAACTGAAAATGGCACCTGCGGTGACGAGGCGGTCAGATTGTCGCCGGACAGAGGCATCTGCACCCACATAACGGCGTAGTGCTGCGCCAGCAGCGTCTTGACTGTGGCGAGATTGGTCGGATTGACGATTGCTCGCACGCTGACGTTGCCCTGCCCATCGTACGAGTCGTCCGAATGTCCGTCATGGACCAAAAAGAGTCGATTCGTCGATTGCTTCGGCACCCAAAGGTAGACGATGGAATTGATTCCATAGCCAACATTGATGTTGAGCCTGTATTCCGCACTCAGTTCTGTGTTTTTACCCGCCGACAGATATTTGAATAATCCGCTCGAATTGCCGACTGCATTATCCGAAGTGGTCTGCACGGCGCTGGCCGGCATCACACCGTTCGGAAAACCTCCCGGCCAAATCTCCGCGACCAGTTTGGACCGAAGCCGTTGAACGTCCTCTCCGGAGTGTATATGGATTTGAGAATCGACATCGACGCCTGCAAGCGATGAATCCACGGTCGTGTAGCAACGATTCGCAACGAGGTTTGCAGGTAGCGCTGCACCAGGGGGCACCACGTCCGAATACCCTTGGCCATACCCGCCCTGTGGCAGCGCCGCGAGACAACGCCCGGCGACCAACAGGAGCACAATTGTCCGAAGTATGAATCGCATCGAAACCCATCGTTGCTATCGATCGTCAACTCGCGACGCCAACTCTCCGCACACGAAACGATACGGCAAGACCCACCAGCGTGGCAATGACGTCAACGCTGAAGGTGAAGTCGTACGATCCAGTATTGGTCGGCAATGCAATCAGGAATACAAGCAGGGCGACGAGCGCACTCGATTGCAGGCTGCGCTCGCAGCGCTCAAACAGGAATTGCGCCGCGCTCAACTGCATACCAATGAGCAACCCCCAAATGACGGGGCCAAGAACTCTGAAATCAAGCCACATTTGACCCAAGAGCCCCGGCGGCACATCTTGCGCGTCAGGTCCGGCGAAGGTGTCTGTGCTGATACGAACCATTCGCTTTGGATACTCGACTCCCAGTTGCCGATGTGGGAACCTCTGGGCGATTGACAAAAGATGATCTACTCCCAAACGCAGACGATCGTCCAGAAAAGTAATAGTTCCCAGAGATTCTACGATTGTTATGCCCTCCTCGGAGCTGCCGCGAAGCACTGCGCTCGCGGTGGATTCATATCGACCGGCGACTTCCTCAATTTCGCCGCCGAACGTTATGGTCGTAAAGATTTCCTTACCAAACACGACCCACGCCAGAATCGGAATGGCGAGCCCCACGATCAATCGTATTCGCCACTTCCCGTCGTAGAGTAATACGCTGAGGTAACTGAGCACGATTGGAATGAATATTGCGCGGCGCGACGTACCAAGTAGCGCAAACAGAGCGGAAATGATGATGAAAATGTACAGAACCAGGCCACGCTTTCGTCCTGTGTACAAAACAAAAATTGCGGGAATCGACAGCCACGCCCACGTTTGCGTCAATTGAGTCGCGTAGGCGTTGAGTCCAGTGCGCTCGACTTCGTCCGAATATGCGCGCAGCCGAATTAAGTTCGCGTATCTTTCGACCATGTCGTCGCCCATGAGGTAAAACGAGACGAGGGCCAATGTGAGACCTCCAAGTATGATTATTACCAGCCGGTATCCAACTCCTTCGATCCGAAATGCCGCCGCGGCGGTCGATTGCGGGTAAAGCCTCCTGAGGAGCGACCGACCAACAAACGCCCCGATATACACGAACGCGGCGAACCATATCGTGAGTGCCAGTACGAGCAGCGCTGCGGTCACGTGCACCTGTGAAAAGATATAGTCGAATACGTAATTGCCCGTCGGATCGGTCGAATCGGCGAGTGGCAACGACGCATAAATACCGACGCCCGGAAGGCAACATTGCAACATGAAGATCACGACGAATACCGTTATCGCATCGGGGCCGGTTGCGCGAATTCTGCGAATCTCCAGCGCTGCGATGCCGAGCGAAAACATGGCGTAGGCAAAGGCAATTGCGAAATACGCGTGACTCATGGCGGTTCGGCGCCGATCGTCGAGAATATGTTTGCGTAACGACTACACACAGTCTCCACGGTGTAGTCGTCTAGCTCAAATTCAAGATGATTTGCCCGATTGCGAAAATCATAGCGTTCGAGGGCCTCGGCAAGACTGCGTGCACTAACCGATTTCGCAATAGCGCAGCACGGTCGTCCTTGCAGAAGTTCGTGAATTCCGCCGGGCGCCGGCGTTGCAATTACACCTGTCCCGCAAGCGAGAGCCTCGAGTACCACATTCGGCATGCCCTCAAAGCGCGAACTAAGTACGAAGGCATCCGCGGATTTGAACAATGGGTAGGGGTTGCTGCGAAAGCCTAAGAAGTGGATCTGCGGCCCCACTCCGAGTTGCATAGCCAGTTTTTCAAGTTCACCGCGCAATTGACCTTGACCCACGATCGTCGCGTGGAAACAAGAATTGCCGAGCAGCGCGATGGCTTCGATTAACAGATCGAATCCTTTTTGCCAAACCAAACGGCCGGCGGCTACCAGGCGAATTGTGGACGTGTCGACACTCGAATCGTGCCTGAAATCCGGTTCGAGCGGCTCGTTGCTCAATTCGCGCACTCTTTTGATGTCGACCGGGTTTTGCACCACCATCATGTTCTTGCTCGATAGCCCGATGGCGGAAACCAATCCATCCTTCATGTCTTGAGATTGACAAATGATTGCGTCGCACCGAGGAAGCAAAAAACGGTACGCGAACTTCCAAGCTCGGGAAAAGCGATTACCTATTAAATAGGATGACATCACGATCGTTTCTCGAGCGATCAGCTTGGTAGAGCGCGGCAGGAGGGGCTTTATGAGCGCCAGCTGAAGGTTCAGATGACCTAGCGCGCAAAACACGATATCTGGGCGCCGCTCCCAAATGAGACGAATCAGCGCTGCTCCGCTGTAGCGAACTCTCGTGCAGCCCAGATCGATAACCTCAATTCCCTGGGGGAGGTCGGCGGCGAATACGGGTTTCCGAGCATCGACTACGGCCAGGGAGACCTCGAAGAGATGCCGGTCCAAATGACGCAATATCGTGAGGACGACGCGTTCAGCTCCGCCACCGTGCAACGTCGGCAGCACAAACAGGACCGAGCGCCTCCGTGGCGGTGCTATCGATTCCAGTGGACTCACGTCACCACTCACTGTGTTCCTGTCCTGCGTGACCTCCGTCTCCGCGGCCATGGGCGAACGCCCTCCACTCACGATCTGGCTCGACTCTTGGCTAGCAGCAGCCACGACATGTTTCCCGCATACATAACCGCGGTCGAGATTACCAGGGCTCCGACACCTAAACTGTTCTTGAGCCACAATACTACTGCTATCTTTACGGACAATCCTAGAACCCCGCTTGCAAGCAATACGCCATAGTCGCCCCGACTGGAGTGAAGGCTCACGAATACCAGACTGGCAAAGTAAAAAGGCAGTTGAAACAGCCCGTAGCGAAGCAACGTAGAAACATGTTGCGTGTCTCCGGAAGTGAACGTGCCTCGCTGAAATAAAATTCTCACGACATCGGGAGCGAGGAACCACCCAACCATCACCGCCAATATGCCGGTGATGGCCAATATGCCGGCCCATCGTGTCGCCACGCGCCGCGTGTCGACGCCGCCGCCAGCACTCGATCGCGAAAATACCGGCAGAGTTGCACGGGCGACGGCAGTCGCAACGATGCCGTTGATAAGTGCGAGTACGCGACCGGAGTAGCCTAGAGAGCTAATTGCCCCCTCGCCTAGCCCCGCCGCAAATAACTGGTCCACTAGATTGGTAACAGCCATCAGCGCCTGACCCAAGATCATCACACCGAAGCCGCGCCAGAACGGAACCCAGGCAGGTGATGAAAGGCTGAAGGAGGCAGCCGTATGCCGTCGCGACTGGTTGAGCGTCGCCAGCTGAACTATCGTGCCGGCCAAGGTTGCCCATACCATCGCTTGTATGCCGGAGAAAAGCGTTACGGCAACGAGAATGCAGACCGCCGGAACACCTTCGAGCAGGGTGTTTGCGTAGCGGCCCTCACTCATCATCCATGTCGACAGCAGCCCGATGAGTACGCCGGGAAGCGCTAACCAGGACAGACGAGGAACGATGTCCAGTGCGAGGGAAACAGTACCTGCCGGGAGGCCGATTCTCGGTTGCTGTACGACCCAAGGCAGACCGAATCTGGTGGTGAGCACCAATACGGCGCCCAGTAACACTGTGATCCCAAGTAGTTCCGCTCGGAACACCGTCAATCGGTCTGGCGATTCCTTGCGCAATCGAGCTTCCAAGGGAATGACGATTACGCTGAGCGTGCTGAACCAGATTGCAATCGGCCAACTTATGAGGTTGAATACAAACAGAAATGCGTCAACCTGCGCGCTGACTCCAAATCGCCACGCGACGGCGATTTCCTTTAGTCCAATTGCCAATTTGCCGACGACCGAGAATGCGCCAACTGAAATGAGTCCGCGGAGTATTAGTCGATGGTCGTCTGCCGACATGCGCCAACGGGACCGCAAATTTACAAGGTCCGCCCGCAGTCTCGCAGCGCCTTGCCCAATCAAGCCGATCTTCACGTGTCTGCGTCCGGAGTAGGACGCCCACTACATTTCACTGGCGCCCGCGCGGCGTTGCAGCGGAGGCGTTCTTGAACGCCTGTCGCACGACGACGACGAGTACACCAAATATGCCGCCGGCCAAAAAACCGAGTCCGACTGAAACTCGTCGTTTCGGCTCGGAGCGATGCTTCGGAGCCTCCGGTCGATCGATTACGCGAAACGCGAACTCCCTATTGCCGCGGGCAAGCATCGATTTCTGCAACTCACTTTCCAGCAAACGGCTCACGGCCTGCTGCAACGATGTCTCACTCGTAGTACCAAGCTGCTTTCGAAGATACTCGACGTTTGATTCAGCTTCAGCCAGCGCGCGGTCACGCATTTGCACGTTCACTCGTTCAATCAGCTGATTGGCCCAAGCTGCCGCTAGATTTGCGTCCTTCCACTCCACACTGATGGTCACAAGCCCCGTCTTCTTATCCTCCTGGACCGTTAGAATTGTTTTTTGGAAGTACTTCACCGCATCGCGCAAGTCGGGCTGCTTGCTCGGCCTTGCATCCTTCCAACGCCGCGCGGCGGCGTCCCATTTCTTTGCATAAAGAATGGGCATCAAGTCATTTTGTTGAATAAATTCGCGTATCAAGTCCCGCGATCGCAGAACCGCTATCGGCTCAGAGGTTTTGGTTTCACCAAGCAAGCTCAATCCCGCAACGCCCGCGAGGCCCCCAAGACCTCCTAGGCCTCCTAGTGCACCCGCCAGTCCCTGATTGGATTTCGGCGATGCAGGGATGAGGAGCCCTTCGGAGAGATACCACTCTGGGGCAAGAAACGCGTAGAGAGTCGCAATGGCGGTGCAAGATAGAAGCATCCCGCAAAACAGCCAGCGCTGCCCCCAGACGGTTCTCGACAATTCGACCATATCGGTTAGACCGCTTGCGTTCGCTGGTGTTTGGCCGCCGCCCGGCAAGGATGAGTCTACGTCGGACATATTGCGAAAATTATACATCGTTCCGCGCAAACCGACGGCATAGATGGAGCGACCTGCTCCACCCGGCATCTGCTCTACTTTTACCATGCTACACTGTAAACACTTTTCTATAAATTCCTTGGTTGCTAAAACATTGAAATGCAAAGAGTCGACCCGCGATGGATAGGGCGGGCCAACACTACTGGAACGAGCATTGGGAAGCGACTCCGCATGGCGCGTTTCGTCCTGACAGCCCCTTTGTTCGCGACTATCGCGATCGCACTGTTGCGAATCTAATTGGGCGGGCGCTTCGTGATTTGCCGACGAATGCAACCGTTCTCGAAGCCGGCTGCGCGGATTCGTCGTTGCTCGTATATCTGGGGCGCCGCGGATATCAAATCATCGGGGTCGACTACAGCCCGGTGGGTTGCGACTTGTTTCGCAAGCGCGCAGCGGCGGAGCACGTCGAGGCGCAAGTGGAGTGCTGCGACATCTTTTCGCCCCCGGAGAGATTACTGGGAGTGGCAGATTGTGTCATTTCGAACGGGCTCGTGGAGCATTTTGAGGATACTGATCGCTGCATTCAGGCCTTACATGCGCTTGTGCGTCCAGGCGGTCGAATCCTGACGATCATCCCAAACATGCGAGGAACAATCGGCCTATTGCAGCGCGTATGCGCTCCGTCAATCTATGCGGTTCACATTCCACTCACAGTTCGAGAGCTGGTCGCAGCGCATGGTAAGGGACTCGAAATTATCGACTTCGGTTACTTGCTGCCGACCGGCTTTGGCGTCGTGAACATTCATGAGCCTGGATCAACTCGCGTCGGATTTTGGTCGAAGCGCCTCGCTCTTGCGGCTCTGGCAAGACTGTCGTGGACAAGTTGGTTCATCGATAAATTTATCCCGCTTCCGCGCAGTCAAGCGTTCTCGCCATACTGCTATTGCATCGCAAAGCGCGCGCCTTTACCGGATGGAAATGGATAAGAACGTCGGTGCGCGATACGGCAAACACCGCTCCCTAACTGCATGCAATTTGATCGGTTAGCGGTGGAGTGGAAGGGATCGCAGGAGTCGTACCGCCCACGGTTACAGTTACATTCTCTTCGACGTTAAATGGCAGATTCGGTGGGAGCGGTACGCTCATGACATTGATGAAGGTGCCGGTCATGTGCAGCAGGTCGATACCCTGGCCGCTCTCGACATTTACGTCGTGGAGCGTGACATTTTCAATGCATGATTCTGGAAGGCCCCTGATGTAGCTCTGTCCGCGAGTGCCGGTCGCAATCATGTCCTCTACTGTAATGTCGTGAACATGCGGAGTAGTCGCGGTGATGGGTTGAGCCGGTCCGGTCGGATCAGGGCCGATCGGCGCGTAGTACGCGTCGATGCCGATAGGCCAACCGACGCCGCTCAGTACGAAGTGCGTGGCCCTGATGCCGTAGATTTCACCGCCTCGGTCGCGCGCCGTTTTGATCCTAAATCCATACAACACGTTTGTAAAGTTAACGCCGTCGATGGTAACGTCGTTTACGCCGTTTACCGCCTCACTGCCGATCGAAATGCCGGAGCCAACTCGAGAGGTAATATTCTTAATCAAAACATGCGAAGTTGGCATTTGGGGCAAACCGACTTCTTTTGCGTAGTAAGGATCGGTTGCGCTTATCCGTAGCCCGGACTTGATAGCGATATTGTCATCGCTGACGCTAATATCCAGATTTGTAAGCGTCGCATTGGTGACGCCTACCAGATCGACACCGTCGCTATTCGGGCCCTGTCCATTAATCGTTACGTCCGACTCCACTATATCGCTGCTATAGCGAAACGCCTGCAGCCAGTACGGCTGATGTTCCAGTGTCACCCCACTGATCGTGACGTGATCGCATTGATAGAACTCAAGTACCCAGGGGCGAGTCGATGGGTTGCTGGCACTTTCACCGTTGGCAACTTGAAACCAAGTCCGGCCGCCGTCGTTTGGGTCCGACCGGTCGGAGGCCCCATCAATGGTGCCTGCGCCGATAATTCCGAGGTCGGTTGCACCCTT
>Ga0137359_10002883_pt1 | contig 13829 bp, 14 predicted proteins | sample Mad1_40_16metaG_FD_108281 | JGI IMG/M metagenome (GOLD analysis project Ga0137359, IMG submission 108281) | Vadose zone soil microbial communities from Angelo Coast Range Reserve, California, USA - Mad1_40_16 metaG | ecosystem: Environmental > Terrestrial > Soil > Vadose zone | place: USA... | reverse complement strand
TGTACGCGACTGCCGGATCACGTCGCGCGGTGATTGCGTTGGATCCGGCTACTGGCGAATTGCTCTGGATCCACGGCGAGCACGAAGGAAAGCGCGGCGGCGCTGCTCCCCGGCAACTTTCCGGCCGCGGCCTTGCCTATTGGTCGGACGGAAAGGAAGAGCGGATTCTCTATGTAACGCCAGGATTTCGACTGATTTGTTTGGATGCGAAGACCGGCATTCGAATTCCTTCCTTTGGAAATAGCGGCGAAGTGGACCTGAAGCTGAATGACGATCAGGATATTCTCCCGGATTTGATTACCGGAGAAATTGGCATCCAATCGGCGCCGGTCGTGGCGAAGGATACGGTGATTATCGGTGCAGCGTTTCGCGAAGGTATGACGCCGAGGAGCATGCGCAACAACAAGGGATATGTGCGCGGCTTCGACGTTCGAACCGGGATGCGTCTTTGGATTTTCCACACCATTCCGAAGAAGGGCGAGTTTGGCTACGACACCTGGGAGAAGGGCTCGGCGGAATACACGGGAAACACCGGCGTGTGGACGCAGATCACTGTGGATGAGCAGCTTGGATTGGTTTACTTGCCTGTTGAATCGCCGACCAGTGATTTTTACGGCGGTCACCGGCCGGGAAACAATCTGTTCGGCGAAACCTTGGTTTGTGTCGATTTGAAGACCGGGGAACGGAAGTGGCATTTTCAGTTGGTCCATCACCCACTCTGGGACATGGACATTTCCTCCGCGCCGATTCTTGCGGACATCACCGTCGATGGAAAACCGGTGAAGGCAGTGGCCCAGCCTACCAAGCAGGGATTTCTCTACGTATTTGATCGCATCACTGGGAAGCCTATCTGGCCGATTCCCGAGCGGTCCGTCGAAGTGGGCAACGTTCCGGGTGAGTGGTATTCGCCCACCCAACCGATTCCTACAAAGCCTGCGGCCTACAGCCGCAATGGAGTCTCCATCGATGATCTCATCGACTTCACGCGCGCGTTCCGCGATCGCGCAAAAGAGATTGCCTCAAAATATCACCTCGGGCCGGTCTACACTCCACCAACCGTCAGCACATTGATGGGTACGCTCGGCACTCTCACCATGGGAACCGCATCTGGTGGCACCAATTGGCCGGGCGGATCCTACGATCCGGAAACACACAACGTTTATGTTTATGCCTGCAACTCCTGCATTGAGCCGATCGGGCTGGTTCCAGCTCCGAAAGAAATCTCAGATCTGAACTACATCGCGGGAACCGCTGGGAAAGAAGTAGAAATCCTGAAAGGTCCGGGCGAAAACGCTGGCGCGGATTCTCCTAAGCCCGCGAAAAAACGGCAGGGAAGCGGATACATTTCCTTGAACATCGATGGATTGCCGCTGGTCAAGCCGCCGTACGGGACAATCACTGCTATCAATCTCGATAATGGTGAGTTCGTCTGGCAGATCGCGCATGGCGAGACGCCCGACGTCGTCCGCAATTCCGAAGTGCTGAAAGGCTTGAACATCCCGCGCACCGGCCAGGAGACTTACAACATCGGCACGCTGGTAACAAAAACCTTGGTCATCGCCGGTGAAGGGCAAGTGACTACAACCTCAGAGCATCCGCGCGGCGCGATGCTGCGCGCCTACGACAAGATCACCGGAAAAGAAGTCGGCGCGGTGTACATGCCGGCTCCACAGACCGGTTCGCCGATGACCTACATGGTGAACGGCAAGCAGTACATCGTCGTTGCCGTCAGCGGCGGTCCTTATTCCGGCGAGTATATCGCTTACGCGCTGCCGTCAGCTGGGGAATGAACGTGAAACTGATGCTTCAGGAATGCACAATGCCGGCCGGAATGCGATGACCTCGTGAATCCCAGAAATTCCATCGCCATCCTCGCTCTCGTGGCGGCCATATCGCCGCTAAGTCTGCTTCTTGTGCAGACAACCGAAGAATCAAAATCCGTGTGGGACGGCGTGTATACCGAGGAACAGGCCAAGCGCGGCGAACCGATCTACCGCAAGGAATGCGCTTCGTGCCACGGCGAAATGCTGACCGGTGGGGAATCCGCGCCTCCGCTGACTGGCGGCGCATTCCTGGCAAGTTGGAATGGCCTGACGGTGGGCGACCTGTTCGACAGAATTCGCAAGACCATGCCTCAAAGCGCGCCGGGTCGTCTCACTCGCCCGCAAAACTCGGACATCCTGGCGTTCGTGCTGAGCGCCAATAAGTTTCCGGCGGGAAAAACTGAATTGTACCGGCGATCGGAAATGCTCAAAGAAATTCGCTTTGAATCGACGAAACCCGCTCCCAAGAAATAGTGGGAATCAATAATCGTTTTCGTCGATTCAGCGTAGTTTTCAGGGTTTTCATCAACGGAGGAACGTTTTATGAAACGAATGCTTCCCGTACTTCTGATTGCAGCTGCCCTCGTGGGATATGTCGTCGGCTACGCTTCGAAAGCTGCTCCGCAACCAATTCTTAGCGGGCACTTCGATGATTTCTCGATGGTCCCCAGCGCCAACGCGCAGGAAAACAAAGCCGAGGTCATGCCCTTCGGCTTCAATTCACCTAGAGAACCGGCGCTTGCGCCGGACGCACCGCCGATCAACTACTGGAACATTGACGATATTCGCAAAGCGCACACCGAGATGGCCGAGAAGGCCGCGAAACTGGTGAAGGAAGCCGGCAGTGGGAGTTCACAATCCTTCGGTGGCGGCCCAGTGCATGTGCAAACCCGCAACTTCAGCATGTTCATGCTCTATCGCATGTTTCGCGACAAGCCCGTCCTCAGTTTGACGAAAGTCAACAGCGTCCTCGACGACGCCGAGCAGCACGCTGGCGCTTACGATTTTTATATTTTTACCGGAGGCACCGGTGAAATGATTCTCGGCGGGAAAATCGCCAATCGCCAAAACCTCCAGGATAAGGACGGTATCATTCCGGGCGAATACCGCGGACAGCCGGTGGTGGGCGGCCAAACTTATAAGGTGAAACCCGGCGATTGGCTGCTAATTCCACCGGACACGCCACACCAGCCCAAGCCAGACCCCGGCGGCTTTAGCTACTTCATCATGAAAATTAACGTCGGCGTCTATCCCTGGAGTCTGATTCGCTAGCGTGGATTCAATCAGCGTCTCTCTGCGGGCCTCTATCCAACCAATGACGACCTTTGGGTTGCGGACCTCAGTACCGGTCGCGCCGAGCCGTTGTTGCGCAGTTTTCCGATTACCGGCTACAGCGTCGATCCCACGGGACAAAGAGTTGTCTGTTCAGCGCTGGACAGCGATGGCAGGTCGCACCTATGGATCGTACCAATTGACCGTGGCAAACCTCCCGAACAAATCCGTTCCCACGTGTCGCAATCTGAGGATGTTCCGCTCTTCGCTCCGAACGGTGACCCAATTTTCGTGGGTCTGAGGGCCCCGCCAGTTATCTCTATCGAATCGACAAGGGAGAAGGCGTGTCCGAGAAAGTGAACCAAGACGTCATCGTCGAGCCGCAGAGCGTTTCGGCCGACGGGAAATGGGTCATCACACAAATCGCGCTGCCGGGAAAGGAAGCACTTCGCGGGGTTGTGGCTTTCCCTATACGAGGAGGGAGCCCGATTCGCCTTTGCCGCGGCCTGTGTTTCGTGAGCTGGCGCCGCGATGCAAAATTCATGTATGTGCATCTGCCCGGAACTAGTCAACAAGGCGAACTTGGCAAGACGTTTGTTGTTCCCGTCGGACCCGTCGATCCATTCTCGCAGCTGCCCGATTCCGGAATTCAGTCCGAGGCCGATTTGCTTAAGTCCGGTATCAAAACCCTGGAGGGAACGATTTCCCCCGGACCCGATTCCACTCGATACGCATTCACCAAACAAAGTGTGCACCGCAACATATATCGGGTTCCCACGCCTTGACGAACTGAATCTTCTAACCAAGATAACTGCTGCTTGGCCAGAGAATCGGACGAAGCGCAATCTAACGCCGTGTCACCGCCGTAGAAATGGGCAAACTGGTGCGCGAGCACCGCGCGCAGTTCCAAGAAGTTCAGAATGGAAAACAGCGGGAGCCCATCACCCGGCGGCTTCCAAAACCGAGTGTGCCCCGCGATCAGCGACATACGCGTTCGGCTGCCCGATGAGGTAGACCTCGCGAGGAACCTGCTCGTTCAGAGCACCGGCTATTTCGTCGATTTCACGGAAGAGTCGGGCTGTGTAGAGCGGTCGAGAAGCGGTCCAGGTAGCTCGAACTTGTCACAACGAGGAAAAAGCGGCCACAGCATCGTGGCGGCAACGGCGATAGCCCAAAAACAGTAGAACCGCCTGCATGGCTTCGGTGAGAACTTCGAGCCTATCCTTGCGGCAGTACGGTCGTTAACTGGTTACGTTATTTGCTGCGGTCTCAATTCGGTGACAGCATCGACCGCAGACGTGTCATATCCGTTGTGTGGTATGCAGCGGAGAGATACGATGCCCGAGAAAGCGGCATCATCGCCAATCCAGCTTAATCCCCCTGTATGCGATGACAGGAGTCGCAGTGGCCCGAACGAATACTCCATCCACGTCGGCTTGCCAACGCGGCCTCGATAGGTCTCTTTCTCCCAAGGAAACAAGAGCGTCGAACGCCAGTAACCTTCTGCTGGATCGTCTGCCTGATGAAGTCCGCAGTCGGTTGAGTGGACAGTTGACGCCGATTCCCCTTTTCCGTGGCCAAGTCATCCACAAACCAGGCGATAAAATTCGCGCACTGTACTTTCCCACGACCTGCATGATCTCGGTGACGGTCACAATGCGCGATGGCAGAACGGTCGAGGCTGGAGCCATTGGCAGTCGAGAGGTCGTGGGAATCAATGCATTCATGGGAAGCCGGGAAACCACGCAGACGGAGTACGTGGTGCAACTTCCGGGAGAGGCAATTAAGATCGAGGCGAATTCAATGACAGCCGAGTTCGACCGTAACGCAGAAATGCGCGATGTCATGTTGAGATACACACAGGCTTTTGTCGCCCAAATTTCGCAAAATGTAGCGTGCAACCGTCTTCACGACACCGACCAGCGTTTTGCACGTTGGCTGCTTGAAGTCCGAGATCGCGTGCAGTCCAATGAATTCCCGCTCACGCACGGGTTTATGGCAGAAATGCTCGGCATACGCCGAGCCAGCGTCACCGATGCTGCCACAAAATTGAAAAAGCTCGAGGTCATTGAAACCAAGCGAGGCAAAATCCGAATCAAGCACTCACAAGACTTGGAAAAAATATCTTGTGAATGTTATCTCTCCTTAAAGGAAGAATTCGACCGTCTACTTGGTTGACAATCTAACTGCGGGATATGAGCGCAGCTAATTCTCGTCTTTCAAACATACATAAAACGAACTGTCCTTGTTGCGGGCAAAAGTCGAGCGTTCCATAAGTCTTTGTGAACCTGTTGCCTCCAGTTTTGGCGGCTACTAGACCTGAGCATCGGCGGACTCCCCGCTCACGTACACAGCAGGTAAGACCCTCCTGTTAACGCGCACGTCTCCACGATACGCGTGAAATTCTTGTGACACAGGAATCGGAGTAGCGTCGGAATGCAGCAATCGGTGCCAACGGCCATTCGGTTCGCAACCGAATGGTGCCGCGTAAGCTCCGAGTCTTCTACCACCAGGATCCGGATGTCCATCACAATTCCCATGACGTTTATAACGGTGCGCCTGCATGATTCGAAATACCTGCTTTCCGTTAAATTTTCGGCGAGAGACCATGAGCGGTGGCAGAGACCACAGGCTAAACAGATTTCAGGACTTCGATGTCGCCCTCGCGCCGCGTTACCTCCACACCAACTCCTTCTGGATGGCGACGAACGAATAAATCAACGCTGGCATCCGCAACGCGAAGATTTTCGATGGTCAGTTCATCCAAGTTACGAGGAAGCGCAGGATTTGAGAAACGAACCGTTCGTTCGGGCGCGCGAATCGAAATTCCAAGCGCTGCTCTAAGGAGCAAAAAAATACTTCCGGCCGCCCAAGCCTGGGGAGAGCAGGCAACCGGGTAAACAGTCGGGCCGTTCGAATCAGCGCGTTTATGAAAACCGCAGAAAAGTTCTGGAAGACGGTTGAGTTCCACGTGAGTGCTGGCTTCGTACAGCCCGTAGAAAATGTCCAGCACCTTGGATTGATGTCCGTACAAGGAAAGTCCCAGCGCGACCAGGGCATTGTCGTGCGGCCAGATGGATCCGTTGTGATAGGACATCGGATTGTAACGGGATTCACCGGAGGCCACGGTGCGGATTCCCCAACCGGAAAACATACGCTCGCTCAAGAGCGTCTCAGCAGTGATGCCCGCGCGTTCCGAGCTGGCGATCCTGCATAGCAGTGCGTGGCCGGCGTTTGAAGCGCGAACCATGCATGGTTTTTTGTTGCCGTCCAGCGCAAGCACGTAGCTGCGCAGCTCTTCGCTCCAGAATTGCGACTCGAATCGTTGCTGCAGATGGGATGCCTGTTGTTCCAGCTTTTCCGCGCAATCCGCATGCCCGAGAGCTCGCGCCACTATCGCTGCGGTCAACTTCGCGGCGTACACGTAGGCTTGCACCTCGCACAACGCGATTGGCGCTTCCGCCAGTCGTCCGTCGGCGTGGAAAATGGAATCACCCGAGTCTTTCCATCCCTGCTGAGTTAATCCGTCCGCCGACTTGCGGGAATATTCGACGAAGCAGTCGCCGTCGGTATCTCCGTAGAGATCGATCCATTCGAGCGCTTTCACTATGTTGGGCCATATGTTTCCCAGAAAATCCAGCTTATTGGTGCGAAGAAAGTACGCGCCAGCGAGCAGTACAAAGAGAGGAGTGGAATCCACACTCCCGTAATATTGTCCGAAGGGCACTTCCTTCAGCGTGGCCATCTCGCCGCGCCGGACTTCATGAACGATCTTTCCGGGCTCTGTATCTTGCTCGGGAATCGTCGCCGTCGCCTGAGTGGATGCCAGATACTTTAACACCCCTTCCGCGATGGAAGGCGCAATCCACAGGCACTCCATGGCGGTGATAATTCCGTCGCGACCGAAAACTGTATTGAACCAGGGAACACCGGCGTATGGATATGCGCCTTCGGGGTTCCCTTCTATCAACATTCGCAGGTCAGCCTCAGAACGTGTCAACCACTCATTGAAGCGCTTATCGGAAGTTCTGATCCTGCACCCATCCAGAATGTCCTTCTGGCATTGCAGGTTCTTGGCAGCGAAGGCCTCCGCGTACGGCAACACGTGTTTTTGGTCCGAATCCCGTTCGCAGATGACTGTTATCTGTACGATGGATTCTTCGTTCGGCTTCATTCGAACCTGGTAGTTCGCTGTTTTTTCAGTCAGCGAATGCGGAGCCGGTGAAAAATGGATAGACGTGCTTCGAGTAATCTTGTCCAAACCCAGGTAACTCAACATCACCGTTTCTGCTTGCACCTTGGCAGGCAGAAGACGGCCTCTCTTGCGACGAGGTGTTCCGCGAACTTCAAAAATGTCCGCGTAATCAGCGTCGAACTCAAACGAAAGGGCCAGATCTATGAACGTCAGCCCATAGTTCGCGAGGCGCAGCTGCTCGTAGCAGATTCGATCGTGCAGGAATTTCGAGCGATAGACATGGAGCGTGCCGCGAGGGATTCCGTCCTTGTTTTCTCCCTCAATGTCCACATTCGTAAGGTCCACCGACAGGAACGCATTGTCGTCGCGGACTGTGGAACTCAGCAGCAATGGAGCTTGCCCGTCGAGGCGAATGGTCATGCGATTGAGGTGACGGGTTTCGGTATGGAATAGCCCCAGTTGCATTCTTCCGGCGGCTTCGATATCGCCATCTCGATTGAATACAGCAAACGTGTCGCCGTGTTTCAAGACACGGGTGCGGTCATCGGCAAGCGCCGACGATGCTAAGACGTAGTACTTTCCTTTGATGCGTATGATGTTGCCCAATTCGGGTTCCGTTACTGCAGGATTGCCGGCGGTGGAGGCTCGTATTCGAGCATGTCGGGTTCGTTCATTTCTCCCAGTATCCGCCGGTATAGCGAGACATAATCGGATGTCATTCGCTCGACGGTGAAGCGCTGTTCGAAAACCGTGCGGCAAGTTCTCCGCTCGATTTCCGGTATTCGCATTACCCGGTCGATCGCAGACTCGAGGTCGTCCACCACGAAGCCGGTCACGCGGTCTGTGATAATTTCCGGAACCGAGCCGCAGCGGAAAGCGATCGTCGGCGTGCCACAGGCCATGGCTTCGATCATGGTCAGACCGAAAGGCTCCGGCCAGTCAATTGGGAAAAGATACGCCTGAGCATTGCCCAATAATTCGCTCTTTTCGTGATCGCTGATTTCTCCAACGAATTCTATCGAAGAGTGCTTCAACATCGGTTTAATCTTCGAGTCGAAATAATCCTGGTCCACACGGTCAATCTTCGCGGCAATCTTAAGCTTCATACCCGAACGAAGGGCAATCTTGATAGCGCGATCCGGACGCTTCTCAGGCGAGATTCGCCCTAGAAACACCAGATAGTCTCCAGAGACGAATCTTGGCTTGTAGAGCGAAGAAGGCAGTCCATGGTAAATGTTTGCGATCCAGTTTGCGCCGGGCAACGGTAGCCGTTGTGAATGTGAGATCGATACGACAGGAGCATCGGGGAAGCAACGATATAGTGGTTGCAAATCTGGAATATCGAGTCTGCCGTGCAAGGTAGTGATACTTGGAAACTGCAAGTTTTTGCTCAACGGAAAGTGACAGTAATCGGTGTGAAAATGCAGCAGGTCGAAATTCCCAGCGCGCCTCGTAACCTGGTCCAGTGAGACGATATGGTACGGCAATGGATCGACGCATTTCGCGTTCAAGCGAAGGGCAGTCGCGCATGGCGACACCAAGCGCGCAGACGTCAGAGAGTCACCGCTGGCGAAAAGAGTGACTTCATGTCCCAGCCTGACTAGTTCTTCGGTAAGGTGAGATACAACTCGTTCGGTGCCCCCGTACAATCTCGGAGGAACGCTTTCGTAGAGGGGTGCGATTTGAGCGATACGCAAGATGGCCCCTTATCCTAGCTGGCTGAGACCAGAATATTTTCTCGCTTGGCTGAGTTTTGAACTATACGAGCTTCCAAGTACGCGAATTGAGAAGAACCCTTAGGTCGCCCAAAACGCAGACAAAAACCAGCAAAAACAGGTGAATTCAGAGACCGGGTGTTTTACAGCATTCTCGTCATCTCCGTTGACGTCCTTGCGTTAGGGAACCCGCGTAACAAAGTGCTATCCAGCGAATACAGACTAGCGTTGCCCGATGAAAAGAAACTGGTCCAACACAGATTCGTACGCGATGTAGGCTGCCAGCAGGAGAAAGCACGCCGACAATCCTCAGGGACCGCCTTTCATTCAGCTCACGGCGCGGCACTTCTGCGTCAACGTGCATTCTCCACAGTAAAACCGACCCGGATGTCACTTCAATGAAGCTATCGATTCCAAAACCTACGAGCGAAATGCTGCCGGCAATTGCGCCTGCGACGGCGGCCACCAGACCTTCTAACGCATTCCACGCGATGGTGAAATATTCGAGCCTTCGTCCGTGGCGCACGGCGGCCGCACGCTCCACGCAGTCGAAGAGCACAGGTTCAACCGACAGTCTGCCACTTTCCGCCCAACTGTTATTTCGCAGGTACCGCAAACTCTGACCGGATGAACGATTTGATCCCTTCCTCGCCCGTCAGACGAAGACAGAGCAGCTTGCCTTCACGCTCCAGGTCAATGTGAAAATCAAAAAAGGGGCAGCACTTGCCCTCGACGACTACCCAGTCGGCCAGCTCCGCGAGAGAGACGTGCGATGGACTGTACTGAAATTCGTAGCCTTTCTCCGTCTCCACGATCTCCTTCCGTCCCGCGATCAGCTTGTCGGTTAACTGTTTGTGGCGTAACCGCTCCGCCGGATTCAGAGCTTTGACGTTACAGTAGAATTTGTTTTGCGTCGTCAGCACTTGTTTCTCCTTTTCCTTTGTTTCCTGCGGCGACGCTTGCACCAGCGCGCTACTCGAAAGCAACACCACGAGTCCCGCAACCGCCGCAAGCCTGCGCTTTATTCCATTTCGTTCTCGCTGCACTGTCATGATTTACCTCCCGTGAGACCCCGGTACGTTTCATTGCAAAATGCTAGAACTTAAAGTCAACTTTAAGTCAAGCGTCTATATACAGGTCTTAACCGGAGGCAACGAAATGAAGATAGGCGAACTCGCCAGCCGCTCGGGGCTAAACGCTTCAGCGATCCGTTACTACGAAAGACGCGGATTGCTTCCCGCGCCCCACCGTACTGGCGGCCAGCGCCGGTACCCCCCGGACGCACTCCACCGTATGCTCCTCATCCGCTTTGCGAGCGAGATGGGATTCACGTTGAGCGAGATCAAAGTTTTTCTCAACGGGTTGCGGGACGACGCGCCAGTCGGGCCGCGCTGGAAAAAACTCGCGCACCGAAAAATTCAGGAAGTCCAAGACGGCATCCGCCGTTCGCGCCGCTTGAAATCGCTCCTCGAACATCTTTTGCGGTGCCGGTGCGTTTCACTTCAGGTCTGCGTCCGCCGGCTGAGCCTTAGCCCCAACTTGCGTTCTATCCGCCGTCGAAGGAACCAAACGTCAAAACTCTTACTACTATTAGCGAACCTGGCTGGCAGGCAGGTGGACGGCCAGGATTTGAACCTGGACCCTCAACGGTTTACATGACCCTTGCAGGCGCCAGACGATTCCAGGGAATCCGCCTACAAAGCCTATATATATAAAGGATCAGCCTTCGTGGCCAATTTATGTATCTAACTGTATCTATGAGACTTATGATCCGTAGCGAAGCACGGGCGAGCGCGCGATCTGCAATTGGAGATTCGACCGGGCCATCGTTCGTCACGCTTGGGATCGCGTCAGAGATGGGCGCGACAACAGGCTCTCCGAAGAGCACCATCATACAGCAGAAACCTTTTCCCGCAGGGGACCGAGCTTTGGCTGGACGCTGGGTACTCTATCCGCCACACTCCGTGGCCTTACTCTCTATGACGGGCTATGTTTACCGCACTAGTCAACTCCAGTATGTCGGCAATGCGCAAGCTATCGCTGATACCGCCTGGCTGTGGACGCGGCGGCGTTGCCGCCACAAACCACTTCACTTATGTCACACCAGATTTCCGCTGAATCGGGGAAAAGGGTGCAAAAGGGCACCAAGACTGTGTCCCTCTTCGCCGCGAAGCACTAGGCACCTCCAGATTCCGGACGATTTTGTTTTTCTGCTGACAGTTCGTCTAAAATGGCTGCCCGTGAGTGAAGGAATTCGGCGGCGCTGCATCTTGGGTTTGCTTGTGGTTGTCTGTTCCGTTGTATTGGTGTGCCCGACCGTGTGCGCGCAAGATTCCGGAGCGATGGAGTGGCCGGCGTACGGAAACGATCCCGGTGGGATGCGCTACTCGCCGCTCGCTCAAATCAATCGCGAAAACGTGGGTAAGCTGAAGGTCGCCTGGATATTTCATACCGGGGACATTTCCGATGGCCGACATGGCAGGAAGCGCAGTGGGTTCGAATCCACGCCTATTCTCGTCGATGGAACGCTCTATTTCACCACGCCTTTCAATCGCGTGATCGCACTCGACCCAGAAACAGGCAAACAACGCTGTGCCTACGATCCGAAAATCGTTTTGGATGGTGACTACGGCGACGGGTTGGTGAATCGTGGCGTCGCGACTTGGCTCGACTTAACTCGCGACAAGGGACAGTCGTGCCGTCGCCGAATCTTTGAGTCGACCCAAGACGCACGCTTGGTGGCGATCGACGCACTGAGCGGTGCTCCCTGCGTGGATTTTGGCCAGGCCGGTCAGGTCAGCCTGCGCGATGTGAAGCAGTATGATTCGGGGTGGTATCACATGACTTCTCCGCCCGCGATCATAGACGATCTGGTGATCGTCGGCTCGGCTATTGACGACAATCACCGCGTGGATATGGCGCGCGGCGTAGTTCGAGCCTATGACGCGCGCACCGGTGCCCTACGGTGGAGCTGGGATCCACTTCCGCCAAATCCTGCGGCGGCGGTCGCACAGGGCAAGAACACGACATGGCAAAGCGGTGCGGGCAACGCATGGTCCATCATGGCCGTGGATGCCCAGCGCGATTTGCTTTTCGTACCTACGGGAAGCGCAAGTCCCGACTACTACGGAGGACTGCGCCCGGGAGATGACAAGTGGGCCAACTCCATCGTGGCTCTGCGCGGAAAGACTGGCCAGTTTGCATGGGGATTCCAACTCGTTCATCACGACTTGTGGGATTTCGACAGCGCATCACCGCCGCTGCTGACTACTCTACACCTCGATGGACAAGAAGTTCCGGTCGTGATTCAAGGCAACAAGTCCGGGCTGCTTTACGTACTAAACCGCGATAGCGGCAATCCGGTTTTCCCCGTCGAAGAACGAGCCGTACCGCGAAGCGATGTCCCCGGCGAACACTCCTCGCCCAGCCAGCCCACTCCGATGAAACCGCCCCCGTTGGCCCGCCAAACCCTCTCCGCCGACGAAGCCTGGGGGCCGACACCCCAAGACCGCGAGACTTGCCGCAATCTGATCAAGCAGTTGCGCAATGAGGGCATTTTTACTCCTCCCAGTCTGCAAGGCACGCTGATGGTACCGGGAAATCTCGGCGGCATGACCTGGAGCGGATATGCGTTCGATCCTCAGCACAATTTGCTGGTGACCAACACGAACAACCTCGTTGCCGGAGCCAAACTAATTTCCCGCGCAAGATATGACGCACCTGGCTCGCACTCCGATGATGGCGACTATGGCGATCAGACTGGGGCGCCCTACGGTTTATACCGGCGATTTCTCCAGTCGCCCTCAGATCTTCCCTGCAGTCCTCCACCGTGGGGCATACTCACGGCAGTGGACATGACCAAAGGAGTAATTCGTTGGCAGATCCCGCTAGGCTCGATGCAGGATTTCGGCGGTGCGCACGCACAACAGATTCCAGGTGGCTCGATCAGTCTTGGCGGGCCCATCATTACCGCCAGCGGAGTCGTCTTTGTCGCCGGCACGACCGATTCTTTTATTCGTGGCTTCGACGTGGAAACAGGCAAGGAGTTGTGGAAGGCCCAGCTTCCGGCTAGTGGAAACGCGACGCCGATGACCTACCTCGTCGAACGAAGCGGAAAACAATATCTAGTAATCGCCGCTGGCGGGCATCCGAAAATCACGGAAGAATCACTGGGTGACGCGCTGGTTGCCTTCACTCTGCAAGAATAGAAGGGCACAAATCTCCATCGCTCTCTCCGCACCTCTTCGAAGCCCTCCTCACTTGGCGACGATCATGGACGCATCGCGGGGCACCCGGAACTAATGAACTATCTAGGTTAGTGTCGTGTAGCGTGATGTGAATTGTGCCAGATCGTGCAAAAAAGCGACCAAAAAAGAAAAGAGAAAGAAAATCTGACCAACCCGAATTGATCAGAACTTGCTGACTTCCCTCGATTTAGCTCGACTCCGGTAGTTTATGATTAAGTTAAATTCACGGCTGTTAACCGAACGGTTCCCGGCTATCCTGCCGGCGAGACCTTGATTTTTGGCGGCGGTTTCCGAAACCGTCGCCGGGTAGCTGCTGTTTCCAATGGATGCACAACGGTTTTCTAGACCGTTTAACATTATCGGCATCTGCTCGTAATGAACGATGATTTAGCAACCTACGAAATCCAGGAACACTCAGGAGCTTAACCTTACAGAGCCATGTTGTACGCTTCTGCTAAAGTTGCTACAATTGTTATAACATCGAAATTAGGAGGAGACTTATGGTCGAGCTCAAAGTCCGTAAAATTGGGAATTCTCTCGGAGTCGTCCTGCCGAAAGAGGCCGTGAGCCGTCTGCA
>Ga0137359_10002874_pt1 | contig 13842 bp, 9 predicted proteins | sample Mad1_40_16metaG_FD_108281 | JGI IMG/M metagenome (GOLD analysis project Ga0137359, IMG submission 108281) | Vadose zone soil microbial communities from Angelo Coast Range Reserve, California, USA - Mad1_40_16 metaG | ecosystem: Environmental > Terrestrial > Soil > Vadose zone | place: USA... | reverse complement strand
TTACGGTCTACGACGCGACCCAAGGCGTCGGCAACACCGCGCAGAATCTCGCCGAGCAGTTCGGCCTGCTGCCCGAGGACGTGCACGTCATCGATCCCTTCGTCGGCGGAGGATTCGGGTGCAAAGGTCAGTCGTGGCCGCATACTGCGTTGACTGCCGTAGCGGCGAAAGTTGCCGGCCGGCCGGTACGGTTGTCGTTGACACGCAGGCAAATGTTCAGCTCGAACGGCCATCGTCCCCAGACGCGGCAGGCGAACGTGCTTGCGGCGGCAAACGACGGCAAGCTGGTCGCGCTGCAACACCAAGCGCATGCCCACACATCGCGCAACGACGAGTTCATGGAACCGACGGGCGCGCCCGCATCGCTTTTGTATTCGTGCGCCAACGTCGATGTCGGTCATCGGCTGGTGCGGCTCAACACCGGTTCGCCGACCTACATGCGGGCGCCCGGCGAATCGAGTGGATCGTTCGGGCTGGAAACCGCGATGGACGAGCTGGCGGTCGCGGCGGCTATCGATCCTATCGAGCTGAGACTACGCAACTACGCCGAAATCGACGAGAGCAGCGGCCATCGCTGGTCGAGCAAGTCGCTTCGGGAATGCTATGCGCGCGGCGCGGAATTATTCGGTTGGTCGCGGCGCGATCCGCGTCCGCGCGCGATGCGCGAAGGCCGCTGGGCGATAGGTATGGGCATGGCCACGGCCGCCTATCCGGCCAACTTCCGTCCCGCGAGCGCAAAGGCGCTGATGTACGCGGATGGGCACATTGAGATTCGCTGCGGCACCCAGGACCTCGGCACCGGCACCTACACGATCCTTACCCAGATCGCAGCCGAAGAGCTGAAAGTCGACCCGTCGAAAGTCCGGGTAATGCTCGGAGACAGCCGCCTTCCGAACGCGCCGACCTCGGGCGGGTCGTGCTCGGCGACGAGCGCCGGCTCGGCGGTGCAGGCTGCCGCGCGCGCGTTGCGCATGCGCGTGACGCAATACGCGAGCGGCGATGAGGCGTCGCCGTTGTGGAACGTCAAAGTGAGCGACATCGACGGCCGGGACGGGTGGCTTTTCTCCAAGCAGGATCCGTCGAAAGCCGTCGCCTATACCGAGATTCTCGCGCGCTACGGGAAAAGCGTCGTCGAGCAGGAAGCGGGAGCCAAGCCAGGGATCGAGCGTGAGACGTCAGCGGAAGGCGGATCGGAGGGCGCGGAAAAAAAGAGCTCGGATAGCGCTCGTTCCATGCACGGCTTCGGCGCCCAGTTCTGCGAGCTGCGGGTGGATGCTGATTTGGGAACGATTCGCGTTGTCCGATGGGTGGGTGCGTTTGCGCTGGGCAAGCAACTCAACGTCAAGACGCTTCGCAGCCAGCTGCAAGGCGGCGTCGTATGGGGTATCGGCATGGCGCTCCAGGAAGAGAGCCTGATCGATCCCCGGCACGGCCGATTCGTTAATACCAACCTTGCCGAATACCATGTTCCGGTGAACGCGGATGTACCCCCGATCGAGATTGCGCTCATCGACGAGCAGGATTCGCTGGTCAGTCCGCTGGGCGCAAAAGGCGCCGGCGAGATCGGCATCACCGGTGCCGCAGCGGCGATCGGCAATGCGGTCTATCACGCGACCGGCAAGAGAGTCCGCGAGCTGCCGATCACGCTGGACAAGCTTCTCTGACCACCGCGAGCCTTCAGCGGTGCTAGGTGCGCACCTCGAGCATGATCTTGCCGATGTGTGCGCTGGACTCCATCAAGCGGTGCGCTTCGGCAGCATCGGCCAGCGGGAAAACCCGGTAGATGACCGGCTTGAGCTTCTTCGCCGCGAACAGTGGCCACACCTTGTCGCGCAGGCTTCGGGCAATCTTCGCCTTGCGTGCGGAAGGGGTCGCGCGCAGCGTCGAGCCGGTGACCGTCAGGCGCCTCATCATGATGTGCCGCCAGTCCACCGTGACCTTGCTTCCTTGCAGAAACGCGATGATGACCATGCGTCCTTCCAGCGCAAGGCACTTCATGTTCTTTTCGATGTAATCGCCGCCGACCATGTCCAGCACCACATTCACGCCTTTCTTGCCGGTAATAGTGGCGACCTCGGCGACGAAATCCTGCTCTCGGTAATTGATGACATGATCAGCGCCGATGTCGCGGCAGAAAGCCGCCTTGTCGGCGCCGCCGACGGTCGTGATCACCGTTGCCTCGAATGCCTTGGCCAACTGGATGGTGGTGAGCCCGATGCCGCTCGACCCGCCGTGGACGAGCACCGTCTCGCCGGCCGATAGATGAACCCGGTCGAAGAGATTGTTCCAGACCGTGAAGTAATTTTCCGGCAGGCTCGCGGCTTCCAGCAACATCAGGCCCTGCGGCAATGGCAGACAATGCTCCGCCGGTGCCGCGCAATATTCGGCGTATCCGCCCCCCGGCGTCAGCGCGCAAACCCTGTCGCCGACAGCCCACTCGGATTTTCCTTCGCCGATCGCGACGACTGTGCCGGCGACTTCGAGACCGATGATGGGTGAGGCATCCGCGGGAGGCGGGTAGTGGCCTGCGCGCTGGATACAATCGGGACGGTTGACGCCGGCGTAGGCAACCTCGATCAGCACCTCTCCGCTCTTCGGCGCGGGCGTCGTCGTCTGGTCGATTGTCAGGACGTCGGGCGGACCCGCCTCGCGGGCTACGGCATAACGCATGGTCGCGGGAATTGCGGCAGGCATACGAAGAATTCGAGCTTGATCGGGCGAACATTGTAGCGCAGCAGAGGCTCGCTTCAGCGCGCATCGGTCGAGCTCGCCGGCTAAAACCGCGGCGCGGGCCGGCACGACTGATGCAGGTCCGTTTCTTGCTCAGCGGCAATATGTGGGCCTTTCCTGCGCGCATTTTTCAAGAGGCGATTGAAGATGGCTGACACTCGGGATGCGGCCGGTGTCAACACACCGAGCAAGTGCGCACATTCGGCGTGCAACTGCGGGGTGACGCCGGGGAAGCGCTTTTGCAGCGACTACTGCGAAAAACAGAGCCGCACCGGCTCCGCATCCCACACCGATTGCGACTGCGGGCATGCACCCTGCAAGGCGCGCTGACCCGAATAAGGCAGGGCTTGAAGCACCATGCGCTCGATCGGAAGCTATTGCCGCAGCTTGTAAGGTTTACTCATTCCCATTCCCATGACGGAGGCGATCATGCCCGACAAAAAGACACTGAAACGCGCTCAACAGGACAAGCGCGAAGGAAAGTCGCCGAGCACCCAGGCCGGCGAATTCGTACGCGAGGAAATGGAGCATATACGCGAGGGCAAGCACGGCGCCCGGTCGGCCAAGCAGGCCATCGCCATCGGCCTATCGAAGGCTCGCCGCGCTGGCGTAGCACTCAAGGCGCCACGCGAGGGAACGGTGTCCCCGGAAACCCGCCGCCACGCTCAACACGACAGCGCGGTGGGCGCGAAGGGAGCAAAAGCGCCGTCGCCGAAGCGCTCGCGCGCAACGCTCTCCGCGCTCAAACGCGAAAGCCGCAGCGCGGCAAGCACGGCAGCGCTTTCCCGGCAAACCAAAGCGGCCGCCAAAAAGCGTACCGCTGCGGATCGGTCGGCGGCGGCGCGCAAGGCAGCGCGTACCCGATCGCGCAGCGCGTAATTCGCTCCGCGCGGTCCCTCGCTGAGGATTCTAATAGACGACTTGTACGTTCTCGGCTGAAAACCGCTCGCGCAGGCTGTCGAGCAGGCGATCGTCGAGATTGACCCGCCAGTCGCTGCCGAGCTCGATGTCCCCGCTGGACGATCGATTCTGATACTTGACGATGATCGCAGCCGCTCCACTCGCGCCGCTGCGGAAGGGCGTCAACAGCTCCAGCAAGCGCTCGGCGGAGCTCGACCCGTTGCATGCGATCTTGAGCGAGCGGGCCCACTTGCGGCGCGCGCCGGTGAGATCGTGCAGCGACTCGGCGACGATCCGCATCGACTGAATCTGTCCGTCGTCACCGGTGCGCTGCATCACCTTGACTTCGGCGACCAGCAGCGCGTCCTCTCGCAGAATATGCCGGCAGGCATCGAAAGTCTCATTGAAGATGGCGACCTCGCATTGATCCTTGCCGTCATCGAGGATCACGAATGCCATCTTCCCGCGCCGCGACGTCTGCGTGCGCAGCTGCGCGACGACGCCGGCGATGCGTATGCTCGTCGGCGACGGCCGCAACGCGCCCAAGGGCTGCTGAACGAGTTGCTTCAGCTCGACGGCGTAAGCGTGATAAGGATGCCCTGAAAGATAAAAACCCAGGCTCGCCTTTTCCTGGATGAGACGCTCGGTCTCCGTCCATTCGCGCACGGAGATCAGTGCCGGCCCGGGTGCTCCTCCGTCGCCGCCATGTTCACCGAACAGCGACACTTGCGACGCAGCGCGGTCCGCGTGCTCGGCGTGATCCAGCGCGGCGCCGACCGAGGCGAGCAGACTTGCCCGCCGCGACTCGACGGTGTCGAATGCGCCGGCACGGATCAATGCTTCGACCGCGCGCCGGTTGACGACGCGCTTGTCGACGCGGCGACAGAAGTCGAACAGATCGATGAACGGACCCTTGTCGCGGGCAGCGACGATCACTTCGATGGCCGAGCGTCCCGTACCCTTGATGCCACCGAGGCCATAACGAATGCGCCGTTCATCGACCGGCTCGAAGCGGTAGGAGGATGCATTAACGTCCGGCGGCAGCATCTCCATGCCGAGCGCCAGCGCGTCGACGTAGAACTGACGAACCTTGTCGGTGTCGTCCATCACCAGCGAGAGGTTCGCCGCCATGAATGCCGATGGATGATGCGCCTTGAAGTACGCCGTCTGGTACGCGATCAGCGCGTAGGCCGCGGCGTGCGACTTGTTGAAGCCGTAGCCGGCGAATTTTTCCATGTGATCGAACAGCTGCGTCGCCTTGGCCGATGACAGGCCGCGATCGATGGCGCCGGACACGAATCCCTGGCGGTGCTTGGCCATCTCGTCGGGCAGCTTCTTGCCCATCACCCGGCGCAAGAGGTCGGCGGCGCCGAGCGTGTAGCCGCCGATGACCTGCGCGATCTGCATCACCTGTTCCTGGTAGACCATCACCCCGTAGGTCGGTGAAAGGATCGGTTCCAGCCGGGCGTCGTGATATTCGAACCGCTCCGCACCTTGTTTGCGGCGAACATAATCCGGGATCAGCTCCATCGGCCCCGGTCGGTAGAGCGCGACCAGCGCGATGACATCATCAAAGCGTTTCGGTGGCGCCTGCAACAGGAGCTCGCGCATGCCGCGCGACTCGAACTGGAACACCCCTGTGGTATTTCCATTCTTGAAAATGTCGTAGGTCGCCTTGTCGTCGAGCGGCAGCGTCTCCAGCGCCACGGTCGATGCCGGAGCGAGCTTTCTGATGTAGCGCAGGGTCCAATCGAGAATGGTCAGCGTGGTCAGGCCGAGAAAGTCGAACTTGACGAGGCCCACGAGCTCGACGTCATCCTTGTCGAACTGCGAGACCGGTGCGTCGGACCCGGCCTGCGTGTACAAGGGGCAAAAGTCGGTGAGCTTGCCGGGAGCGATCAACACGCCGCCGGCGTGCATGCCGACGTTGCGCGCGATGCCCTCGAGTTGTTCGGCCAGGCTCAAGAGCTCACGCACTTCCTCTTCGGCGGCTTCGCGCTCGTTGATCAACGGCTCCACGTCGCGCGCATAAACGACGTTCGCCTGCGCTTCGGCGTCGCGCTGGCGGCGCTTGAGCGTGACCATCCGGCCGGGCTGAAACGGAATCAGCTTGGCGATGCCGTCGCAGAATGTATAGGGCAGGTCGAGCACCCTGCCGACGTCGCGGACGACCGCTTTTGCCGCCATGGTGCCGAAGGTCACGATCTGCGACACCGATTCGGCGCCGTACTTCTGCTTGACGTAGTCGATAACGCGATCGCGCCCATCCTGGCAGAAGTCAATGTCGAAGTCCGGCATCGACACCCGCTCCGGATTCAGAAAGCGCTCGAACAGCAGCGTGTAGCGCAGCGGATCGAGATCGGTGATGCCAAGGCTGTACGCCACCAGCGAGCCGGCCCCGGATCCGCGTCCGGGACCCACCGGCACATCATTGCGCTTGGCCCAGTTGATGAAGTCGGCGACGATCAGGAAATATCCAGCGTATCCCATCTGGATGATGGTCTTTACCTCGAACTCGAGGCGTGCGACATATTCCGGCCGCATGCGCTCGCGCTCGGCGGCGTCCCCAAATGCGACGTTCAGACGCCGCTCCAGGCCCATGGTGGCCTCGCTGTTCAGATGCTGCTCCAGCGAAATACCTTCGGGTGTCGGAAACGCGGGCAGATAATTCTTGCCCAACGGCAGCGTCAGGTTGCAACGCTGGGCGATCGCCACGCTGTTCGCCAGAGCGCCCGGCAGATCGGCAAAACGCTGCGCCATTTCATTCTGCGTCGTAAGGTATTGCTCCGGCGTGAAGCGTTTCGGGCGCCTCGGATCGGACAGGACGTAACCCTCGGCGATGCAGACGCGGGCTTCGTGCGCGCGGAACTCGGCGCGGGTTGCAAACTGCACCGGATGCGTCGCGACGACAGGGAGCGAGCATTCCGCGGCGAGCCGCACGGTGGCAGCGGTCAGGGCATTGTCGTCGCTGCGGCCGGCGCGCTGCACCTCGAGATAGAAGCGATCCGGAAAAAGTCTCCCCCACGCGTCAGCCGCGGCGCGCGCTGCAACCGGATTGCCCTGCGCGAGCGCATGGCCCACGTCGCCGCCGGCGAACCCGGACAGCGCGATCAAGCCATCGGTCCCTTCGGCGAACCAGGCGCGTTTCATTTCCGCGCGCCCGCGATGCTGGTTGGTGCGATAGGCGCGGGTCAGCCAATCGGCAAGCCTGAGATAGCCCGCGCGCGATTGACAAAGCAAGAGCAGTCGATGCGGTGCGTCGCGCTCGCTATCGTGAGTCACCCAAACGTCGCAGCCGACGATCGGCTTGATGCCCCTGGTGCGGGCGGCCTTGTAGAACTTGACCATGCCGAACACGTTGCCTAGATCGGTGAGTGCCAGCGCGGGCATGCGATCGGCCGCCGCGGCGGCAACCGCCTCGTCGAGGCGCACCATCCCGTCGACGATCGAATACTCGCTGTGCAGGCGCAGATGGACGAAGCTGACGTGCTCAAGCGCGCTCATGATGTACAATTTTACTCGCTTTGACTTTACGCTTTGGACTCCTTGCCGAAAATCACAAATCGTTGCCGGAGCCTCACGCTTGCACTCGCTGGGATCATCGTCGCGGCTTGCGCCACCGTGCCGCCGGCCAACATTCCGCCGGCAGGAATACCCGGCGCGCCGGAGCAGCCGTCCAGGCCTCAGGCGCCTCCAACGACCAGCGCCAACCCGCCGGCCAAAATCAATCTGCAGGGCTTCCCTCTGCCGTACCGGCAGGGTTACGCCGACGGCTGCGCCAGCACCAGCGCCCTGGAACAGAAAGATGCAGCACGGTTCAAGAGCGACGGCCAATATCGCACCGGTTGGTTCGACGGAAACGCGTTGTGCAAGAAGCCTTGAGAATGTGTGTCAGGTCCACGTAGCGTGACGCCGTCCGCTTCGCAGTCGATCCCGATTCGAGGCGTTTCCTATCACGTCCGCACGTGGGGAAAACCGAGCGCGCCGAAGCTCATCATGCTGCACGGCTGGATGGATGTCGGCGCATCGTTTCAGTTTCTGGTCGACGCACTGGTGCGCGATTGGTTCGTCATCGCACCCGACTGGCGAGGGTTCGGCCGCAGCGAATGGTGTCCTGACGGCTACTGGTTCTTCGATTATCTCGCCGACCTTGAAGCGCTTCTCGATCGTTACTCGCCCGGCGAGCCGGCGCGTGTTGTCGGCCACAGTCTCGGCGGCAACGTTGCCTGCCTGTTCGCGGGCATCCGGCCGGCGCGGATATCGCACGCAATTTCGCTCGATGGCTTCGGGATTCCCGCCGAACGCCCCGAGGTCGCGCCGGACAAGATCGCGAAATGGCTCGATGCGCTCTCCGATCCACCGTCGTTTGCACCGTATCCCAATATTGCCGCGGTCGCCGATCGCTTGCAGAAAAACAATCCACGTCTGCCGCGCGACAAGGCCGACTTTCTCGCCACCCACTGGGCCGAGGTGCTTCCCGACGGCAGCGCACGGCTCACATCCGACCCGCGTCACAAGTTGCCATTCCCGCATGTCTATCGGATGGAGGAAGTGCTCGCGATCTGGAGGCGCGCCACCTCGCCCGTGCTCTGGATCGGCGCCCAGGATTCGTTCGTGCTCAAGTGGCTCGCTGGTGTCCGTGACGAAAGCAAGTCCGACGTCGAAGCGGAATTGAAACGGCGCATGGCGGCGTTCTCCAATTGTAGGTTGCTCACCATCGCCGACGCCGGACACATGCTGCATCACGATCAGCCGGTGGTCGTCGCTTCGGCAATCGAAGCCTTTCTCGGCGTATAACCCGTGGCTTCTCAAGAACTTTCCAAACTCAGCATCGACCGCAGCATCGCCCCGGTTCGCAGCCGGCGCAAATGGTTGTGGCTCGGCGGCATCCTGCTCGTTGCAATCGCCGGTGGGGCCTGGTTCGCGTCTCAGCCGCGCACGATCACCGTGCAGACCACTCCCATCGTCACCACCTACCCGTCGCAGCAGTTCGTCGTCATCAATTCCACCGGCTACGTCGTGGCGCAGCGCAAAGCGGCGATCTCGTCCAAGGCGTCAGGACGCCTGGAATGGCTGGGCGTCGCGGAAGGCTCACGAGTCAAGGCGGGTGAGGTCATCGCTCGCCTGGATAAGAGCGACGTCCAGGCCCAGGTCGAGGGTGCGCGTGCCAATGTCCAGGTCGCGCGCGCCACGCTGGAACAAGCGCAAGCGGAGGAGCGCGATGCGTCGTCCTCGCTCAAGCGCACGCGCGATCTCATCGCGCAAAAGTTCGTCTCCGAGTCGGCGCTCGATACGGCCAAGGCACGCGCCGATCGCGCGCTCGCCGGCGTCGCGAGCGCCAGGGCGGCGGTCGGCTCGGCCGAGGCCAACGCGCGCAATTCGCAGGTCGCCGTCGACTACACAGTCATTCGCGCCCCGTTCGACGGCATCATCCTGTCGAAGAGCGCCAACGTGGGTGACATGGTGACGCCATTCTCGTCGGCCGCCGACTCGAAAGGTGCGGTGGTCAGCATGGCCGACATGAGCACGCTCGAAGTCGAAGCCGACGTTTCCGAATCCAGCCTGTCGAAAGTCAGCGTCGGCCAGCCGTGCGAGATCATGCTCGATGCCCTTCCCGATGTGCGCTTTCGCGGCACCGTATCGCGCATCGTCCCTACCGTCGACCGGGCGAAGGCGACGGTGATGATCAAGGTACGCTTCGATGCCATCGATTCGCGCGTGCTGCCGGAAATGAGCGCCAAAGTCTCGTTCCTGTCGCAGCCGGTGACTGCCGAGCAACAAAAGCCGCTGACTGCCGTGCATCCAGACGCACTCGCGCCGCGCGGCGGCAAGACGGTGGTGTTCATCGTGCGCGACGGAAAGGCCGTCGAGGTGACGGTCACGCCGGGACGAAAGTCGGGCGAGCTGACTTCGATCGCCGGTGAGGTCAAGACCGGCGAGAAAGCGGTGTTGAAGCCTTCGCCCGAGTTGAGCGCCGGCGCGCAAGTCAAGGCCGCCGGGAAGTGACGCATCCGTCCAAGAGCAAGACGCTTCAGCGTCGCAGCGATTGGCAACGGATGCGTCATCCCCGCGAAAGCGGGGATCCAGCGTCGTGGGAATCGTTGCGATCATGCGGCGAACGCCACTGGGTTCCCGCTTCCGCGGGAACGACGAACTGGGTAATGGCACCATGCGCCCCGAGGATTTTACGATCGCCACGCCATCGCACTCAATCGTAAACACGCCCGCGCCGCCGACACTGGTCGAGATCCGCAAGCTATCGAAGTACTACCAGCGTGGCGAGCAGATCATTCCGGTGCTGGTCGACATCAATCTGGACATCGAGCTCGGCGACTATGTCGCGCTGATGGGGCCTTCCGGCTCGGGCAAGACGACACTCTTGAATCTGATTGCCGGGATCGACAAGCCGTCGAATGGAACGATCAAGGTCGGCGGCGTCGACATCGCGAGCTTTTCCGAGAGCGATCTCGCGGCGTGGCGCGCGTCGCATGTCGGATTCATCTTCCAGTTCTACAATCTCATGCCGGTGCTCACGGCGTTCGAAAACATTGAGCTGCCTCTCTTGCTTTCGAATCTTTCGCGCCGCGAGCGGCGCGAGCGCGTCGGCATCGCCTTGTCGCTCGTCGGCCTGGCGGATCGGGCGGACCATCGCCCCAACGAGCTCTCCGGCGGGCAGCAGCAGCGTGTTGCGATTGCGCGCGCGCTGATTACCGACCCGACGCTGATCGTCGCCGACGAGCCGACGGGCGACCTCGACCGGACGACCGGCGAGGAAATACTATCGTTGATCGATCAGCTCAATCGCGAGCTTGGCAAGACCATCCTGATCGTGACCCACGATCCCAAATCGGCGGAAAAGGCTCGGCGCCTGATCCATCTCGAGAAGGGCGTGCTGGCGGCTTAGCAGCTTGCTAGCGGCGCAGCGTCAGGTCGCGCAGCAAATCGTCGTCGAGCGCATTGTCCATAGCGGTTTGCGTGGGCTCGGGCGGCCTAATGCGCATGTCGCGCTCGGCGGCCTCGATCGCCTTGAGAATCGAATCGGTGCCGATATCGGTGGCGCTTTCGGTGGCGAGCGTCGCCCATGCCTTCCTGATCGCGTCCTCATCGATCCCATCCGCCTCGACCTCAGGCATCTCGAGAAGCGCGTCCAGATTCGCCTCGTGGATCGGGACTTCAATTGCGCGCTGATGAGTAACCTGGCGTTGAGCTGTCGGTGTCTCGTTGCTCATGGCGCCGAACTCGGTGAAAGTGTTCGCGGCGGCGCTGGTCAGCATCGGTGACTTCGAGAAGTCGTTTACCGTCGACGCGCTCCACGCGGGGGCGACGATAAGGGGGCGTTTGACGAACGCGGTCAGCGCGATGGAGCCGATGCTGAGCAACACCGCGGCGTACGGCCAGGTTTGAGTCCACAGTGTCTCGTCCGGGACTTGCTCACGCGTGCGGAGCATCGCGGTCGGAGCCGAGGCGGCAGTGGTATTCGAGCGCGCGATTGACATAGGAGTGAGCGAGGCGGCTGCGGCCTCGGCAATGAAACCGCTGCTCGGCTGAATCGTAGTCAGGGCCACCGGCTCGCGTGGCGTTACCGTCAGCTCGACCAGCGGGGTGGCAAGAGCGGTCTTCTGCGTTTGCGCGACCGCAATGGGCTCAGGCGGGTAGATGGGCTTGAAAGTCGTCGGCGCGGGCGCGGAAACCGGATACGGCGAGGGATTGGATGAAGTCATCGCGACCCGTTGCGCGCCACGCGGGGCTACGGTGGGGCGGCGAGCGGCGGCGTAATTCTTGAATTCGTCGAGATCCGCGGAGGCAAGCATGGTGCTCGATTCGGTTCCCTGCGGGTCGATCAGCAAGACGTAATCGCGGCGTATGGTATCGCCGCATCCTGCCTGCAAGGAGAGTCGCAGCGCCGGCTCGTCCAGCGGACGCGGTGTGGTCACGATCAATCGGGTATTGGCCGCGTTCCGTTCAACACTGACCCTGCCGGTCATGAGTTGTGGTGTACCGTCGACCGGGTCACGGACCAGCTTCAGGCAGGAGGTGTTGAGGGTCTCGCCGTCGCTCAGTGCGACAGGAATGATGACCCGCAGCGGCTGGCCAAGCGACGATTGGAGCGCGATGTTGCCGAGCGCCAATGCCGAGACAAGCCCGGGTTGGATAAGAACGCCCGCCAGCGCGGCATAGGCGAAACGAGTTATTCGGTACGTCGAAGCGAAGTGTCGCATGGCGATCCCTCGGTCGGTGGGTCAGTAAATGCCGTCCTCGGGCACCCGTGTCTCATCCGACCAGGGCCTCGAGCGGCTCAAGTCCCAATCGAGCAAGTTCCATGCCGCGCGTCCGAAGGCTTCGCGCGCGGGACACCGGTGGTTGCGGTAAGCTTTGTGCTTCCGCCTGCCGCAGCGCTCACCGCTTTTTCGTGTATCTGCTCCGCCTGATCCTCAAGAATTCGCTGCGGCACAAGCTGCGCACGATCCTGACCGTCGTCGGCATTGTCGTCGCCATCACCGCGTTCGGCCTGTTGCATACCATCGTCGACGCGTGGTACGCCGGCGCCAACGCAAGCTCGAGCGCCCGGCTGGTGACGCGCAATTCGATCTCGCTGACCTTTTCGCTGCCGCTCAACTACGCGCAGCGCATACGGCAGGTCGATGGCGTAACCGGCGTGTCGTGGGCAAACTGGTTCGGCGGCGTCTACATCACCGAGCGCAATTTCTTTCCCCAGTTCGCCATCGACGCTCCCACTTATCTCGCTGCCTACCCGGAGTTCCTGCTTTCGCCAGAAGAGAAGAAGGATTTTTTTGTCGATCGTCAGGGTTGCATCGTCGGACGCAAGCTCGCGGACAAGTACGGCTGGAAGGTCGGCGACCAGATTCCGCTGCGCGGCACCATCTTCCCCGGGACGTGGACGTTCAATCTGCGCGGCATTTACGACGGGGCGGACAAGGGTACCGATCAGTCGACCATGTTCTTTCATTGGTCGCTGCTCAATGAGACGATCAAGAAACGCTCCTCTCGCAGGGGCGATCAGACCGGCGTATTCATCGTGCAGCTCAAGGATCCCGACCAGGCGGCGCCCGTTTCGGCCGCGATCGACGCGGTGTTCAAGAACTCGCTGGCCGAGACGCTGACCGAGACCGAAAAGGCATTTCAGCTCGGATTCGTGGCCATGACCGAGGCGATACTGCTCGCAATCCAGGCGGTGTCGTTCGTGGTCATTGTCATCATCATGGCGGTGATGGCCAATACCATGGCGATGACCGCACGCGAGCGCGGATCCGAGTACGCGACCATGAAGGCGCTGGGCTTCGGCGGCGGCTACGTCGCGCTGCTGATTCTCGGCGAGTCGCTGGCCATCGCGCTCGCGGGAGGCGTAATCGGCGTGCTGCTCACGTTCCCGCTGGCGCACGGTTTCGCCGATGCGATGGGTTCGCTGTTCCCGATCTTCCTGATCAGCGACGAAACGCTGGCGATGCAGCTCGGCGCCGCGCTCGGCGTCGGTCTCGTCGCCGCGGCGCTGCCGGCGTGGCGTGCGGCGAATATCCGCATTGTCGATGGGCTACGCGCGGTCGGTTAGGACCTCCTGGACCCCAGGACTCTAAGGATGCGAGTTCCCTTTCTCTATATCGTGCGCAATCTCGCCGCCCGCCGGCTGACCACCATTCTGACCGCGGGCGGCATGGCGCTGGTGGTGTACGTGTTCGCGACGGTGTTGATGCTCGCCGCCGGCCTCGAGGCGACGCTGGTGGCCACGGGCCAGGACGACAACGTGATCGTCATCCGCCGCGGATCGCAAACCGAAGTGCAAAGCGGCGTCGATCGCAGACAGGCTGCAATCGTCGAAAGCCTGCGCGACGTCGCCATCGGGCAGGATGGCATGCCGCTCGTCTCCAAGGAACCGGTGGTGCTGATCAACCTGCCCAAGCGCGAAACGGCGAAGCCGTCGAACGTCGTCATTCGTGGTGTGACGCCGACCGGCCTCGTTCTTCGGCCGCAGGTGCACATGATCGAAGGCCGGATGTTCCGCGGTGGCACGTCGGAGATCATCGCCGGGCGCTCCATAGCGAGTGGTTTTCAGGGCGCGGGCCTGGGCGAGACGCTGCACTTCGCGCAGCGGGACTGGCTGGTCGTGGGCGTATTCGACGCCGGCCGCACCGGATTCGACTCGGAAATCTGGGGCGACGCCGAGCAGATGCTGCAGGCGTTCCGGCGCACCGGATT
>Ga0137359_10002873_pt1 | contig 13846 bp, 10 predicted proteins | sample Mad1_40_16metaG_FD_108281 | JGI IMG/M metagenome (GOLD analysis project Ga0137359, IMG submission 108281) | Vadose zone soil microbial communities from Angelo Coast Range Reserve, California, USA - Mad1_40_16 metaG | ecosystem: Environmental > Terrestrial > Soil > Vadose zone | place: USA... | reverse complement strand
GTTGTTTCAGTTCTGCCAGCACGCGTTGCTCCTCATCCAATTCAATTCCCAACTCACGAGCTTTGGCCAGAAGATTCGCGCGGCCTGAAAGATCCGAAACCAGGACCCGGCGCCGATTGCCGACGCGCTCCGGCTCGATGTGTTCGTAAGTCTTCGGATTACGTTCAACCGCGGAGACGTGGACGCCGCCCTTGTGCGCAAAGGCACTATCGCCGATGAAAGCTGCTCTTGAATCAAGCGAAAGATTGGCAATCTCGCTGACGAAGTTGGCAGTCGCGCGCAACTTCTTCAAGCGCTCATCTCCGATGGTCTTATGTCCCAGCTTCAATTCCAGGTTAGGGATGATTGAGCAAAGGTTGGCATTACCACAGCGCTCGCCATAACCGTTAATCGTTCCCTGCACGTGGGTCGCTCCGGCGGAAACTGCCGCGAGCGTGTTGGCCACGGCCAACTCTCCATCGTTGTGGCAGTGGATGCCGACCGGCAACTTGATCTCATCGATCACTGCCCGGGTGATACGGGCGACATCGTCCGGAAGGCTGCCTCCATTAGTGTCGCAAAGCACGATCCGGTGAGGGCCACCGGCCGCCGCCGCGCGTAGGGTCGCCAGCGCATACTCGGGATTCGCAGCGTATCCGTCAAAGAAATGCTCCGCGTCGTAAATTACAAAGGGTACCCGCGCGGAAAGATAACCTACTGTATCCTCGATAATCTCCAGATTCTCTTCGCGGCTTATTCGCAGCGCGTCCGTTACGTGTAGGATCCAGGACTTACCGAAGATAGTCACTACGGGCGTGTCCGCCTGGAGCAAAGACTGAATACTTTGGTCCTGCGGGCACGATAAATTTTGCCGCCGCGTCGCCCCGAAAGCCGCGATTGCCGAGTGATTCAGTCTAAGAGTGCGCACCCTCTCGAAGAACGCCACGTCACGGGGATTTGAGCCGGGCCATCCTCCCTCGATGATATCCATGCCGAGCGCGTCCAGTTCTTCGGCGACGCGGCATTTGTCCGACACCGAAAAACTGATGCCCTCGCCCTGGGTCCCGTCACGTAAAGTCGTGTCGTAGATTTCGATTCGATTAGTCATGAATTCTCAGCTTTACCTTGAGAGGCGAAGGAACCGACCGAAAAGTCCCTCGTTCATTCATCGGTCCTGGATCCGCCAGGTCTCGATGCCGGAAAGATTGTTCGCCATTGCTGTATCCGGCAACGATATGGCCGTCACCGAAAAGTTTGTACTTGTAAGTTGTCAGACCTTCGAGACCAACTGGCCCACGCGCGTGCAACTTGCCGGTGCTGATTCCCAGCTCAGCGCCGAGGCCATAACGAAAGCCGTCAGCAAAACGCGTCGAGGCATTCTGATAGACCCCAGCGGCATCGACTCTGGTCATGAAATGCGAGGCCGTGTCGGCGTCTTCAGTGACGATCGCCTCCGTATGGCCGGAACCGTAGCGATCGATATGTGCCAGTGCTTCCTGTGTGCTCGAAACGATCTTGATGGAAATGATGAGATCCGAATACTCGGTAGCCCAATCCTCTTCGCTGACGCCGGCAACCTCATATCCTTCGGCCAACGCCACGGTCCGTGAGCAGCCGCGCACCTCGACGCCCTCGGTCCTGAAGGACGCGATCATCTCGGGCAAGAAACGATCGGCAACCTGCTCGTGAACCAGCAGGGTTTCCATCGCATTGCATGCGGCCGGGTATTGCGCCTTCGAATCAATGGCAATAGCAAGCGCCTTGCGCAAATCCGCCGCGCGGTCGACATAGACATGACAGATTCCCTCGCCATGACCAAGTACCGGAACGCGACTGTGCTCGGCAACGTAGCGCACGAATTGCTGCGAACCCCGCGGGATGATCAAATCAATATCTCGATCGAGCGTCAGCATCCGGGAAACATCTTCGCGCGTGTGCAGCAAGTTGATCGCAGCAGGCGGAATATCCAGAAAATGGCTGACGGCGTCGCGCCAAATCGTTACGAGTGCCTGATTCGTATGCGAAGCTTCAGCGCCGCCTTTGAGGATCACCGCGTTGCCCGACTTCAGGGCTAGCGCGGCCACTTGCGGAACAACTTCGGGACGGGCCTCAAAAATGATGCCGATGACTCCGATCGGACAGGACTCCTTATATAAGGTCAACCCATCGTCCAGCTCAGTTGCAGCAAGCTGCCGGCCCAGGGGATCGGGCAGCCGGGCCACGTCCAGCACGGAACGCGACATTGCCGCAATCGATTGCTCGTTGATCTGCAACCGCTTGAACAGGGCCGGCGACATCTGTCCTGATTCGACCGCGCGGACGGCGTCATGGCAGTCGCGCTGATTGGCAACCAGGATTTCCAACTTGCGCTCTTCAATCGCATAGGCCGCAGACTGCAAAGCAGCGTCGCGACGATCTCCAGGCAGCCACGCAAGCAGGCGCGCGGCCGCCCTGGCCCGCCGAGCTATATCTTCAACGCAAGTATGGCTTGCCTTTAGCTTGGATTCGCTATCCATGGCCTTGACCAAAAAGCGACTAACGAGTTCGGTACAGAACCGCTCGTGGTAGCGACCGGATCGTTTTCACGAGAGTTACCCGCTTGCAACCGCAAGCGGTTTCCTACCGCTGAAGTTATCCCGTGAAGCCGGCGCTATCTCCCAGAATGACGATGTTGTCACGCGTCACCAGCACGCCCCTGTGGTGCGAGCTTTGTGGTTGATTCGTCGATTGTCCGTTGCCGTTAGTTTCTACAGCCGCTTCCTCGCTGGCGCAGTTGGCGATTCCGCGCGCGAACTCGCGACCCTCAGGGCCTGCGATGCTGACCACATCGAGCGAACCAAACGCGTGCTCAACCCGAATGACGCCCGAAGCCAGCAGACTGCCTTTGCCGTCCAGGATGGCATCGCGCGCGCCCGCGTTTACCACAACGCGTCCGCGCACATTTGCTGCATAGGCGATCCATCGTCTCTTGCCGCGCATGCGCGATGATGAGACGAAAGTAGTACCGACACCCTCGCCGGCGAAAATGCGATCGAGCGTGTCTGGCGTCGTGCCGTTGGCGATGACGGCCACTCCGCCGGCGCGCATGGCGATCTGTGACGCATCTACTTTACTCAGCATGCCGCCACGGCCGCTGGCCGACGGGCCAGCCGCCGCCGCCCTTAACTCCGCCGTAATCTTCTCGACGAAAGGAATGGCTTCCAACCGTTCGTCCAGAGCGCGACCAGTCAGTCCCTTCTTCGTTTTACGAGACAGCAGGCCATCTACATCGGTCAGCAAAATGAGCGCGTCGCCTTCCACTTTACTCATCAGGAGGGCGGCCAGTCGATCGTTATCGCTGAAGATGCGTTCGGCACTGTCGCTCAGATACTCGAGTTCGGCGGTTGAGACCGTATCGTTCTCGTTGACAATGGGCAGCACGCCCAGCTTGAGCAGTTTCTCCAGCGTACTGCGCAAATTTTGATAGCTGCGTCGATCGGCGAAATCCTTTTCGGTCAACAGAACCTGCGCGATCTTTACATCAAGGGCGCTAAAGAATCGCTCGTAAGCATTCATCAGCAGGTTTTGGCCCACGGCCGCGCACGCCTGCCGGACAACCAGATCATTCAGGCGTGCTCGCGGCAAATTCAGCCGTCCGGCGCCAAGACCGACTGCCCCGGAAGAGACCAGCACGATTTGGCGGCCGGCACTTTTGAGGGCGGCAATCGAGCGCACGATCGGCTGAACTTGTTCGGTGCATATCTGACCATCGGCTCCGGTAACTAAGGTCGTACCCAGCTTGATCACCACCCGGCGCGCCGTGCGTAATCGTTCCGACACAGCATTTTTGAGGTCAACGTCCATCTGCGGTTACTGCGGAGCGCGAACCAACCCATGAGATATCTCCAACAAGTCTGAGCGTGCTGCGCACGCTGGCGGACAGGATGTCCGCGCTCCATTTCACTAATTGACTCCGACGGCTTGAGCAACTGGATGCAGCCAATGCCTATATCTCAAGTCGCGGCCCGAGGTGGCAGAAAAGAAAATCTCCTGAATCTGCCTGGTAATCGGCCCGCGCCGGCTGTCTTTGATCGGCACGTCATCAACTTCACGGATGGGCGTAACTTCAGCCGCCGTTCCCGTGAAGAAGGCTTCGTCGGCATTGAGCAGGTCGTCGAGCCGCAGCGCCCGTGTCTCCACTCGATAGCCAAGGTCGCGCGCGATCTGCATCACCACCTCGCGAGTGATACCGAGAAGAATCGAGTGGCGTTCGTCATTGGTCACTAAGCGCCCGTCGCGCACGATAAAAAGATTCTCACCCGACCCTTCGGCGATGTGACCATCCGTGTCCAGCAACAATGCTTCATCAAACCCGCGACTTACTGCGTCGCGCACTGCGAGTATCGAGTTGAGGTATTGACCACACGCTTTGGCGGTCGTGGGCATCATCTGTGAGTGAAACTTGAGCCAGGGAGATACGGTAACGCGCACGCCCTTTTCCAAACTCTCGGTACCCAGGTAGGCGGCCCACGGCCAGGTAAGAATCACGACTTCGACCGGGCACCTGGCTGGATGGACTCCAAGAGTGCTGCTGCCGTAGTAACAAAGCGGCCGCACATAACAACTGATGAACTCGTTTCGCTCGACCACCTCGCAGATCGCTTCGGCAAGTTCGATTCGCTGATAAGGAATTTCCATCCCGTATACGCTCGCCGAGTTGTAAAGGCGATCGAGATGGGCGTCGAGCCGAAACACTGCGGAACCCGAAACGGTCTGGTAACAGCGCATGCCTTCGAAGACGCCACTACCGTAGTGCAGCGCATGCGCGGAGACATGCGTATTGGCTTCCCTCCAGGGGATAATCTCGCCGTTCCGCCATACCCATGTGGTCTGATCAAATGCCACTGCCTGACCTCTATGTCTACTTACTGTGCTTTGCGCCTTCGGATCCTCTTTGCGCTTTTCCGTGAAATTGTCGGTTCTAGTTCTCGCAAAGGCGCCAAGCAAAACCGAAAGGCGCTAAGAAAACAATTGAGACTGCCCCAAAACATTAAACCGCCCAGAGCGACTGGTCGGGATCGGAATGAAGCGGCCGGTCTTCACCGCTGATCCAGTCAGGCCGCGTGGGCGCACAAATGTCGAGCGCCACCGTGTCCTCCAGGACCTGAGATGAATGCTCAACTCCCGGTGGTATACAGAGCATCTGGTTCGCTGAAAGCGTCACGTCCCGGTCCGGCAATTGAATGCGCCACGCCCCGCTCAACACAATGATCACTTCTTCGCTCTCGTGATTGTGCGGAAGGGTTACCGCGCCTTCCTTTACCTCGATTCTGGCGACGGCAATGCTTTGACCCGCGACTACTTTCCTGAGATAAAGATCCGTTATCTCCTCGGGTTTGATTCTGTCCCAATCGTAAAAACCCATTTGTTCCTCCAACCAAGTCCGCAAATACTCAAACGGCCATCAACTCTTCGTTGATGGCCTGATAAACCACGCTCATGAATGTCAACGGGCCATCAGGTAGGGCGCCTCGTTGTGATAATCGACGGGAGCATACCGACACGCATACAAGTCATTGCCGGCGACACGCGCAGGTGCCGAGTGGCCCCTAAACTTCCTGAAAAAATGGCTAAAGTCATTTACTAACCGCGAGTGAACGGCACTCCCCTTTTCCTTCTCGCTTCCTGGGTTAATCTACAGCTTTGCCAGCGGATTGTATAATTGATTTTTCTTAGCCTCCTATAAATTCGAGCAACAGGAATTTTCTTCATTGCTTGCGTTCCTGCTCAGCGCCAAAGGTGCGAAATGTAAAAGCCCAGGGCAACGCCCTGGGTTGGTGACCGTATTCGAATTTGGCAGCGCTGAAGGCGCGAAATAGGAAAGGGTCAATAAACCATAGTGATTCGATTGCGTTCAAATACATTTCGCGCTTTTGGCGCTTAGCTGAGTGAATCTTAGCGCTATCTCTTCATCGGACGATCAGTGCGCGGAGTTGAAGGCTGGGTGTTACAGAACAGCGAGCGGAGGCGAGGAGAGTTGCCGATACTGCGAAGGAACGGGAAGAATCGTCTAGATTAGCTACGAGACACAGGCTGCTCAACACAACCGTTGAGCGGCCTTTTTCTTTTATGGCATCCCTGGCTTGAGCCGTTACGTCTCAAGTTTCTATCTACTTGAGTGGTTTAAGCGTGGTAAAAACTCGTATGAAAACAACCGACCGAAGCCGAGTGTTTGCAAGCTAGTTGAATCCTTGTCCCGCTCGCTACTGCTTGATGGTTCCGTACCGATCTCAGCCGTCCGTTTAACGGACTCATTTGGGGATCTCGATTGCACGCGCTTCAGATGTCGTAATACATGCTGAACTCTAGCGGGTGCGGACGTAATCTGAGCGGCTGAATTTCGCGCTCGCGCTTATAGCTGATCCAGCGCTCGATCAGTTGTGGGGTGAAGACGTCTCCTTTTAGTAAGAACTCATTATCGCCCTCGAGCGCATTGAGCGATTCGTCGAGAGAACCCGGCAGGCTTGGGATTCCCTTCAACTGCTCAGGCGCCAGATCGTAAATATCTTTGTCGAGTGGTTCACCGGGCTCAATCCGGTTCTGCACCCCATCCAATCCCGCCAGCAGCATCGCCGCAAACGCCAGATAGGGATTACACGACGGATCGGGTGGCCGAAATTCCAGACGTTTGAGTTTCGGATTTGTGGAGAACATTGGAATCCGAATCGCCGCCGATCGGTTGCGCGCCGAATAGGCCAGGTTGACCGGTGCTTCAAATCCGGGCACCAGACGCTTGTAGCTGTTGGTGGTCGGCGCCGCAAAAGCGACGATGGCCGGAGCGTGCTTTAACAGACCGCCAATATAGAATCGCGCCATGTCTGACAGTCCGGCATAACCGTCGCCGCTGAACAGCGGCTTATCGTTTTTCCACACCGATTGGTGGCAGTGCATGCCTGAGCCGTTGTCGCCGTAGAGAGGTTTAGGCATGAACGTCGCGCCCTTGTGCTGGCGCTTCGCGACATTGCGCACCGTGTATTTGAAGATTTGCAGGTTGTCGGCCGTCCCAAGCAAAGTTGAGTAACGGAAATCAATCTCACACTGGCCGCCGGTCGCAACTTCATGGTGATGACACTCAACCTGAATGCCGGCCTTCTTGAGCTCGTTGGCGACTTCAGAGCGAAAGTCCTGCAGAGTATCGAGCGGAGGAAGTGGGACATAGCCTTCTTTGTTCCGAATATGATAGCCAAGATTGGAATTGCCGTTCTGGCCATTCGTGTTCCAGTTCGCTTCCGGATTGTCTATCGAGAACCCGGCGGAATGCCCTTCATTTTGAAAACGCACATCGCTGAAAACGAAGAACTCGGCTTCAGGTCCGAAATAAACTGTGTCGGCGATACCCGTGGACTTCAAATAGCTCTCAGCACGACGCCCTACGCCGCGCGGATCGAGCCAGTAACCTTCCTTGGTGATCGGATCAATGACATCGGCAACCAGGCATAGAGTCTTGTCCTCCATGAAAGGATCGATCCAGTAGCGATAGGGATCAGGCATCAGCAACATGTCGGATTCGTGGATTGACGCCCAGCCACGCAGACTGGATCCGTCAAAGCCAAATCCATCCTCAAAAGACTTTTCTGAGAGTTCCTCGATCGGGAAGGTCAGGTGGTGCCAGGCCCCAACCAGATCTGTGAAACGAACATTTACGTAGGCCGCTTTTTCATCGGCCGCAAACTTCAGCACATCTTTAATACTCATAACCATTCATCCTTTTTTGGGTGACATGAAATTAGATAAACGACAAGGCGCGGCAGAGTGCCGCCCTCATCACAAAGCCATGGACAATTGCCGGAGACTGAGAAACGATCGCCCGGCAACCGACCACGGCGGCGCACTTGAGCGCCCGGAGGCGCGCAGAGAAGGTAGCCAGGGGAAAGCGCGAAGCGCGCGACCCCTGGATCGAAATCAAAGAAACGGGCGGGCACCGAAGGTGCCCCGGGGAATGCAGGCCAGTTCCTCGCGCACCTCCGGCGCGCGTCATGAATCGCCGTACGCGTGATCCAGGCGCGGCGCGGCCGGACGGCCACTTGCACCTGGCTACCTTCCGCCCGCGCCTCCGGCGCGAATATGGTGCGCTGGGCCTACCCCTCAGAAAGTGATGCCGTAGTAGACAAACAGCGCGTTGTTCTTACGGCCGGAATTTCCGATGCTGTAACCCGCATATAGCGCGCTCGTTTTCGATACCGTAAAGGAAAGACCCGGCGTTACGTAGCCGAAACGGTTCTTGCCGCTGAGCCAATCCATCACGAAGCTTACCCTTCTGGCGAGTGGCTGCTCATAACCTGCGATAGCGCCGCCCTTAGTGCCATTTCCGTTGGCGCGAGCAACGAGTCCATATCCACCACCCGTGAGGCGCGGTCCATAGTTGCCTTTCCACTTCTTACTGACGACGCTGTACAACAAACCGAACGTGTCCACTCCGGCACGATGAGCGATAGGCGTGTAAAGAATTCCCCCCGCTGCCGCTGAGACGCCTGTCTTCTCGTTGCTGTAGAACTGATACTTGATGTTCGGCTGCAACTCGACCGGCTGGTCAGGTAACAGCGCCTTCGTGAAAGCCACATTCGTCCCGATCTCAATGTGTTTTCCCACCCCGAAAACAATCCGAGGAACATAGGTCTGAAAACCGCCGTCCTTATAAGCCTCGAGGTGACTAACGAAATCGAACTCCACGTAAGTCTTCTTCTTCGATACGACATCAGTCGATGGAATATTGAAGAGGGTTGATTGCGCAGTGACGATGTGACTACTCAGCATGATCGCGAAGAGAACGCCAAGCGCTCCCCCGATTGATTTAGTTTTGAGCATATTGTATGTTGCTCCATATCGTCTCCCAGGGGACGATGTTAGTGGCTCATCCGTCTCGCGCCCTTGAAAGCCAGGACAGGTGGGCCATGTTTTTATTCTTCAACCATCGCGCAGTTCCTGCGCTCTGATCGCAACTCTTTCGATTCCACGCACCAGGACGAAAACTGATCGCTCAGCTGGATCTGGTGGCAGTTGGAAATTCGCTTTGACAAATATCGTGCCAACGGCCATTCAAAGGTGCCTTCCGCCGGATACGTCTCTAGCGGATGCCTTAGAAAGCAAAACAGCCGGAGGTCGGCTTCAAACTGACAGTCAGGCAGACCACAATTGTGTTGGACTCGGAATTATTAAGGGGCAAAATTGTCGCCCATGTCGATTAGCTTGCGAGGAGAGTAAACATTCGCAGAGGTCACAGTCTTGATGTAATTCAGACACCCAGGCTTTAAAGGCTGAAAGTGATCAAAGATCAGTCTTCGAGGGGATTTTGAGCACTGCGAAATGACGAGCGTGGTAGGCCGGCTTACAAAGCCGTCTCCCCGCGCTCGCCGGTGCGGATTCGGATGACATCGTCCATCGAAACAACGAAGATTTTTCCATCGCCAAACTTTCCCGTCCTGGCGGTCTTCGTGATTGCCTCGATCACTGAATCTTCGATGCTTTCAGGGATGATGACTTCGATCTTGATCTTGGGGATGAACTCGATCTGATACTCGGTGCCGCGATAGGTTTCGGTGTGTCCCTTCTGACGACCATAACCCTGAACCTCGCTTATGGTCATTCCGGCGACACCGACTTCCTGGAGAGCATTTCTGACCGCGTCCAAAAGGTGCGGTCTGATGATTGCCTCAACTTTCTTCATTTATATTGGTCTCCTCAATCACTGGCGAGTCGACAGAGCGAGCAAAGAGCAGCCTTTAGTACGCCTGTGATTCTCCGCGGGTGCAGAACCACTCGCGGTAGCGAGCGGGTTGTTTTCACAAGATTTACCCACTTGCTACCGCGAGCGTTCCGTACCTATTAAATCAAGTTAACGTTTCACTAGCGCTTAGGTGAACTACCGGCGACGCTTCCGGGGCGGCTTCCGCGAAAGTCATACCCGCAGGTCTGCCCGCCGGCGAGATTAAGTATTCGGGGTAAGCGGAGATGCCGTGCTCGTGCAGATCGAGCCCATGGGTTTCGCCCTCCCCAGAAACGCGCAGCAGTCCCACGGCTTTGATTGAATACATGACCGCGAGTGAGACCGCGAAAGTGGCAACTGTGATTGTCAAACTCCCGATAGCTTGCGCCTTGAGTACGGCCCATCCTCCACCATAGAAGAGTCCAGCCAGAGGCGCCGAATTGTCGGCCGCTACGGGGCCTGTGGCCCCATACTTACCGCATGCGAAGAGGCCCAGCGAAAGCGTTCCCCAGATACCACAAAACCCGTGCACCGGAACAGCTCCGATAGGATCGTCAATCCGCAACCATTCCAGAAACTCCACTCCAACAACGACTAATATTCCGGCCACGCCGCCGAGCATGAGAGATCCGACCGGGCTGACCCAATAGCAGGGACAAGTAATGGCAACGAGCCCGGCCAAAAAACCATTCACGGTAAAACTGACGTCCCACTTCTTGCTAAGAACATACGAGTACGCCAGAGCCGTCAGACCAGCCGCGCACGCCGCGAGCGTCGTGTTGGTGGCAACCCTCCCAATCCCTTCGAAGTCCATCGCCGAAAGTGTGCTGCCGGGATTGAATCCATACCAGCCAAACCAGAGGATCAGGCCGCCCACTGCGGCGATCGTCAAATCGTGGGGCATCATCGGGCCGCCCCCATCGCGCTTGAACTTGCGACCCAGACGAGGGCCGAGGGCGATAGCACCCGCGAGGGCGATAAAACCACCAATCGTGTGTACGACGGTTGAGCCGGCGAAGTCGTGGAAGCCGGTTCCCAGTGAGGGCAGAAATTTTCCTTCGCTTCCCATCGTTGCCAGGAAGCCGTCCGGGCCCCAGGCCCAGTGCCCGATGATTGGATAGATGAAGCCGGACACGGCGACGCTATAAAGCAGGTCACCCACGAAACTCGTGCGTCCGATCATCGCACCAGAGGTGATCGTCGAGCACGTGTCGGCAAAGGCAAACTGGAAGAGCCAGAAGGCCAGGAACGATACGCCGGTAGCCTCGTATGTCGCGGGCACGCCCTGTAAAAAGAACCAGTGGTAACCAATGAGGCCGTTGCCGTGGCTGAACATGAAGCTAAATCCGAAAGCGAAAAAAAGTACACCGCAAAGGCAGGTGTCGACGATGCATTCCATGAGAACGTTCACCGTCTCGCGCGAGCGGCAGAAGCCGGCCTCCAGCATCGTGAAGCCCACCTGCATCGCGAATACCAGAAAGGCGGCAAGGAGCGTCCACACAGTGTTAATCGGATTCACAATGTCAGTGGCCTTGACATCACCATCGGCGGCAAATGCATTGAGGCCGATCAAGTCAGGAAGAAAAGCGACGGCTGCGATTAGCAAAGCCACGCTGAGCCCTTTCCCAATCAAAAGTAACCCGCCGTACCGCCGCCATTCGGGATCGCGGAGCCGAACGCCCAACCGCGACATTTTTTGTGAAAGTGTCAGTCTCTTCTTCATAAGCATCTGCGAGTGCCTCCTCAAACTAGTGTCCTGCTTGTGTGATCTCCGGTTGCCACCGAGATCGTCGTGCCCACATCCAGGAATGAAAGTCAGTTGTGATCGATTTCAGCGCCGGCGGTTTTTATCCACCCCGGCCGCTCGCTTGGCGTTATCGCAGCCGGGTTGTCTGTTCGTGGCCGTCTAAGGTCAAGACAGAATATCTACGCTTGGATCAAACTTGCGATGGTTCACGCTACTTCGAACTTGCAAACTACAATCTCCGTGCCAGTAGGCCGTAGATTGCGGCAAATTTTCGTTCGTGCAAGTAAGGGCGATAGATATTGACTTAGGACGAAGCGGAAGATTCTCGGGTGATGAAGCCAGGTGGGCTGTTCGTAGCGTGTGCTGACATTTTTGTCAGCAACTGACAGTAGTAACGACAAAACTGTGCTCGCGCGCGAGGTTCGAGCAAGCCATCGCTGAGCAGCTGGACAAAAAGTACTTCCCTGAGTCCGCATTAGCGGACGATTGAAAATAGCCCAGCGATTTAGAGTTTGTGTCAAAACTTGAATCCCCAGCGCCAAGGGCGCGAAATGTAATAGCCCAGGGCAACGCCCTGGGTGAGAACGCCTATGAGTCTTCAAGCGCTGAAAGCGCGAAATGGCGACTCGCGCAGCAAAATGGTTGGCCATTGAAGTGGGGCCTCGATCATTACGCGCTTTCAGCGCTCGGAAACTTGATCGAACTTGTACCTGGGCCGATGGCCCAGGCTTCAACATTTCGCGCCTTTGGCGCTGGGAAACTGACTCTTGACACCGCCTCTTTATCGCTGGGTTTGGCCGGAGTCCTAAGCGAAGTCCGTGAGGCGGACGGCTGAAAAGATTAGAGAATCCGGCCGTTATCATTCAGCCGTCCGTTTCACGGACTACGAACCGTTCAGCTCTTTATATGTAAAGCCTTGCTGACAGGTTCTTGTCAGCACAATGAAGAGGAGTGTGCCGTTTGTCGCTGACCCTAAAACATGTGAGCAAGCTGTCCGGATGGGGGACCAGCAAAGGCCATCGAGCGTTGTTAAGGTCAGCTTTGGGTCCGTGGTGGAGAACCCTTGTGTTTCGTCAGGAATAAATTGAGGTGGGTTACCATCTTGTCGGAGAGCCGCCCTTTAAGAGACAACTTCGTTGGCCGCTTAGCTGTAGCTTGATTAGAACATTCTTGTCCGGTTCGGAATTCTTGCCAGGATTATTAGCCGCACAGTACTGCCCCGCCGTTCACGTTAAGGACCTCGCCCGTAATGTGCTGGGCCCACTCAGAAGCGAGAAAGACAATCGACAGCGCGACGTCGTCAGCGGTCGCGATCCGTCGTAAAGGAATAGCCTCGGCAAGCTTCTTCTTGAACCCGTCTTCTCGGAACACTCCTTCGTTTAGATCAGTATCAACCCAACCCGGAGCGACGCAATTAATCCTGATTTCCGGGGCCAGTTCGACCGCGAGAGATTTGGCGAAACTGATCTGCCCGCCTTTTGAAGCCGCATAGTTCGAGTAACTCGCCTCACCGCGCTGACCGGCCGTCGAGCTAACGACGACGATCGAGCCGCCACCAGTTGTCTTCATGAGCGGCACGGCCGCGCGACAGACGGTCCACGTCCCCTTCAGGTTTGTTTCGATGACTCGATCCCACACCTCTTCCGACATATCTTCGAGGGGTGCTCCTTCCCAGATGCCTGCGTTGGCAACCAGCAGATCAAGCCGGCCGAAGTGATCGAAGGCCGTCTCTGTTAGCGCTGTAGCTTGCTGAAAATCGCTGACATCGGCACGCACTGCCAGAGTTCTGACGCCGAGTTCGCGGCAAGCGTGTGCGACTTCTTCAGCCTCCGACTTGCGCTGCGCATAGTTCACAATGACGTGCGCCCCTGCTTCAGCCAGTCTGAGCGCGGTTGCGCGTCCAATGCCACGGGATCCACCAGTGACGATCGCTACCTGATCGCGCAGCAGAGTTTGCGGCAGGGCCACGGTTTGCGTTAGTGGTTGGTCAAGTAAACAAGAACTCATTTCGCTTCTCCTCTGATGATGAAGTCAGTACCGCCCGCGTGAGCGGGTGACTCGAGAACTCAAGTCCGACGAGAGTGCTTGACCCACCCGCTCACGCGGGTGGTACTGACCTCATGTCCCTAACTCAGCAGACTGTGACCTCGGCCGCAAGCTCGGCCTCATCTTTCACAAATAAATATGGACTGATAAGCGACGCCAGCTGATCTGTCTCGGTGAGGAAACCATCATGGCCATGAGACGATGAAAGTTCCTCGTAGCTGGCATCAACTCCGGCCCACTGCATCCGCTCAGTCAGGTTAAGGATGTCTGTCGCGGGAAACAGCCAGTCAGAATCGATTCCAACCAGCAGGACGCGCGCTGTTATGCGGCGC